>Ga0247779_1000052_pt1 | contig 102174 bp, 74 predicted proteins | sample UWRJL221509R5_FD_179925 | JGI IMG/M metagenome (GOLD analysis project Ga0247779, IMG submission 179925) | Plant litter microbial communities from Arlington Agricultural Research Station in Wisconsin, United States - UWRJ-L221-509R-5 | ecosystem: Environmental > Terrestrial > Plant litter >... | reverse complement strand
TGCCGTGGTAGTCGTTCAGATCGAACGGATTGCCGCCCGGATTGAGCGTGCACAATGCATACGGGCTGTTGGCAGCGCAGGCAGATCCAGGGAAGGAAAATCCGCCGTACTGGGACACCGGCGTCCATCCATCTGTAGGGTGACGCGGCCCACTCGGGTATGCGCTGAACCGACGGTTCTTCGCAAAGGTCGGATCTTCTTTCGAATATTCGGCCGCGAACGTGATCGAGCCACGATCGGTATGCGAGCCGAAGGTCATGCTGTAGGTCTGAGAGTCGCCATCACCCTTGTCGTACTGGCCGACATAGGCACTGGCTTCTGCGCCGTCGTAGTGGCTGCGCGTGATGATGTTGACCACGCCCGCGATCGCGTCGGAACCGTAGATTGCCGAGGCGCCGTCCTTCAACACTTCGATGCGTTCGATTGCGGCGAGCGGTACCTGCGAAAGATCCTGTGCGCCGGACGTGGTCGCTCCAAGGCGTTTGCCGTTCAGCAGCACGAGCGTCCGGTTGTTGCCCAGGTTGCGCAGATCGATGTAGTAGCCACCGACATCCTCGCCGGAGGCGAGCACGCTGGAACGGCTGATCGGCGGCGATCCTGCTTCGGTCAGATTCTGCAGGATGTCGGCGACGGAATTGAAGCCTTGGTGTTCGATCGCGGCGCGATCCAGCACGATGATCGGCTGCGCGGTTTCCACATCCGCCTTGCGGATGCGCGAGCCGGTCACCGTGACGGTTTCCAGCTGCTGGTTGCTGCCCTGATCCTGGGCTTGCGCGAATACGGGGGCGGCCGAAAGGCCGGCGGCTACCGAGGCGCCCGCATACAACGCGTAGCGCACGGCTTTTGAAAGCTCGTTGCTCAAATTCATTTCACTCTCTCCAACGTCAGAGTTGTCACAGCTCGGGACACGCTTTTTGCCCTTCCGGGGGTGACCAAATTAGCCAACCAAAACCCTTGGGTTATCGAGATGCTAACAAGTTCCTCACGCTTTGGAAACGTTGACGCGATTTTGGAGATAAAAATATACTTCTATATCAATGGATTAGGAGTAAAATGCTTCTGCTGCAGCGCAGCAAAATCAGAATAGAATTCTGCACGAATTTAAAATAATTTCCAGGAGGTTTAATAACTTGCAGGAACCAGGTAATTGCGAAGAAAGCGCCATGCCTGGATTACGGCCCAAGTAATCAGGGGGTTTTGTCCGGCGATTTTCCGCATTGCGCGGAACAAGTTTCAGCCTCGCGGACGAACCGCGCCGCCCCGGCTGCCGCGGTTCTCGCGTCGGGAATCAGATGAAATTAGGGGAGCGATGCTGGTACGCCCGCGGCACCGACGCGCGCGGATCAGAGATCCTGGCGGTACTGGATGTACGGCGTCCGCGTCTGCTGGCTCTCCGCATCGCGCGGAGACGAACTGAGCGGCGTGGAAAGAAGATTCTGGGCGCCGACACTGAGTTCGCCGCTCCATGGCGTACGCCATGACACGCCGAGATCCAGCGTCGTCCAGCGCTTGCCGGCGAGCATCGGGTCATCGCTGCTGAGCACGTGCCCGACGATTGCCCCACGCAGCGAGCCGGCATCGAGGCCGAGACTCAGCGAGAGCTGATCGAGATCGATCCCCGGCGCCAGCGCGTTCGGCAAGGCGCCGATGGCGGAAATCTTGCCACGTCCGTAACTGGCGGCGACGTCGAAGGCCGGACCGTGCTCGAACTGCCAGCGTCCGCGTGCATACAAGGAGGTTTCGCTGTCGAGCGTGTACGACTGCGCGTTCGGCAAGGTGAGTACAGGCACCAGTGCCGAGCCCGGCACGGCGAGATTGCCGAGCGCGGTCGGGCTGGCCTGCGATTGCAACCAGGACAGGCCGTATGAAAGATCCAATCCGCTGTCGGGCGACGACCAGCCCATCCCCATCGTGGCCGTCAACGAGCCGCGCGACCATGGCGATGTCGCGCTGCTGGGGTCGCAGGTTCCTGCGACACACGGCGCGTTCGACGCGGACAGATACTGGCCCAGCATGGCTTCCGCGCGCATGCCGTTGCCGAATTGCCAGCGCAGTCCGGCGGCATTGGCCGCGGAACTTCCGGCAAGATGCCATGCCGAAGGGCCGCCATAGGCTGGTGTCGGCGCGATCGGCGAATCAGCCCAGGCCTGCGGCAAGGCCACAACCGCCAGCAGCTGGCCGTTCGAGCCCGACCAGATCGGCAGCACCGGCGAGCCTTGCGCCAGCATCGGCTGGCCCGTGGAATCGAGCGAGAGCAGTTCGTCGACCAATGGCGTCGACGCGGACGAGGCTTGTACGGGAGCCAGAGACGGCAGCGTCTGCGCCGTGCCCGCAAGCGGGAACAGCGTCAGCAACAGCAGCTTGGCGAAACGCAACCTCATCGATCGGACCCGGAACCCTTCAGTGGCAGCATTCAGAGTGCGCCGGCTGACGGGAGTTCCGTCGCTGTAAGCACGGCCCGATGATAGCGCACTTCACGAAAAGCTAACAGCGGCGACGAGGCCGGAATGGGGTCGATTGCGTGGCTTTGGTCACGAAACGCCACGTGGACCACTGAGGGCTGGCAGACCGGTCTTTTCGACGGAGTGATCGCTGAACGAAGTCGCGTCACGGGGCTCATTCAGCCGTCCCTGCCCCGTCTCTGGATCGATGCAGCCCTGACCTTCGGGCCATTGTCTGCCGCGCAGCGGCGCACGCATACTTTCGAGGCTGTACGACTGTCTTCGTCCAATCGTCACGACAACCTGCTGGGGAATTACCGATGTCCAAGTTGCCTTCCCGTACCGCGCTCGCTGCAGCGCTGACCCTCGCGCTGTGTGCGTCCGCGGCGACGTCCGCGGCGACGTCCGCAAGCGCTGCCGCCGCGCGCATCGCCGCGGCCGAACCGTCGCTCGCCACGATCGAGGCTGCGCGCGCGAATCCGAGCCAGATCATCCTGCGCGCCGGCGCGTTCGACCCGGTTGCTGCACAGCTCGATCTTTCGCAAACCGGTGCGGCTGCCGATACCGCTTCGGCCTACGCGATCGTGCAGTTTCGCGCGGGCTCGTCGAAAGCGGCGCGCGCTGCATTGAGCAGCCGCGGCGTCACCTTTCTCGGCTACGTGCCGAACAACGCGTACTACGTACGCCTGGACAGCGTCGGACTGAAGGAACTGCAAGCCGACGCCGCAGTGCGCTGGGCCGGTTACCTGCAACCGGGCATGAAACTGGCGCCGAGCCTGTGGGCCGGCGAGCGTTCCGAATCGAGCGCGAAGCAGGCCGATGGCCGCTACGAAATCATCGTGCACGCATTTGCCGGCGTCTCGTCGGCAGGCATCGAAGCAGCCCTGCGCAAGGCGGTGCCGGACGTCGAAATTCCGCTGCGCAGCGAGCGCGCGGATGCGATGCCTTACGTACGCGCCAAGGTCGGCGCCGCGGAACTCGACACCCTGCTGCGCGCTGCGAGCGCGATCGACGGTGTTTCGTTCGTGCTGCCGTGGGGTGAAACGACGACGATGAACTCCGGCGGCATCGCGGCGCTGCAGGGCAATTTCACCGGCTCTTGCGCAGGCAGCGGCGCGGTCTGCGGTCCGGCACCGATGTTCGATCATGGCCTCACCGGCAGCGGTCAGATCGTCGCGATCGCCGACAGCGGAACCACGCCGAACGCCGCCTGGTTCGCCACGCTCGACAAGGGCAACGGTCCGCATACCGAAATCACCTTTTCCGACAACCCGCCGCCGGTATTGCCGAACGTCGGAACGCTGCATCCCGACAACAAGATTCTCGCCTACTGGCTGCAGCCCGGCGGCCCGACCGACTACGACTTCACTTCGGGTCACGGCACGCACACGAGCGGCACCCTGGTCGGCGACGCCGCCGGCACCTTCGGCGCGAGCTCGTTCATGCCGTCCACGCCGCTGCTGCCCAATCACGATCTCGCCGACGGCATGGCGCCGAATGCGCAGCTGATCATGCAGGACATGGGCCCGAACGATCCGACGCAGATCATTCCGGCCGATGTCGACGGCACGCTGGAGCAAGCGGCTGCCGGCGGCGCCTTCGTCCACAGCGACAGCTGGGGCGATCGTACGTCCGTCGGCCAGTATCTCGGCAACGACGCTGATATCGACCGCGCCACGCGAAAGATCGAAGACCTGCTGGTCATCATCGCGGCCGGCAACGACGTCGCCGGAGCTCATGCGGTCAGTTCGCCGAGCAACGCCAAGAACGGCATCTCGGTCGCTGCGCTCGGCCATGCCGGGAGCCTCGCGAAGGCGAGCTACTCCAATCTCGGCCCGACCACCGATGGCCGTCAGAAGCCTGACCTCGCCGCTCCGGGCAGCAGCACGATTTCCGCCAAGAACGGCACCAGCGTGACGAACGTGATCACGGCGCCGGTGACGATCGCCGATTCCGGAACCTCGATGGCGACGCCGACCGTCGCCGGCAACACACTCCTGCTGCGCCAGTTCTTCACCGACGGCTTCTACCCGCGCGGCGAGAAAACCGCGGCCGATCTGTTCACGCCGAGCGGCGCCGTGATGAAGGCGGTGTTGTTGAACGGCACCACCGCGACGACGTCGCCGTCGGCCTTTCCCAACACCGGCACCGGCTGGGGCCGCGCCTGGCTCGACGGCAATCTGTGGTTCAAGGACACCATGCCGGGCGGCGATGACAGCCGCCGCCTGCGCGTGTTCGAGCGCACCAACCAGTCCGGCCTGGAAACCGGCGACAGCAACGAATACACGATTGCGAACGTCGGCGTCGGCGTTGAATTTCGCGTCACCCTGACCTGGTTCGATCCTCCGGCATTGGCGGGATCCGCATCGACCCTGATCAACAACCTCGATCTGGAAGTGGTCGGTCCGGATGGCCAGACCTATCTCGGCAATCACTTCACCGCCAACGTGTCGACGCCCGGCGGTACTGCGGATGCGAAAGACACGGTCGAGCAGGTCCGTTTCACCGCGCCGGTCGCAGGCAGCTACACCTTGCGCGTCAAAGGCACCGACGTTCCCGGCGACGGCAGCTTCGGCAGCGATCGCCAGGGCTATGCCCTGGTCGCGTCCGGTTCGTTCGGACTGCCCGATCAGGCCGCGTTGCCGGCACCGACCGCACTGACCACCAGCAGCAACGACAGCAGCGGCGTCTCGATCGGATTCACCGGTGCGTCCGGCGCGCAGGGCTACCAGCTGTATCGCGCGGACGGCACCTGCGCCACGGCGCACACCGGTGACTTCCATCTGGTCGGACAGGGAGCCGCATCGCCGCTCACCGACATCCGTACGCAAGGCGGTTTCAACTACGCCTACAAGGTGCGCGGAATCGCCAACGATGTCGAAGGCGAGGCCTCGGCGTGTGTCGACGTGGTGTCGGCGGACAACTGCACCTTGTTGCCGACGTTCGATGCGCAGTCGATCGCGGTCGATGCCGCGAATGCGAATTGCAGCGTCGATGTGTCGTGGAGCGCGGCGCAGGCGAGCTGCCCGACCTCGAGCGCGATCACCTACAAGCTCGAGCGCGACACCGACCCGTACTTCGGCAATCCGCAGATCCTGTCGAGCACGCTGACGACGCCCGCGTATTCCGATACGGCGGTCAGCAACGGCACGCCGTACTACTACCGCGTGACCCCGAGCGACAGCTTCGGCAACACGACCGGTGTATCGCACATCGTCAATGCAACGCCGAGCGGCGCACAGGGTCCCGATCCGGCCGCCTTCCTCGACAACGCCGACACGCACGCGTACATGATCGGGCAGACACCGTGGCAGGTCACCAACACGGCAGCCAGCGACGGCAGCCTGAGCTACCACGCCGGACCGGATGCACAACCGTATCCGGACCTGACCTGCGCAACCTTGCAGATGCCGCCGCTGACGATTGCGGCCGATGCGACGACGCTCAGTTTCAAGGCGAAATACGACCTGGAATACCAGTGGGACGGTGTCGTCATGGAAGTCTCCACCGACGGCGGCAGCCACTGGAATGATCTGCCTCCGGTGGGCGGCTATCCGGACACATTCGCGCAAACGACCAACCCGCCCGTCAACGCCTGCGGCTATGTTTCGACCCATGGTGCATTCACCGGTGTGTCGACTACGGCGTCGAATGCGGATTCGCACAACGGCACCGCCGCCGCGGTGTTCAAGCCGTTCACGACGGACCTGAGCTCCTACGTCGGCCAGACCGTGCAACTGCGCTGGGTGTTTTCATCCGATCCGACCACCGGGTTCGATGGGTTCTTCCTGGACGAAGTGAAGCTCGGTGAGCCGGCATCCGCCGATGTGATCTTCCAGAGCGGTTTCGAGACGGACGCTGGAAGCGACTACATGTGTCACTGATACCGACTCGTCGAAATCGGCGCGATCGTTCGCGATCGCGCCGATCCGATGATGCGGGTCCATCGAGCTGGACCCGACGGCGCGGAAATCCGCGCCGTCGGCGTTTTCTAAGTCCGTCTTCCGGCGGATCGTCACTCCGCGATTTTTCCGACGTGAGACGGAGAGCGCGCGCTCGCAACGGATCCGGCTCCATCGATCCGGCAGCGCAGCTTGCACCGAAGCCGCTATAGCGCTATGAACTCGCAGGCTGGGGCCGATGCCGGGTCGCGATGCAACCGCGATGCGCACCGTGCAAGTCGAGCAACCTGTTTGAACGCATGACGGCCTCCGCCCATCGCTGTCCAATCGCAACCGATCCTGGGGAAACACCATGTCCGTTCTGCCATCCCGTACTGCACTGGCCGTGGCGCTGGCCATCGCCTTGAGCGCCGGCGCCAACGCTGCCATTGCCGCCCATACGATTGCCGCCGCGCAACCTTCGGAACAGGCGATCGAAGCCGCGCGCGCGAATCCGCATCAGCTGATCCTGCAAGCCGGCGTGTTCGATCCTGTCACCCAGCAACTCGATGTCTCCGGCGTGGGCGCGGCCAGCGCAGCTACGCTTTCCTCCTACGTGATCATCCAGTTCGAGGCCAGACAACTCGGCGCGCGCAAGGCGCTTGCCGCGCGCGGCGTGCAGTTTCTCGGTTACGTGCCCAACAATGCGTACTACGCGCGTCTCAACGGTGTCGATCTCGCCTCGCTGAAGCAGGCGCCCGGCGTGCGCTGGGTCGATCGGCTGCAGCCGGCGATGAAACTTGCGCCGCAGCTATGGAGCAGCCGTCGCCTCGATTCGGCCGCGCGCCAGCATGACGGCAACTACACCGTCACGATCCGCAGCTTCGACGGCGTGCCCTCGGGTCTGGTTGCGACGGCGCTGCAGAAACTCGTGCCCGGCGTGGTCATCGTCGCGCGCAGCGAACGCGCCGATACCGCGCAGTACGTGCGCGCCGAGGTTGCGCCGGCGGATCTCGATCGTCTGCTCAGCAGCGCCAGCGCGATCGAAGGCGTCAGCTACATCGAGCCGTGGGTGCAGCCGCGCCCGATGAACTCCGGCGCGATCGGCACGATCCAGGGCGACTCGAACGCGAGCTGCGGCGGCAGCGGCACCGTGTGCGGCCCGACGCCGATCTGGGATCACGGCCTGTTCGGCAGCGGCCAGATCATCGCGATTTCCGATACCGGCACCGACGCCAACGAAGCCTGGTTCACGACGCTCGACAAGGGCACCGGACCGCACACCGCGATCACTGTCGCCGATGATCCGGCACCGGTGCTGCCGGCGATCGGCACCGAGTATCCGGACAACAAGATTCTCGCCTACTGGGTGCAGCCCGGCGCGACCGCGTACGACAACAACGCCACCTGTCCGAACGGCAACGGCTCGTCGAGCAGTTGGCATGGCACGCACACCAGCGGAACCCTGGTCGGCGACGCGGCCGGCACGTTCGGCGCGAATACATATCTGGCATCGACGCCGACCGCCGCCAATCACGAGCTCGCCGACGGCATGGCGCCGAACGCGCAGCTGATCCAGCAGGACATCGGCAACGACGACACCGGCTGTCTGCAGATCAACGATCTGCGCGGCACCCTCGAGCAGGCCCTGGCCGGCGGCGCGCACATCCACAGCGACAGCTGGGGCGCACCCGCAGCCGGCGCCTACGGCAGCAACGATGCGGATGTCGACTACGTCGCCAACAAGCTCGAAGATCTGCTCGTCGTGTTCTCCGCGGGCAATGACGGCCCCGGCGCGACCACGATCGGATCGCCCGGCAATGCGAAGAATGCGCTGACCGTCGGCGCACTCGGCCACGCGGGCTCGGTCGCGGTCGCCGGCTTCTCCAGCCGTGGCCCGACCGCAGATGGACGCACCAAGCCGGACATCATGGCGCCCGGCTCCTCGACGATTTCGGCCGCCGGCGATTCCAACACCACCGGCACCGTCGAAGCGCCGCTGACCAAGCCTCTGTCCGGCACCTCGATGGCCGCGCCCACCGTGGCCGGCAACGCGGTGCTGATGCGACAGTTCTTCGCGGATGGTTTCTATCCGCGCGGAAGCAAGACCGCCGCCGATGCGTACAACCCGAGCGGCATGGCGATGAAGGCGATGCTGCTCAACGGCACCGACGTGCTGCAGCCGACGAACTGGCCGAACAACAACATCGGCTGGGGCCGCGAATGGCTGGACGGCAACCTCTGGTTCGCCAGCACCATGGCGGGTGGAGACGACACGCGTCGCACGCGCTTGTTCGAACGCACCAATGCGGCGGGTCTGGAAACCGGCGGTGTCGACGAGTACACCATCGCCAACGTGCCGGCCGGCACCGAGTTCCGCGTCACCCTGACCTGGTTCGATCCGGAAGGAAGTCCGGGCGCCGCGACGTCGCTGGTCAACAATCTCGATCTCGAGGTCGTCGGACCCGGCAGCACGACCTATCTCGGCAATCACTTCACCGGCGGCGTTTCGACCGTCGGTGGCAGCGCCGACACCGCCAACACGGTCGAGCAGGTCCGCCTGACCGCACCGGTGGCCGGCGCCTACACCTTGCGCGTCAAGGGCACTGCGGTGCCCGGCAGCGGGCGTGAGGAAACCGATCGTCAAGGCTATGCGCTGGTCGCGTCCGGCGGCTTCGGATTGCCGGACACGGCAGCGCTGTCGGCCCCGAGCGCGCTCACCATCGCCGGCAACGATGCCAGTGGAATCGCGGTCGGCTTCACCGCGGCTTCCGGTGCGCAAGGCTTCCAGCTGTATCGCGCGAACGGCACCTGTGCCAGCGCGAACGCCGGCGATTTCCGACTGGTCGCAACCGGCGCCGCTTCGCCCTTGCTGGATGCGCGCGGCCAGGGCGGTTTCAGCTACGCCTACAAGGTTCGCGGCGTGCAGAACGACGTCGAAGGCGACGTATCCAGCTGCATCGACGCGGTGTCGGCAGCGGCCTGCTCGCTGCAACCGGTGTACTCCGCCGGAACCGTTGCGATCGACGGCTCCAACGCGAGCTGCAGCGTCGCCCTGACCTGGCCGTCGGCCGATGCGTTCTGCCCGACCTCGACTGGCGTGACCTACGATGTGGTGCGCGACACTGACCCGTATTTCAGCAGCGCGCAAACCGTCGCCAGCGGCATCGCCACGACCAGCTATACCGATAGCGCCGTCGTCAACGGCACGCCGTACTACTACCGCGTCGTCGCCCGCGACAGCTTCGGCAATCCGTCCAATCCGACGGCGATCGCCAGCGTCACGCCGAGCGGTGTCGACGGCCCCGATCCGGCGGCCTTCCTCGACAACGTGGATACGCACACCTACCTCTCGAAAGAGAGTCCGTGGCAGATCACCAACACGGCGGCGAGCGACGGCACCCTCAGCTATCACAGTGCGCTCGACAATCTGTTCTATCCGGCCAACACCTGCAGCAGCGTCGAGACGCCGTCACTCACCATCATGCCAGGTGCGTCCACGCTGAATTTCATGGCGCGGTACGACGTCGAGTATCAGTGGGACGGCGTCGCGATGGAGATTTCCACCGACGATGGCGCGAACTGGACCGACCTCGCACCGGAAGGTGGCTATCCGAGTGATTTCAGCCAGACCGGATCGCCTCCCGGCAATGCCTGCGGCTATGCCGCGAGCCATGGCGCGTTCAACGGTGTCAGCACGGCGGCGAGCAATGCCGATCCCGGCAACGGCACGGCCACTCCGGTGTTCAAGCCGTTCAGTGCAGACCTGAGCAGCCACGTCGGACAACCGGTTCGCATCCGCTGGCGTTTCTCCAGCGACGGCGGCGCGGAATTCGCCGGCTTCTGGCTCGACCAGATCCAGCTTGGCGACAGCGCCGCGCTCGACCTGGTCTTCCGCAACGGCTTCGAAAGCGTTGCCGCCGGCGGCGACTACATGTGCCATTGATCTGAAGATGTATTAAGCAAGACTCACGCCGGCGCGGAAACCTGCGCCGGCGTTTTTTTTCGTGGAGACAAGGCTGGTGAATTCGAGGGTGCGTGACATCGCGCGGCGGCTGCTGCGCTGGCTGCTGCTGACGCTGGCGCTGTGCTTCGCATCGAGCGTATGCGCCGTGCTGCTGCTGCGCTTCGTGCCGCCGCTGACGTCGATGGTGATGCTGGAGGACTGGCTCGGCGCGAAACTGCACGGCGAGGACGACTTCGCTTTGCACTACCGCTGGACCTCGTGGGATCGCGTCGCCAAGACGGTGCCGATCGCGCTGGTCGCGGCCGAAGACCAGAAATTTCCGAGCCATCACGGTTTCGATTTCGATGCGATCCAGAGCGCGCTGTCCGAGGCCGAGGAAGGCGAGCGTCTGCGCGGCGCCAGCACGATCAGTCAGCAGGTCGCCAAGAACCTGTTCCTGTGGAGCGGCCGCAGCTTCGTGCGCAAGGGTCTGGAAGCGTATTTCACCGTGCTGATCGAGACGCTCTGGCCGAAGCGGCGGATTCTCGAGGTGTATCTCAACATCGCCGAATTCGGCCGTGGCATCTACGGCACCGCGGCCGCCGGCGAGCGTTTTTTCCACGTTGCCCCGGCGCAAATCGATGCACGCCAGGCCGCCTTGCTCGCCGCGGTATTGCCCAACCCGCTGCGCTATCGCGTCGAGCGACCGTCGCCCTATGTGCTGCGGCGCGCGGCCTGGATCGAGCGCCAGTCCACCCAGCTCGGTGGCGCGGCGTATCTGCCGCGCTGAAATCCGCACGAATTCCGGCAGGACGCGATTTCACGCGTCGTCACGGTCGGCTAGCATGCGCAGGTTCCCTTCGCGGTACTTCCCATGTCGAAACTCACGGTCGTCGTACCTGCCTACAACGAGAGCGAAGGGCTGCGCGATTTCCACGCGCGCCTGGCTGCCGTACTCGACGGGCTGGATCTGCAGTCCGAAGTGCTCTACGTCGACGACGGCAGCCGCGACGACACCTATCAGGTGATGTGTGCGCTGCACGCGGCGGACGCGCGCGTGTCCACGCTGAAACTTTCACGCAACTTCGGCAAGGAACTCGCACTCACCGCCGGCCTCGATCACGCCGACGCCGATGCCGTCGTGGTCATCGATTCCGACCTGCAGGATCCACCGGAACTGATCCCGACCTTCGTGCAGCATTGGCGCGAGGGCTACGACGTCGTCTACGGCACGCGTGCCTCGCGCGCCGGCGAGACCGGCTTCAAGAAGTTCACGGCTTCCGGCTTCTACCGCGTGATGGAGCGTCTTTCCGACACGCCGATCCCGCGCGATACCGGCGATTTCCGCCTGCTCTCGCGGCGCGCACTGGATGCGCTGAAACGCGTGCGCGAACGTCAGCGCTTCATGAAAGGCCTGTTCACCTGGGTCGGTTTTCGCCAGCTCTCGGTGGTCTATCACCGCGATCCGCGCCATGCCGGCGAGACAAAATGGAACTATTGGCGATTGTGGAATTTTGCCATCGACGGCATCACCTCGTTTTCCGGTGCTCCGCTCAAGGCTGCCACGTACTTCGGACTGCTCGCCGCCGTACTTTCCTTCCTGTTCGGCATCTGGGTGCTCGGCAAGGCGCTGTGGCTCGGTGATCCGGTGCGCGGCTATCCCTCGCTGATGGTCGTGGTCCTGTTCCTCGGTGGCATCCAGCTGATGGCGCTCGGGGTGATCGGCGAATACCTCGGTCGTCTCTACGTCGAGTCGAAGCAGCGCCCGCTCTACCTCATAGACGAATATCATCCGCCTCAGGGCTGACCGACCGGCCAGCCCGAGACTTCGGGAATGCGCGATGAAACGTCAGATCGGCTGGCTCGCAGGAGCCTGCGTGGTGGTAGCGATTGCGAGCGGTATTGCCTGGCAGGTGGCCGAGCGCAACAAACCGATGTTCCTGCGCGGCGAGTCGGACGAGGCCGAAGGCGGACGTCCGCCGGTGGACGGCGATTACTGGGCGATCCGTCTCGCTTACGGCGGTGACGCCGCCCATCTGCATTTCGAGCCGAGCTGGCTGCTCGATGCGGCCAGACAGGATCGCAACATCCTTTCGGCCGTGCCGGCGGGCACGAAGACCTACCGGCGCTCGGCCGACAAGGCGGTCGCGCTCGATCCGGACGCGTTCACCCTGCTCGGCCCCAAGCCGTTGCAGGGCGAGGGTTTCGGCGACGGCAGCAACGCCGGTCGCACCAATGTGATCGTGAGCGATCCGGATGATCCGTCCACCGCGTATCTCGGTTCCGACGGCGGCGGCGTGTGGAAGACGACCAACTGCTGCACGGCGGCGACGACCTGGGAAGTGAAGACGGATTTCCCCGAGATCGCGAGCATGGCGATCGGCGATCTGGTGGTGGACCCGAACCATCACAACGTGCTCTACGCGGGCACCGGCGACCTTCGCTACGGCTCGTTTTCGTTCGGCGCGGCCGGCGTGCTGAAGAGCACCGACAAGGGCGAAACCTGGAGCCTGCTCGGTGCCGACGTGTTCAACCCGCTCTACGGACCATCGGCCGGCGGCTTCCCGCAGTACCAGGGAATCGGCAAGGTCGTGGTCGATCCGAACGATTCCGACAACGTGGTCGTCGGCACCAAGACCGGCATCTACTTTTCCTACGATGCCGGCACCAGCTGGAGCGGTCCGTGCTTCACCAACGCATTCACGACCGGCAGCGCGGCGCAGCGCCAGGACACCACCGGCCTGCTCGCCGTCGACCGCAAGGGCAGCACCGTGCTCTACGCCGGCATCGGCACGCGCGGCAATCCGACGCCGGTGCAACCCGATCTCGGCAAGAACGGCGCGAATGCGGTGTATCGCGCGACGATGCCGACGAGCGGCTGCCCGGCCGTCGCCGACTGGACCCTGCTCGCGAACGGCTTTCCGACCGGCACCGGCAACGGCCTGCCGAACAGCACGCGGGGCCGGCTCGAACTCGCCGTCGCACCGAGCGATTCGTCGACGCTGTACGCGATGTTCTCGGACGCGTCCGCACTCGACATCCTCGGCATCTGGAAGACCAGCGACGGCGGCGACAGCTGGACCCAGACCGGCACGCCCGACGATTCCGGTACGCAGATGTGGTACGACGCCGGACTGACCGTCGCGCCGACCGATCCGAATGTATTGTTCGTGAGTACGGTCGACCTGTTCCGCTCGAGCAACGGCGGCGCCAGCTTCACCAATCTCACCGGCGCCTACAGCGGCGGACCGGTGCATCCGGACAATCATGCACGCGCCGTCGTCGGCGGCGATGCGAATCACGTGCTCAATGGCAACGACGGTGGCATCTACTATCTCGACAACGCGTTGACCGCCAGCTCGTTTTTCGATGCGAACTGGACCTCGCTCAACGACACCCTGCCGACCATCGAGATGTACCACGGCGACATCACCGCGAATTTCGCGACCTCGGCGAACGCGGGCGTGACCGCCGGCTTCCAGGACAACGGCAGCGCTTCGGCCGTCTTTACGGCCAATCCCGGCGCGGTCGCCTGGACCGCCACCAACGGCGGCGACGGCATCGTCTCGCGCATCGAGCCGGTGCTCGGGCAGTGGTGGTACACCTCGATCTACTATGCCTCGATCTATGTCAGCACCAGCGGTGCCTTCGGCGGCCAGCAGGACATTTCACCGAATCTGTCGAGCAGCGACCGCGCGAGTTTCCTGACGCCGTTCGATCTGTACCGCTACGGCGCGCTGGATGCGCCGGGCAGCGGCTGCACCAGCAGCGACGGCTGCAAGCACATCATCCTCGGCACCCAGCGCATCTGGGAATCGACGCAGGGCGGCCTGCCCTCGAGTTCGTGGGCCTCGAAAACCGGCGACCTGACCAAGAACACGCTCGTGCTCGGCGGCGACAACCGCTCCTACATCAATCAGGTGCACTACTCGGTCAGCGATCCCGGCATCGCCATCGCCGCGACCAACGACGGCAACGTGCAATACGTGTTCGGTCTCGGCACGACCGCTGCAGCCCATGCCGTCGACGTGACCGGCGCCAACGCGGTGCTGCCGAACCGGCCGATGCAGGACGTCGCGACCGATCCCTTGAACCCGCTGATCGGCTACGCCGCGGTGGGCGGTTTCAGCGCCAACACGCCAGCGACACCGGGCCATCTGTTCCAGGTCACCTGCACGGCGCAATGCGCCACGTTCAACTGGATCGACAAGAGCGGCAATCTGCCGGACATCCCGGCCAACGCAGTGATTGCCAATCCGAATATTCCTGCACAGGTTTTCGTCGGCATGGATTGGGGACTGTATTTCACCGACGACATCACCGCCGCGGTGCCGGTGTGGCAGCGCATGGAAGGCTTGCCGCATGTGATGGTCTGGAGTCTTTCGATCGATCGCGGTTTCACCACGCTGGCCGCGTTCACGCGCTCGCGCGGTGCGTGGGCCTGGCCGTTGCCGACGGGCAGCACAGGCGATCAAGCTGATCTGGCAGTGACGATTGCAGCGCCCAGCAGCGCCGGGTCCGGCATGCAGCTCAACTACACGATCGCCGTCACCAACAACGGACCCGCCGCAGCGACCAACGTGCACGTCAGCAGCGCCCTGCCGAGATGGCTCACGTTCAAGTACAACCAGGGCGACTGCACCACGGCGTTCCCATGCGTGTTCGCCAGCATCGCTGCCGGTACGACGCGGACCATCACGACCAGCGTCTGCGCGGCACGTTATCCAGGTGACGGCCTCAGCACGGTCACGCTCGCCGCGGCGGTGAATGCCGACAGCGTCGATCCGGTCGTCGCCAACAACAGCACGACGGTGGCCGTGCCGCTGATCACGCCGATGTTCGCAGATGGCTTCGACTGTCCGTAATTCTACTCTTGCGCGAAACGCGCGCAGGCGGTCCGCTCGTCGCTCGTGCCGCGTGTTGCGGGGCGACGAGCCTGCACGGCTGCGCAGCGCTACACTGCCGGCCTGCGGCAGCGCGCCGCGTCCTGCGGAGAACGCCATGCTCCAGGTCAAGCACCTGCTCGCAGAAAAAGGCCGCCAAATCCACACCGTCGGCCCGGACGAACCGGTTCTCACCGCCGTCCAGACCATGGCCGATCGCTACATCGGCGCCTTGCTCGTGATGCGTGGCGATGATCTGGTCGGCATCGTTTCCGAGCGCGACTACGCACGCAAGATCATCCTCAAGGGCCGCGCCTCCGGCGGCACGCCGGTGCGCGACATCATGACCGCGACGGTGTTGACGGTCGGGCCCGACGACGCCATCGATACCTGCATGCGCATCTGCACCGAGAAGCGCGTGCGGCATCTGCCGGTGGTCGACGCGGGCAAGGTCATCGGCGTCGTCTCGCTCGGCGACCTGGTCAAGGCGATGCTCGCCGAACAGGGACAGCAGATCGAACAGCTGCAGAAATACATCGCGGGTTGACGCCTGCGCATTCCTGCGCGAACTGCGTCCGCGCTTTTTCAGCCTCGGCTTCAGCAAGAACCAGAACGCAACATCAGCCAGCGTCCGGCTGGTTCTCCGGTCGCGCCGCGTCGAACGCGGGCAGTGAAAGACATTGCGCGTTGATGCGCCGTATCGTCGGAAACGCCGCGAGATCCACGCCGAACCGGTTCGCGTTGTAGACCTGTGGAATCAGACAGGCGTCGGCGAAACCGGGCATCTCGCCATGGCAGTAAGTGCCGGTGGCGTCATCGGCGAGCAGCAGCGTCTCGAACGCACGCAGGCCTTCGATCATCCAGTGCCGCATCCAGTGTTCGCGTGCTGGTTGCTGCATGCCGTGGGCACGTTCCAGATACTGCATGATGCGAAGATTGTTGAGCGGATGAATGTCGCAGGCGACCAGCAATGCGAGCGAGCGCACGCGCGCACGCTCGACCGCGCCGGCCGGAAGAAGCTTTGGCGAATCCTCGGCAATTTCTTCGAGATACTCGAGGATCGCGATCGATTGGCGGATCACCGTCGGGCCATGCACGAGCACCGGCACCGAACCCTGCGGATTCAGCGCGCGATGCGTCGGACTGTGCTGCTCGCCGCCATCCTTGACCAGATGCACGGGACGCTGCGCATAGCGCAGGCCCTTCAGGTTCAGCGCGATGCGAACGCGATAACTCGCGCTCGATCGCCAGTAGTCGTACAGCGTGAATGCCGCTTCGGTCGACATGCCGGCTCCAGGGGACGCGTGCGCTCAGCGCGGTGCCGCTTGCTGCGTGACGATCTGTTCGATCGCGCCGAAGATCGTCGCGCCATCGGCATCGGTGATTTCGATGCGCACGCTGTCGCCGAATTTCAGGAACGGCGTCGCCGGTTTGCCGTCGCGCAAGGTCTCGACCGTGCGCTGCTCGGCCAGACACGAAGCGCCCTTCGAGGTGTCCTCGTTCGCGATCGTGCCGGAGCCGACGATCGTGCCGGGACCGAGCGGTCGCGTTTTTGCCGCGTGCGCGATCAGCTGGGCAAAACTGAACTGCATGTCGACGCCGCATTCCGCTTCGCCGAACCAGGCGCCATTGATCCAGGTGCGCATCGGCAGCAGCAGCTTGTCTGCCTGCCACGCCGTGCCGAGTTCATCCGGCGTGACGAATACCGGTGACAACGCCGAACGCGGCTTGGACTGCAGAAAACCGAAACCCTTCGCGAGCTCGCCCGGAATCAGATTGCGCAAGGACACATCGTTGACGAGTCCGATCAGCTGGATATGCCTCGATGCAGCCTGCGCGGAAACCCCCATCGGCACATCGTCGGTGACGACGACGACCTCCGCTTCCAGATCGATGCCCCAGTCTTCGCTGTGCGCGAGAATCGGATCGCGCGGCCCGTAGAAACCGGCACTGGTTGCCTGGTACATCAACGGATCGGTGTAGAAACTCGCCGGCACCTCGGCGCCACGTGCACGCCGCACACGCTCGACATGCGGCAGGTAGGCGCTGCCGTCGACGAACTCGTAGGCACGCGGCAGCGGCGCCGCGAGCGCCGACATATCCAGCGCGAACGCATCCGCTGCTCGACCTGCCTGCAGCGCTTCATACAGCGCGTTCAGACGCGGCGCCGTCGTCGACCAATCGTCGAGCGCGGCCTGCAGGGTCGGCACAATCGCGTCGGCGCGCACCGCGCGCGCAAGATCGCGGCTGACCACGATCAGACTGCCGTCGCGCCCCCCGCTCTTCAGACTCGCCAGCTTCATCTCTCGCTCCTTGGCACTATTTCAAATCGTGGGTCGGCGCCGCACGGCGTCGCGTGTGCCGCGCAGCATGATGCTGGCGCACCACGCGATCATCGCTGGTCCGGATCGAAGCGCTTGCGCAGGCCGCGCCAGCATTCCTGATAATCGCGCTGGCGGATCGGCGCCTCCAGCGCCTGGCTGGTCGGATGGATCACCGCACGCGTCTCGAACATGAAGGCCATGGTGTCGACGATATGATCCGGCTTCGCGGTGTCGGCCGCGCTCGCCTTGTCGAAACTCGCCGCATCCGGACCGTGTCCGCTCATGCTGTTGTGCAAGGACGCACCGCCCGGCACGAAGCCGCCGGACTTGGCATCGTAGGCGCCGTGGATCAGCCCCATGAATTCACTCGCGATATTGCGATGGAACCAGGGCGGTCGGAACGTGTTCTCGGCGACCAGCCAGCGCGGCGGGAAGATCACGAAATCCAGATTCGCGACGCCGGGCGTATCCGACGGCGAGGTCAGCACGGTGAAGATCGACGGGTCGGGATGGTCGTAGCTGATCGAGCCGATCGTGTTGAAGCGGCGCAGGTCGTAGCGGCACGGCGCGTAATTGCCATGCCAGCCGACCACGTCGAGCGGCGAATGATCGATCGCCGCCGACCACAGCGCGCCCTGGAATTTTGCGATCAGCTCGAAGTCGCCTTCGATGTCCTCGTACGCTGCGACCGGCGTCTGGAAATCGCGCGCATTCGCCAATCCATTCGATCCAATCGGTCCGAGCTCGGGCAGATGCAGGGCGGCACCGAAATTCTCCGCCACGTAGCCGCGCGCCGCGCCGTCCGGAAGCTCGACACGGAAACGGATGCCGCGCGGAATCAAGGCGATCTGCTGCGGCTCGACTTCCACCACACCGAGTTCGGTGGCGATGCGCAGGCGACCCTGCTGCGGCACGATCAACAGCTCGGCGTCGGCGTCGTAGAAATAGCGCGCCTGCATCGAACGGTTTGCCGCATACACGTGAATACCGACGCCGGCCTGCGCCGCCGCGCTGCCGTTGCCGGCCATCGTGTAGAGGCCCTCGACGAAATCGGTCGGCGCGCTCGGCAACGGCTGCGGATCCCAGCGCAACTGGTTCGGCGACGTCGGCGTTTCACCGAAACGATTGTGGAAATGCGCATGCGCGAACGGCTCGAAGCTGCCATGCATTGCTGCGGGCCGAATGCGATACAACCAGCTGCGCCGGTTCGCGTGGCGCGGCGCGGTGAACGCGGTGCCGGAAATCTGCTCGGCATACAGTCCGTGCGCGACATGCTGCGGCGAATTGCGCCCTTCGGGCAGCACGCCGGGCAGCGCCTCGGTCGAGAATTCGTTGGCGAAGCCGGAAAGGTAGTTGTTGCGAGTCATGACCCTTTCGCCTGGAAGGTTGGAGTCCACCGGCCGGAATTCGCAGCGATTTTTTGCTCGCTGCGAATCACGTGCTCGAGCTGGTCACGCCGCACATCGCAGGATATCCATCGCTCGCCTGGCGTGAAGATGCCACTGAAGGCGCGCTGCTAAGTAGCCGGATGGATTCCCGATCGTTGTGCCTAAAGCCTACAGCACTCCGCGCCGCATCTGGTCGCGCTCGATCGATTCGAACAAGGCCTGGAAGTTGCCCTCGCCGAAACCCTCGTTGCCCTTGCGCTGGATGATCTCGAAGAAGATCGGGCCGATGCAGTTCTGCGTGAAGATCTGCAGCAGCTTGCGCTGCTTGGTCTCCAGATCGGCGTCGATCAGAATCTTGTTCCTGGCCAGGCGCGGCACGTCCTCGCCGTGGTCCGGCACCCGCACGTCGACCACTTCGTAGTACGCCTCCGGCGTGTCGAGGAAGCTGACGCCGGCCGCGCGCATCGCCTCTACGGTTTCGTAGATGGTGTCGGTGAAACAGGCGATGTGCTGAATGCCCTCGCCCTTGTACTCGTCGAGGTATTCGTTGATCTGCGACTTCGCGTCCGACGATTCGTTGAGCGGTATGCGCACGAGGCCGTCCGGCGCGGTCATCGCTTTCGAAACCAGGCCGGTCTTGCTGCCCTTGATGTCGAAGTAGCGGATCTCGCGGAAGTTGAACAGGCGCTCGTAGTAGTCGGCCCACTGCTTCATGTTGCCGAAGTAGAGGTTGTGGGTCAGGTGATCGATGAAGGTCAGACCGAAGCCTTTCGGATGACGATCGACGCCGGGCAGGTAGTCGAAATCCTGCTCGTAGATTTCACCCTTGTCGCCGTAACGGTCGACCAGATACAGCATGCAGTCGCCGATGCCCTTGATGACCGGGGCGTCGACCGCCTTGCTCGCCGACTTGTGCGTGATTTCCTCGGCGCCATTGGCAAGCGTGCCGCGCAGCGCTTCGGCTGCCGGCTGCTTGAAACGAATCGCGAAACCGCAGGCGCTCGGTCCGTGCTTCGCGGCGAAGTCGGCAGCGAACGAATCGGGTTCTTCGTTGACGAGGAAATTGCAACCGCCCTGGCGGTACAGCGTCACCTTCTTCGTGCGGTGCTTCGCGATCGCACTGAATCCGAGTTTCGGAAAGAGATCGTGCAGGAGCTGCGGCTGCGGCGCGGCGAATTCGACGAACTCGAAACCATCCACGCCCATCGGGTTGTCGAACGTGGTGACTTGCATTCCGAGATTGGGCTGGACGTTCATGGCATTCTCCGCTCTGGTACGAGTCAAGGGGGGCGCTTTCGCTGCAGGTGCGCCCGGGGAGGATCGCTCGCCTTGCGCCATCGTGGATCGATCCGGACAATCTAGTTTCAAATGAAACCATTTGCAAGGCACGCCGCCACATGACCGACCATACCCCGCTGCAGCTCGAGCGTTTCCTGCCTTACCGGCTCTCGATCCTGTCCAACCGCATCAGTCAGGCGATTGCGCGCGAGTATCAGGAGCGCTTCGATCTCTCCACGACCGAGTGGCGCGTGATGGCGGTGCTCGCGCGCTTCGACGGCGACGGGTTGTCCGCGCGCGAAGTGGCCGAGCGCACGGAAATGGACAAGGTCGCGGTCAGCCGCGCGCTGGCGCGACTGGTCGCGGCGAAGCGCGTGCTGCGGCGTACGCACGACGGCGACAAACGCCGCTCCGTGCTGCTGCTGTCGGCCAAAGGCTGGAAGATTCACGACGTCGTCGCGCCGCGCGCGCGCGAACACGAGCGCGTACTGCTCGATCAGCTGGATGCCGAGGAGCGCCGCGTGCTGCAGCGCGTCCTCGACAAACTCGCCCCGGTCTGACCCCTGCGACCGCAGCCGTCCGGCTGCGTACGTTTTCAGCCGGCGGGCGTCGCTTCAGCGAATCCCGTGCATCAAGCGGTTGATCAGCGGCGCGATAAGCAGCAGCAGCACACCGGCACCGGACAGCAGCCAGAAACTGAAGGTGAAACCGTCGAGCGCGGAGGCCGCCGTCATGCCGCTGTCGCCGCTGATATGCCCTGCGAGCAAGCCTGAAAGATTGCCGCCGACGGCGAGCGACAGGAACCATCCGCCCATCGCCAGACCAACCACGCGCGGCGGCGCGAGCTTGGTCACCATCGACAATCCGATCGGCGACAGACACAGCTCGCCGATCGTCTGCAGCACGTAGCACAGCGTGAGCGGCCAGAACGGGATCAGGCCGTTGCGATCGAGCAGATGCGACAAGGCATACACCAGCACCGCGAAGCCCAGGCCGTTGAACACGAGGCCGAGCCCGAATTTACGCGGGATCGAAGGCTCGCGTCGACGCGCAGCCAGAAGTCCCCAGCCGATGCTGACCAACGGCGCGAGCACGATGATCGCGAGCGGGCTCACCGACTGGAACCAGCCGGTCGGAAACTCCCAGCCGAACAGCTGACGATCGACCAGATTCTTGGCGAGAAAATTGAACGAGGTTCCGAGCTGGAAGTAGAACATCCAGAACAGGATGTTGAACGCGAAGATGATCAGCATCGCGTACACGCGCTGCGTCTGCACGCGACCGAACCGCGCCGCTTCGGCGACCAGCATCACGGCGACACCAATGAACAAGGCGCCGAGCAGCCACTGCAGTCCGGTGGCGCCGACACGTGCCAAGAGCAGATAGATCAGCGGCGCCGCGACCACCATGCCGAGCAGCACGTACACCGTGCGCATGCGTGAGGCCGCACCCGCTGCCGGCTGGCCGACGCCGAGCAAGGTGCGCCGACCGATCCAGAACCAGACGAAGCTCAGCAGCATGCCGACACCGGCGGCGCCGAACACGAGCTTGTAGTTCTGCTCCAGCGGCGTCTGCGTGAAGCGGCTGGCCAGCCACCCGGTCAGCAGCGGTGCCAGCAGCGCGCCGCCGTTGATGCCCATGTAGAACAGCGTGAACCCGCGGTCGCGACGTTCGTCATCACGCGCGTACAACTGGCCGACCAGCGACGAGATGTTCGGCTTGAACAAGCCATTGCCGACGATGACGACGGCCAGCCCGAACAGGAACACCTGCTGGTTGGGCAGCATGATCAGGAACAGTCCGAGCGCCATCACCGCCGCACCGATCAGGATCGAGCGCTGATAGCCGATCAGCTTGTCCGCGACATAGCCGCCGAAGATGCCGGTGGCGTAGATCAGGGCCGTGTACGCACCGTAGATGTTGCTGGCCCAGTTCTGCCCTGCCTCGTCTCCGTGGAAGAACTGCGCGACCACGTACAGGGCCAGCGCCCAGCTCACGCCGTAGAACGCGAAGCGCTCCCAGAACTCGGTCATGAAGAGCATCCAGAGCGGCTTCGGATGACCGAAGCGTTCCGGAAAGCGCGGAATCGGTGCGTCCGCAACAGACGCGGTGGTCGGGCTGCTCATGCGATGTCCCCTCGGTGTTCACTACGCCAGAAATACGTGCCAATCGATGTTGCGAGCCTGCAGATCACCAGCAACGCGCCATCCCATTCCGCGCGATGGTCGCCGAATCTCGCGGCGATCATGCCGATGCCTCAGCCTTCCGTGCCGATCACCGTCCTCACTTCGAGCAGTTCCGGAAAGAACGTCAGATCGAGCGCTTTCTTCAGGAACGCGACGCCGGACGAGCCGCCGGTGCCGCGCCGGTAACCGATGATGCGTTCGACCGTCTTCATGTGACGGAAGCGCCACAACTGGAAACTTTCCTCGACATCGACCAGCTGTTCGCACAGGTGATACTCGGACCAGAACTCCGGCGCGTTCTCGTAGATCCGTTTGAACACGCCGACCAGTCCGGCCACGTGCGCATGCGGCAAGGTCAGATCGCGTTCGAGGCATTCGGCCGGAATCGGGTGCCCGCGGCGCGCCAGATGACGCAGGAATTCGTCGTACAGACTCGGCGCTTCCAGTTGCGCACGCAGGGTCGCCTGCGCCGCGGGATCGTGATCGAACACTTTCAGCATGCCGGCATTCTTGTTGCCGAGCAGAAATTCCACCAGCCGGTACTGCAGCGACTGGAATCCCGACGACGGCCCGAGCACCGGCCGGAACTGCATGTATTCGCTCGGCGTCAATGTCTCGAGCACCGCCCACTGTTCGAACAACTGACGCTGCACCTGCTTGACGCGCGCGAGAATCTTCAAGGCCGCGTTGACGTCGTCGCGCGCCAGGCTCTCGATCGCCGCGCGCAGCTCGTGCACGAGCAACTTCATCCACAGCTCCGCGACCTGATGCTGCACGATGAACAACATTTCATCGTGCAGCGGCGGATTGCTCAGCGGCTGCTGTGCCGACAGCAGCGTATCCAGGTGCAGGTAGCCGCCGTAGGTGGTGCGATCGCGCAGATCGACTTCGATCTCGCTTTCCAGCGGGCGCAGATTCGGGGTCTCGTTCATCGTCCTGTCGCAGATTCGGTGTACTCCCCAGTTTAACCGCGCCGCAACGCGCGATGTTGCGTCGGGCCTTGCGGACCGCAGGGCGACTTGCTTACTGTTTCGCCCCTCGCAAACCGGATGGGATGACGCGCGCAGCGCTGTCCGCAGGACCGCCGAATCGCCAACCACCCGTCCGCCACGTTCTGACGCGCGCCGCGCCGTTCCGGAGGCCACTTGTCCATTGCTGCAACGTTTGAAATCGAGTACCTGCAGTACCTCGACGCCGACGGCAGGATCGTCCGCGACGACTTGCCCGCCATCGCGCGCGATGTCCGCCAACTGGTGGAACTGTATAAATTGATGCTTTATGTGCGGGTATTCGATGCCAAGGCGGTCGCCTTGCAGCGCACCGGCAAACTCGGCACCTACGCCTCCTGCCTCGGCCATGAAGCGACCCACGTCGCAATCGGCAGCGCGATGCAGGAAGACGACGTGTTCGCGCCGATGTATCGCGAGTACGGTGCGCAGTTTTTCCGCGGCGTGAAGCCGCGCGAAGTGCTGCTGTACTGGGGCGGCGACGAACGCGGCAACGATTTTTCCGGACCCGCACACGATTTCGCCTGGTGCGTGCCGATCGCGACGCAGGCGCTGCATGGCGCCGGTGCGGCGCTCGCGTTCAAGGTGCGCAAGGAACCGCGCGTCGCGGTCACCGTCGTCGGCGACGGCAGTTCCTCGAAAGGCGATTTCTACGGCGCGATCAATGTCGCAGGGGCGATGAAGCTGCCGCTGGTCGTGGTCATCGTCAACAATCAGTGGGCGATTTCGGTTCCGCGCAGTGCGCAGACCGGCGCCAAGACGCTTGCCCAGAAAGGTATCGCCGCCGGCCTCGAGTGCCTGCAGGTCGACGGCAACGACCTCATCGCGATGCGCGCCGCAATGGACCACGCGGTCAAGCGCGCGCGCCACGGCCACGGCGGCACCGTCATCGAGGCGGTCACCTATCGCCTGTCCGATCACACCACGGCCGACGATGCGCGCCGCTACCGCGGCGAGACCGAAGTGAAGGAAGCCTGGCAGCGCGAGCCGATGAAGCGCATCAAGACCTATCTGATGTCGCTCAACGCGTGGACCGAAAAAGAAGAGGAAGACTGGAAAGCCGACTGCGCGGCGAAGATCGACATCGAGGTGAACGCCTACCTCGAAACGAAATCGCAGTCGGTCGAGGCGATATTCGATTTCACCTACGCGGAACTTCCGGCCGATCTCGCCGCGCAGAAAGCCGCGCTGCTGGCCGAAGAGAAGCACGCGTGATGCGGCTGCGCTTTAAAAAGCAAAAATGCGGCAATCGCAACTTTGCTTCGTCCGGCGTCACCCTTCCCTCGTCCACCTTCGGCACCTTCATTCGCGTCCTTCCACGGCGCCCACGCTTCGGACGGTCGAGCCGTGCAGAACGGCACTCCTGCCGTCTAGTCTCCAGGATGGAGAAGAACAACCCATTGCTGGAACTCGAGTAACCATGCCACAGATCACCCTTATCGAAGCAGTGACCCGGGCGCTTGCCCACGAAATGCGCGTCGACCCCAGCGTCGTCGTGCTCGGCGAGGACGTCGGCGTGAATGGCGGCGTGTTTCGCGCCACACAGGGACTGCAGGAAAAATTCGGCGCCGATCGCGTGATCGACACGCCGCTCGACGAAGCTTCCATTGCCGGCCTCACCGTCGGGCTTGCCGCGCAAGGCATGCGTCCGGTGGCCGAAGCGCAGTTCGAGGGCTTCATCTATCCGATGATGGAACACATCGCCTGTCACGCCGCGCGCATGCGCACGCGCACACGCGGGCGCCTGACCTGTCCGGCCGTGTTTCGCGCGCCGTGGGGCGGCGGCATCCGTGCGCCGGAACATCACTCCGAAGCGAACGAGGCCTTGTTCACCAACATCCCGGGTTTGCGCGTCGTGCTGCCGTCCTCGCCGGGCCGCGCCTATGGCTTGCTGCTCGCCGCGATCCGCGATCCGGATCCGGTGATGTTCTTCGAGCCCAAGCGCATCTATCGCCAGTACAAGGAAGAAGTCGCCGACGACGGCGAGGCGCTGCCGCTCGACGTCTGCTTCGTGCTGCGCGACGGCAGCGATGTGACCCTGGTGACCTGGGGCGCGCAGGTGAAGGAAACGCTGGAGGCTGCCGACGCACTCGCCGAGCAAGGCGTCAGCGCCGAGGTCATCGACGTCGCCACCTTGAAGCCGCTCGACTTCGACACGATCCACGAGTCCGTGAAGAAAACCGGCCGCTGCGTGATCGTGCACGAAGCCCCGCGCAGCGCCGGTTTCGGTGCAGAGATCGCGGCGCGCCTGGCGGGTGAGGCGATGTACGATCTGGTCGCGCCGGTCGAACGCGTCACCGGTTTCGATACGCACATTCCTCTGTACCGGCTCGAGATGAAATACCTGCCGAGCGTCGAGCGCATTCTCGCCGCTGTGCAGCGGACGCTCGACGCCAGCTAGCTTTCATCCGGAGAACCTGCCATGACCGCCATTGCGAATGGGCTCATCGGGCTGGTCGCCCTCCTCCATCTGTATTTTCTCGTGCTCGAAATGTTCCTGTGGGATACGCCGTATGGACGCCGGACATTCAAGCTCACGGCAGAATTTTCGGCAGCCTCCAAAGCCCTGGCCGCGAATCAGGGCCTGTACAACGGCTTTCTCGCCGCCGGTCTGATCTGGGGATTGCTGCTCGGCGCTGCAGGCTTCCACGTGAAAGTCTTCTTCCTGAGCTGCGTGATCGTGGCCGGGCTGTACGGCGCGTACACCGTCGCCCGCAAGATCTTCTTCGTGCAGGCGCTGCCGGCCATCATCGCGCTGGTGCTGCTGCACTTCCCTTGAGGCAGGCCGCCATCGTCCCGTCCGCGCGAGCGTGAGTCGCGCGATTCCACCGACACCAACGAGCCGATCCATGAGCACAACAAAAACCTTTCATCTGCCCGACCTCGGCGAAGGCCTGCCGGATGCGACGATCGTCGAATGGCTGGTCGCCGAAGGCGCGACGATCAAGCTCGACGAGCCGCTGGTGTCGATGGAAACCGCCAAGGCGGTGGTCGAGGTGCCTTCGCCCTATTCCGGAAAACTCAAGAAAGTGCATGGCGGCAATGGCGACGTGATCGCCACCGGCGCTGCGCTGGCCGAATTCGAAATCGATCCGTCACTGCCGCAACGTTCCGAAGCGGAATCGACCGGCCATCATCACGCGCCGGCAAAACCCGCGGCGGGCGTCGGCAAGAAAGCGCCGGACAACGCCGGTGTCGTCGCCTCCGACGAGGGCGGCGAAATCGTCGAGAACGACAACGCCGGCCGCGCCGACGAGGGCACCGTGGTCGGCGCGATGCAGAGCAGCGATCGCGTGCATGCCGAACAGGCGACAAATGTCGGTGGCGTCAAGGCGGTACCGGCCGTGCGCGCACTGGCAAAAAAACTCGGCGTCGATCTGACGCGCGTGAACGCCAGCGGCGCCGGCGGCGTGGTGACATTGAAAGACGTGAAGGACGCGGCTGCAGCCGGTACGGCGCGAATTTCTTCGCCCGCCGCAGCGGGTGAAGGAGCGCCCTCGCCAGGTCGCACGAGCGCCGGCGCGGCCAGCGCCTCGCCTTCATCGGCGCAGCGCACGCCTTCTGTCGGCGCGAAAAAGGAAGACGAACGCACGACGTTTTCCGCCGCCGGCAAACCGATGCGCACGACGCCGCCCTCGGTCAATGTCAGCGGCCAGCCGGAACAGCTCAAGGGTGTACGCCGCAACATGGCACGCGTGATGGCGGCAGCGCACGCGCAAGTGGTGCCGACGACGCTCGCCGACGATGCCGACATTCATGCATGGCTTGCCGGCAACGACATCACGGGGCGCCTGATCCGCGCGCTCGTGCGCGCGTGCAAGACCGTGCCGGCGTTGAATGCCTGGTTCGACGGCGAAAACCTCACGCGCACCCTGCATCCGCACGTCGACATCGGCATCGCCGTCGATACCGAGGACGGCCTGTTCGTGCCTGCCCTGCGCAACGCCGATGTGCTCGATGCCGCAGGCATACGCGCGGCGGTGAACCGTCTGCGCACCCAGGTCGAGCAACGCACGATTCCGCCGGATGAACTCAAGGGCTACACGATTTCCCTGTCCAACTTCGGCGTGTTCGCCGGACGCTACGCGACCCCGATCGTGGTCCCGCCCTGCGTCGCCATCGTCGCTGCCGGCAAGGGCCGCCACCAGATGACGCCGGTCATGGGCGGCTTCGAATCGCATCGCGTGATTCCACTCTCGGTGACCTTCGATCATCGCGCGGCGACGGGCGGCGAAGCGGCGCGTTTTCTCAAGGCGATGCTCGATGACTTGAGCTTGGCGCAGTAGCCAGAAGTCGGAAATCAGAAGGGCTCACACTTGGGAAGATCGTCATCTATCACAGTCGCTTATGCGCCCTGATAATCTATTGCAAGATTCCGGCGTCGTTCGCCAAAACATAGCCGGCAGGATATCAGCAGAGATCTGAATACGGGTCATCGCCGACTTGCGACAGATATAGCGGTTTTGGCGGCGACCGCACCTGAGGATCGTTGGAAGTAGGCGATTAGCTGGAAGAGCTCTAACCGTCTTTCCCATTCGTCAGCTCGACGAATGATCTTAAGTAATCATCGAGGACCAATCGCATCTCATCGGAAGTGTTGTAATCGCTGTGACGAAAAAGCACTTCCCTTTTGGCGGCGAGGTCTAGAATTACAATTTCCAGCGTCCCACCGCCCCAAACCGTGGCGCTCCCAACATATGAGGGAGTTTCCAGTGTTATGACTGCCTTGCTGAGGCTTTTCTGCTCAGGAAGCTTCAGACGCACCTTCATCGCCCCAACCCAAGCGTGACTTTTATCCAAGCACCATTTGCTGACTTCAGTCGAAAGATTGATCTCACTCATATCTGTCGCCACCGATCAGGTTCTTGGGAATTCGACAAACAGCTTGAGAACTACTGGCACCGAAAGAATTTCCGTAATCCTGTTACTGAAAAAATTCACCTACATTTTTCTAAGACTTTAACGACCTCAATTAATTATTGCCAGGCTTCGTCGTCCAATCAATTCCGCTCCTAACAAGATCTCTTATTTTATCTATATCAGAGATTAAACCATGATCATTATCAACAAGTAATTGATCAGAAGAACTGATACCCATGATCATCCAATTCAAAAGCGGCCCGCCCCTGCCTTCGACGCGCAAAAATTTTGGATGCGTGATTGCGGAATAAATAAATTTGATTTCGACTTCGTCGTAGTAGTCAACAAGAAGAGGATCGGAATTGACCGCGAGCCAGTCATCGCCGTTCTGAATAACGAGCCTGTCGCCAGATTCCTCCGTCGCCGATTCAAACCCGCGAGGGAGGATATCCGTCCAATCGCCTTGCTCCTCATCGAGAATCAAAATGATAGTTTTCATCGTTAGGGGCTGATAAATTGCAAGAGATCTAATTCGCAAGTGATAACAAGACACCCTGCTTGTTGGGCGCCTTGTATCACACTCCCTTTCAACAACGGCCCATATCCAATCGTCGGGAGTCCTGTGGCACCTTCGGTCCTCAACAGTTGTGAAGTAAGGCCTTTTCCACCTCCTGACTTGACTTGAATGATTGAATTCTGAAGCAAGATATCCGCATCTGTTACTAGACTGCCTGCAGCGGTTGTTACCGGAACATTTACACCGACCACATGTCCCGGATACATCGCATCGATCTTAGTTGCCAATTCACCGACTAAAGGGTCGCTTGAAGTGAAGACGCGGCTTGTGACTGACGCGAGTTCTCCCACTTCATCAATCACAGCAGGCGCCGTTTCCGCGATCTCCTCCGCTGCAGCAACCGCCGCTCCCTCTGCTGCACCCACCGTTGGCGCGACTGACGTCACGGCCATATTTATGGAATCAGCGTTCTGGCTGATCGTCTGCAGGTCTTGAATGACACCGGCTTCATCGACACAATCTGTTTGTATCGTGATGCAACCTGACTCTCGCCCACTCGGATCGTACTTCGCGTATGGATTATTATTCGCGTACGCATACCGGTTGAAATTGATTCCGGTGTTCGCATCGACCGGATTCGGATCGGCGCTGATGAACCGTCGCAGCTGCGGGTCGTAGTACCGGGCATGCATATAGATCAGCCCTGTACCGTCGACATACTGATTGGCATAGCCCGGGCCCGATTCGATGCCTGATCCGATGCTGTTGTACGACCCGCCGTAGGCAAGGTACGAGCTCGTGCCGACAACCGCTTTGGTCGAGTCGGTCTGCGCGATCGGAGTGCCCGTCGCGTCGGTGTGAACATAGGTTTGCTGTGTCGTGCCGTCGGCCTTTGAAAGCACCTTCGCGATGAGATGGTCGCCGAGGTAGATGTACTTCGTCGGCGAGTCGATCGGCTTCTTCGGGTCTGTGCCCGGATCCGCGACCACCGTCTCGTACAGCAAGCGGCCCCGATGATCGTAGATGCTGGTCGTTGTCCTGGCCGCATTGTCGGCCGTTGTGCGATATCCAAGCGCGTCGTAGGTGTACATAAAGCCGGATGCACCCTGGCTTAGTCCCGTCAACAAGTCGGCCGCATCGAACGTGTACTGTGTCGCGGTCGCACCACTGCTTTTCTGGGCAAGCCGACCGCGGGTATCCCAGGTCAGGGATTGCGTCGTGCCGCTCGTCGTCACGCTGTCCGGGCGGTTGCTGCCATCGAAGGCCAGCGTGACGCCGAAGCTGCCGCTCTCTCCAGTCAGGTTGTCCTGATCGTCGTCGGTGAAGGTCGAACTTCCCCATGGACCGCTTGCTGTGAGCAGGCGATCGGTCGAGTCGTAGGTGAGCGTATGCGAATGCGTCGCGTTGATGCTGTCGCTGATCTGAAGCGGATTGCCGTTGTTGTCGTACGAATACGTGGCGCTGAGGATGCCGCCGTCCGTTATCTTCTGGGGTAACGTGCGATCATCCTGGATCAGGTTGTGCGTGATTCCATTGCCGTAGGTGAACGCATGCACGGCGTCATTCGGGTAGAAGGTCACACTGCTGGCGTAACTTCCCACTTGACTAGGCCGACCGTCGGCATCGGGCGCATAGCCGACCGCACTGCTGTCAGGGTAGGTCAGCGTCTTGAGATGCTGGTTGGTATCGTAGGCGTAACCGATCGTGTAGGTCGTTCCGCCGACAGTAATCGATTCGCTTTTCAGGAGGCCGGCGTCATCGTAGTTGTAATTGCGCGAGGTGCCGCCTCGGAAGGACGTATCGGGTTGGCCGTCGGCACGCCAAGTTTGGCCCATGCTTGCCGAGCCATCGCTGTAAGTAATACCTGCCAGATGGTTGCGCAGATCGTAGGTGCGCGTCTCAGTTGCCGCGCCGGCGTGATTGATCGTCTTGAGGTTGCCCGTATTTGAATAGTAGGTCAGCGTAGTCGTGCCGGTTTCCGGTTCGGTTACGGTCTCCAGTTGCTGAGTCGGATAATAAGTCAGTGACCGAAGCAGGTTATCGCGCTTGATCGACTTCGGCTTACCCCAGGCGTCGCGCTCGATCGCCGTAGCTGTAACTAGATTGGAGATGACGACAGGCCACGCCGTGCTCGGCGTGTCATACGTCATGTAGGTGTACTTGGTTCCATGATTGTTGCGATCGGTTACGGTGACCGTATTGGCACCATAGTCCGTGTTGATCGTGTAACCGAGCCCATCGCCCTGCGTACGCAGCCGGCCCATTCCATCGTAGAACGAGGTGACGCCACGCGCACTGCCTGCATATGACACGAATGTCGGACGGCCATCCGCATCGAACGAGCGCGTCACTGTGCGCCCAGCCGAATCGAGGGACCGCACCGAATGCAGGAATGCATCGTATGTATCGGTAGTCGAAGCACTACCGGTCGTAGTACCACGGGTCCAGCCGGTACTGCTCGGACTCCATGTAATGACGGTCTGGTTATAGCCGGCTAGAGGCGTGATCGTTCGCAGCCGCCCCATTGCGTCGTAGCCATACCCCGTTGTGTGATGCATCACATCCGTATGCGACAGAATCTCTCCCAGCGAGGAGACTGTGACGCCTTCGGTGCTTGCATCGGGGTAGATGATGGATTGCGGAACTCCGAGTTTGTAGGCGAGAAATTCTGTTTGCCCGTTGCCGTCATCGATGCTTGCGACCGTTCCGTCGTTGTTGTAACCGATGTTGCGAACGATCAAGCCGAATCGCGTGATACGTGTGGGCTGCTTGTTGGCATTCAGCGTCAGATCGATCTCGGTGGCCCCGCTGCTACTGATCGTTTTGACGGTGCCGAGAATCCATTTGTTGGCGTCATGCGCGTAAGCAATGGAGTCGGTCTTCGACTTGCTGCCTGTACGTGTGATGCTCTGGGAGAACCCGTACGCATCCGGACTGCTCAACGTCCGCGTGTAGCTCGCGCCATCGCGCGTAAGCGTGCGCGACTGCACTGGGCGCAGACTGCCGAGTTCGGATATGTCGCCGCGTACCTGCGATGGCGTGCCGATGACGCCGGGATACGGATTGCCGCTCGCGTTGTAGTAAGTGAATTGTTCGTCTTGTGGATACGTTCCACTACCACCGCTTTGCTTGCGCAGCAGCATGCCTTCGTTGCCGCTCCCGTTGACACCGTATTGGGCGCCGAACGTATACAACGTGTTGTAGCTGCGGGCATCGGTAATCGTCGTGGTTGTCGAGCTGGCGCACGAGCTGGCCGTGCATCCTGCATATGCCAGATTCCAGGTCAGCGTGCCGGGCACGTTGGGGCCGGTGATCTGTTTCTTGATCATCGACAGAACATCGTAGACGGCAGGCTCTGTCGGAGCGAAGGCCCGTCCTACGCTATTGGCAAGACATGTGGCAGGCGCGCCATTGCGGCCGTGACGCGTGGGCTGGAAGGTAAAGGTCCCGAAGGCGCCGGATGGATGCTGGATCGTGCCGACGACAGCAGCTCCTTGCGAAGGGGACGGTAACAACGTGCATGTGGGCGAAGCGTACGTCCATTGAGCGGCATCCAGATTGGCGAAGTTGATGACCCAGCCCGAATTGTCGGGCAGCGTCACCGCCGTCAAGCGTTCACCTGCATATTGGTAGCCCCACCCACGCGTGCCATCCGAAATACTGCTTACATGGTCGCCTGAATAATGAAGCGTTATCCCGCGGCCATCGCTTGACTGGATGCTTTGCAAGCCGATGAAGCCGGCCGTGGCGCCATACTGGTACGTCACGGTATTGCCGTAACGGTCCGTGATCGTCGAAGGCATCAACCAATACTGCACGCGGTCGACGGTCGCCATTGCGCCAGCCGTCGTCGTATCTGCAGGTCGTTGCAGCGGCGAATAGGGCCTGGAATATCCCTGCGTGAAGGTATAGGTCACGCCATCTGGCGTCGTCACCACAAACCCCTCGTCGGGAATGTGCGGGTCAGCGGCATTGGCTCGCTGAGCACAACTGACCGCCCACAAGTCTTTCGTCGTAACGGGATGCGGTCCGGCGGGCGCGGGTGAGGCCGACGCCCGCAAAAGCAGCTCGTGACGACCGTAGCCCGGAATCACCGCCGTGAAACCCAGACTGTACTCGGCGGCCGGAACCGACGTGGTAACGGTTCCCGTTGCTACGGTGGCAGGAGGCGGCGCACCAAAATAGGTACAACGGGCGTCCACATTACCCGCCGCAACGGTCCATCCGACGCTCGTCGCGAAAACACCTTCGACATGCGGCACCTCGAGATCCCAGTCGCCAAAGGCACCTTGCAATACGCCGCCAGCATGATTGGTCACGTGATAGCGCCTACCCAAGGCGACTGGCAGCGCATTGCTCCCCGGCAGACTCACGTCCGTCGTAACGAAATCTGTTTGTCCGGTGAAGTAATCGATCGATTCGCCGAGCAAGTCCGTGTCGAGCGAACCGACGTCCCGTTGAGCGCGAATCAGCCGGTCGTATTCGACCGCCTCCGGAATGGCGGGCAACGGATTCGTACCGCCGGTCGCCCCATCAAACGATACAGGAACCGGCGTCGCGCCCGTTAGCAATGCCTCATTGGACTGTGAATCAGAGCTGGCAGACGAGCCATCGGCCTCGGCCTTCGAGGAAAACAGCGCCGTCGCGACTATAAAAGCGATGGTTGCTGTCGCTACTCCGAGAGCGACCGACGAACGCTGAAACCTTGGAAATGAATTCGTATAACTGTTCACTCAAGCTCTCCAGTCGATAGCTTGTGAAAGCTTACCGAAAACTTTTTTAATTCCCAAGTACTTCCAGTATTTATATTAATCCACATTTTCGCGTAGAATTTTCGCTTATTCGATCATACGCTTGTCCTCGAGCTGACCAGCACAAGCAATTTGAAAAAATCCGAAACGTGCATGCACGGCCGAGGCACCTCTTCGTCCGCGAAGCGCCAGCGGTTTGGAAGCGCCGAGAGGAAATCGCTTCCACGATGCGCAAAGTTCAAGCGGTCTCTGATAGCCGCATTGATCTTCGCCAAAAAAAAACCTCCCCGGGGGGAGGTTTTTTCATGACTTAAGCACAGCGACCGTTCAGTGCAGACGTTTGCGCAACAGCAGCGGCGTCTTCGCCGGCGACAGCGGCTTCGAGGTCGGCTGCGCGGCGCAATCGAGGGTTACGTCGTCGATGATCGCACTCGCGTTTTCGCCGGCCGCCGCGGGTGAGGACCAGTCGAACTGCACCAGATGCGACTGGCCGTCGAGGTATTGCGCCGGAATCGCGATCGTCTGCGCCGTATAGGCCGAATCGTCGCTTCCCGGCGTCACCGTCGCAACTTCGGTCGCGTCGATGCTCAGCTTCAACGATGCCGCCGGGTCTCCGGCGATCTGGTTGATCATCCAGTAGTTGAGCCAGCGCGGCTGTCCGCTCGGAAACACCACGTTCTGGCTGAGCAGCCCGGTGTTCGTCTCGGTGTAGCCGCCGAACCAGACGAACCAGTCGCCGGTGCGCGCGACGATGGTCGCGCCGTCGTCGCAACTCGCATCGCACAACGGCGTGCCCGAAACGCTGTCGTCGACGGTCCAGTCCGGATTCGTGCCGGTGCCGCCGTCGGTCGCTTCGAAGCTCGGATCGGCGAACAGCTGCACCGGATCGCAGGTGCCGCCAGCCGCTGCCTCGAAGCCGTCCTTGAAGATCGTTTCGCCGGCAGGTGCTTCGACCGTCAAGGTGATCGGCACGGCGACGACCGGTGTCGCGGTGTCGTTGCTGTGCACGCAGATGTTGGTCGTGTAATCGCCGGGTGACAGCGTGCTCGCATCCAGCGTGATCGCGACGCTGGCATCCGCGGCCCCGCCCGCAACCGTGCCGTTCGCCGGAGCGAAGGCGATCCACGGCGTGGTCGCCGGGGTGGCGCAGGTGGCCGCATCGGCAGTGTCGATGTTCCAGTCCAGATCCGCGCTACCGGTGTTGCCGATGGCGAGCGTGGTGCTGGCCGTTGCGCCGGCGTCCGCTGTCGCCGTCAGCGCGGTCGTGTCGACGCTGACGACCGGGCTGTCGGTGGCTGTCGGCACGGTCACGTTGTAGGAGCAATCCTGGTTGCCGCCGGTGTTGCCTGCGTTGTACGCGGTCGCAATCACCTGGATCTGCGCGTCGGAATAACCGAGCGCCGCCGCCGCATTGATGACGGCCTGCGCCGCATCCTTCTGGTTGGTGCTACTGCCGGTCATCGACAATCCGTTGAAATAGGCCTTGTCAAAAACGACCCCGCCGAGAATGTCGCGCGCGATCAGGTTGCACGAGGACCAGTACTGCCCGGCCGTGTGGATTTCCTGACTGTGGATCGACGCATACGTGTGGTTGAGCTGGTAGTTCAGCACGCGACCCGGCCAGAACGGATTGTGGCCGTCCCAACTGTAGATCCAGTAATACGCCGGGTCCGCCGGTGTCCACTGGTTCGGGAAATCGCGGCTCCAGGCAGCGCCGTTGTAGTCGCCGACGCCTTCGGAAAGACCTTCGGTCTGAGACAGGTGACCGCCGGTGACGAAGTAGTGAATTCCATGGCCGAGTTCGTGGATCAGCACGTCAGCATCCTGCGCATCGTCGACACCGCCCTGGCCGAAGGTCAGCTTTTCCGAGGTCGATACGAACTGCGAGTTGTCCTGATTCTGGAAGCCGTGCGGGTCATAGTGCACGCCACCGGCATGATGAATCGGCATGGCAGGCACGCCGAGCGTTTCATTCACGTATTTCAGGTAATTACTGATGTGCCAGTAACCCATCACGGCGTCGTAGCTCATCGCGCTGCGCGTCACCGAGAAATCGCTGCCGGGTTGCGACGGGCAGCCGGCGTCATGCGGCGTATCCCAGTCTTCGCAGACCGCATACGGGCCGGCCAGCGTGTAGTTGCCGCCGCTCAAGGTGATGTCGTCCAGGGTTACCGGCACCAGGGCCGCGGTCAGCTGCGGCGTGTCGGCGTTGTTGCCGTCGACATAGCCCGCGGTGTTGTAGGCGACGCGCTCGTAGGACAAGGGATCGGGCGTATGGATGGTGCCCGTTCCACTGTCGTAGGCGGAGATATCCTGCGCACGCAGAATCTCGCCGGAATTCGCATCGATCAGCAGTTCCCACTCGCCGCGCGGACCTTCTTGCGCGACCACGATCACGCGCCACACCAGGTGGCTCGCACCCGCATCGACATACACCATGCGCTCAGCCGAGTGCTCGACGGAGTCGCTGACGCCGAGATACTGCGTGGCGATCGCCGTCGCATCGAGATCGGTCTTGCTGGCCGTGGTCGCCACGGCGGAAACGCCTGCAACCGCCGAGTTCGCCACGTAGACGACACGACCGTTCGGCATCACGCTGACCGCGATGTCGCTGCCGTACACCGGCAAGCCCTGTTGACGCTGTTCGAAACGCACGACCGAAAATTGACGGCCCTTGCGCTGCGTGGTGCGTACCAGCGCTGCCGATTCCGGCGCGCTGAGGCCGAGCTGGGCGTGGCGCGTGGCGAGAAATTCGCGCGCCATCGCTTCCGCCGTACCGACCCGCGCGGTGAAGCCGGGCTGGCCCAGCGTGATCGCTACGCCATCGAGGCTGTAACGTCCATCCTGACGATCGACGCTCGCGCGCGCAGGCTGCACGCCGCGCGCCAGCGAAAGACTGGTTTCCGGTTGCACGCCGAGCGCGGGCGCGTCGGCTGCGTAGAGCGCACACAACACAAAGCCGGCCAACGCGCCGGCACGCATGAAATTGGACATAGATAATTTTCCCCAAGAACCCAAAGATGAAGAAGCCCGTCGTTGCACGCCGATCACCAGCTACTGACATCTCGACGGGCGTCACCGATAGTAGGCCGCGCGGGCGCGCGGCACGTTATTGTCTCGTAAAGAACGCGAACAAAACTCGTCATCGGACTCGTGTATGATGCGCCTCCTTTCATCCATCCATCCGTATTGAAGGATATATGCCGCGATGAGCAGCACCCTGTTCACTTCCGAATCCGTTTCCGAAGGCCATCCGGACAAGGTCGCCGACCAGATCTCCGACGCCGTACTCGACGCCATCCTCGCGCAGGACAAGGGCGCGCGCGTGGCCTGCGAAACGCTGGTCAAGACCGGCGTGGCGATCGTCGCGGGCGAAATCACCACCACGGCCTGGATCGACCTCGAAGCGCTGACGCGCAAGGTCATCCTCGACATCGGTTACAACAGTTCGGAAGTCGGTTTCGACGGCGCCACCTGCGGCGTCATCAACCTGATCGGCAAGCAGTCGCCGGACATCAACCAGGGCGTCGACCGCAAGTCGCCGGAAGAACAGGGCGCGGGCGACCAGGGCCTGATGTTCGGCTATGCCACCAACGAGACGGCCGACTACATGCCGGCGGCGATCCACTACTCGCATCGTCTGGTCGAACAGCAGGCGAAGGTGCGCAAGAAGAAGAATTCGCCGTTGCCGTGGCTGCGCCCGGATGCGAAGTCGCAGGTGACCCTGCGCTACGAGAACGGCAAGGCGGTCGCGATCGATGCGGTCGTGCTGTCGACCCAGCATGATCCGTCGGTCAAGCAGAAGGACCTGGTCGAGGGCGTGCGCGAGTACATCCTGAAGCCGGTGCTGCCGACCAAGTGGCTGCACAAGGGCACCAAGTTCCACATCAATCCGACCGGCAAGTTCGTCATCGGCGGTCCGGTCGGCGACTGCGGCCTGACCGGTCGCAAGATCATCGTCGACACCTACGGCGGCTGGGCTCGCCACGGCGGCGGCGCGTTCTCGGGCAAGGATCCGTCGAAGGTCGATCGCTCCGCGGCGTATGCGGCGCGCTATGTCGCGAAGAACATCGTCGCGGCCGGGCTTGCCGACCGCTGCGAAATCCAGGTCAGCTACGCGATCGGCGTGGCGCAGCCGACCTCGATCGCGGTGACCACGTTCGGCACCGGCAAGATCGGCGACGACAAGATCGAGAAGCTGATCCGCGCGCATTTCGATCTGCGTCCGTACGGCATCATCAAGATGCTCGACCTGGTGCATCCGATGTACCAGCCGACCGCAGCCTACGGGCATTTCGGACGTGCGCCCCACGAGGTCAAGCTCGCCAACGGAGAAACCTTCACGGCATTCTCGTGGGAGAAGACCGACAAGGCGGCGGAGCTGCGCAAGGCGGCCGGCCTGAAGTAAGCGCTTCCATCGATCGCGAGTGAAGAAGGCCGCCTCGTGCGGCCTTTTTCTTGTCCGCCCCGAGCTTCCCGGCATGCGCGCAGTCCAGTAGCCTAGCGACGTATCCGGATTCCGCCGAGCGGCAGTCCGGATTCCGCCACTCTGCTGATCCGGGTATTTATGCCGAAGCTGCAACTCCGTCGTTTCGCTCTCTTCATCGCCGCGATTGCCGTGTCCACGCTTTCGATGGCGCCGCTTCACGCCGAACGCGTCGAGCCGCCGCTGGAACTGCTCTACGCACCGGGCAGCATGCTGGTCGCCGGGCCCTTGCTCGATATCAATCCCGCCGGCCGCCTCGTATTCGCACGCAAGGACGTTCTCGGCGGCAAGGGGCGGCCGCCCGACGCGATCGATATCCGCGTGCCGATGTCGGCGCTGCAAGGAATGACGATCGGTGCGCGCTACATCTTCGGCTACTCGATGCTGCGCACCGATCCGCGCAATCCGACGCGGCTGGCGATCAACCCGGACGGCGCGGTCATGCTGAGCAGCATCGGCCTCGAGCCGGCGCTGTTTCGCGATACGCCGCAGACGCGCGAGATCCTCAAGGCCGGTCGCAGCGAGCATGGGCGCGAATCGCGGCGCCTGTTCGAGCTGCTGCTCAAGGCGCTGGCCGGAAGCGACCCCGCCCTGCAAAACCTCGCTGCCGGCGAAATCGCGCAGGAACCCGAGTTCGGCGAGCGCCTGCGCGAGGATGGCGGCCAGGGCACGGTCGAGAAAGTCGTACGCGATGCGCAGACGCCGGCAACTGTGCGGGTGACCTTGCTGGTCGCAGCAGCGACGCGTCCGCGCGATCTCGGCCCATGGTGGCAGTCGGTCGCGACGGACGTAGTGACAACTACGCCTATAGACGGATACTCTACGGCGTCTTCAGACCCAACGGATTTGGTTCTGACGTCGCTCGAACTGCTCGACAAGCACGCCGTCAAGCTTCCCCCCGATGCTTTAGAGCGTTGGATCCGGAGCGCGCGGCCGCCACTGATCGAAAAAGCGAGCCTGATGTTGCGACGTGAATCGCCGGCACGCGAACGATCGGTCGTCCAGCAAGCGCTGGCCGATCCGAAACTGCCGGAGACCACGCGCCAGTTCCTCAACGATCATCTGCGTCGGCTTGATCGGCTGGATGCCAAGTCGAAGGCGCGGAAGGAAGGATCCGGTTGATCGTGATCTCGACGGCAGGCGACGGCCGCCTGCCATTCGAAGCGCCGTGGCCGCTATCGCTTGGGGTTTTCCATGATGGGTTCGTTGCGTTCGATTACCGCGCTCGGCGCGATTTCGCTGCTGGCGTTCAGCGCCGCGGCGCAGGCGGCAGGTTCCGCCGCCACTTCAGGCACTGCGCCTGCTCCGTCGCGTAGCACGACGCCGAGCGTCATGCATGCGGCGCGTCATGACGTGTCCGCACCGCTGCGCGACATCATCCGCAACATGCCGCCGGCGCAGGCCGCCGGCACCGAGGAAGAGCCCTATCAGATTCCGAACATCCTGCTCAAGCTGAGCGGGGCGCCGGTTTCGCCGGCCGCATCCAGACGCTTGAATATCCAGCGCGCGCCGACCGGCGTGCCGGCTCCCGGCATCGATCTCAGTTTTGAAACGATCAGCTCGGCGACCTCGGGCTGTGGCTGTCTGCCGCCGGATACCAATGGCGACGTCAGCGACCAGCACTACATCCAGTGGGTGAATTCGGCGTGGCAGGCCTTCGACAAGACCACCGGCGACCCGGACCCGACCACTCCTGCGCCGACGCAGGGCAATTCGTTCTGGGTCGGTTTCGGCGGCAAGTGCGAAACGACCAATGCCGGCGATCCGATCGCGTTGTGGGACCCGCGCGCGCAGCGTTGGGTGATGAGCCAGTTCGTGACCAGTTCGCCGTTCGCGCAGTGCGTGGCGGTCTCGACCACATCGGACCCGTTCGGCACCTACGCTCGCTACGAATTCAACTGGCCGAACTTCGGCGACTATCCGAAGCTGGCGGTCTGGACCGACGCGAGCGGCAGCCAGGATGCGTATCTGCTGACCACGCATGAGTTCAATGCCGCCGGAACCGTGTTCCAGGGCGCCGCATTGACCGTGATGGAACGCGACAAGATGCTCGCTGGCGATCCGACGGCGGCGATGGTGCGCTTTCCCGGCATCGACGCGTACGGCATCGAGCCGGTCAATCTGGTCGGCACGCTGAATGCGCCGAGCAATGCCTGTCCCTCGTACATCCACTACGACGACGTCAATGACGACGGCTATCTGTTCTGGGACGTCTGCATCGACTGGACGACGCCGGCCAACACCACGATTTCAGCGACGCCGACGCATATCGCCGGCACGCCGTTCGCTCCGTATGGCGGTGAAGTTCCGCAGCAGGGAACCGCGAACGGACTGGATTCGTTCGGCACCCACATCATGTACCGCGCGAACGCACGCGCGTTCCCGGCCGGCGCCCCCACCAACATCTCGCTGGTGGTGAACCATGCCGTGCTGGGCGATGCCGATCAGGCCGCGGTCAACTGGGTGCATTTCAACCTCGACGACCACGGCGCAAATCCGTCGCAGCCGACGCCGCTCGCCAAGACCATCGTCGACGAAAGCACCTACTCACCGGATAGCGACAACCGCTGGATGGGCGGCATCGCGATCGACGGCAGCGCCGACATCGCGCTCGGATTCTCCAAGTCGAGCAGCACGCTGCATCCGCAGATCGAAATCACCGGTCGCACCGTCAACGATCCCGACTCGACGATGCGCGATGAGAGCAACTGCACCGACCAAATCGCCAACGGTTCGCAGACCAGCAGCAGCAACCGCTGGGGTGACTACTCGTCGATGAGCGTCGACCCGGTCGACCAGTGCACGTTCTACTTCACCAACGAGTACTACCCGACGACGGCGAGCGGCAGCTGGCATACGCGCGTGTGCTCGTTCAAGTTCGATGGCTGCGGTGATCCGAACTATGCCGTGGTCGTGGACTCGCCCAAGCGCATCGAGATGTGCGGCGCGACGAACACGACCGACCCGAGCTATGCATTGCGCGTCGGCGTGCTGAACGGTTTTGCTGGATCGGTCTCGCTCGCCGCGACCGGTGTGCCGAGCGGCGCGACCGCGCAGTTTTCGACGAATCCGGTGACGGCGCCGGGCAGCAGCACATTGACGCTCGCAGGCGGCGCCACGCTGCCGTCGGGCGAATACAGCCTCAATGTGGATGCGACCAGCGGCAGCGTCACCCACAGCATCGCGCTCCAACTCGGGCTGTCCGCCACTGCGCCGAGTCCGGTCGTGTTGATGGCGCCGACCGATGTCGCGACCGGCGTCAACGTGTATCCGACCTTGAGCTGGGGCGCCGGCGGCAACGATCGCATCTTCGGCGACGGCTTCGACGGCAGCAAACTGCCGCCGGTTTCGCCGCCGAGCGATGCCCTCAGCTACACGGTCGAAATCGCGACGGATTCGGCGTTCACGAATATCGTCGCCAGCACGACCGTCACCACGACGACGTGGATCGTCGACACCCTGCTCGACGGCTCGACGCAGTACTACTGGCGCGTGACTCCGCACAATCACTGCGGCGACGGTCCGGTCTCGGCGACGTTCTCGTTCACCACCGGCGTGCCGGGACAATGCCCCAGCGGCACGACCGCGAACACCGTCTATCAGGATGATTTCCAGAGCGGCGTCAACGGCTGGACGGCTGCCGGCACCGGCGGCACCGGCTGGACCCAGGGCACGGCCCCGGCAGCGACCGGACTCACCACGACGGTGTGGAGCGCGCCCGACAACACGGTCTCGAGCGATCGCACCTTGACCTCGCCCTCGATCACGCTGCCGAGCAGCGCGCAGGCGGTGCTGCTGTCCTACGACGCCTACCACAACTCGGAACAGGACCCGCCGAGCGGATGCTGGGATACCTCGTCGATGGAAACGAGTACGGACGGCACCACGTTCGCCTATCTCGATACCACCCACATGCTGACCGATCCCTACAACGGCACCGCTTCGAGTGGCGCGCCGCTGTCCGGACGCAAGGCCTGGTGTTATCCGAGCACCGCGACCACGCGTCACTCGGTGGTCGATCTCGGCAGCTTCGCAGGTCAGAACATCAACCTGCGCTTCCGCATGGTGTCCGATTCGAATACCGCGGCGAGCGCGCCGAATGGCCTGTTCATCGACAACGTGAAGGTCGACGTCTGCCAATGATCACCTGATCGCACCGCGGTCAGCGCTGCAACAACAGCCACCGCCTTCGGGCGGTGGTTTTTTTTGGGAACTGCTCCGCTCTTCCGTTCGCTCGTCCACCATATATCGCTTCATCCGGACAAAGCGATATAATGCCGGACCGGCGTCTGCACGACGCTACTTCCCGTCCCGAGGGGCGCTGCGACCTCCGTCCGAGTCCATCGGCGACGGGGCCACGCTCGGGACAGCGGTCCATCGCAAGGGCGCCCGTTCAATCCGGAGTTTTGTCCATGAACGCTGTCGTCAAACCCGTGTCGCAGGACTATAAGGTCCGCGATATCGCCCTCGCCGAGCTCGGTCGCAAACGCATCCGCATGGCCGAAGAGGAAATGCCCGGCCTGATGCAGATCCGCGCCAAGCACGCAAAGCTGAAGCCGCTCGCCGGCGTGCGCGTGACCGGCTCGCTGCACATGACCAAGGAAACCGCAGTCCTGATCGAAACACTGAAGGACATCGGCGCCGACGTGCGCTGGGCTTCGTGCAACATCTTCTCGACCCAGGACGACGCCGCCGCCGCGATTGCCGCCACCGGCACGCCGGTGTTCGCGTGGAAAGGCGAATCGCTCGAGGAATACTGGGACTGCACGCTCGATGCATTGAGCTTCCCCGGCGGCCTCGGCCCGCAGCTCGTCGTCGACGACGGCGGCGACGTGACCTTGCTGATCCACAAGGGCAAGGAAATGGAAGACGGTTCGGACTGGGTCGATCATCCCGGCGCGAACCACGAAGAGCAGGTGATCAAGAACCTGCTCAAGCGCACGCGCAGCGAGCGTCCGGGCTACTGGAACGCGGTGGCGAAGGCATGGCGCGGCGTATCCGAGGAAACCACCACAGGCGTGCATCGCCTGTACCAGATGATGGAGGCCGGCAAGCTGCTGGTGCCGGCGATCAACGTCAACGATTCGGTGACCAAGTCGAAGTTCGACAATCTCTACGGCTGCCGCGAATCGCTCGCCGACGGCATCAAGCGCGCGACCGATCTGATGATCGCCGGCAAGGTCGCGGTGATCTGCGGCTACGGCGACGTCGGCAAGGGGTCGGCACACTCGCTGCGCGGACTCGGCGCGCGCGTGATCGTCACCGAGATCGATCCGATCAATGCACTGCAGGCCGCGATGGAGGGCTTCGAGGTGAAGACGGTCGAAGACGTGCTCGCGTTCGGCGACATCTACGTGACCACGACCGGCAACAAGGACGTGATCCGCCTCGAGCACATGTCGTCGATGAAGAACAATGCGCTGGTGTGCAACATCGGCCACTTCGACAACGAGATCCAGATGGATCGCCTGCTGTCGGACAAGAGCGTCAAGCACGAGAACATCAAGCCGCAGGTCGATCGCTACACCTTCCCCAACGGCAACTCGATCTACATCCTCGCCGAAGGTCGTCTGATCAATCTCGGTTGCGCGCACGGCCATCCGGCCTTCGTGATGTCGAACTCGTTCTCGAACCAGACGCTCGCGCAGATCGACCTATGGGCGCACAAGGACGAATACGAGAAGACCGTGTATCGCCTGCCGAAGAAGCTCGACGAGGAAGTCGCGCGCCTGCACCTGGCGCAGATCGGCGTGAAGCTGACCACGCTGACGGCGGATCAGGCGGCCTATCTCGGCGTGCCGGTGGAAGGGCCGTACAAGCCCGAGCATTATCGCTACTGAGTTCCGCACTCGCAGGAATGTGAAAAGGTCGATCGAGACCGCCGTCGGCGCAAAGGCCGCGGCGGTTTCGTCTTTCACCCACGGTCTCGGCGGCATGGCGGTACGCGCTGCGGCTGGCGAATGCGGTGCACAGCGCGAGCGCTTCGTTCCATCCGAACATCGCGATGGGCTGATCCAACAGACTGCACTTTTGACTTTCGACGACGATGCCGACGCCTCCGATCTCCCTCGAATTCTTTCCGCCCAAAACCGACGAGCAACGCGACGTGCTCGAAAAGGCGCTGCCGAAGTTGAAGGCGCTCGCGCCCGACTATGTCAGCGTCACCTTCGGCGCGGGTGGTTCGACCTTGAGCTACACGCCGGAAACCGTGCGCCATCTGCGCGACGAACATGCCCTCGATGCCGCGCCGCATCTTTCCTGCATGGGCGGCACGCGCGAGGAAATCCACGCTCTGCTGATGCGCTATCAGGCGATGGGCTGCAAGCGCGTCGTCGCGCTGCGCGGCGATCTGCCTTCCGGCATGGCGACGCATGGCGACTTCCGCTACGCGAGCGACCTCGTCGCGTTCATTCGCGCGCAAACCGGTGATCACTTTCATGTCGAGGTCGCCTGCTATCCGGAAGTGCATCCGCAATCGGATGACGCGCATGCGGATTTGCGCCATTTCAAGGCCAAGGTCGATGCCGGTGCCGACGGCGCGATCACGCAATACTTCTACAACGCCGATGCGTATTTCCGCTTCGTCGACGCCGCACGCGCAGCGCGCATCGGTGCGACCATCGTGCCGGGCATCATGCCGATTTCGAACTTCAGCCAGCTGCGACGCTTCTCGGAAATGTGCGGCGCGGAGATTCCGCGCTGGCTGACCAAGCGCCTGCACGCACTCGGCGACGATGCCGAGGCGATCCGCGAGTTCTCCGCCGATGTCGTCGCCGATCTGTGCAAGCGGCTGATTGCCGGCGGCGCGCCGGGCCTGCATTTCTACACGCTCAATCGCGCGCGCGCGACGCTGGCGATCTGCGATCGCATCGCGGCGGGCTGATTGCGCGGCGTGCTAGCCTCGCACGCATGAGAGGCTTGCGCGTTCCTGCAACACTGCTGCTGATCGGATTCTCGATCGCCGCCGACCTGTACGCGCAGGACGCCAGCGGACAGGCCGTGCATCGCTGCCTCGGTTCGCATGGCGAGATCGAATTTTCCGGACTGCCGTGCGCGGCGAACAACGCCGTCGACGTCGCGCCAGCCGATGCGGCATCCGCTACCGAGTCGACACTGCCGGCGAACTGCCCGGCATCGCGCGAGGAATTGCGCACGCGCATCGCCGCCTCGATCGCACGCCATGATGCGAACGGACTTGCCGGTCTGCTGCGCTGGCGCGGCATCGGTCGTGGCTCGGCCGGATCGCGCATGCGCGCGCTCGATGAGCTCGCCAGGCGTCCGCTGCTGGCGATCGACGGCGCCGATGGCGCGGCGGAAACGTCGGAGGGAATGCACGTGCGCACCGGCAGCAACGAAACGGACGGCGTGCGCGAGCAGTCGTTCGGCGTGCTGGCCGAAGGCGGCTGCTACTGGCTGACCTGGGCCGACTGATCCGTCGAAAACGGCTCGCGCCACGACGGCTGGTATCATGTACGGCTAATCTCACGGAATCTTCGCCATGGCCCAGCAGTATCCCGAACATATCTGGCAGAACGGACGCATCAAGCCCTGGGCCGAAGCGACCGTGCACGTGATGGCGCACGCGCTGCACTACGGCTCGTCGGTGTTCGAAGGCATTCGCAGCTACGAAACCCCGAACGGTCCGGCGATCTTTCGCCTCAGCGATCACATCAAGCGGTTGTTCCAGTCGGCGAAGATCTACGACATCGTGATTCCGTATTCGATCGCGGAGATCAATGCGGCGTGCCGCGAAGTGATCAAGGCGAACGGGCTGGGCAAGGCTTATCTGCGTCCGGTCGCATTCCGCGGACTCGGCGGCTTCGGCCTCTCCGCGGAAACGCCGACCGATGTCGCCGTGGCTGCCTGGGAAATGGGTCCGTATCTCGGCGCCGGCGTGCTCGAACAAGGTATCGACGCCTGCGTGTCGAGCTGGCAGCGCTTCGCACCGAACACGATTCCGGCCGGCGCGAAGGCCGGCGGCAATTATTTGTCCGGCCAGCTGATCGCGCGCGAGGCGCGCCGCCTCGGCTTCGGCGAAGGCATCGCGCTCGCATCGACCGGCCTCCTCAGCGAAGGCGCCGGCGAGAACCTGTTCCTGGTATTCGACGGCGCGCTGCACACCACGCCGATCAGTGCCGCACTGCTCAACGGCCTCACCCGCAACACGATCATCACGCTCGCACGCGAGGCCGGGATCGAGGTGATCGAGCGCGATCTGCCGCGCGAATATCTGTATCTGTGCGACGAACTCTTCATGTGCGGAACCGCCGCCGAAATCACGCCGATCCGCTCCGTCGACGGCAAGCCGGTCGGACCGGGCAAGCCGGGGCCGGTGACCGCGCGCATCCAGGAGCTGTTCTTCGGCCTGTTCAAGGGAACCACCAAGGATCGCTGGGGCTGGCTCGAACCGGTGTGAGCAAAACGCGCGCGCACGGATGTCCGATGCGTGCGCTGCGCAATCAGGCTCGCGCGTGGAAATTCAAGGTCGCGGTGGCGCCGCCCTGCGGTCGCGGCGCCAACGAGACTTCCCAGCCGTAGAGGTCACACAGGCGGCGCACGATCGCCAGACCCAGACCGCCGCCCTTGCCCACGCTGGTGCCGCGTACGCCGCGCTCGAACAGCTTGCCGGCGTCTTCGGCCTTGATGCCGGGACCGGTGTCCTCGACCGTCACGCGGCCATGCCCGACGCTGACGATCACTTCGCCGGACGGCGTGTACTTGAACGCGTTGCCGATCAGGTTGCTCAAGGCCACCGCCACCACGGATGACGGCGCCGCCGTGGCCAGCGGCTGTTCGATCTCGACGCGCACCTTCACCGGTTTGTTGTTGATGTGCGGCCGCTGCGCATCGACGACCTGTTCGACCACCTTGGCGACATCGGTTGTTTCGCCGTCGGTCGGCGCCTGGCGTTCGCGTCGCGACAGCAGCAGCAACGCATCGATCAGCTCGGTCGACTGCCTCACCGCGCGCTCGATGCGCTTCAGGCGCTCGCGCAACTTGTCGGTGAGATCGGGCGATCCCTGCAGCAGTTCGGTCGTGCTCGCGATCACCGCGAGCGGCGTGCGCAATTCGTGGCTGACGTCGGCGTTGAACTCGCGATCGCGCTGGACCATCTCGGTCAGGCGCGTGGAATAGTCGTCGAGTACCGATGCGAGTTCGCCGATCTCGTCGTTGGCGAAGTGCTTCTTCAGCAGCTCGGGCTTGCCGCTGCGGCTCATCGCGCGCACGCGGCGCGCGAGCTCGATGACCGGGCTCATCACGCGCGACGAAAGCCAGAAACCGATGACCAGCGAAAGCAACGCGAACAGCAGCACCGAAATACCGATCGCGGTCAGCACCTGGCGCTCGCTGAGCTTCTGCGCGCTGATGTCGAAGCGCAGGTACGCCCAGAAGTCGGCGTCCTTGTACACGGCCAGTCGGTACGGACGCGTCTTGCCTTCGCGCCCGATGTCGTCGATGTCGTAGACGCCGGCGTCGAAATTCTGCCAGGCCAGCGGAACCGTCGCGGTGCGGCCGGCGCGCACGATCTGGAACGACATGAGCGACATCGGAAACTGCGCGCCCTCGTCCAGATTTTCGCGCTTGAAATCGACGAAGTGCTGCAGCTCGCGCGTCAGCGTCGAGTTGATCAGCTGGTCTTCGAGGCGCAGGCGCAGGTAGATCGTCGCGACCGCGAACAACGCGGTCAGCCCGAGTCCGAACAACGCAAACGAGATGACTATGCGGCTGCGAAGCCTACGTCGGTAGCGCATCCGGATCGACCATGCGGTAGCCGATGCCATGGCGCGTCTGGATCAGCGCCTTCTCGAACGGTTTGTCGATGGCAGCACGCAGGCCGTGGATGTGCACGCGCAAGCTGTCGCTGTCCGGCAGTTCCTCGCCCCAGACACGGGTCTCGAGTTCCTGGCGGGTGACGACGGACGGGGCCGATTCCATCAGCGACTGCAGCAGCTTCAGCCCGATCGGATTCAACTGGATCTGCTTGCCGGCGCGGCTGATCGTCAAGGTATCGAGATTGTAGGTGAGGTCGGCGAGCTGCAGCAGGCGGCTCTTGTTGCCCTTGCCGCGGCGACCGAGCACTTCCAGACGCGCCGACAGTTCCTGCAGCGCGAAGGGTTTCACCATGTAGTCGTCGGCGCCGGAATCGAATCCGATCAGCTTGTTGTCGAGCGTGTCGCGCGCGGTCAGCATCATCACCGGCGTCTGCCGTTTCGCTTCCTGGCGCAGCTTGCGGCAGACCTCGAGTCCGTCCATGCCGGGCAAGCCGAGATCGAGCACGATCACGTCGAAATCATTGACCACGGCCAGATGCAGGCCGGTCACGCCGTCGCCGGCGAAGTCGACCACATGGCCTTTGTCGGCGAGGAAGTCGCCGATATTCGCGGCGATGTCGCTATTGTCTTCTATGACCAGAATACGCATGGGCCGCTAGCTTAGCGCGGAAGTCCTTCGGGCGGAGAGGAGGTGTTCCATCGGGTGGCTGATGCGGGCTGGCGCCTGCAAAGAAAATGGCCCAAGGAGGTGTCATTGGGGGAACACACCTCGCTTGGGCCAAAAAAGCTACTGCCCCGATACCGTAATCTGCCAGTCACCTGACCTGACTTAGGAGTGTCGAGCAAACTACAGTGATCGGACTATAGGCACGCATTGATTAAGGTGTCGTTAAAGCGGACTGAGCCTTCCGTTAACCGGTCCTACTGCGCCGCCGCCAGAGTATTGCCACTGGAGCGCGCGTTCTCGCCTTCGACCTCGCTCTCACCGTTCCTTTGACACAACTGGGATCCGGTGCGGCGGATGCATCCACCCGCCTCGCCGCCCGTCACCGGAGGCGCGAACACGAAGGCCTGGTGATAGCGGGTCGACGGCGATGACGCCGTCGCCGGGTCGAAGCGCCAATGTTCCAGCGCACGCCTGGCCGCGCGCGCGAACACCGCGTCGGAAGGTGCCGATACCACCTGGATATCCTGCACGCCGCCCTTCGCATCGATCGCAAAGGCGAGTTCGACGCGCTCGCGCCGATTGACGCTGGCCGAATAGGGATATTCGGGCGCCGTCGTCCGCGTTGCTACCGGCGCCGAATGCGGCTGGGTGACTTCAGCGGATTGCGCGACGAAGGGCGGTGCGGCGGTCGCTGCCGCGAGGAGCGCGGCTGGCGCGTCCACCTTGGTGCCCGTGCTGCCGCGCTGTTCGGAAATTTGTGTATCCGGTGTCTGCGCCGGCAGCGCTTGCGCCAGCAACGGAGCTTCGGCCGACACGACCTTCGCCGGCGCGCTGGCGATATCGGCCGGCTGCACGCGCGCGGGCGCCGCAGCGACGACCTCGTCTGGTTGCGGCTCGATCTTCTGCAACTGCAGGACCGGAGCCAGACGAACCAGCTCGCTGATAGCGATTTCGCCGAATGGCCGCGACAGCGTCCGCGTCGGATGATCGACGCGCAGCGACAAGCCATCCACCGAGAGGATGGCCGGAGACTGCACCTGCAGCGCAAGCGCCGCAGCAAAGCTGATGCCTCCGAGGACCACGCCGAGACGCAGCCCGCGTGATGTGCGTGCCGCGGGCATCGGCATGCCGACGATGCGCCGAACACGCTCGAGCAATACGCCGCCGCTCGCCGCAAGGGCGAGTTGCGCCGGTGGCTGGCGAAGTTCTTCCAGCGCCGCCAATGTGCGCGCGTAGTCGCGCGGCTCGCTCGCGACGCGGCGCAGAACGAGGGCGTCGCAGCAGATTTCGCGCTCGTTGCGCACATCGCGCGAAATCCAGTGCACCACCGGGTGATAGAAGAACAAGGTCTCCAGCAGCGCCTGCGCCATGTTCACCAGATGGTCGTAACGACGCAGGTGTCCGAGCTCGTGCGCCAGAATCAGCGCGATCTGTTCGCGCGGAAACCCGAGGGCGACGGCCGCCGGAAGCAGGATCAGCGGATTGATCCAGCCGATCAGGGTCGGGGTATCGATGTGATCGGACACCAGAACCCGGATCCGGCGAACGAAGTTGAATTGGCGCGCCACGCCGAGCAGCAGGCGATCCAGTTGCGCGTCGGGCAACGCACAGTCGCGCGCGATGCGCACCAAGACCCGCCATTGATGCAGCGACCAGCCGGCGACCAGCAGAACACCCGCTATCCACACGCAGACCAGCCACGGCAGCAGGGCGTCGACCGACGCCACTGCCGGTGTCGCGGCTGCATCGATCCGCACGACGACATCCGATAGTTCACTCGACGCTGCGGAAACCGCGGCTGTGCCCGCACTTGTCACTTGCGCCGAGTGCAGGACGACCAGCGTGACGACAGGCAGCACCGCCATCAAAGCCAAGGCGACCAGGCCATTGGCGTAACGCGCATCGCAACGCTGCTTCGGAATCGACGAGCGCAACAGCGCGAAGACTGCACCGATCAGCGCTCCCTGCCAGATCGAATGCAGTAGAGTCCAGCCGAGCGCCTGTACCCACGACAAGCCTTCGCCGTGCAGCAGCGTCATGGCTTGCTCCCGTCGAGCTTGTCCAGCAACGCGCGGATTTCGTCCAGCTCCTCGCGCGAGGCACGCGGACGTCCGCCGAGTGCCTGCAGGACCAGCTGAGACGGCGAGCCGTCGAACACACGCTGCACCATGTCGGCGAGGAAACGCTTCTGCGTGCGCTCCTTGTTGACCGCGGGCCGATAGACATGCGCACGCTGTGCATCATCGCGTTCGACCAGTCCCTTCGCGTGCATGATCTGCAGCAGTTTGAGGGCAGTCGTATAGCCGACCCCGTCGTCGTGATACAGCGCCTGATGCACATCGCGGACCGTGCCGGAGCCGAGCTCCCAGAGCACGTTGAGAATCGCCAGTTCCGACTCGGTCGGCTTGGGAGCATCGCTGGGCTTTCGTGGCACGTTCATCAGTCGCCTCCTGAAGCGATCAAACCCGTCCTGCAGAGCAATTAGCTGCGCAGAAACCTCACTTTGCCATGAAGCCGATAGCGAAGCACGACATATCGATAGCGAGGACTACCTGCTGCAAAGAAACCTCGAAAACGTTGGAACCCGGCAGGTTTCCCGAGGCAACGTCGCCGGATCGCATCAACAGCTGATGGGATTCACTCTTCGTCCCCCGACGCGCCGGTACCAAAGCTCAAAAAACGACTAGTGGACACGAGCAATGAGGTTTCCAACGACTATCTCGTTGCGCCGCCTTACCAATCAATTTCATTTACCGTCCCAATTATTTATCTTGTGGCCAAGGGTCTGCTGAAAGGTGTCGGTGGAATCCCTGCGAATGGCATCACGCTCTGCAACGGTCTGACACACTTTCTGCGGGAAATGTGTTCCCGACTTGATCACATTCGTGCAGATCAAGCGATTCTGCTCATTGTTGGTGAGGATTGCATTTGCATGCTCCTGCGCATTGAAAAGCTCGGTCTTCTCGTTGCCATCCAGCGCCTCCACCGAGCCTTTGCTGTGCAACAGGGCGGACATCCGGTCCAGGCTGGATTCGACGGTTTCGCGGTCGCCCGGCTTGATGCCGCCGTAGCGTCCTCCGGGCTTGATCTCGTTGCGTATCTGCGCCACCTGCGCATCGAACTCGGCCGGTGTCGTCGCCGTGACCGTGGTCGGCTTCGCCGTCTCGCTCGCATTCGCAATACTCGCTGCACCAATTCCGCATACGACAAACGCGAGAACAAACCCTGCTGGAAGTAAACGCATATATTCTCCGAACAAATATTGATGAGAGGTCGCTAGTTTCCCTTGAATTGGGTAGCGCCATTTTTCATGAACGAGTTTTTATATCCATCCTGACTTTGGCGCCGCGTGGCATCCCGTTCCGCGACGGTTTGGCAGGTCTTGACCGGAAAATGCGTGCCCGACTTCATCTCGTTCGTGCAGATCAGACGGTTCTGTTCGTTGCCGGTCAGGATTGCGTTCGCCTTCTCCTGGGCATTGAACAGCTCGATCTTCTCGTTCGCATCCAACGCAGCGCTCGAGCCCTTCTTGTGCAACAGCGCGGACATCCTGTCGAGGTTGGCTTCCACGGTTTCACGGTCGGCCGGCTTGATGCCTCCGTAAACCCCGCCCGGTTTGATCTCCGTGCGTATGGTTGCGATCTGCGCGTCGAACTCGGCGGGAGTCGTCGCGGTGACTATGGTCGCCTTCGTCGCAGCCCCTGCGTATGCGGATGCGGCGAAAAATGCGCCGACCACGAGCGCTCGTACGAATTTTGTCGAACGTGTATGCATGACACCTCCTGCACCGGACTTCGAACCGCGGCCATCACTGCGTACGATGTTGTTCGTATTTATCATAGTCGAGCGAAAAGAATCCGTCAACGATCTCTTTCGTAGATTGGCGCCTCACCGGGGAAAACGCTAGCGTCGCACCGCTCGCTCGAGACTCTTCACGATGGCGGTGGCGACATCCACCCCGGAGGTCGCCTCGATCCCTTCCAGTCCCGGTGAGGAATTGACTTCGAGCACCAGCGGTCCCCGTTGCGAGCGCAGCAGGTCGACGCCCGCGATGCCGAGCCCCATCAGCTTCGCCGCGCGCAAGGCGGTGGCGATTTCGAGTTCGCTCAGCTTGACCGGCGCCGCCTTCGCGCCCCGATGCAGGTTTGCGCGGAACTCGCCTTCCGGCGCCTGACGCTGCATCGCCGCGACCACGCGTTTGCCGACCACGAAGCAGCGCAGGTCCGCGCCTTTCGCTTCGCGGATGAACTCCTGCACGAGAAAATTCGCATACAGGCTGCGAAACGCCTCGATCATGCCTTGCGCGGCCGAACGCTTCTCGGCCAGCAGTACGCCCTGCCCCTGCGCGCCTTCGTTGAGCTTGATCACGTGCGGCTGCTCGCCGAGCATCGCGAGCAGATCCGCGGTGTCGTCCGGATTGTCGCCGAATACCGTGGTCGGCAGGTCGATGCCCTCGCGCGCGAGCAACTGCAAGGTGCGCAGCTTGTCGCGTGCGCGCAGGATCGCATCCGAACCGTTCGGCGTATGCACGCCCATCATCTCGAACTGGCGCACGACCGCGGTTCCGTAGAACGTGATCGAGGCGCCGATGCGCGGAATCACCGCGTCGATGCCGCGCAGCACGCGGCCCTTGTAATGCATCTCGAAGTTGCCGACCGCGATGCGCATGTAGCAGCGCAAGGGATCGAGCACGCGCACGCTGTGACCGCGCGCACGCGCAGCCTCGACCAGGCGCACGGTCGAGTAGAGGCGCGCATTGCGCGAGAGAATGGCGATCTTCATGGTTTCATGCAGGCGTAGAGGCACGCGGTGGTCGCGGGCAGGTGTAGGAACGTGCGGCGTCGATGTTGAAGCGTCCGCCGAGAGCGCTGCGTCCGAGCAGCAGGGGGAACAGCATCGCGCGGCGATCTGTCAGATTTATTTCGGTCGTGAAACGCGTACCGCCCAATGCGACTTCGGTTTCGATGAACCAGCGCTCGGCGCGATGTCCGCCGGAGTCGCTGACGACGCGTCGATCGACGATCGCCGCATGACACTCGACCAGGCGCGTGCCGCGGCGGCGCGGGCGCACCACGAAGCGCACATGCGGCACACCGCCATCGTGGAAGGTCTCGAGCGATTCGACGTGCAAGGAGGACGAACGCGCGCCGGTATCGAGTTTGGCCTTGATCGCCGCGATGCCGAGCGCGGGCAATGTCGTCCACTCACGCCAACCCAGCTGCAGGGTTCCGGCAGCCGGCGTCGATGCAGCAGAATGCGGAAGGATGGATTCGGGGAGCACGGCGGCGGCATGGAGCGGGTGATGGGAATCGAACCCACGTTCGAAGCTTGGGAAGCTGCTGTCTTGCCACTAGACGACACCCGCGGGTGGCACAGAGTATCCGTCGCGCCACGGGGCGACAAGCGGCGCCGGGCGCCGTATCGAACGCGCTGAATCCTCGCTAAGTGCGCGCGCGCGACTCGGCTGATCCGCGCTCGCGGAAAGTCCGCATTCAGCGGATCACCACGATAGTGCCGACAGCCTGCCAGCGCGGGCGGAACTGCGTATGGGGTTGACATTCCCCACCGTAACTTGCCGCTGGCGTAGGCTCTGGAGAAACCTGCATGTACACGACGTATCAAACCAAACCACGCACGTGGGGCGTATTGCTTGCGCTTGCGCTGGGCTTCACATCTACCGCTGTCTGGGCCGATCAGGACAACGGCAGCGACCCGCCGGATCGCGTCGCGCGACTGAGCTTCATTCGCGGCAACGTGAGTTTCCAGCCGGCCGGCGACGATCAATGGGCGGAAGTTTCCGTCAACCGCCCGCTCAGCACCGGAGACAAGCTCTACACCGACAAGGATGCGCGCGCCGAACTCGAGATCGGTGCCGCCGACATCCGGCTGTACGAGAGCAGCACATTCAATCTGCTCAACCTCGACGACGCCGCAGCGCAAATGGAGCTGACCGACGGCACCTTGAACCTGCACGTGCGCCGTGTGCTGGACGGACAGAGTTACGAGGTCGATACGCCGACGCTGGCGTTCGTCATCAACCGGCCCGGCAACTACCGCATCGACATCGGGCCGCAGGGCAACTCGACCATGGTCACCGTCTTCGACGGCGGCGGCGACGTCTACGGCGAGAACAACGCGAGCTACAGCGTGCAGGCCGGCAATTCCTACAGGTTCAACGATTCGGCGCTGCACGACTACGAAGTGCTGGATCTGCCGCGTGGCGATGAATTCGATCAATGGTGCAACCAGCGCAACCAGCGCTACACGCGCGCCGTTTCGCGCCAATACGTTTCCGAAGACGTGATCGGTTACGCCGACCTCGACGATTACGGCGGCTGGAACGACGAGCCCGAGTACGGTCATGTCTGGTACCCGACGACCGTCGAGGCAGGTTGGGAGCCGTATCGTTCGGGCCATTGGTCCTGGGTCGACCCCTGGGGCTGGTCTTGGATCGACAGTTCGCCTTGGGGTTTCGCACCGTTCCATTACGGTCGCTGGGCTTATATCGGCAATCGCTGGGGCTGGTGCCCGGGCGACTACCGCGCGCGTCCGATCTATGCGCCGGCACTGGTCGCGTTCGTCGGTGGCGGCGGCTGGGGCAGCGGCGTGTCGGTGGGCATCGGCGGTGGTCCGGTCGGCTGGTTTCCGCTCGGCCCGCGCGACGTCTACGTGCCGTGGTATCACGCCTCGCGCAGCTACTTCACCAACGTCAACGTGTACAACACGCGCTTCATCAACAATACCTACATCACCAACGTCTACGGCAACTATTCGCGCGGGCAGCCGATCACCGGCGTCAACTACGCCTACCGCTCGAATCTCACGGCAGTCTCGCGCGACGCGTTCGTCGGCGGACGTCCGGTCGCGGGTGCACGCGTGCAGATCAATGATCGTCAGCTGCGCAACACGCAGATCGTCAGTCGCGTCGGCATCGCGCCGACCCAGGCGAGCTTCGTCTCCAGCGCCGGTCGCAGTCGTGCGGCACCTCCGGCAGTCGCGCTCAACCGCCGCGTGATCGCACGCACGGCGCCGCCGGCGCAGGCCGCTCCGCTCGCTTCGCGCATCCAGGCGATTCAGCGCAATGGCGCAAGGCCGCTGGCGATCAACCCGTCGAGCGCAAACGCGGCGCGTCCCGGCGTGAATAACTCTGCGGCGATCGCGCGGCCGGCCGCCTCTCGCGTGCAGGTGGTCGGTGCGAATGCCGCAACCAAACCGCAACCCTTGCCGCCGCGCGGTGCAGCGAATGCGGTTGGACAGCGCCCGGCGATCGGCAACGATCGGACGGCGACGGTTCCCTCGCGCAATGCGCCGTCGGCTGCGCCGAACAACGCTGTGCGTGCGCCGGTTGCGGCACCGGGCAACGCGGTGCAGAACAACACCCAGCGTACATTGCCGAATGCGGGAGCACAGGATCGTACGGCGCTGCCGTCGTCGCGTTTCGCGCCGCATACGAGATCGACAACTGACAATTCGCCGAATGCGGTATCGCGTGGTGCGAACGGTGCGGCGGTCGATCGCAGCAATCCGATGCGCGGCAATGCGCAAGGACCGAACCAGTCGCGCACCGTGCAGCAGCCGACGAACCCGGCGACCCGCAGCACGCCTTCGGCCGCTCCGCAAAGTCAGATTCGCCCGGCGGCGCCGCTGCGTGAAATACCGCGTTCGAATGCCGCGCAGCCACCGGCACAGCCGCGCACGGCGCCGCAATATCAGGCGCCGCAGCAGCGCAACGTGCAGCCGCGGAACGCGCCGCAACAGACCTACCAGCCGCGCGTCGAGCAGCAGCGCACGGCACCGGTGCAGCAGATCCAGCGTGAAGCGCCGGCGCAACGGAACGTGCCGCAACAGCAGTATCAGCAACCGCGCAGCGTGCCGCAGCAGCAGATTCAGCGGGCTGCACCACAACAGCAGCAGCAAATCCAGCGGGCCGCACCACAGCAGCAGATCCAGCGCGCGGCGCCACAACAGCAGCAGATCCAGCAGCGCAACAATCCGCCGCCGGCGCAACGTGCCCAACCGCAACAGGACCAAGGCCGTCAGGATCGCGGCAAGGACAAGGACGGCCGCTGAGCCTGCAAGTCGATCGCACCAAGACGCCGCGCCCTGCGCGGCGTCTTTTTTTTCAGCGACGATCGGCGATCGAACCATGCCGCGTCCGGGCGCTTACAATTGCACGATGAAGATCGCCTTGAACGGTGCGGACCGTGAAATCGGTTCCGCCACAACCCTGGTGCAGTTGCTCGAAGACGCAGGCTACGGCCAGCGCCGCATCGCGGTGGAGATCAACCGCGAAATCGTGCCGCGCAGCCGCTATGCCGATCGCGTGCTGAGCGCGGGCGATCAGGTCGAGATCGTGCACGCAATCGGTGGAGGCTGAGCGGTGTGCGAAGAAGAACCTGCACAGGAACGCGTGCGAGACGCGTCGTCGATGGCGATCCACCCGATGCACCCGGCTGCGAAACACCTCGAATCTTTGGACATTGCGTACGAATGAACCTCGACATCCATCCCTCCGCCGCGCTCGCCGATCCGCTCGTCATTGCCGGCAAGCCGTATCACTCGCGTCTGCTCACCGGTACCGGCAAGTTCAAGTCGCAGGAAGAGACGCAACAGGCCACTGAAGCTGCAGGTGCGCAGATCGTGACGGTTGCGATCCGCCGTTCGAATATCGGCCAGAACCCGAACGAGCCGAACCTGCTCGACGTGCTGCCGCCGTCGCGCTACACGATTTTGCCGAACACCGCCGGCTGCTACACCGCCGACGATGCCGTGCGCACCTGCAGGCTCGCGCGTGAGCTGCTCGACGGCCACAACCTGGTCAAGCTTGAAGTGCTCGGCGACGCGAAGACCCTGTTTCCGGATGTCGTGCAGACGCTGGCTGCGGCGGAAATCCTCGTCGCCGAGGGATTCCAGGTCATGGTCTACACCTCGGACGATCCGATCCTGGCGAGACGTCTCGAAGACATCGGCTGCGTCGCGGTGATGCCGCTCGCCGCACCGATCGGCTCCGGCCTCGGCATCCAGAATCGCTGGAACCTGCTCGAGATCGTCGAGAACGCCAGGGTGCCGATCATCGTCGACGCCGGCGTCGGAACGGCATCGGATGCGGCGATCGCGATGGAGCTCGGCTGCGACGGCGTGCTGATGAATACTGCGATCGCAGGCGCGAAGGATCCGGTGCTGATGGCGCACGCGATGAAGCACGCCGTCGAGGCCGGTCGCGCCGCGTTCCGCGCCGGGCGCATTCCGCGCAAGCGCTTCGCATCGGCGTCGAGCCCGCTCGACGGCACCATCGGCTGATCCGGAGTGCGCGAGATCGTCGACCAGGATGCCGCCGCAGAAACCCACGCTCGCCGCATCCGCAGCTTCGTGCTGCGCCAGGGGCGCTTCACGCCGGCCCAGCAACGCGCATTCGATCAGCACTGGTCGCGCTACGGCCTGGACTACGCCGGAACGCCGCGCGATTTCGTCGCGACTTTCGGGCGCGATGCGCCACGCGTGCTGGAAATCGGTTTCGGCAACGGCGAGCAACTGCTGCATTCGGCGCAGACCGAGCCTGCGCGCGATTTCATCGGCATCGAGGTGCACCGGCCCGGCGTCGGGCGCCTGATGAATGCCCTGGCGGATGCGGATGCAGGCAATGTGCGGCTCTACAACCACGATGCGGTGGAAGTGCTGCAACACGAAATCGCAGATGCTGCGCTGGCCGAAGTGCGCATCTATTTTCCGGACCCGTGGCACAAGAAACGCCACAACAAACGCCGCCTGATCCAGCCCGATTTTCTCGCCCTGCTCGCCGCGCGCGTCATGTCCGGCGGGCGCTTGCATCTGGCAACCGACTGGGCCGACTATGCGGAACACATGCAGGACACGCTGGCCGCCGCGCCGCAGTGGCGGGTCGATCCGCAGCACTCATCGCAGTCGGAACGACCGCCGTGGCGCATCGAGACGCACTTCGAACGACGCGGCCTGCGCCTGGGTCACGGCGTGCGGGATTTCGTGCATGAGCGCATCTGAGCAACGCTGACCTCGGCCAGGCCTGACGACAACGACCGCGATGGAAACCGGCCTGACCCTCACCACCAATATGGCGCTCGTGTTCGCGCTGCTCGCGTTCACGGTGCTGATGCTGGTGCTCGAATGGATTCGCGCCGATCTGGTTGCGCTGCTCGTCATCGTGGTGATCGGCATCACGCGACTGCTGCCGGTCGAGCAGTTGTTCGAAGGCTTCGCCGGCAACGCGGTGATCTCGCTGATCGCGGTGATGATCATGGGCGCGGGACTCGATCGCACCGGTGTGCTGAGCAAGGCGGCATCGTTCATCCTACGCCTGGCCGGCGGCGTCGAATCGCGCGTGTCGCTGCTGATCAATGCGATGGTCGGCAGTCTGTCGGCAGTGATCCAGAGTCAGGCCCTGTCGGCCTTGTTCCTGCCGGTGGTCAGCCGCGTCAGCGCACGCACCGGCCTGCCGCTGAAACGCCTGCTGCTGCCGATGGCCTGCATGATCCTGTGCGGCACCAACGTCACGATGATCTCGAACTCGCCTTTGATCCTGCTCAACGATCTAATCGCGAGCGCGAACCGCAACCTTCCTCCGGGCGCGCAGACGATCCAGACCTTCACGCTGTTCTCGATCGCCCCGGTCGGCATCCCGCTGCTGCTCGCGGGCTTGGCCTATTTCGCACTCTTCACGCGCCGCCTGCTGCCGCAGGAAGAGGACCGCCAGAAGGTCACGCCGGGACGCACCGAAACCTACTTCGCCGAAACCTACGGCATCGACGGCGAGGTGCTCGAACTCGTCGTCACCACCGACAGTCCGCTGGTCGGCATGAGTGTCGGTGAGGTGGAACAGTTGCGCGGCGCGCCCTTGATCCTGGCACTGAAGACCGGCAACGAGGCGCGTCTGGCGCCGCCGGGCGACCAGATGATCTGGGTCGGCAGCGTACTCGGCGTGCTCGGCAAGCGCGAAGCGGTCAGCGACTTCGCCAACAACCAGTTGTGCCAGGTGCAGACGCGCCTGCGCAACTTCGCCGATCTGTTCAATCCGACCCGCGCCGGCATTTCCGAAGCGGTGATTCCGCCGAACTCACGCTGGATCAAGAAAGCGGTCGGCGAACTGCGGCTGCGCAAGACCTACGGCATCTCGGTGCTCGCGGTGAATCGCGGCGATCAGGTATTCCGCGAAGACGTGCGCAAGGTCGCCCTGCGCGCAGGCGACACCCTCGTGCTGCACAGCTTCTGGCGCGATCTCGCGCAGACCGCGGAATCGCACGATTTCGTCGTCGTCACCGACTATCCGAAAGACGAACAACGCCCGGCGAAGATCTGGTACGCAGTGACCTTCTTCGCACTCGCGATGGCGCTCGGTTTGTTCACCGACATCAAGCTGTCCGTCGCGATGCTGGTCGGCGCGGTCGGCATGCTGCTCTCCGGCGTGCTCAACATGGACGAGGCCTACGGCGCGATCAACTGGAAGACGATCTTCACCCTCGCCTGCCTGATTCCGCTCGGCTGGGCGATGGATTCGACCGGCGCTGCGGCGTGGATCGCTCAGGAAGTGCTGGCCTATCTCGGCAGCTGGCCGCAGTGGGGCCTGCAGGCCGTCATCGCGATCCTCACCCTGCTCTGCGCGCAGGTCGTCTCGAACGTCGGCGCAACCGTGATGATGGTGCCGATGGCGATCAACGTCGCGCTCGCTTCCGGCGGCAATCCGGCGGTGTACGCGCTGGTCGTCGCGATCTCGACTTCGAACGCGTTCGTCATCCCGAGCGCCAACCCGGTCATCACGATCATCGCCGGTCCCGGCGGCTATCGCGCGCGCGATTTCCTGCGCGTCGGCATTCCGCTCACCCTGTTGATGCTGGCGGTGATGCTCGCCGCGGTGAACCTCGTGTTCAACCGCTGAACGCTCAGGCGAGCTTCACCACGCCGTCGACCACGGCAACAGGCAAAGCCGCCAGACCATTGCTGCACGGACCACCGAGGCAGGCGCCCGTTTCGACGGCAAAGGTCGCGCCATGCGCCGCGCAAATCAGGCGGCCGTCGCTGATCAGGAACTTGCCCGGCGCGTAATCGAGATTGCGACCCGCATGCGGACACTCATTGTGATAGGCGAAAACGCGCTCGCCACGACGCAACACAATCAGCTCGAAACCGCCTGCCGCCGTCTCCACGCGCGCCGCAATCGCGTTGCCGTCGGGAATCTCGTCGAGCCGGCACAGCGGCTGGGATTTATCCATACCAAGCTTTCAGCACTTGTCGGGGCGCGACACGGTCCCATAATGGATCTGGCGTCGCCGCATTGCGGGACGCGATTCTGACATACGGAGTTCCGGCATGTTTCATGGCTCGTTCCGCGCGGTCCGCCCGCGTCACCCGATCGCCCGGCTCATCACCGGCGTCATCGGCATCATCGCCGTGCTGGCGATGCTCGCGCTCGGCATGTTCGCGATTGCCGCCCTTGCCATCGGCGGCGGCGTTTTCCTGTTGATCAATGCCTTGCGTTCGGGGCCGCGCCCTGCCGCGTCTGCTGCGGGAGCGCGCAAGCCAGCGCCGCCACCCGGCATCATCGAAGGCGAATTCACCGTCGTCCCCGCGACGCCGTCACGCCCACAGGAACCCGCTTCGCGGCGCTGAGCCGCGCCGCGACATCGCCGGCAATCGATGCTGCGCGCGCATCGGCGCAAGCGCGTCGGCGCTGCTGCGGGCACGCTGAATGGACCTCGCGCTCGTGCCGATGCCTGCACTACGCTGATCGCCACCACGCGCTTTCAACTCCACTCTTTTCGATTCCACCCTTGGCGGACACCGGTCGATGAATGATGTTGCCCGCCCTGATGACGCACGGAAACAAGCCACGCCGGCATTGGCGAATCCGCGCGTGCTGGTCCCGCTCGCCCTGCTCGCTCTGTATCTGATCTGGGGATCGACCTATCTCGCGATCCGCGTCGGACTGACCAGCTATCCGCCCTTTCTGATGGCTGGAACGCGCTTCCTGATCGCCGGCGCCGTGCTGTTCGCGTTCCTGCGCTGGCGCGGCATGGCGGCGCCGACGCGCGCGCAGTGGATCAACGCCGCGATCACCGGCAGTCTGCTGCTCGGACTCGGCAACGGTCTGGTGTGCTACGCCGAACTGCGGGTGGCGTCTGGACTGGCCGCCGTCGCGGTCGCGGCGATGCCGTTGTTCGCCGCGGTATTTGGCGGTTTATACGGCCAATGGCCACGGCGGATGGAATGGCTCGGCCTCGGCGTCGGATTTGCCGGAGTGATCCTGCTCAACCTCGGCGGCGGCATGGCCGGCGCGCCGCTCGGCGCGATCGCGCTGGTGGTTGCCGCGATCGCGTGGGCGTTCGGTTCGGTCTGGAGCAAGCGGCGCGACATGCCGGCGGCCTCGATGAACACGGCCGCGCAGATGCTGACCGGCGGCGCCGTGCTGTTCCTCGGTGCACTGGCCTTCGGCGAGCGCTTTCCCGCAGCACCGAGCGCCGCCGCGACCTGGGCCGTGCTCTATCTGATCGTGATGGGCTCGCTGATCGCCTTCACTGCGTATCTATATCTGCTCAACACGGTGCGACCGGCGCTCGCGACGAGCTATGCCTACGTCAATCCGCCGGTTGCCGTCCTGGTCGGCGCGATGCTCGGCGGCGAAGTCGTGCATCGTTTCGACCTCATCGCGATGGCCGTGATCCTCGCCGGTGTCGGCCTGATCGCGCTGGCGCGCGAACGCCGCAGCCTCTCGCGCTGACACCGACCTTGGTCGGCTTGCCGCGCCGGCGACATGCGCAATAATCGACGCTGGTTTCCCGCGCGAGGTGCGGTCATGGCCGCTGTCGAAGATACCTGGATGACACGTGCGGCGCTGCGCTGCGCGGACTGGGCGGAACGCTGGTTTCCCGACGCCTTCGTGTTCGCCGCGCTCGGCGTCGCCGTCGTCGCGATCGCGGTGCTCGGCATCGGCGCCGGACCGGTCGCCACCGCCGGGGCTTTCGGCGAAGGCTTCTGGAGCCTGATCCCCTTCACGATGCAGATGGTCTTCATCGTGGTCGGCGGCTACGTCGTCGCCTCGTCCGGTCCGGTCGCGCACCTGATCGAACGCCTCGCCGCATTGCCGAAGAGCGGCCCGGGCGCAATTGCGTTCGTCGCGCTGGTCAGCATGCTCGCGTCCCTGCTCAACTGGGGCTTCAGTCTGATTTTCGGCGGACTGCTCGTGCGTGCGCTGGCACGCCGCGAGAATCTCGATCTCGACTATCGCGCCGCCGGTGCCGCCGCCTACCTCGGCCTCGGCGCGTCATGGGCAATGGGACTGAGTTCGTCGGCCGCGCAGCTGCAGGCCAATCCGGCCAGCATTCCGCCGGCGCTGCTGAAGATCACCGGCGTGATTCCGTTCGGCGAAACCATTTTCCTGTGGCAGTCGTTTGCGCTCACCACGATTCTGATCGTCGTTTCGATGCTGATCGCGTGGTGGTCCGCGCCACGCGGCGCACAGGCGCGTCGCGCGGCGCAGTGCGAGGTCGATGTCAGTCTCGTGCGCGTCGACGAGACGCGCCGCAGACGTCCCGGCGAATGGCTCGAATACAGCCCGCTGCTGAGTCTGCTGCTGGTCCTGCTCGGCGCGATCTGGCTCGGTCGCGAACTTGCGACGAAGGGCGTGGTCAGCGCGATTTCCAGCCTCAACACCTACAACTTCCTGTTCCTGATGGCCGGACTGTTGCTGCATTGGCGACCGCGGCGTTTCCTCGATTCAGTCGCGCGCGCGGTGCCGGCAACCACCGGCGTGCTGATCCAGTTTCCGTTGTACGGCGGCATTGCCGGCATGCTGACCACGGCGAAGGGCGCCGATGGTCAGACGCTGGCGCATCATCTGTCGACCCTGTTCGTCACCTTGGCGTCGACCGACACCTTCGCGCTCGTGATGGGTGCGTACTCGGCCGTGCTCGGCTTCTTCGTGCCGTCCGGCGGCGGCAAGTGGATCATCGAGGCGCCGTATGTCATGCAGGCCGCAAACGACCTGCACTTCCATCTCGGCTGGGCGGTGCAGATCTACAACGCTGCCGAAGCGCTACCGAACCTGATCAATCCGTTCTGGATGCTGCCCCTGCTCGGCATCCTCGGCCTCAAGGCGCGCGACATCGTCGGCTTCACCTTCATTCAACTCGTGGTGCATCTGCCGCTGGTGCTGCTGTTGCTGTGGGCATTCGGACTCACGCTGACATATCACGCGCCGGTAATGCCCTGACAGCCGCAAGCACGATATCCGACCCGCCTGACCGGCGCCTCGCGGCCGCCGGTTTTGCGTCTCCGCAGCGCCCCGATCACAACTCGCGCAGCGCCGTTGTCACCGGCAGGCGTGCCGCACGCAACGCGGGATAAAGCCCGCCGATGAAACCAATCGCCAGTGCCCACTTGATGCCGGTCCACAGCAAGGCAGGCGCGACCCTGAACTCGAAGGTGAGCTGACCGGTGCTGCCGGCGGCCATCGTCGAGGCGGTGTAGCCGTTGAACAGCAGCCAGGCGATCAAGCCACCGAGCGCACCACCGATCACGGCGAGCAGCATCGTCTCCAGCATGATCGCAATCACCACCGGCAGGCCGCGAAAACCGATCGCGCGCATCGTCGCGATCTCGCGCGCACGTGTGGCGACGGCGGCGAACATCGTGTTGAGTGCGCCGAATATCGCGCCGATCGCCATGATCGCGCCGACCACGATGCCGATGACCGTGATCACCTTCGACGTGCCCTCCGACTGCTTGCTGAAATAATTCAGCGTCGTGTCGACATCGACCTGCAGACGCGGATCCGCCGTCAACGACGCCTTGAACTGATCGAAGGCCGCGGCATCGGTGAGCCGCGCGAACACCGAACTCACACTGTTGCCGCCCGGACGATAAGTCGGTCCGACCACTTCGAAGTCGCCCCACAATTCCGAATCCATCGCATCGTCGGACTCGAAAATGCCGGTGACCGTCCATTCCTTGTTGCCGAGCTTGATCGGATGGCCGGGTTCGAGTCCGGCGAACTGCGTCTGCGCGCCCTTGCCTGCAACCAGTTCGTATTTGCCGGGTTCGAACTTGCGTCCGGCAATGATTTTCGCGTTCGGCCGCAGCTTCCAGGCTTCGTCGCCGACACCGCGCAAGGTCACGCTGGCGAGCTCGTCCGAATCCTTGCCGTTCTTGGTCGGCAGGTTCGCCGCAACCACGAGTTCCGGCGACGCAATCGGCTTGCCGTCGGCGTCCTTGGCGATCCCCGGCGCCTGCGCGATCACCACTACGCTGTCGTGGGTCAGCACGGAGGACACTTCGGATGCGGAGCTGCCGCGCAGCACCAGTGCCGTGTCCTCGCTGCCGGTACGACGCAAGGTTTCGCGATAACCCTCGGCCATCGCGAGCATCGCGACCAGCACCGCCACCACGCCGGCGATGCCGACCACGATCACGGCGGACGAGCCGAGGCGTTGGGTCAGCGTGCTGACGCCGACTCCGGCGACCGATGCGGTCTGCTGGCCACGTCGGGTCAGCCCCATCCACAAGGCCAGCGCGACCAGCAACACCAGCATGCCTTGCCACGGAAGAATCAGAAATACCGTGACGCCGACGATGACGACCAGCAAGGTCAGCAGATTGATCAGAAAGTTCATCGCCTGTTCTCCTCAGCGACCGGCCAGTGCATCGACGATATTCAGGCGCATCGCACGCATCGCGGGCAGCACGCCGATGATCAGCCCGATGGCGATCGCCAATCCGATGCCGACCGACCAGCTCTTCGCGCCGACGTTGACGTGATTGATCATGCCGCCGCTCATCGCAGGCAGCCCGCTGCCGATCAGGCTGACCAGGGCAAGTCCTATCAAGCCGCCGAGCAGCAGCAGAAGCACCGATTCGGCCAGCACCATGCCGAGCACGCTGGTACTCGAAAAACCGATCGTCTTCAGCACCGCCAGTTCCGAGGTGCGTTCGCGCACCGCCTGCATCATCGTGTTGCCGGTGAGCAGGATCAGGGTGAAGAACACCGCGCCCATGATCGAGGTGACGATCAGGCCGATGTTCGCCAGCTGCTTGATCCAGCCGGCCATCGCCTGCTGCTCGGTCTGCGTCTTGGTCTCGTGATCGGAATTGGCCGACAGCGCATCGATCGCCTTGGCGATGCGATCGGCCTGGTTCACGTCCTTCACGCGGCTGATGTACCAGCCGACCATGCCGTGGTTGTAGGGCGTGCTCTCGTCGAAATTCTTCCAGTGCATCAGGATCATGCCGCTCTGGAACGCCTTCGAATCCTTCGACTTCATGATGCCGACCATGTCGAAGTTCCAGTTCTTGCTGCCGTCGCGATTCGGAAAGATCTGCGACTGCAGCGGAATCTTGTCGCCGACCTTCCAGCCGTATTTCTTCGCGATGACTTCGCCGACGAGGATGCCGTTGAGGGTGTTGTCGTAGGCCTTGCGTTCCTCGGGCGCGACTTCGACCTCCGGATAGACGTCCAGATAATTCGTGCTCACCGCGAAGGTGAAGATCTGGTTGTGCGGATCCTGATACGCGCCGCCGAACCAGTTCGCCGAAGCGACGTCCTTGATGCCGTCGACCGCAGCAATCTGCGCGCCGAGCCCCTGCGGCAGCGGCTGGATGAACGACAGGCGCGCGCCGGTCTGCAGGCGCTCGGCGCCGTTCGCCGATTGCCCGGCCTCGGCGAACGAGACGCGTACCGCATCGAGCAATCCGAACAGCAGGAAAGCCGCGATGATCGACACGAGCGTGAGGATCGTGCGTGTCTTGCGCCGGAACAGCGCAGCCCAGATGAGATGGAGATATTTCATGTCTGCCGACCTTTGCAGTGACTGCAATGTTTCTCGTCGTCATCGCGCACGAAAATCACGCGTGCGAATGCTCGACCAGGGTGCCCTTGTCCAGATGCAGCGTGTGACTGGCATGTTCGGCCGCCTTCGGATCATGCGTGACCATCACGATGGTCTTGCCGTGATCGCGATTCAGCGTCTGCAGCAGGCCGAGCACGTCTTCGGCGGATTGACGGTCGAGATCGCCGGTCGGTTCGTCGCAGACCAGCAGGGTCGGATCGGAAACGATCGCGCGCGCAATCGCGACGCGCTGCTGCTGGCCGCCGGACAGTTCCGTCGGCTTGTGCGACGCGCGATCGGCGAGGCCGACCAGCTGCAGCGCGATCGCTGCATTCTTCTTGCGCTGCGCACTGCCGAGCTTGGTCAGCAGCAGCGGCAGTTCGACATTCCGCTGCGCCGACAACATCGGTAGCAAATTGTAGAACTGGAAAATGAAACCGACGTTCGACGCGCGCCACTTCGCCAGCGCGCCCTGACCGAGCTTGTCGATGCGCTGGCCGGCCACGCTGAGGCTGCCCTCGGTCGGCGTATCGAGCCCGCCGATCATGTTGAGCAAGGTCGTCTTGCCCGAACCGGACGGACCCATCAGGGCGAGGAAATCGCCCTGGGCGATATCCAGTTCGATGTGATGCAGCACTTCGACCTTCTGCTTGCCGCGTTCATAGGTCTTGCTGAGATTGCGGATTTCGACCAGGTTTGTCATGACGTTTCCTCGGATATCCGACCGCTGACGCGTCCCGTGAAGGAGACGCCGGGTCAGTCGTGAATCGACCTTGCCCTTGGGTGACGATCGACGGTGCGCGTTTTCGACACCGTCTTCAAAAAAGCATTCATTTGGCCGCGGTCTTGATCTCCAGCTTCGACCCGTCGCCCATTTCCGCCGGCGGCGCGCGCACCACGCGCGTTCCCGCAGCGATCCCTTCGACCAGCCGCAAATCGCCGAGGGTCAGCCCCGGCGTCACCGTATGCAGGCGCGCGCGCTCCGCATCGATCGTGAACACGCTGTCCTTGCCGTCGCGCTGCACGATGCTGTTGAGCGGCACCAGCACGCCCTTCGGCGTCGTCGCCGCCTCGGCCGGATTCTTCTTCGTGTCTTCCAGAAACGAAACGCGCACGCCCATGTCGGGCACCACGCGTGCGTCCTTCTGGTCGAAGCCGACGCGCACCTTGATGGTCGCTTTGCCGCGGTCCGCGGTCGGGATGATCGCGATGACGTGACCGGGAATCTTCCAGTCCGGATACGCATCCAGGATCGCCTCGACCGGCTGTTTCGCCAGCACGCGATTGATGTAGGACTCGTTGACGTCGACCTCGATCTCGAGCGAATCCATGTCGACGATGGTGCCGATGCCGGTACGCGTGAAACCGCCGCCGGCCGACAGCGGCGACACGATTTCGCCGACCTGCGCTGCTTTCGCGATGATCACGCCGGCAAACGGCGCACGCACCGTGCAGTAGTCCAGTTGCACCTGCGCGGCCTGCACGCCCGCCCGCACGACGTCGACCTGCCTGCGCAGATTTTCGAGCTGCGACACCTGCGTCTCGACCTGGGTGCGCGCCACTTCCACCGACTGCGCAGAGACCAGTTTGCGACCGACCAGATCTTCCGCGCGCACCAGATCGCGCCGGCTTTGTGCGAGCTGCGACTGATACTGCGCGAGCTGCGCCTGGGTCGCGCGCAAGGACGCCTGCGCCTGCGCGAGGGCGGCGCGCTGCGCGGTGTCTTCGAGGGTGGCGAGCACCTGGCCGTTCTCGACGCGTTCGCCTTCCTCGATCAGCACCTGCACCAGGGTGCCGGTGATCTGCGCCGACACTGTCGCCTGCCGGCGCGCCGTCACATAGCCGGTCGCCTGCAACACGGCAGTCGATCCGCCGGCGCCGCTGGCCGGCGCGACTGCGGTGGCGGCTTCCACCTCGAACGTCTTGCCGCCATGCAGGAACCACCAGGCGCCGCCGGCGCCGAGCGCGAGCAGCACGATGACGACACCGATGATCCATCCAAGTACGCCGCGCGAGCCGCTTTCCGGCTCGCTGCGATCGATACGCAACTGATGCAGCAAATCCGCTTTTTCCACCTGACGCGTCCCCGGTGATGCGCTGTAACCTTCAAGTCTGCCATAGACTCGCCTCATCGATCGCTTGCCACAAGACCTCACGATCATTCCGCGGAGATGACAGTTGTCACCAGCAGCCGCGGGCTATTCGGGCAAACCGGTGTGGCAGAAACTCGGCCTGACGGCGGCAGCGCGCGTGCGGATCGAGCACGCGCCGGGCGATTACGCGGCCTTGACCGGCTTCCCGCCGGATCTTCTCGATGCGGTCGATGCCCACGCGAACTTCGATTTCGCGCATGTGTTCGCGACATCGGCCGCGCAGCTCGCGCAGGATATCCACGCGATAGCGCAGGCCCTGCCCGCGCGCGGCGTGCTGTGGGTGTCGTGGCCGAAAAAAGCGTCCAAGGTTGCGACCGACATCAGCGAGGACCGCGTGCGCGCAATCGCATTGCCGCTGGGTCTGGTCGATGTGAAAGTCTGCGCGATCGACGCGGTCTGGTCGGCCTTGAAACTGGCCTGGCGACTGGAGCTGCGCGCCGGAAAATAATATCGGCATCGAGACGACGCGTAAGCTTCCACGTTTTCATGTACCGCTGCTGCGAGCCGTGCCCACGCGCTGGACCAGCGATGCTGCGATTCGCGCGGCGGGCTGGTCGACCCCGCCGGCTGCGACGAGCGCTGGCGCCCGCTGCATACATGACGCAGTCGCGGCGCTATGCTTTTGGTTTGCCGCCGGTCGATCCCGTCCATGAACTTCGTCATCGCTGCGCCCGCCGTTTCAAGCCTCGCGATCCACGCCAGCGACGCACGCTTTCCGGTCCATCGCATCTACTGCATCGGCCAGAACTACGCGCTGCATGCGAAGGAAATGGGCTCGCCGGTCGATCGCGAGCAACCGGTGTTCTTCTGCAAGCCGGCCGATGCGATCGTGACCGGTGACGCCGACGTGGCGTATCCGCCGGCGACGCAGGACCTCCATCACGAGGTCGAGATGATCGTCGCGCTCGCAGCCGGAGGACGCGATATCGCCGTCGAGCGCGCACTCGATGCCGTGTTCGGCTACGGCGTCGGCCTCGACCTCACCCGGCGCGACCTGCAGGCACTGGCGAAAAAGGCCGGACGTCCGTGGGACACGGCGAAAGCCTTCGACCATTCCGCTCCGGTGTCCGCGTTGCGGCGCGCGAGCGAGATCGGGCATCCACGCCACGCGCGTCTGCACCTCACCGTCAACGACGAGCTGCGTCAGGACACCGACATCGCTGAGATGGCATCGGGCGTCGCCGAGATCATCCATCACCTGTCCGGCCTGTTCGAACTGAAACCCGGCGACCTGATCTTCACCGGCACGCCGGCCGGCGTGGCGGCCCTGCAGCGCGGTGATCGCTTCCGCGCCGAACTCGAAAACATCGCGACGCTGCAGGGCCGCATCGTGTGATCCATCGTCCGCGCGCTTGCGGTAGAGTGTCAGCGCAGGCTCGCTTCGTTCCGCTTTCGAGGAGGACACATGGGTTTCCTGACAGAGTTCAAGACCTTCGCAGCACGCGGCAATGTCGTCGACCTGGCGGTCGGTGTGGTCATCGGCGCAGCCTTCGGCAAGATCGTCACTTCGCTGGTCGATCAGATCATCATGCCGCCGATCGGCATGGTCATCGGCGGCGTCGATTTTTCGGCGTACAAGTGGATCCTTAAAGCGGCCGGCGCAGACGGCAAGGGCGAAGTCGCGATCCAGTTCGGCGCGTTCTTCAACACGATCATCCAGTTCGCGATCGTCGCGTTTGCGATCTTCCTCGTGGTCAAGCTGATGAACCGCTTCATCAAGAAAGAGGAAGCCGCACCTGCCGCACCGGCGGCCGACGTGGTGCTGCTGACCGAGATCCGCGATCTGCTCAAGACACGCGCAATCTGACCCACGCTCAGCGCGGCGGCTCCACCGATTGCGTGACGTTTGGCCCGATTCGCAGGTGAAGCTGCGGCGCATACTGGCGGTTTTTCCGGACGGAGAACCGCCATGCGCTCATTGCCGCTTGCCCTCGCCCTGTGTCTCGTCGCGCCCGGCGCCATCGCTGCCGGCAAGCCGACGACGATTGCCGCCGCCGACCTCGCGACCGCCGCAAGCCTGCGCGACAAGGCGCTGCACGACGACACCGCCTGGGATTTCACCGCTGCACTGACCACTGAAATCGGCGCACGCCTCGCCGCCGGACCGAACGATGCGAAGGCGCGCGAGTGGGTCGTGGCGAAGTTCAAGGCGCTCGGTTTCGACAAGGTCTGGACCGAGCCGGTGACGTATCCGAAATGGGTGCGCCGCAGCGAGCACGCCGAAATCCTCGCGCCGTTCGCGCAGCCGCTGAGCCTGCTCGCACTCGGTCATTCGCCAGGCACGCCGCCGGATGGCGTCACTGCCGACGTGGTCGCGTTCGATTCCTTCGATGCACTGAAGGCTGCCGACGCGGCAAGCGTGCGCGGCAAGATCGTCTACGTCGGCACGCGCATGCACGCCTACAAGGACGGCCGCGACTACGGCATCGGCTCGCACGTGCGCGTCGGCGGTCCGTCGCTGGCGTCGCAGAAAGGCGCGATCGCGTTTCTGCTGCGTTCGGCCGGCACCGACGGCAACCGCCTGCCGCATACCGGCGTCACTGCATTCGAGGCCGGGGTGACGCCGATCCCCGCCGCTGCACTCGCAAGTCCGGACGCCGACCAGCTCGAGCGCGTACTCAAATCGGGCAAGCCGGTGCAGGTCAAGCTCGCGCTCGATTGCGGCATCGAAGGCGAATTCACCGGCGCGAACGTGATCGGCGAACTGCGCGGCCGCAAGAAGCCGAACGAATATTTCCTGATGGGCGGCCATCTCGATTCCTGGGATCCGGGCACCGGCGCGATCGACGACGCCGCCGGTATCGGCATCTCGGTCGGCGCCGCGCACGTGATTGCACAATTGCCGCAACGTCCACAACGCAGCATCCGCGTGGTCGCGTTCGCCAACGAGGAGTCCGGCCTGTTCGGCGGCAAGGCGCTCGCGGCGCATTACAGCAAGGACATCAAGAACGCCGTGCTCGGCAGCGAATCGGACGAAGGCGCCGACCGCATCTGGAAGATCACCGCCAGCGTGAAACCCGAAGCACGCGACGCGATCGCGCAGATCGCCGAGGTACTGAAGCCGCTCGGCATCGAATACGACGCCAAAGCACCCGGCAACGGCGGCTCGGACCTCTCCGCCGTGCACGCCGTCGGCATGGCTGCACTGTCGCTGCACCAAGACGCGACGCGCTACTTCGACTGGCATCACACCGCGAACGACACGCTCGACAAGATCGATCCGGAACAGCTGCGCCAGAACGTCGCCGCGTACACGGTGAGCGCGTATCTTGCCGCGCAGGCCGACGGCGATTTCGGTTCCGCACCGGGCGCGTTCGCGAAGGATGGCGAGGAATAACAGGAAGAAGATCGGAATCCGCCGTCATCCCGGCGCATGCCGGGATCGATGGCTGCGGCACGCTGGTTTACTGGCCAAGTGGCTCGCATCGATCGCACAGCTTTTCGTGTGTTCGAATGCGGACCGCCTTTCTCATCGATACCGGCTGCAGCCTTGCACGCGCGCTCAGTCGCCGTGCTGGCGCCAGTATTCCCCGAGCACGACCGCGACGCTGGCGCTGACATTGAGGCTGTCGATCACGCCGCTGCCGGGAATGCTCAGACGCAGATCCGCTGCGTCGATCATCGGCGCGCTCATGCCTTCGCCTTCGGCACCGAAGACCAGCGCAAGGCGCTGCGGCAACGCCGTTGCATACAGTGACGCGCCGTCCCGCGGCACCGTCGCCGTAATCGTGTAGCCGTGCGTACGCAAGGCCGCGAGCGCATCGCTCGCCGAGCTTGCGTGCGCGAACGGCACGACTTCCGCGGCGCCTTCGGCAACCCGTGCGGCCGCGCCTGAAACTTCGAGTCCCGATGCTGCCGGCGCAATCACACCGCCGACACCGAAGTGCGCGGCACTTCGCAGCAACGCGCCGAGATTGTGCGGATTGCCGACGCCGTCGAGCCACAGCAGCAGCGACGGCGCAGGCGCCTTCGGCAGCGTCGCCAACAACGTCGCCAGCTGCAGCGGCGACGTGCGCACCAGATCGAAACACACGCCTTCGTGGTGGCGCGACGCGGTGAGCTTGTCGAGATCGACATCCTCGACCACGCGATAGCCGAGGCGGTGCTTCACGCACCAGGCCAGCGCCTGCTTCAACGCGGGAATGCGCGCTTCGGTCAGATAGATCTTGCGAATCGCCTCGGGGCGTTTCGCGAACGCGGCGAGGCAGGCGTTGAGACCGTACAGACGTGATTCCGGATTGCGCTGAACCGGCGCCGGCATGCGCTCGGTTTCCACCTTGCGCGGCGGTTCGGTTCTGCGCCACGGCGACTCCGCTGCAGGCTTCGGTCCTCGGTAATCACGATTCATTTCGATACATCCAGAGTGTTGCGCACACGCGCGTAGACAATCACATCGAGCAGTTCGCCGCGCTTGACCACCGCGGATTTCTGCACGCCTTCACGCTCGAAGCCGGCGTTCTGCAGCACGCGCTCGGAGGCAGGATTGTTCGCATACACCGTCGCGAACATCCGGTACAAATTGAACGCGTCGATCGCGCGCGATGCAAACCTCGACACCACCGCCGTCATGATCCCGCGTCCCCAGTATCGCTCGCCAAGCCAGTAACCAAGCTCCGCAGAATGCCGGTGTACATCGCTGCCCGGATGCACGCTGACGCCGCCCACTGCGGCGCCATCGATCTCGACCGCCCACGAACGATCCGACTCATCGACCGCGCGCGCGAGCCAGGCGCGCCCGTCGCTGCCGGTGTACGGATATGGAAAGCGGTCGCGCAGGCCGCGCGAGACGTTTTCGTTGCTGGCATTCGCGACGAGGCTGTCGAGATCATCCGGTCGCCATGGTCGCAGCAGCGCGACGCCGCAATCGAGTTGCGGCAGGGAGAGCGATACAGGTTCGGCGGCCATGCGTGCAATCCTACAGGAGGGATCGTGGATGGCTCATCGATGGCACGCGCCTTGTTGCCTGACCGATGCGTGTCGAATACCGCTGGGCTTCGCCTCTTGCAGGCGCAAAGCGCAGGAAGAAGAAGCACCTGCGCCCGTCTCGCACCGGGATTGCAGCCCATGTCGCCTGGCTGCAAGCACGCAATTGCTTCGCTGCCCATCCAGCGCTCAACCGAACCCGCGATCCTGTCGCGCCTGTACGTTCGCGAGCGCAGCTCATACGAAACCTCGAGGACTCCCACATACACACATCATTCCAACGCAAGGCGGAATCCAGCCCTTGTCTGTCATCAACTTGATGACACAGAATGACCAGCTTCGTTGTTGCGAAGCTCGTTTTTCTTTGAAATTACTGACAAGAAATATCTTTTCGAGGCGCCATAAGTCGTCGCTTCCGCAGACACGCAAGCATCGGTTGACAACCACTAGCTAAAGCACCCTTTCGAGTGCAAGATGCCCACAGGAATTTGATCGACCGCGATTCATTGCTGAGTGATGGTGGGCAGCACTTCGCATTGGCGATTCGTTTTTATAGTTGGGCATAGTTCGCCCTGTATCTCCTGCGAATCCCTGTATCTCCTGCACATAGACTCATGGCTCCAATCGGCCATCCCGCTTCATACCTCGGCTTTATCTGCGCCCAGCTGCAAGCCCATAAAAGCGCCGCACGAGCTTCTTCAACGAAGAGAGAAACGTGGAAGACCAGAGAACCGGCACGATTGAATCTTTGGAAGGCGGTTGTCGGTGTGGCGCCGTTCGCTACCGTCTCGCGGTTGACCGTTTGCCCCGGAGCTACGCCTGCCACTGTCACCAGTGTCAGCGCTGGAGCGGCAGTGCGTTCAGCCAGCAAGTGATGGTGCCGGAAGAAGCACTGATTCACACCGGACCAACAATGGTTTACGAACTCACGACCGCCGACCGTACGAGCCGCCAGCGTTTCTGCGCGGTCTGCCATACGCGCGTCTTCAATACCAATACGCGGCGTCCGGGGATCGCGGTGCTGCGCGCAGGCACACTCGACCGTTCCGAAGAACTGGATTGCGTGCTGCACATTTTCGTCAGACACAAGCAGCGCTGGGTTGTGATTCCGGAAGGCGTCCCGGTATATCCGGAGTCGGCGCCGCCTGAAGCGATGATTTCCGCACTCCGCGGTTGACCGTCGCATGTTCTTCCCTCGGCCCCGCGCTGCCAAATTCCACCGCGAGTGTGAGCGACTCATCCGACAACTTGTTTTTTTTCGATCGACCTGTTGAGCCTGTCAAGACGCTTCAAAACAAGCAATGGCGCTTGACCACCGTAGTACCGACGCCGGTAAAAGCCCGCATTCCAGCGCTCGAAAGCAGCGCGTTGAAGCAAGTTGCACTCTCAGAATCGGTGAGTTCTACAAAGCTTGCGCCGCCAAGCAGGAAGCCAGCCTCAATGATCGGCAACCACCGCCGGTGCCGCCACACTCTTCACCGGCCGCAGCAGCAACAGTAGCGGAATCGCAACCGCGGTCATCACCATCATCAGCCAGAAGTCGTCGAGGAAGGCGATCGCGGATGCCTGGCGCGTGACTTCGCCGTTGAGCGCGGCCATGCCGCTGCTGCCGGCGAAGGTTGCGGGCAGTTGCGCCATGTTGTCGCCGAACGGTGTCAGTCGCGCGGCGATCTCGGCGTGGTTGATCTGCGTATTGCGCGATAGCAGGGTCATCACGATCGAGATGCCGACACTGGAACCGATGTTGCGCATCAGGCTGAAGATGCCGGCGGCTTCCGTGCGCGCGCCTTGCGGCAAGGTCGAGTAGGCGACGGTCGAGATCGGCACGAAGACGAGGCCGAGGCCGAGACCCTGGATGATGCCGGTCATCACGATCATGCGCTCGGGCACGTCGAGGCTGAAGTGCATCATCTGCCACAGCGAATACGCCGTCAGCAGCATGCCGATGCCGGCGAGCAGACGCGCATCGGCGCCGCGCGCCATCAGGCGGCCGACCAGCATCATCGCTATCAGGGTGCCGATGCCGCGTGGTGCGAGCAACAGGCCGGTGGTGACGACCGGGTAGTTCATCAGTCCCTGCAGGAATGGCGGCAGCAGGGCCATCGTCGCGAACAGCACGACGCCGAGCACGAAGATGAAGATGTTGCTGGCAAGGAAATTGCGATCGGCGAACAGGCCGAGGTCGAGGAACGCGCGCTCGCTCAATTTCCAGTGCACCGCGTAGAGATAGAAACCGAGAAACGCGAGCGCGGCCTCGATCTGGATCTCGACCGAACCGAACCAATCCTGCTGCTCGCCGCGGTCGAGGAACAACTGCAGCGCACCGATGCCGATGGCGAGGAATGCGAAGCCGCGCCAGTCGAAACGCGATTCACGCGTCGCGTCGGTCGGCAGACTCGCAGCGACGCCGAACAGCGCGAGCGCACCGATCGGCACGTTGATCAGGAACACCCAATGCCAGCTGTAGGTATCGGTCAGCCAGCCGCCGAGCGGCGGCCCGAGGATCGGGCCGACCATCACGCCCATGCCCCACATCGCCATCGCCGCGCCGTGTTTCTCGCGCGGGTAGACATCGAGCAGGGTCGACTGCGACAGCGGTACCAGGGACGCGCCGAACAATCCCTGCAACAGGCGGAACGCGACCATTTCGCCGATGCTGGTCGCGAGTCCGCACAGCACCGAGGCGATCGTGAAACCGGCAATCGCGACCAGCAGCAGACGGCGCCGGCCCATGATCGAGGCGAGCCAGCCGGTCGCCGGCGTCGCGATCGCGGCGGCGACGATATACGAGGTCAGCACCCAGGAAATCTGATCCTGCGTCGCCGACAGCGAGCCCTGCATGTTCGGCAAGGCGACGTTCGCGATCGTCGTGTCGAGCGCCTGCATCAACGTCGCGAGCATCACCGACACGACCAGCAGGCCGCGGTTCGGGACTTCGCGATGAGTGGCGAGGGTTTCGCTCATGACTGCAATCGATCGCTGGCGTGGTTCAGACGGCTTTCGAGCGCGCGTCAGTGCGCGGCGTCACCGAGCGTGCTCGGATGGCGCGTATACGACCGGCTCGGAATGCGCCGGGCGATCTCGCGGTACAGATGCCACACGGCGCCGCTCTCGTCCTCGCCGAATGTCGGCGCGTCTGCAACCTGCGCGGCGGTTGCGTTGCGATCCGGCATTTGCCAGAACGGCGTTGCGGGCTCGGCTGAATAGGCGTCTTTGAACATGGCTCGATCTCGTCGGGTTCGTGTGGTGTGTTCGCGTTTGCGCGTCGCGGACGGCGGGCGCGGCGCGCTCATGGGTTCTGCGCAATCGCAGTGGTTGATTCATTGCCGCGCTGCCAGCGACCGAGAATCGAATTTTCCTTGCCGGTGTCGATGTCGACGTTGGTACTCATGCCGGCGCGCAGGATCATGCCGTCGTGATTGGCTTCCTCGATCGACAGGCGCACCGGGATGCGTTGCACGATCTTGACCCAGTTGCCGGTCGCGTTCTGCGCCGGCAGGATCGAGAATTCCGCGCCGGAGGCCGGGCTGATCGAGGCGACGCGCGCCTGCCATTTCTTGCCCGGGAAGGTGTCGACTTCGATGCTCGCCGGCTGACCGACGCGGACATGCGTGAGGTCGGTTTCCTTGAAGTTCGCCTCGACCCACAGCGTGTTCGCGATCAGCGGCATCGCCGCTTGTCCCGGCGCGAGGAAGTCGCCGGGCTGCAGGCTGGTCTTGCCGACGATGCCATCCATCGGCGCGTACACCGTCGCGTGATCGAGATCGAGCTTGGCCTGCGCCAGCTGCGCGAGCGCGAGCTTGTAGCCGGCCAGTTGCTCATCCGGCGTCTGCGGCAAACCGCCGAGCAGGTTCTGCGCCTTCGATACCGCTGCGTTGTTGGAATCCTGTTTCGCACGCGCGGCGGCGAGATTGTTCGCCGCATCGTCGAGCGCCTGTTGCGCGATCAAGCCGCGTGCGCGAAGTTCCTTGTTGCGTTCGAACTGCTGCTCCTTGTAGGCCAGATCCGCAGCCGACGAACGCAGGTCCGCCTGCGCGCCCTGATACCCGTTGCGCGCCGCGCCGAGCAGACTCTTCACGGTGTCGACCTGCGCCTGCAGACGCGCGACCGCAATCTGCAGCGGTTCGCTGTCGATGCGCAGCAGCACATCGCCCTTCTGCACGGCCTGGTTCTCGCGCACCTTCACCTCGACCACGCGGCCGCCGATCTGCGGCGCGACGGTGACGTGGTCGGCCTGCACGTAGGCGTTGTCGGTCGATGCGAAACGTCCGCTCGTCACGTACAGCCAGCCGCCGATCAACACGATCAACACCGGTCCGCCGATCCACAGCAGCAGGCGCGTCCAGCGCCGCTTCGGCTTCGCTTTCAGCGCGCCATCCTGCGGCCGGGTTTGTTGTTCGGTCATGACTTGCCTCGTGTCGTTTTCAATGTCGACGCCTTCGCTGCCGTCTTGTTCGGCACCGCCGTCTTGTTCGGCACGCTTGCGCCCGTTTCGCTTTCTGCACCGGCCAGGTTCTGTCGCATCTGCATCAGCACGCGCAGCGCCGTCGCCAGATCCGCCGACTTGATGCCGCGATAGGCCTCGATGCGCAGGCCTTCCGCGATCACGTCCATTTCGCCGACCACCGCGTGCGCCTTCGGCTTCAGGTACAGCTGCCAGCGCCGACGGTCGCCGGGATCGGCGCGACGCTCGACGAAATCGGCTTTCTCCAGGCGATCGATCACGCGACCGATCGGGATCGGCTCCATCTCGAGGCGCTCGGCGAGATCGCTCTGGCTGAGCCCTTCGAAGCGGCTGATCGTCTTCAGCGCGCGCCACTGAGCCCGCGTCAGACCGAGCCGCGTGGCGCGACGATCGAACTGCGTGCGGATGAACAAGGTGGTCGCGTGCAACTCGTAGAAGAGCTGGTTTTTGTCTGACTGGGGCATCATGGACGGAGATATTATGTCCTAGGCAAGTTATTTTCAATACCCGGCAGTACAATTTTTGCCTGAGGGATGCCTGGCAGCGGCTGCGCGGCGGCGAGTGGCGCCGAATCCGGGGGTGCGGCGGGATCACGAAGCGCGCGCTCCATACTTGCCTCGCAGCCCGGCGCACGCGAAGCTGCCGCGCTCCGGGCAGCGACAGAACCCATGAAATCGTCCATCGAAGTCGTCGAAGCGGACATCACCACGCTCGGCGTCGATGCCATCGTGAATGCGGCCAACGAAAGCCTGCTCGGTGGCGGCGGCGTCGACGGTGCGATCCACCGCGCCGCCGGTGCGGAGCTGCTCGCAGCCTGCCGCGCATTGCCGGAAGTTCGTCGCGGCGTGCGTTGCCCGACCGGCGAGGCGCGCATCACGCCCGGCTTCGCCCTGCCCGCGCGCTATGTGATTCACACCGTCGGACCGGTCTGGCGCGGCGGAGCGCATGGCGAGGCGGACCTGCTCGCGGCGTGCTACCGCACATCGCTGCAGCTGGCGCAGGCGAATGCGGTCGCGCGCATCGCGTTTCCGGCAATCAGCTGCGGCGTCTACGGCTATCCGCTCGAAGCCGCGACGGCGATCGCCGTGCGCGAAGCGCGCGCCTGGCTCGACACACACGCCGAACCGCGCGCGCTCGTGTTCTGCTGCTTCAGCGCATCGATGGCAGCGCTCTATCGCGCGCAACTCGACAAGGTTTGACGACACGACGTGACGTGCTCGCAAGCCGCGTCCATCACCACGCGGCATGACGAGAGTCGTTCGCGCCATATCACAACGAGGCGCTGGGGCTCCGGGTTTAGCTCGGGTTTAACACGCGCCGTGATGGCATACGCGCCATCGCGATCACCATCGCATTCGGAACTTCCGCCCATGAACTTTCATCTTGGCGCCAGCCATCAACGCTGGCTGATCGACGTGCGTCGCGAGCTTGCGGCTCTGTCGCCGTCGCCGACGGTCGCTGCGATCGAGCAGCTTTCGGACCGGCTCGCGCAGGAAGCACTGCAACTCGATGCGCCGCGTTCGGCGGCACTCGAGGATGCGAACGCACCGGCGCGCTATCGTCGTCATCTGCTGGCCGGCGGCAACGAGCTGTCCTATTCCGCCTTGCTGATTTCATGGCCGGCCGCGCATCGCACGCCGATCCACGATCATGCGGGACTCTGGGGCATCGAACTGGTGCTCGACGGTGCGCTCGAAGTCGAGGAGTACGCCACCGGCAGCGATCTCGCTGCGCCGCAGCTGGTGCGCCAGCGCGCGCTGATGCTCGGTGTCGGCGATGCGGCGGTATTCACCGGTCGCCGCTATGCGCATCGTTGTCGCAATCTCTCATCGACGCGGCCGGCGCTGTCGCTGCATGTGTACGGCGGCGTGCTCGACCGCTATCACGTGTTCCAAGCCGATCCGCAAGGTCGCTTCAACGCACGTCCGCGGCATGCGCGTGTCGACACGGCGCTCGGCGTCTGAGCTCGTTCCATCCTTCACCCCTCCACGAGCGGCGAGAATCCCATGCAACGCATAGCGATCATCGGTGGCGGTGCCGCAGGTTCCGCGGTCGTCGCGCAGTTCCTGCGCAATGCGGCCGACTACGACTACACGACCGGCTGCGCGCTGAGCTGGATCATCGGCGAGCGCGCACCCGGCCGCGGCATCGCCTACGAGACCGGCGACGAGCAGCATCTGCTCAACGTGCGCGCCGCCAACATGGGCCTGTTCGCCGACCGGCCCGGCGATTTTCTCGACTACGCTGCCGCGCATGGAGTCGCGGCCAGCGGCGGCCAGTTCCTGCCGCGCTCGATCTACGGCGACTATCTGGAAGCGACGCTCGCGAATCTGCTGACGACGACGCGGCGACGCGTGACCTTGGCCGCCCGTTCGAGTGAAGCGATCGCGATCCAGCCGCTCGCCGACGCCAGCTTCCGCATACAGACACGCAGCGGCGAGGATCTGCGCGCCGACGGCGTCGTTCTCGCGCTCGGCGCGTTGCCGCCGGCAACGCTGCCCGGCGTCAGCGCGGCTGCGCTGGCGAGTGGCGCGTATGCGAATGATCCGTGGGCCTGGCCCGCCCTGCCGCGAGCTCCCGCGCATGTGCTGGTGATCGGCACCGGATTGACCGGCATCGATACGTTGCTGAGCGCCGCAGCGCGCTGGCCACAGGCGCGACTCACCGCGGTATCGCGGCGCGGTCGCCTGCCCGCGCTGCATTCGGAACATCCGCTGTCGGCGTACGCGCAGCAGGCCGACCTGGTCGAACGATTGCGCCATATCTCGCATCTGGGCGATTGGCTGCGCGAAGTGCGCGCCGCCGCCGCGAGCACCGACGCCGATTGGCGCGCGGTGCTCGATGCGGTACGCGCGGAGACACCGCGCTTCTGGCATCGCCTCGACAACGTCCAGCGCGCGCGCTTCCTGCGCCATCTGCGTTCGACCTGGGAGGTCGTGCGTCATCGCCTGCCGCCGCAGACGGCCGCGAAGATTCGCGCGTTGCAGGAAAGCGGTCGGCTGCAGATCCTCGCTGCGCGCGTGCGCGGCATCGATGCCGTCGACGGCCAGCTGCAGGCGCAGCTGCAAGCGCGCGGCGCTGCCTCGCCGCTCAGCATCGATGCCGATTTCGTGGTCCAGGCAACCGGGCTCGAATCTGCCGCGCAAACCACGCCGCATGCCCTGGTGCGCCAGCTCGTCGACAGCGGCATCGTCGCTGCCGATGCGCTCGGGCTCGGCCTCGCCGCGCATCCCGACGGTCGCCTGCTGCGTCCGGACGGCAGCGCCCGGCGCGGCCTCTACGCCATCGGCACTCTGCTGCGCGGCACGTTGTGGGAATGCACCGGCATGCCGGAAATACGCAGCCTTGCGCAGGCCATCGCGCGCGATCTGCCGCAAGCCTTGCAGCCGCTGCCGCGCGAGGCAGCCCTCGCATGAGCAGATAGCAATCGCTGCGCTCGCGCAGGTTCGCGACCGCTGCCACCACGGCGTTGATGCACTGTGTCCATGAGCGCATAACCAGCGCTTCTTTCCCGCGTGCCTGCGGCGCGCCTAGCATGCGTTGCAACATGGACGTTTGGACGTCCAGATGGAAGCCACGCCGTGCCCGCGCTGCCTGCTCTGCCCCTGCCTCCACTGCCGGAAGAAAAATCCGGCGAGCTGCTGCGCCTGCTCGATGGCCTGGAGCCGGCGGCACTGTGGTGGTTGTCCGGCTACAGCGCTGCACTCGCCGGTCAGCACACCGCCGCACCGCGTGCACCGAACGGCGCCGCGATCGTCGCGCGTGAAACCACGGCGCACGAGCGTCTGACGATCGTCTACGGCAGCCAGACCGGCAATGCGAAACGTCTGGCGGAGAAACTCGCACGCGACGCCGAGAGCAACGGCCTCGCCGTGCGCCTGCTGCGCGCGGATGCGTATCCGCAGCGCGAGCTGAAGGCAGAACGCCTGCTCACCTTCGTGATCAGCACGCAGGGCGACGGCGACCCGCCGGATGACGCGCGCGGCCTCGTCGAATTTCTCGCCGGCAAGCGCGCGCCGTCATTGCCGGAATTGAAGTACGCGGTGCTCGGCCTCGGCGATTCGAGCTATCCGCAGTTCTGCGCGATCGGACGCAGGCTCGATGTGCGCCTGGCCGAACTCGGCGCGACGCGCCTGCTGCCGGCGGGCGAAGCCGATCTCGACGTCGAAACCATCGCGACGCCGTGGCTCGAACGCACCCTCGGCCTCGCACGCGATGCGCTTAAAACCCTTTCGCCGCGTGCCGCCACGGTGACGCCGTTGCGCGCGGTGGTGGCAGCGCCGAGCAGCGAATGGACGCGCGAGCGCCCGTTCGCAGCGGAGCTGCTGGTCAATCAGCGCATCACCGCACGCGACGGCACGCGCGATGTGCGGCATCTGGAACTGTCCATCGAGGACAGCGGCTTCGCCTACGAGCCGGGCGATGCGCTCGGTATCTGGCCGCATAATCCGCCGGCGCTGGTCGAGTCGATTCTCGGTCGCCTGCAGCTCGACGGCGAGGCCGCAGTGACCCATGCCGGCGAGACGCGCGCATTGCGCTCGTGGCTGCTGGAGAAACGCGAACTGACCAAGCTGGCGCGGCCGTTCGTCGCCGCGCATGCAGCGCGCGCGGCTGCGACCGATCTCGACCGCCTGCTCGCACCGGATCGGAGCAGCGATCTCGGCGCGCTGCTGCAGAGTCATCAGGTGATCGATCTACTGAACGCGCATCCCGCGGCATGGACGGCTGCGGAATTCGTCGACGCCTTGAGGCCGCTGACGCCCCGCCTGTATTCGATCGCGTCGAGCCGCAAGGCGGTCGGCGATGAAGTGCATCTGACCGTCGCGAACCTGGTCTATGAGGCCTTCGGCGAAACGCATACCGGAGCGGCGTCGGCGTTTCTTGCCGCGCGCGAAGACGGCGCAAGAATTCCGGTTTACCTCGAGGCTAACGAACGCTTCCGTCTGCCGAGGGACACCGCACGCGACATCATCATGATCGGTCCCGGCACCGGCGTCGCACCGTTTCGCGGCTTCGTGCAGGAACGCAGCACCGTCGGCGCACGCGGGCGCAACTGGCTGTTCTTCGGCAACCCGTATTTCGATCGCGACTTCCTGTACCAGGTCGAGTGGCAGGCCGCATTGAAGGACGGCTCGGTGGATCGCCTCGACCTAGCGTTCTCGCGCGATCAGGCGGAAAAAATCTACATCCAGCAACGTCTGCGCGAACAAGGCCGCGCGCTGTATGACTGGCTCGAAGGCGGCGCGCATCTGTACGTCTGCGGCGATGCCACGCGGATGGCGAAAGATGTCCACGCGGCACTGATCGATGTCGTCGCCGAACACGGCGGCAAGGACCGCGAACACGCCAGCGAATACGTCGATGCCCTGCAGCAGCAGGGTCGCTATGCCAGGGATGTGTACTAGCCCGTGAACGCGCCCCTTTCCGCGGTCGAGAAGATCAAATCCGCAAGTCGGCAGCTGCGCGGAACCCTGGTCGAAAGTCTGGCCGACGCCATCACCGGCGCGATTGCCGAGAGCGACACGCAGCTGATCAAGTTTCACGGCAGCTATCAGCAGGACGATCGCGACCTGCGCGACGAGCGCCGTCAGCAGAAGCTCGAGCCCGCCTACAATTTCATGATCCGCACACGCACGCCCGGCGGCGTGGTGACGCCGCAGCAATGGCTGAAACTCGACGCCATCGCGACGACCTATGCGAACCACACGCTGCGCCTGACGACGCGGCAGGCGTTCCAGTTTCACGGCGTCGTCAAGCGCGAATTGACGGCGACGATGCAGGCGATCAACGCCGCATTGATCGATACCGTCGCCGCCTGCGGCGACGTCAATCGCAATGTGATGGTGGGCGCCAATCCGCACGAATCGCGCGCCCATGCGACGGTGCAGGCATGGGCCGAGCGCTTGTCCGAGCGGCTGAAGCCGAAAACACGCGCGTACTACGAGATCTGGCTCGGCGAGGAAAAGATCGCCGACAGCGATCGGGATTGGGAACCGGTGTACGGCGCGACCTATCTGCCGCGCAAGTTCAAGGTCGCGTTCGCGCTGCCGCCGGTCAACGACGTCGATGTGTTCGCGCACGATCTCGGCTTCATCGCGATCGTCGAGCGCGGCGGACTGCTCGGCTTCAACGTCAGCGTCGGCGGCGGCATGGGCGCGACGCACGGCGACGACAAGACGTTTCCGCGCCTGGCCGACGTGCTCGGTTTCATCGCGCCGGAACAATTGCTCGCCGTCGCCGAAGCGGTGCTGACCACGCAGCGCGATTTCGGCGACCGCACCGAACGCAAGCACGCGCGCCTGAAATACACGATCGCCGATCGTGGCATCGACTGGTTCAAGGCCGAAGTCGAGCGTCGTCTCGGCTTCGCGATCCAACCCGCGCGAGCGTTCGCGTTCGAGCACAACGGCGACCGTTTCGGCTGGAGCGAAGGCCATGACGGCCGCTGGCATCTGAACCTGCGCATCGAAGCCGGACGCATCGCCGATCGCGGAGAACACACGCATCTGTCGGGCCTGCGCGAGATTGCCGCGATCCATCACGGCGAATTCCGCCTGACGCCGAACCAGAACCTGATCATCGCGAATGTCGAACCCGCGCAGCGCGCCGCGATCGAAACGCTGATCGTGCAGCATCGGCTCGACCTGTTCCGCAGCGCGACGCCGCTGCGCCTGAATGCGCTCGCCTGCGTCGCGCTACCGACCTGCGCTCTGGCAATGGCCGAAGCCGAACGCTACCTGCCCGATCTCGTCGACCGGATCGAAGCCCTGCTCGCCGCGCACGACCTTGGCGATGCACCGATCGGGCTGCGCATTTCCGGTTGCCCGAATGGTTGCTCGCGTCCGTATCTGGCCGAGATCGCGCTGGTCGGAAAGGCACCCGGTCGCTACAACCTGATGCTCGGCGCGGATGCGCGCGGACAGCGCCTGAATCGCCTGTACCGCGAGAACATCGACGAACCCGAGATCCTGCGCACACTCGATGCGTTGTTCGCACGCTATGCGGACGAACGTGAGGCACGCGAAGGCTTCGGGGATTTTTTGCTGCGCGCCGGCGTCTTCACGCCCGCGCGTCGCGTGACGACCGCGCTGGAGACGACACCATGACACCCCCCGATCTGCTCAGTGCCGCCGAGGACACGCGCGCGCTGGAGGAACTCAACGTCTGGCTGGAAGCGCGCGACGCGCGGGAACGTGTCGCCTGGGCGATCGAGAACCTGCCGGGCCAGCACGTGCTTTCATCGAGCTTCGGTGCACAGTCCGCCGCGTTGCTCCATCTGGTCACCACGCAGAAGCCCGACATTCCGGTCGTACTGGTCGACACCGGTTATCTGTTCCCGGAAACCTATCGTTTCGCCGATGCATTGACCGATCGCCTGCACTTGAATCTCAAGGTCTACCGACCCGAGATCGGCATCGCCTGGATGGAAGCGCGCCTCGGCCGTCTGTGGGAAAAAGGCATCGACGGCATCGAGCGCTACAACCGTTTGCGCAAGGTCGAACCGATGCGGCGCGCGCTGAAGGAACTCGACGCACGCACCTGGCTCGCCGGTTTGCGCCGCGCGCAGAGCGAATCGCGTCGCAATATCCGCGTGCTCGAATTGCGCGAAGGGCGCTGGAAAATCCATCCGCTGGCGGACTGGAACGATCGCCATGTCTGGAACTACGCGCAAGCCAACGCGCTGCCGTATCACCCGCTGTGGGAACAGGGTTACGTTTCGATCGGCGACGTGCACACCACGCGCGCACTCGCCGACGGCATGCGCGCGGAGGACACGCGCTTCTTCGGTCTCAAGCGCGAGTGCGGCCTGCACTTCGATCGCTGATCGCCGTTTCTCATGAAACACAAGGCCTCCGCGAGGGAGGCCTTGTGTCGTGCGACGCGTCGATCTCAGGCGATCACGGGATCGTTATCGAAGCGCCGCTGTTGTCGAACCCATAGTCGAGCACCTGCACCGGGAAGCCGTTGCCGGCGCTGGTCTGCAGATGGATGTAGCCGTAATTCAACTGATGGGTCTGGCTGTTCCGGAAGGCGACACCAAGATACCCGTCGACACCGGCGCGCCAGCTCGAAAGCAGGCCTTCGTTGGTCGAATCGCGCGAGAAGGTCGAGCTCGCACCGATGCTGTCGCCGGACTGCAGCACCGCGTACTTGCCGCCGCTGGCGACCACGCCGCCGACCTGGTGCGAGAACGGGCTGGGCAGTTCGTCGTCGTACCAGTAGAACATCAGGCCGCTGCCGTCGTCGTACGGATTGAAGTTGTCGACGCTGCTGTCGAAGTCGTGGTAGTTGCCGGTCGCCAGATCGAGCGCACTGCCGGCGACGCTGTCGGCGACGGCCTCGTCGACGTCGAAGGTGTAGACGCCGGGATAGTTCGTCGATTCACCGGTTTCGAATCCGCTCGCGAAAATCGTTTCGCCGATGGGCCCGCTGACCACGGTCATGCTGACCGGCACTGCGATCTGCGGCTGCGTCGCATCGCTGGTGGTGATGCAGACGGTTGCCGAATAGTTGCCCGGCGCGAGCGCACCAGCCGGCGCGACGGCGACATCGATGCCGCCGTTCTGGCCGCCATTGATGACGCCGCCGCCGCTGGCACTGAGCCAGGCTACTGCGCCGCCGCTGCAACTCGAACCGGCGCCAGCGGCTGCCGATACCGCCACCGAATACGTCAGCGGCACACTGTTCGCCGCGTTCTCGACCAGGATCGACTGCTGTTGCGCGCCGAGCGGAACCACGCGGTCGAACGTCAGTGATGCAGGATCGACGCTCGCACTCGCCGGATTGCCGATCAGCAGTGACACCGTCGTGGTGCGCGTCTGCGCGCCGGAGGTTCCGCTGATCGCGACGCTCACTGTGCCGATCGCGGCGCTTGCGTCGGCGCTGAAAGTCAGCGTGCTCGAGGTCGTCGTGGTCGGCGGATCGAACGACGCGGTCACGCCGGTCGGCAGCGCACCGACAGCGAGCGCTACCGGATCGTTGAAGCCATTCAACGTGGCGACGTTGACCGTCGTGCTCGCCGTGCCGCCGTGGACCGCATACGCATCGACCGGATACGCGGCGAGCACATAACCCGGCGCCGTCGTCGATCCGCTCAGCGCACCGATCAGCGCATCACCGTTCGGGCTGCCCCAGCCGGTGACGAGATCGTATCCGCCGACGGCGTGGAAGCCGCCGTTGGAACCGCTGGAAATGTCGTGGTACGCCGTCGCGCCATTCGCACCGGTGCCGACGGCATACAAGGCCGGATTGACGAAGCCGGCAGTGTTGCCGCCATTCGCAACGGCTTGTTCGTTGACCAGGGCCATGAAACCGGACCAGCGCGGAGCGGCATAACTGGTGCCGGCGATGTTGAGCTGCAGATGCCCGTTGCTCACCGTCGGATTGTCGAAGTTGCCTTCGGCGGCGACGTCCGGATCGTTGCGCCACTGGGTCGAGCCGTGATTGTCCGCGTTGATGACGCCGGCGAGCTGCTGGTAGTCGGGAATCGGATAGCCGGCCGGCGCGTAGAAGCCGCCGCCGGACCCATTCCACGCGGTCTCGCCGGTCCAGGCGCCGGCGGGGCCGGCGACCGTGAGATCGGTGCCGCCGACTTCCAGCGTGTAGGGATTGGCCGAAGGCGGCAGCCACGACGAGGCATCGTAGGAGCCGTCGTCGCCGGTCGCGTTGGCGAAGGTCTGTCCCTGCGCCTGGAATTCCTGATAGACCGGATCGGCGACGTGACCGAGGCTCGTATCGCCCCACGAACAGCTCAATACCTTGGCGAGATTGTCGGTCGCCATCTGGTTCAGTACATCGGCGCCGTCGTCGCCTTCGTAGAACAGCACCTGCGAAAGTCCGGGCGCCATGCCGATCACATTGGTGATGTCGAGAATCTGCTCACCGTCGTCGCAATTGCCGCAGGCGCCGGAAAATCCGTTCACCAGCACGTTGTTGACCGGAACATTCGTCGGCGCTTCGCCGGTCAGCGAATAGAACAATCCGATGTCCGCGGTGTTGTAGCCTTCGAACGAAAAGATGCCGACGGTCTGGCCGGCGCCGGTGAGTTGTCCCGAGCCGTAGTACGCCGCACGCATGTCGCTCGGCAGGAAATTGCCGCTAGGCCCGGAGCCGCCGGCGTTGACGCTCGGCAGCAGCTGCGGCGAACCGCGTTTCAACAAGGGTTTGGGCAGCACGGAATTGTCGAGTCCGGTGATCTGCAATACGGGCACCGTCAACGACAGGGTCGGCTCGCGGTCCGGCGCGAAGAAGCGACGTGCTTCGGTCGGATGCTGATACGAACCCATCTGCACATGCAGCGCGCGATTGATCACGTCCACGCTGCCGTCGAGATCGACGATGTGACGATTCGGCGTCGTGCGCGTCACGCGAAATCCCTGAGCATTTGCCCAATCGACCACTGCACTGTAGTCAGCTTCGCTCGGACTGAATTGCGCAGTGAATTGATCGACGCTGAGGTACTGGTGATAGAGCGGACTCACCGGGTTGTAGAGCTGCGCGACGAGGGCGTGCAGTACCTCTTCGTTGCGCAAGGTCAGATTGAGCGCGAGCTTGAGATGGGTCGCGCCATCCAGCGGCGCCTTCCACGCCGCCTGACCGCTCGAGACGCTCGCCGGCACCTGCTGCAACAGGGCGTGATTGGAGGCCGGCACGCCGGCGCCGAAAACGCTTGCCGGAATCAAAATTGCGCATAGTGCAAATGGCAACAAACGCGACAGCGAGCTGCGCAGCGCTGCCGTGCAGCGCGCCGTCAGATTCGAAACGTTCAAGATGAGTCCCCCATGCTGAAGAAGCAGCGCGGCGGCCTTGCGCAACCTCCAGGGCTGCCAGGCCATGACGGCGCGGTCATCTCTTCTAGCGCTTGAGAGCTTACAAATAGCTGTCAATCCAGCGCCGCAGGCCGATATTTGCAACAAAGATGCGACGTGGAGCGCTTCGGACAGGCCTACTCATCCGCAGGGATTACATCGGCTCATTCCTGCGTAGTAGCAAAAGCAACCGCGCCGGTGTCGCAGCGACGCACCCTGTTCCGCACACCTGCATTTCCGCGGGATCAGGCTACCGCGGCGATGTTCGCGCTGAGCTCGGGCCAGGCCGGCGGGGCCGGCCATTCGGGCAGCGCATTGCCGGCCAACACACGGCGCAGTTCGCGTCCATCGATCTGTGGCGCCACCAGTTCGACCAGGGCGATCGCATAGTCGCGCAGCACGCGATCACGACGCAGCACCAGCCATGTCGTGCATTCCGGAAGCAGGCCGTCGATCTCGAACACGCGAAGATCGGCCTGGTCTTCCGGCGTCATCGCCATCTGCGCGAGCACGCCGACGCCGAGTCCGGCGCGCACGTAAGTCTTGATCAGATCGGCATCGCGCGCGGTGCAGGCGAAATTCGGAATCAGGCCGGCCGCGGTGAACGCATGTCGCAACGAGGAATCCGTGCGCAGCGAGGATTCGTAGCTGACCAGCGGATGGCGCGCGATATCGATCAGCGTCGGCGCGCGACCGAGCGCACTCAGCGCATGCGCACGCGGCGCGATCACGGCGCGTTGCCAGCGGAACAACGGCACCGCAAGTCCATCGCTCGGTGGTGCGCCGGCGGTGCTGACGATTGCGAGGTCGACCTGGCCGCGTTCGAGCAACTCCATCACCTGCGCATCGCCATGCGGCTTCAGATGCACGCTGACTTGCGGGTAGCGCCGCTTCAATGCGCCGACGGCGGTCGGCAACACGAAGCGCGCCTGCGTATGCGTGGTCGCGATCGAGAGTTCACCCTGATCGTCGCTGCGCAGGTTGGCCGCGATCGCGCGAATGTTCGAGGCCTCGGCGAGAATCGTGCGCGCACGCTCGATGACCTGCACGCCTTGCGGCGTCACGCCATCGAGGCTGCGGCCCTTGCGCGCGAACAACTGGAAGCCGAGTTCGTCTTCGAGCTGCTTGAGCTGCTTGGAAAGGCCGGGCTGCGTCGCATGCACGCGATCCGCCGCCAGCGTGATGTTCAAACCGGAATCGGCAATCGCCACGACATAGCGCAACTGGGTGAGCGTCATCGTGCGCCTCCATTCGAGGCTGCGTTGCGCAGCGCGACGGCTTGGACATGCGACGCGCCGACGGCGTCGTCGCGCAGGATTTTCGCGTGAATCGTCTGGGACGGAATTCGCATCGTCCGTGCAGACTACCTGCGCAGCGTTTGGACGTCCAGAAGGCTTTCTCCGGCAATCCTGCGCATGGGTGCGGTCATACGTCGCGGGGCGGCATGCCCGCAAGTCTCATGCTGCGCCGGCATGACGTGCTGCTACGCGCTTATTTGCCGTGCGGCGAGCGAGCGCGGACGATCACGATCGTTACTCCGAGTGTGATCTCCTTTTTTGCCGCCTCGTCGGATATCCGCCGGGCGGCATTTCTTTCATAGCTGCCACGATGTCACTTTATCCGCTGTTTGCCGACCTGCGCGCGCGCGCCGTCCTCGTCGTCGGCGGCGGTGTCGTGGCCGAGCGCAAGGTGCGCGCGCTGCTCGAAAGCGGTGCCGACATCAGCGTGGGCGCGCCCGATCTGACGCCGCGGCTCGCCGCGCAGGCAGCGGCCGGACAGCTGGTGCATCGCGCCGGATTGTTCGAGCAGGCCTGGCTCGACGATGTCTGGCTGGTGGTCGCTGCCACCGGCGACAACGAGGTCAACCGCACCATCGCCGCGCTCGCGAATACACGGCGCCTGTTCGTCAATGTCGTCGACGACGCCGAACTTTCGACCTTTCACGTGCCGGCGATCGTCGACCGCTCACCGTTGATGGTCGCAATCTCGAGCGGCGGCGCTGCGCCGGCGCTGGCGCGACAGGTGCGGGCGCGCATCGAGAGTCTGCTCGAACCTTCGCTGGGTCCGCTGACTGCATTGGCGCAGCGCTGGCGTGCGCGTCTGCGTGCGCACCTGCCCGATCCCATCGCGCGACGACGCTTCTTCGAACAGGTCGTGCTCGGTCCCGTCGCGCGATTGCTTCGGCAGCAGCGCGCGGACGAGGCTGAAAACAATCTTCGAACGGCGCTCGAAACTCACGAGGCGAGCAGCGAAAACGCCGGCTCGGTCGTCCTCGTCGGCGCCGGACCGGGCGATCCGGATCTGCTCACGCTCGGCGGATTGCGCGCGCTCGGTACGGCCGATGTGATCATGCACGATCGGCTGGTCAGTCCCGAGGTGCTGGCGCTGGCGCGACGCGACGCCGAGCTGATCGAAGTCGGCAAGGAAGCCGGCAATCATCACGCGACCCAGACTCAGATCAACGCGCTGCTGCTCGAGCACGCGCGCGCGGGCAAACGCGTCGTGCGCCTCAAGGGCGGCGATCCGTTCGTGTTCGGACGCGGCGGCGAGGAACTCCAATTCCTGCGCGCGCATGCGATTCCCTGCGAAGTCGTGCCCGGTATCACGGCGGCGGTGGCGTGCGCGGCCTACGCGGGCATTCCGCTCACGCATCGCGAGCACGCGCACTCCGTGCAATTCGCGACCGCGCATGGCAAGGCTTCGCTCGACGCACTCGACTGGCGCACGCTGGCAAACGCGCAGCAGACCCTGGCGTTCTACATGGGCGTCGCCAGTCTGGAGCGCGTGCGTTCGCGTCTGCTCGCGGTCGGACGCGCAGCGGGCACGCCGTTCGCGCTGATCGAAAACGGCACGCGCGCGAATCAACGCGTGATCATCGGCACGCTCGGTCAGCTGCCCGAACGTGCGCGCGAACACGGCGTGCAGTCGCCTGCGCTGCTGATCGTCGGCGAGGTCGCAGCACTTGCAGCGCAGCTGCACTGGTTCGGTTCCGCGCCGCTGATCGGCGCAGATTCGCTCGCCGCGCGCGCGGCCTGAGCCGCCCCACTCGAAACCTTTACGCAAGCGCGCCTATGATGCGTCGCTGCGTTCCCGTTTCATTCGTTCCACTCGACTGCGGAGCCTCGACGTCATGATCCACGACAGCATCCTCGATACCATCGGCAACACCCCGGTCGTCAAGCTGCAGCGCCTGCCACCCGAGCACGTGGATCTGTACGTGAAAGTGGAGTCGTTCAATCCGGGCGGCTCGGTGAAGGATCGTCTGGCCATCGCGATCGTGCTGGATGCCGAGCAGAAAGGTCTGATCAAGCCCGGCGACACCATCGTCGAGGCAACCTCGGGCAATACCGGCGTCGCACTCGCGATGGTTGCCGCAGCGCGCGGCTACAACTTCGTCGCGATCATGACCGAAACCTTTTCGGTCGAGCGCCGCAAGCTGATGCGCGCCTACGGCGCGAAGGTGATCCTGACGCCGGCCGCCGAACGCGGCAGCGGCATGGTGCGCAAGGCCGAGGAACTGGCGAAGAAGCACGGCTGGTTTCTCGCGCGGCAATTCCAGAATCCGGCCAATCCGGCTTGGCATCGCAGCACCACCGCGGCCGAGATCCTGCGCGATTTCGCCGGCAAGCGGCTCGATTATTTCGTGTCCGGCTGGGGCACCGGCGGCACCTTGACCGGCGTCGGCGAAGTGCTGCGTCTGGCGCGACCGGACGTGAAGATCGTCGCGACCGAGCCGGCCGGCGCGCCGCTGCTTTCCGGCAAGGAATGGAAGCCGCACAAGATCCAGGGCTGGACTCCGGACTTCCTGCCCGACGTGCTCAGCCGCACCGTTGCGCACGACATCGAACTGGTCGACGACGTCGTCGCGCGCGATACCGCACGCCGGCTCGCCGCGGAAGAAGGCATCTTCGCCGGCATCTCGTCCGGCGCAACGCTCGCAACCGCGTTGAAGATTGCCGAGTCCGCGCCGGAAGGTGCCGTGTTGCTCGCAATGTTGCCGGACACCGGCGAACGCTACCTGTCGACCTTCCTGCTCGAAGGCGTCAACGAGGGTTCGGACGAGGAATGGCTGGCATCACTCGATGGCGCTGCGGCAGCCGCCTGAGCGATCGGGCTCGCGAAACGTTCGGCTGCGCCCGGACTGGATCCGGATTCGTCGAGAAAAAAAGGGCCTTCCCGAAGGAAGGCCCTGCAAGTAGTGCGGATCAGGCCGGCGTTACTACGCCGTGCCGAAGTCCGTTGCCGACACGATCATCAAGCTTTGTGCGGTGCCGGCACTGGCTGAGATGACCCGCGCTTCATCGAGCCCGGCGACGCGACCGACTTGCCCTTCACGCCATCGAATGCCGTCGCATGCGAATCCGCTGCCGCGTGCAGGTCGGACCCACTCTGCTTGCCATCATCTTCCGGACCCTCGAAACCGTTGCAGAAGATTTCGTCTGGATCTCCGCTGCAAGGCACCGGCGTCACCGTCATGCTGACCGGCACGACGACCAAGGGCTGCGCCGGATCATTGGTGGTGATGCACAGCTGGGCCGTATAGGTGCCCGGCCCCAGATCGTTGAAAAACGGAGCCGCGTTCACGCCCACTTCCGTGCTGTCGCCACCGGCCACGCCCGAACCCATCGGATTCAGTACCTGCAGCCAGTTGGCGGTTGCTGCCGTGCAGGGTGCGCTGCCGCCGCTGCCGCCGGTGCCGGTCGCACGGATCAGCAGGTTGCCGGCCAGCGACGAGGCGATGTCGTCGAGCGCACCGGTCTGGTCATTGTTGGCGAGGTTGGTGATGTCGGTCGGTGGGAACGTCGCTCCGGACAGGTACGACTTGCCGAGCGGATTGTTTCGATCCGTGGCCCCCACCCGAATCTTCGGCACGTAGCCGCCGTCGATGGCCCACTGGTCGACGAAGCCGATATACACGTCGCCCGCGGCTGGAATGGCGAAGTTCGTCGGATAGGTCTCGAAGTCGCCGAGCGTGGTGATCGTCACCAGGTCGTCGCTGCCGATACGCAGCGCATTGGTCGGATCGCCATCGCCGTCGGCGTCGTAGTACACCACCAGATTCGCCTGCAGACCCTGCATCGAACCGCCGGTCTGCGCTACCGTGCCCCAGTAGATCGAGATCGAGTCGATCGTCTGCGCATCGCTCGCTGCGAAGCGGTTGAGCCACACCACACCCGATTCCGTCGGAGGATCGCTCTGCACCCCGAAAAATATCATCATCTCCGGCGATCCATCATCGAGCTGGAACACGACCGAATCGACCGGCAGCCACGGCGGCAACGCGCGAGGCGTGCCGGGCCTGGCGCTGCCCGCGCGCGCGAACGGCAAAGGCAGTGCCGGCTTTCCGTTCGCCGCCTGCGTCGTCTCATCCGACTCTGCCGTGTAGGGCGTCAGCGTCGGCCGGTTACTCAGGTGCCGCGCCAGGATCGAGTACGTCAGCGGATCACTGCCCGTCGCGTTGGCGATGTTTATCGACTTGAGGTCCGCCCCATTGACCTGCACCGTGAAGGCCAGCGACGTCGGCGTCACCGTGGCTGATGGCGGATTGCCCGGGGTTCTCACTCCGAGATGGATCGAGTCCACCCACCAGCCCGGCACGCCTTCGGGTGCGAACCCAAGGTCGACCGCATCGCGGAAACGCAGCTGCGTCGGCTGACCCACGGCCTTCGGCGGCAGCAATGCCGTCGTCGTGATGAAGCCGCCGCTGTTGCCCGACCACGCAGCGCGACCGGTCAGCGGAGGCAGAGTCATCAGCTCCACATAGCCACCCCTTTCGAAGCTGCCACCGGCCGTCACGATGTCCGTGAACGCGCCGCCGCCGATCGAGATTTCCAGCACCCCGCCGTCGAACGCTTGTTCCAGATTGAACTGATGGTGGAATGTCACCGTCTGGTTCGCCACCGCGGTGAACACCGGCGAGTCCAGCGTGAAGTCGCCCGGCAGGGTCGACGCAAACGCCGCGTATGGCGCGGTGTCCGAGGCCGTCAATGTCGTCGTCCAGTCGTTGCTGCCCGTCGTGGTCGAACTCACCCAACCACTGGGCAGCAACGGTGCCGCGTTCTCGTCGAAGTTCTCGTCCGGCGGGAACGTGCCAGGACCTCCGGAGTACACCGTCAGCGTCGCGCTGGTCGCATCGTGGCTGTTGCCGAGATCCGTCTGCAATGCACCGGCTGCGAGGGTATTGGTGAAAAGGCCACTGGCGGCGGCCGACACGTCGACCGTTACCGTGCAGGTTGCCGATGCCGGAATCTGCGCACCGGCCGACAACGACACCGAACTGCTGCCTGCATTCGCCGTCACCGTGCCAGCGGGACACGTCGTAGACGCATTCGGCGTCGCCGCCACCAGCAGACCCGCAGGCAATGTGTCGGTCAGCGCTGCGCCGAGCGTCGCCGCACCCGGCTGGCTCTGATTGCTCAGGGTGATGGTCAGCGTACTCGGTGCATCCGCTGCGACCGTGGTCGGTGCGAACGTCGTCGCCAGGTTCGGCGCACCCGGTCCGGTCGAGCCGAGATTGACGATGAGGATCGAGTGCGAGTCGGGGTATCCGACATCGGCCATCGTCGTCGGTTCCGGATAGCCGCAGAAGCTCGAACTGAAGAACGAGGGATGCGTCTCCGCGCTCGCATTGGCACCAGGGAGGAACAGACCGTCGGACGCGTCGATGTGATATTCGACGACCAGATCGGTGCCTTGCGCGTCGGTGACGGTAGCGCTGACCGGAATCGTCAGCGATTGCATATCGCTGCCGTCATTGCTGGCACTGCCGCTGCCGATCAGGGTCAGATCCTCCAGCGTGATCGTATCGGCCGTGTCGCCATGCGGAATCGTGTAGAGATTGATCGTGATCGGCGTCGCCGATCCGCTGTCGATCAACACGGTCACGCTGTCGACTGACGCCGAACCCGGCGCGCCGTATTCGCTGAAATAGAAACGCCGCCACCAGCTGTTGTCGGCCGATGTGCCCGAGTCCTGATCGGCGCACGTCAAGCCGGCATCGGAAACCGGTGTGTTGTCGGCCATCTGCGAGATCGATGTCGCGCTACCGGCCGGAGCAATCCCGCGCACGCCCGCGCTGGCGTGTGGGTTGTGCAACAGACCTGCCGCCTGCGCGACCCCTGTTGTCGCGAGCGCACTCAATAGAACAAGACTCAATCGTTTCATTGCGGAACCCCATTCAGTCCGTGATACGAGAGATAAGTACTTCGAGCGCTGGCGACGCAATCGGACGGCGATTGGTTGCGCAGAACCATCGACTCGATATCGTCAACCCATCCTTTTCGGCCAATTAAAAAAACGCCGCGGATTCGGGCGACGGCGGACTTTATTAAAATTCGCGCTGCGCAAAACATGACGTCACAAGAGTTAACAATTTAAATATGCATTATGTGGCCTTTTAGCATATGCATTGACGAAGTTTTCGTGAAACAAAAAAAAGGGCTTTCCCGAAGGAAAGCCCTGTGCGTAATGGGACAACCGGCGTTATTGCGTCGTGCCGAATTTCGCTGCCGACGCGATTATCAAGATTTGCGTGCTGCCGCCGAGGATTCCGGCGCGGTCAGAGAGTGCCCGCGTGTCATCCGGGTATGCGATGCAACCGCACTGCCCTTCACGCCGTCGAACGTTTTTGCGTGCACGTCCACTGCTGCGCGCGCGTCGGACACAGCCCGCTTGCCGCCATCGTCCGGGCTTTCGAAGCCGTCGCAGAAGAGTTCGTCGTCACCGCCGCTGCACGGCAGCGCGGTCACCGTCATGGTCACCGGTACCGTGATCAAGGGCTGCGTCGGATCGTTGGTGGTGATGCACAGCTGTGCCGTGTAGGTGCCCGGCACTCGATTTTCAAGATACGGAAACGCGTTGACATAGATATTCTTGCTCTCGCCACCCACGAGGCCCGAGCCCTGTGGCTCCAGTGCCTGCAGCCAGTCCGCGCTCGCCGCCGTGCAGGGCGCTGGAACGCCTGCATTGCCCGTGCCGGTCGCACGGATCAGCAGGTTCCCGGCCAGAACATTGTGGAGCGGGTAGGTCGAGTCATTGTTGGCGAGGTGGATGATGTCGGTCGGCGGAATGCTCATTCCGGATATGTAGGACATACCGCGCGGGATGGTGCTGTCCGTTGCGCCCACGGCGAGCGCCGGCGTGTAGCCGCCGTCGATCGCCCACTGGTCGACGAAGCCGATGTACACGTCACCCGCGGCTGGAATGGCGAAGTTGGTCGGATAGGTCTCGAAATCCCCGAGCGTGGTGATCGTTACCAGGTCGTCGCTGCCGATGCGCACGGCATTGCTCGGATCGCCATCGCCATCGGCGTCGTAGTACACCACCAGATTCGCCTGCAGGCCCTGCAGCGAACCGCCGGCCTGCGCCGCATTGGGCCAGTAGATCGAGATCGAGTCGATCGTCTGTGCATCGCTCGCGGTGAAGCGGTTGAGCCACACCACACCGGATTCTGTCGGGGGGTCGTTCGGCACCCCGAAAAATATCATCATCTCCGCCGTTCCATCATCGAGCTGGAACACGACCGAATCGACCGGCAGCCACGGCGGCAACGCGCGAGGCGTGCCGGGCTGGGCATCGGCAAGCCGCGGCGCGAGCGGAAATGCGACCGACTTCCCGTTCGCTTGGCCTGTCGCCGGCATCGTCGCGCTCGTCGCCGCGTAAGGAGTCAGCGTCGGTCGTTCGCTCAGATGGCGCGACATGATCGAGTACGTCAGCGGATCACTGCCCGCCGCATTGGCGATGGTCAGCGTTTGCGCCACGATCGAATTGTTCGGCACCGTGAAGTTCAGCGACATCGGCGTCACGGTCGCTGACGGCGGATTACCAGGAGTCCTCGTCCCCAGATGGATCGAGTCTATCCACCAGCCTGTCACGCCATCCGCCACGCCCCAACCGCTGTCTTCCGTGCGAAAGCGTAGCTGCGTCGGCTGCCCAATTGCTGATGGCGGCAGCAGCGCCGTCGTCGTGATGAAGCCGCCGCTGTCGCCTGTCCACGAATTGCGACCTGTCGCCGGGACCCACGCCACATAACCGCCCCTCGCGAAGCTGCCGCCGGCCGTCACGATGTCCGTGAACGCGCCACCGCCGATCGAGATTTCCAGCATCGCGCCATCGAACCCATAACCCCCAACACCAGTGTAGTTCGAGAGCAGATTGAACTGATGATGGAACTCCACGATCTGGTTCGCCACCGCGGTGAACACCGGCGAGTCCAGCGTGAAGTCGCTCACCTCTCCCAGCTCCGGTGCAAACGCCGCGTACGGCGCGGTGTCCGAGGCTGTCGACGTCGTCGTCCAGTCATTCGTACCCGTCGTGGTCGAACTCACCCAACCCGTTGGCAGCAACGGCGCCGCGTTCTCGTCGAAGTTCTCGTCCGGCGGAAATGTGCTCGGACCTCCGAAGTACACCGTCAGCGTCGCGCTGGCGGAATCGTGGTTGTTGCCGAGATCCGTCTGCAATGCACCGACCGGAAAAGTGTTGATGAAAAGGCCACTGCCCGCTGCCGACACGTCGACCGAAACCGTGCAGGTTGCCGATGCCGGAATCTGCGCAGCGGCCGACAGCGAGACCGAACTGCTGCCTGCATTCGCCGTCACCGTGCCGCCAGGACACGTTGTCGACGCATTCGGCGTCGCCGCCACCAGCACACCCGACGGCAGGGTGTCGGTCAGATCTGCGCCGAGCGTCGCCGCATCCGGCTGGCTCTGATTGCTCAGCGTGATCGTCAGCGTACTCGGTGCACTGGCCGCGACCGCGCTCGGCGCGAATGCCTTCGACAGGAGCGGCGCACCCGGACCAGTCGAGCCGAGGTTGACGATGAGGATCGTGTGCGAGTCGGGGAAGCCGACATCGGCCATCGTCGTCGGTTCGTCATAGCCGCAGAGGCTCGAGCTGAAGAACGAAGGATGCGTTTCCGCGCTTGCGTTGGCACCGGGGAAGAACGGGCCGTCGGAGCCGTCGATGTGGTACTCGACCACCAGATCAGTGCCTTGCGCATCGGTGACGGTACCGGCGACCGGAATCGTCAGCGCTTGCATCTCGGTGCCGTCATTGCTCGCGGTGCCACTGCCGATCAGCGTCAGATCTTCGAGCGCGACCGTATCGACTGCGTCGCTGTGAGGAATCGTGTACAGATTGATCGTGATCGGAATTGCCGGTCCGCTGTCGATCAACACGGTCACACTGTCGATCGTGGCCGCACCCGGCGAGCCGTACTCGTTGAAATAGAAACGCCGCCACCAGCTGTTGTCGCCCGTGATACCCGAGTCCTGATCGGCGCAGGCCAGGCCGGCACCGGAAACCGCTGTGTTGTCGGCCATCTGCGAGATCGATGTCGCGCTACCGGCCGGAGCAATCCCGCGCAGACCTGCGTGAGCGTGCGGGTTGTGCGACAGACTCGCTGCCTGCGCAACACTCGCTGTCGCGAGCGCACTCAATAGAACAAAACTCAATCGTTTCATTGCGGAACCCCATTCAGTCCGTGATACGAGAGGTAAGTACTTCGAGCGCTGGCGAACAATCGGACGACGACTGGCTGCGCAAAACCATCGACTCGATATCGTCAACTCACCCCCTTCGGCCAGCCAAAAAAAAAAACGCCGCGGATTTGGGCGACGGCGGACTTTAGTCAAATTCGAGCTGCGCAGAACATAACGTCACAAGAGTTGACAATTTGAATGTGCGTTGCGTCTCCTTTATTTGAAGACGATTAAAGGAAATTTCCCATCTCGCGAAATTGCGCCGAATCAGGCGACGATAAATCGTGACGTTGATCAAGCCGCGGCTGAGCGGGAGATGCGGAATGAATCGCACGCGACCGCGCTCGACCGAGTACGAAAACGGGGCGTTCCCGCCGTAGGTTTCGTCGGTCGCATCTGTTGCGATTCGGCACGGCCATGCTGCGCGCGCCGTCTCCGCCGTGCGCGGCGCTATCGAGGCCGCCACCGATCCGTCAAACTAGCGGATGCGCGGCCGTAGTGGCGCGCGTCGCCCTTGTACGCAAGCGTGCGGCGGACATCGTTTCTTTCCACGGACACCTGATGAACCTGCAAGCCAACTACGAACAAATCCCGCTGAAGGACTACGCCGAGCGCGCGTACCTGGATTACTCCATGTACGTGGTGCTCGACCGCGCCCTGCCCTTCATCGGCGACGGCCTGAAACCCGTGCAGCGCCGCATCGTGTACGCGATGAGCGGCCTCGGACTCGATGCCGTATCGAAGCCGCGCAAGGCCGCGCTCGCGGTCGGCGAAGTGCTCGGCAAATACCATCCGCACGGCGACAGCGCGTGCTACGAAGCGATGGTGCTGATGGCGCAGCCGTTCTCCTATCGCTATCCCCTGATCACCGGTCAGGGCAACTTCGGTTCGACCGACGATCCGAAATCCTTCGCCGCGATGCGCTACACGGAAGTGAAGCTGACGCCGATCGCCGAACTGCTGCTGGCCGAGCTCGGTCAGGGCACGGTGACCTTCATTCCCAACTACGACGGTTCACGCGAGGAACCTTCGTGGCTGCCGGCGCGCATTCCGCATGTGCTGCTGAATGGTTCGACCGGCATCGCGGTCGGCATGGCGACCGATATTCCGCCGCACAATCTGCGCGAGCTCGTCACCGCGTGCATCCGCCTGCTCGACGAGCCGGACACCAGCATCGCCGATTTGTGCGAGCACGTGAAAGGCCCGGACTTTCCGACCGCCGCCGAAATCATCACGCCGCGCGCCGAACTCGCCGCGATGTATGCGAGTGGCAATGGATCGGTGCGTTGCCGCGCCGTCTACACCAAGGAGAACGGCAACGTCGTGATCACCGCGCTGCCGTATCAGGTGTCGCCGACGAAGATCGAGACCGACATCGCCAACCAGATGCGCGCGAAGAAACTGCCGATGCTGGAGGATCTGCGCAACGAATCCGATCACGAGAATCCGACCCGCCTCGTGCTGATTCCGCGCTCGAACCGCATCGATCTCGACGAGATGATGACGCATCTGTTCGCGACCACCGATCTCGAGAAGAGCTTCCGCATCAACCTCAACATGATCGGGCTCGACGGCAAGCCACAGGTCAAGAATCTGCGGCAGATCCTGTCGGAATGGCTGCGCTTCCGTCAGGACACGGTGACGCGTCGCCTGCAGCATCGCCTCGCCAAGGTCGAGCGCCGTCTGCATCTGCTCGAAGGCTTGCGCATCGCCTATCTCAATCTCGACGAAGTGATCCGCATCGTGCGCAGCGAGGACGAGCCGAAGCCGGCGCTGATCGCGCGCTTCAAGCTCAGCGAGGAGCAGGCCGATTACATCCTCGAAACGCGCCTGCGCCAGCTCGCGCGCCTCGAGGAAATGAAGATCAATGCCGAGCGCGACGAGCTCGAAGAAGAACGCGCGCGCATCAATGTCGTGCTGAATTCCAAGGCGCGTCTGAAGACATTGATCAAGGACGAGCTGCGCGAAGACGCGAAGAAATACGGCGACGATCGCCGCTCGCCGCTGGTCGAGCGTGCAGCCGCGCAGGCCCTCGACGAAACCGCGCTGGTGGCGAGCGAGCCGATCACGATCGTGCTGTCGGCGAAAGGCTGGATTCGCGCCGCGAAAGGTCACGACATCGCGGCGCGCGAACTCGGCTATCGCGAAGGCGATGAATTCCTCGCCGCGGCACCGGGACGCACGACGCAGCAGGTCGCCTTCATCGATTCGACCGGCCGCAGCTACTCCACCCCGGCGCACACGCTGCCGTCGGCGCGCGGCAACGGCGAACCGTTGACCGGGCGGTTCGCCTTGCCCGCAGGCGCGCGTTTCGATGCGATGGCGATCGCCGATGCGTCGAGCAAACTCGTGCTCGCCTCGGATTTCGGCTACGGCTTCGTGACGAAGTTCGAGACATTGCTGGCGAACAAGAAAGCCGGCAAGCAGGTGCTCAGCGTCGAGGACAAGGCGCGCGTGCTCGCACCGGCGCTGGTCGCCGACTCCGCACGCGATCGCATCGTGGTGGTGACCAACGCCGGCCATCTGCTGATGTTCTCGGTCGCCGATCTGCCCGAGCTCGACAAGGGCGGCAAGGGCAACAAGCTGATCGAGATTCCGAAGGTCCGCCTCGGCGAGGGCGAGCGCGTCGCCGGCATCGCCGTCGTGACCGAGGGCAAGGGCGAAGTGACCGTGTACGCCGGTCAGCGCAAGCTGATCCTGAAATGGTCCGACCTGGTCGAATACGGCGGCGCTCGTGCCGCGCGCGGCAGCCTGCTGCCGCGGGGATTGCAGCGCGTCGAACGCATCGAGACGACGGGCTGATTCGAATCCGGTGCAGAACGCGCGTCACCGCTGAAGACTTGACCGGCCGCGACAGCACAAAAAAAGAGGCCTCCCGAAGGAGGCCTCTGAAGGGTTATCCGATGGATCGGATCAACGCTTGCCGGGCGTCGAGCTCTGATCGATCGTGACGTCGTCGACGAACGTGTTGCCGTCGGCCGTGCCGCTGGCGTAGTCGTACTGGAACTTGATCACGTGCGCGCCGCCATCGGCAAACGTGCTGATGTCGATCGAATGCAGCACGAAGTCGCTGTCCAGCTGCGTGCTCAGATCCGTCGTCTCCACCGCCGTAC
>Ga0247779_1000051_pt1 | contig 102556 bp, 86 predicted proteins | sample UWRJL221509R5_FD_179925 | JGI IMG/M metagenome (GOLD analysis project Ga0247779, IMG submission 179925) | Plant litter microbial communities from Arlington Agricultural Research Station in Wisconsin, United States - UWRJ-L221-509R-5 | ecosystem: Environmental > Terrestrial > Plant litter >... | reverse complement strand
GTGATCGACCAGGCCGGCGCGCTGCTGACCGACAGCGACCCCGGCAGCGATTCGGCGATCAACGACTCACGCTTTCGCCTCGTGCGCCAGATGGAAACCGCCTATGCCGGACGCGTCGAGGAAATGCTCACGCCGCTGGTCGGTCCCGGCCACGTGCGCGCCCAGGTCGTGGCGCAGATGGACTTCACCGAGACCGAGAAGACCAGCGAAAACTTCGATCCGCAGCGCACCACCGTGCGCAGCGAACAGACCAGCAGCGAGCGACATTCGGATGGCAGCGCGCCGGCCGGCGTGCCTGGCGCCTTGAGCAACCAGCCACCGACGAGCGCGCCGCAGGCGACCGCCGCGAAGCCGGGCACGGCCACGCCGGCGACGGCGCAGGCCGGCACGGCGCAAACCGACACTGGCGTGGTGTCGAGCAGTTCCACGCGCAACTTCGAAGTCGATCGCACGATCAGCCACACGCGCGAGCCGGTCGGCAATCTGCGTCGGCTGACGGTGGCGGTCGCGCTCGACAACAAGACCTCGCTCGATGAAAAAGGCAAGGCCGTCAGCGCGCCCTTCAGCAAGGACGAACTCGATCAGATGACGGCGCTGGTGCGCAACGCGGTCGGTTTCGACGAGAAGCGCGGCGACAGCGTCAGCGTCGTGAATGCTGCGTTCCACACCGCCGCCGAGACCGAACCGACGCAACTGCCGCTGTGGCAGCAACCCGGCTTGCGCGAGATTTTCAAGCAAGGACTCGGCGCGCTGCTCGCGGTGCTGCTGATCCTGATCGTGCTGCGTCCGCTGTTTCGCAATCTGGTCGGCTCGCAGCGCGGCGTCGGCGGATTGATGCTGGCCGGCGGCGGCGCGCTCGAACCGAATGCCGACAATCTGACGCTGACCTCGCTGGGTCCGGTTGCAGCGACGAAGTCGCTCGGTTTCGAGCAGAAGATCGAACTTGCCAAGCGCGTCGCCGGACAGGATCCGAAGCAGGTCGCACAAGTCGTCAAGACATGGGTGGGCGAAGATGGCTGAGGCGCAGAAACTCAGCGGGGCACAGCGCGCATCCGTGCTGCTGCTCTCGCTCGGCGAACAGGATGCTGCGGCGGTGCTGAAGCACATGGACGCACGCGAAGTGCAGCTGATCGGCAGCGCGATGGCGTCGCTGAAGAACGTGTCGCGCGAACAGGCCGACGCGGTGCTCGACGCCTTCACCGGCAGTCTCGAACGCCAGACCTCGTTCGGCGTCGGCACCGAGGATTACGTGCGCAGGATGCTGGTCGGCGCGCTCGGCGAGGAACGCGCCGGCAGCCTGATCGAACGCATTCTCGGCGGACGCGGCGCGAAGAGTCTGGAAGCCTTGAAGTGGATGGAAGGTCGCGAGATCGCCGAGATGATCGGCGTCGAACATCCGCAGATCATCGCGATCGTGCTGGCGCATCTCGACGCCGGCCATGCCTCCGAGGTGCTGCATCATCTGCCGCAGCGCCTGCGCGGCGAAGTGGTGATGCGCATCGCGACGCTGGACGGCGTGCAACCGGGCGCGTTGCACGAGCTCGACCAGATCATGGAACGCCAGTTCGCCAGCGCCGGCTCGCGCGGCAAGGCGGCCGCGCTCGGCGGCGTCAAGGCGGCGGCGCAGATTCTCAACGGGCTGGATTCGGCGAAGGAGCTCGAGGTGATGTCGGCCATCGTCGAAGCCGATGCCGAACTCGGTCAGCGCATCCAGGAACTGATGTTCGTGTTCGACGACCTGCTGCGGGTCGACGACCGCGGCATGCAGACCCTGCTGCGCGACGTGCCGACCGATCGCCTCGTGGTCGCGCTCAAGGGCGCCGACCCGATGATCCGCGAGAAGATCTTCAACAACATGTCCAAGCGCGCGGCCGACATGCTGCGCGAGGATCTGGACGTGAAGGGGCCGGTTCGACTCAGCGAAGTCGATGCGGCGCAGAAGGAAATCCTCGCCAGCGCGCGTGCGCTGGCCGAGCAGGGTCAGATCAATCTCGGCGGCGGCAGCGATGAATACGTCTGACGCGTGCCGCGCGAGGATGCCGCGATGAACGTGCTGGCGCGCGAAGACATCGCCGAGGTGCGGCGCTGGGAATTGCCCGAGGTCGGTGAGCCGTCGCAAGCCGCGCGCGCCGGCCTGCGCACCCTGCGTCAGCTCGAGGACATCGAGCAGCGTGCGCGCGAAGACGGTCGTGCGGCCGGCCTGGAAGAGGGACGCCAGCTCGCGCGTGCGGAGCTGGCAGCGCAGATCTCGCGCATCGACGGCATCGTGCGTGCGCTCGCCGCGCCGTTGGCCAATCTCGATGCGAGCGTGGAAAGCGAGCTGGTGCTGCTGGCGACCACGGCGGCGGCGCGCATCGTTCGCCATGAATTGCAGATCGCACCGGAGCGCGTGCTCGGCGCGGTGCGCGAAGCGGTCGCCGCGCTGCCCGGCTACGCGCGCAACGTGAAACTGTTTCTTGCCGCCGAGGATGCCGCGCTGGTGCGCGAACATCTGCAGACGGGCAGCGGCGGGCATGTCTGGGAAATCGTCGAGGACGCGAGCCTCAGCCGCGGCGGTTGCCGCGTGCAGACCGATGTTTCGCATGTCGATGCCACGCTCGAAAGCCGTTTGTCGGCGATTCTCGATGCCGCGCTCGGCGGTGCCGCGCGATGAAGGGCGCCGAGGATCTCGTGCGCGGACGCGGCGCACGTTGGGCCGCGAATCTGTCGGCGCGGCGGCGCGCGATCGCGCTGCCGCGACCCTTGGTCGCCGAAGGTGTCTTGCGCCGCGTCGTCGGTCTCGCCTTCGAGGCGGTCGGTTGCGAGGCGCCGCTCGGCGGTCGCTGTCTGGTGCGCAACAGCGACGGCAGCGAACTCGAAACCGAAGTCGTCGGCTTCGCCGGCGAGCGCCTGTTCCTGATGCCGGCGGGCGAACTCCACGGGATCGCACCGAACGCGCGCGTGAAGCCGCTGGAAACCGTCTCCGACGTACCGGTCGGCGATGCCTTGCTCGGCCGTGTCATCGATGCCACCGGCGCGCCGCTCGATGGTCTGGGTCCGCTCTACTGCGATGCGCGCGTCAAGCTCGCCGGCCAGCCGATCAATCCGATGCTGCGTCATCCGATCGAGGAACCGCTCGATGTCGGCGTGCGCGCGATCAATGCCTTGCTGACGGTCGGGCGCGGCCAGCGCATGGGCCTGTTCGCCGGCAGCGGCGTCGGCAAGAGCACCTTGCTCGGGATGATGACCAAGTTCACCGACGCCGACGTGATCGTGGTCGGCCTGATCGGCGAACGCGGCCGCGAGGTGAAGGAATTCGTGCAGCAGATCCTCGGTCCGGACGGCATGCGCCGCGCCGCCGTGATCGCAGCGCCGGCCGACGCGCCGCCGCTGCTGCGTCTGCGCGGCGCCTGGCTCGCCACCGCGGTCGCCGAATATTTTCGCGACCGCGGCCTCAAGGTGCTGCTGCTGATGGATTCGCTGACGCGCTTCGCGCAGGCGCAGCGCGAAATCGCGCTGGCGATCGGCGAGCCGCCCGCCACCAAGGGCTATCCGCCATCGGTGTTCGCCAAGCTGCCGGCCCTGGTCGAGCGCGCCGGCAACGGTATCGAAGGCGGCGGTTCGATCACCGCGTTCTACACCGTGCTGACCGAAGGCGACGATCATCGTCACGATCCGATTGCCGATGCGGCGCGCGCGATACTCGACGGTCACATCGTGCTGTCGCGCGATCTGGCCGAAGCTGGTCACTATCCCGCAATCGACGTCGACGCCTCGATCAGCCGCGTGATGCCGCAGGTCGTCAGCGCCGAACAGCTCGCCGCGATGCGACGCTTCCGTCAGGTCTATTCGACCTACCAGCAACAGCGCGACCTGATCAGCGTCGGCGCCTACCAGCGCGGCAGCGACCCGCGCGTGGACGAGGCGATTGCGGCGTGGCCGCGCCTGGCCTCGTTCCTGCAGCAGGACGTGAACATACCGGACGCGTTCGCCGCATCGGCCGAAGCGCTCGACCAGGTTCTGGCACCGCTTGGAGTGCATGCATGACCCGCCTCGAAAAATTCACCCGCATCGCGCAGATGGCCGAGCAACGCGCCGACGCTGCGACCCTGAAACTCGCCGAGCGCATTCGCGGCGTCGCCTCGGGCGAAGCCCAGCTCGGCGAACTGCACCGCTTCCGCAGCGAGTACGAGAGCACGCCGGCCGACAGCAGCGCGCTGGAAATCGCGGCGCTGATCAATCGGCATCGTTTCCTCGGTCGCGTCGACGAGGCGATCGCCTTCCAGCGCAATGAGATCGCGCGTCAGCAGCGTCTGCTCACGCAGGAACAGCAGGCCTGCGGCAAGGCGCGCGGCAAGGCGCGCGCGCTCGACAGCGCCGTGACGCGCATCGGCGAAGCTGCCGAGCGCCGCAGCGAACGCTACGAACAAGGCCAGCTCGACGAACGCGCGCAACGCAGCGAGCGTTCGTGGGACGCGGCGTCGAATGACGGCGACGCGGAATGAGCACATCGGTCGCGCGTGTCGGTGGCAGCATCGCTGCACACGCTGGCGCGAATTCCGATCGCCCTGCGCCTGCGACCACCGGTTTCGAAGGGTTGCTGGCGGCGCTGAGTGCGGACACGACCGCAACCGCTGCGCCTACGGATGGAGACGTGACGGTCGAAGCGCGGCGACATGGTGAAGCGCCGACGAAATCGCGCGGCGACGACGAGGCTGATGCGACGGCTGCGCTGCAATTGCTCGCACAAAGTATTGCGCTGAATCGGTTGCCGGAGTCTGCGCCTGCACCGGCTGCGCAGATGCGTGCAACGCATGATGACGCGGTGTCGGCAGCGGTTGCCGATGCGCCGGTGTTTTCTGCGCCGACAACGCCGGTCGCATTCGCCACACCGTCAGTCGCGCACGTCGCGTCCGAGATGGCAGTTGCGCATGCTGCTGCGACGAAGCTCGCGGGCGAGCAGATCAACGCGTCCGCGCGGATGCCGCTCCAGCGCCGCGATACGGAGACCGAGTCGACGAGCGCTCCGACGCAGTTGGAGAAGTCGAAAGCGTCGCCGACGCTGTCGACAGCGCCACCCACATTGCAATCAGCGCAGGCGCAACGTCATGCACCGGCGGCGCTCGCTGCTGCAGACACGCGCGCCAGCATGCCGGCAGCGCCGTCCATCGCGATCGACAATTTGGCGTCCACCGCATGGTCGCCGCGCGACGCGAGCGCGTCGCCATCACCCAAGCGGTTCGCATTGCACGGCGGAGCGACTGCAACGCAAGAAGAAACTGAAACCTCGATTTCGCCCGCGAACGCAAACGCCATGGACGCAGGTAACCCTGCCGGACCAATCGCACGCGATTCGCTCGCGACCGTGCTCGCACTCGGCAAGGCCGACTCGCTCCTGGTTCGCCGCAGCGGCGACAGTGCGGACGCGCCGACGCCGACCTTCGCATTCCTGCCGAACGAAACCGGCGCAGCGGGGCAGGGCATCGCGCGCACGCTGCTGCCCGGAACACCGGCCTTCGATCCGGCTGCATGGAGCGCCGCGCTGGCACGCCATGTCGGCGCACTCGCGCGCGGCGGCGACGGCGAAACCCGCGTGACGCTCGAACCGCTCGGTCTCGGTCCGATCGAGGTCAGCGTGCGCATCGAGAACGCCCAGGTCGACGTACGTTTCTCGATCCTGCATCCGGTCACGCAGACGCTGGTGCGTGACGCATTGCCGGCGCTCGAACGTCTGCTCGGCGGCAGTGGTCTGTCGCTCGGTCAGGCCAGTGTCTCGCAGCAGCAATCCGGCGAACGCGAGTCTCATGCGAAGACGGCGTCCTCATCGCGCAGCACGCGCGAGATCGACAACATCGAAGCGCCATCCACCGCCGAGCCACAGCGCAGGTCGCATGTGCCGGCGGGATTGCTGGACGACTTCGTCTAGGCGCTCGCTTCGCCCGCAGCATCGATGTGCGCCTTGCCTGGCGGATGCCCTCCGACATTCGCGTTGGTCGTCAAACCCGCGTTGTCGTGAGGCATCGCCGCACTCACTGCGCTGTACACATCCGCGCTCGCCGCTTTCCCGACGTCAGCGCTCGTGCATCTGATTAAAGCGCGTCAAGAATTTGGCAGGCGCGCGTCGGTCATCGCCGATCACGATGATCCGCAAGGGCTTTTTTCGCGTCGCCGCGATGGCACGTGTATTGCTCAGCGAACAGCGCGACGAACCCGTTCGCGTTGCGGTGCAAGCTCATGGCAGATGCAAAGGACAAGGACCCGAAGTCGGCCGGATCCGGCTCGGGCAAGAAGATCGTGATCGGTGCGGTGGCTGTGTTGCTGCTGATCGCGATCGGCGCGGGCGGATATCTGCTCGGCCATCGCGCGGCGCCGGCGACGGCCGGCACGGCGGAGGCCGCTCACGCGGTCGTCGAAACGGCGAAGTCGGCCGACCCGATTTATCTCGCGCTCGATCCGCCCTTCATCGTGAATTTTCAGGACGCTGCGGCGATGCGTTTTCTGCAAGTCGGCGTGCAGCTGATGGCGCACGACCAGCACGCGCTGGATGCGGCGAAAGCATCGGAGCCCGCCGTGCGCAATGCGCTGGTGATGTTGTTCAGCAGCCAGGATGCGAAGTCGCTCTCCTCGCGCGACGGCAAGGAAAAGCTGCGCGCGGATGCGCTCGCCGAATTGCAGAAGATCATCGGCGAACGCAGCAAGGGCGCCGCGATCGACGCGGTGTATTTCACCTCGTTCGTCATGCAGTGATGGCCATGGCGGACGAGATCCTCAGCCAGGACGAACTCGACGCGCTGCTCGACGGCGTGAAGAGCGGCTCGGTCGACGTCGATGCGCCGGCGGCGCCGGGTGAGGTGCGCCATTTCGATTTCGCACGCCACGCGCTCCATGCGCAGCGCGCGTTGCCGGACCTGCAGCCGATCCACGAACGCTGCGCGCGTCACTTGCGCGATACCTTGCTCGCGCAGCTGCGTTGCAACTGCGAAATCACCCCGACGCCCGCGCGCGTGTCGAGCTTCTCGGACTACACCCATTCGCTCGCGCTGCCGGCCTGCCTGCATGTGCTGCGCGCGAATTCCGTGCGCGGGAATGCGCTGGTTGCGATCGAACCGGCGCTGGTCTATTCCTTCGTCGATCATTTCTTCGGCGGTGCCGGCCGCTTCAGGCAGGCTGCGGGCGAGCGCGAATTTTCGCCGGCCGAGCACCGCGTCGTGCAACTGGTCGTGCAGGCGATGACGGCTGCGCTCGCCGCGGCCTGGCTGCCCGTTGCGCCGCTCGAATTCGAACTGCTGCGCAGCGAGAGCAATCCGCAGCTCGCCGCCATCGCGGCGGTCGATGACGGCGTCGTCGTCGCGGTTCTGCGCATCGTCATCGGCGAGGTCGAAGGCGCGATCCATTTCGTGATGCCGTGCGCGATGCTGGAGCCGCTGCGCGAACACTTCGAGGTACGCACTGGCGTTGATGCGAGCGAGCGCGACGAACGCTGGAGTGCTGCACTGCGCGAGGAAGTGCTCGATGCCGAAATCGAGCTCGCATCGAATCTCGTGCAGACGCAGATCCGCATCGGCGACTTCGTGCGTCTGCGCCCGGGCGACGTGATTCCGATCGATCTGCCGGACCTGGTCACGCTGCACGCCGAACAGGTGCCGCTGTTTCATACCCGTTTCGGCACCGCGGCCGGCAACAACGCCGTGCGCCTGCTCGATGCGGTCGGGCGCCGTCCGCGTGCGCCGCTGCCTGCCACCAAGGAAATCCCATGAACGACGCTGTCACTCCACGCGCTGCGGGCGAAGCCGCGGCTGAAATCGCCCGGGTCCGTTTCGACGAACTCGGTGCCGCCGGCGCCGGCGGCGAGGTCAATCTCGATGTGATTCTCGATGTGCCGGTCACGCTCTCGATGGAGATCGGACGCGCGCGCATCAGCATCCGCAACCTGATGCAGTTGAATCAGGGATCCGTCGTCGAACTCGATCGCGCCGCCGGCGATCCGCTCGACGTTTTCGTCAACGGAACCCTCGTCGCGCACGGTGAAGTGGTCGTGGTCAACGAGAAGTTCGGCATCCGCCTGCTCGATGTGATCAGTCCGGCCGAACGGGTGAGCAAGCTGCGATGAGATGCGCGGTCGCCATCGCGGCGTCGGCTGCGCTCTTCGCAGCGCCTGTGTTCGCCGCAGCGCCGGTGGATGCCGACATCGGCGTCGCCGGACTTGGCCGCGTCATCGGCAGTCTGCTCGTGGTCATCGCGATCATTCTCGCGAGCGGCTGGCTGCTGCGTCGCATGCCGGGCGCGAGTCGCTCGGGTGCGCGCCTGCGCACGCTCGAAAGTGTCGCTGTCGGAATCAAGGAACGCGTGGTGCTGGTGCAGGCCGGCGAGCGCCAGCTCCTGCTCGGCATCGCGCCCGGCAGCGTGCGCACCTTGCTCGTGCTGGACCAGCCGTTGGCGGAGCTTCCGATCGCGCCGTCGTCGACGCCGGCTGCTTCGTTCGCTGCGCTGCTGCGTGGTGTGCGCGGAGGCAAGGCATGAAGGCATTCGCGCTTGCCCTTGTCGCGCTCGGCGCCTGCCTGCTCGCACCGGTCGCGCACGGCGCCGATCCGGCCTTGCCGGCGCTGCTGGTGAAGACCACCCAGGGCAATAGCGAAACCTGGAGCGTCAGCCTGCAGGTGCTGGCCGGGATGACCGCGCTGACTCTGCTGCCGGCAATCCTGCTGATGATGACTGCGTTCACGCGCGTGATCATCGTGCTCGGTTTTCTGCGTCAGGCGCTCGGTACCGCGCAGAGTCCGCCGAACCAGGTGCTGGTCGGGCTCGCGTTGTTCCTGACCGCCTTCATCATGTCGCCGGTGCTCGCGCGCGCGTGGAGCGACGGCGTGCAGCCCTATCTCGATGGCAAGCTCACGACCGAGCAGGCGCTGCCGGCCGCTGCACTGCCGCTGCGCGGCTTCATGCTCGACCAGACGCGCGATGCCGACCTGCAGCTGTTCGCCAAGCTGTCGCATTCGCCGGGTTACGTCGACAAGGACCAGGTGCCGTTCACCGTGGTCGTGTCCGCCTTCGCCACCAGCGAACTCAAGACTGCGTTCCAGATGGGCTTCCTGATCTACATCCCGTTCGTGATCATCGATCTGATCGTCGCCAGCGTGCTGATGTCGATGGGCATGATGATGCTGTCGCCGATGCTGATCTCGCTGCCGTTCAAGATCATGCTGTTCGTCCTCGTCGACGGCTGGGCGCTGCTGCTCGGCACGCTCGCCGGCAGCTTCTCCGTATGAGTGCGCCGCGATGACGCCGGAAAGCGTGATCGGCATCGGCCAGCACGCGCTGCTGCTGACGATGATGATCGCGGCGCCGCTGCTGCTGACCGCGCTCGCGGTGGGTCTGCTGATCGGCGTGCTGCAGGCGGCGACGCAGATCAACGAGATGACCTTGAGTTTCATCCCGAAGCTGCTCGCGCTCGCGCTGGTGCTGACGATCGCCGGGCCGTGGATGCTGCGCACGCTGGTCGATTACACGCGTCACCTGATCGAAAGCCTGCCGGGCCTGGTCGGCTGATGGCGCTCGATCTTTCCGTCGTCGCCGATGCACTCGCGAGCGCGGCCTGGCCGTTTGGTCGCGTCAGCGGATTCGTGATGACGGCGCCGATGTTTTCCGCCAACCTGCTGCCGATGCGCGTGCGCGTGGCCTTCGTCGTGCTGCTCACCGTCGTCGTGCTGCCGCTGGCGCCGCGCAGCGCAGCGATTGCGCCGCTGAGCGCGAGCGGCGTCGCGGTGACGGTTGCGCAGGTTGCGATCGGTGCGCTACTCGGTTTCGCGCTGCGGCTGATCTTCGAGGCGGTCGCGTTCGGCGGCGAACTCGTCGCGACCAGCATGGGACTCAACTACGCCAGCGTGCTCGACCCGCAGCACGGCAACATCACGCCGGTGGTCGGCCAGCTCTACACAGTGCTGGCGATGCTGCTGTTCCTGACGATGGACGGCCATCTCGCTCTCGTCGAACTTCTCGCCGACAGTTTTCGCAGTCTGCCCGCGGATGCCTTCGCGCTCGACGCCGGCCTGTTCCACGCGCTCGCCGGCTACGGCAGCGACGTCTTCTCCGGCGCGCTGCGCGTCGCGTTGCCGGCGATGACCGCGTTGCTGGTGGTCAATCTCGCATTTGGTTTCACCAGTCGCGCCGCGCCGGCGCTGAACCTGTTCGCGGTCGGCTTTCCGATCACGCTCGCGGCCGGTTTCGCGCTCAGCTGGATCGCGCTGCGCGGTCTGCCGCAGACCTTCGCGTCCTTGCAGGGCCATCTGTTCGACAGTGTGCGTGTGCTGATCGGGGCGGGTCCCTGAGATGGCCGAGCAGGATCAGGAAAGCCGCACCGAACGCGCCAGCGAAAAGAGCCTGCGCGAAGCGCGCGAGAAAGGCGATGTGCCGCGCTCGCGCGATTTCTCTGCCGCGATCGTCACCCTTGCGGGCGTCGCCGCCTTGCTGTCGATGCATCGCGCATTCGGTGTGCGCATCGCCGCGCTGTTGAATGACGGCCTCTCGATCCGGCGCGCGCAACTGGTCGATGCGGGTGCGATGACGCAGGCCGTGCGTGCACTTTCGCTGCAGGCAGCATGGATCGTGCTGCCGGTCTTCGCGGTCACTCTGACCGCGACCTTGTGTGCGCCGCTCGCCGCGGGCGGCTGGAACTTCAGCGCGCAGGGTCTCGGCTTCAAGGGCAGCCGGCTCGATCCGCTCGCCGGCGTCGGCCGCATGCTGTCGAGTCGATCGCTGGTCGAACTGGTCAAGGCGTTGTTGAAGGTCGCCCTGCTCGGCGCGGTCGCGACCATCGTGCTGCGCAATGGCTTGCCCGATCTGGTCGCGCTCGGCAACGCGCCGGTTGCGCAGGCCTGCGCGGTCGCGCTCGATCTGGCCGGCTTCGCCGCGCTCGTGCTGGCCTGCGCATTCGCCGCGATCGGCGCGATCGATCTGCCGTGGCAGTTGTTCGACTATGCGCGCAAGCATCGCATGACGCGCGAGGCGCTGAAGCAGGAATACAAGGAAAGCGAAGGCAGCCCCGAGCTCAAGGGCAAGCTGCGCCAGATGCAGCAGCAGATGGCGCGGCGACGCATGATGGCCGACGTACCGACGGCCGATGTCGTGATCACCAACCCGACGCATTTCGCGGTCGCGCTGCGCTACGACGAATCGCGGATGGGTGCGCCGACCGTCGTCGCCAAGGGCGTCGATCACGTCGCCACGCAGATTCGCGAACTCGCCGCCGGCAACGGCGTGCCGCTGCTCGCCGCCGCGCCGCTCGCGCGTGCGCTCTATCGCACGACCGACATCGGTGCGGAGATTCCGTCCGCGCTGTACGTCGCGGTGGCGCAGGTGCTCACGTACCTCTTTCAACTGCAGCGCGCGATCGAAACCGGTGCGCCGCATCCGGACACGCCGATGCCCGAGGTCGATCCCGCATTGTCCGATCCGCCTTCCGGCTCACCGAGGAAACGTCGATGACCAGCGCCAGCACCGTGTTCAATCAGCTCAAGCTTGCCGGCCGCCGCGGTTTCGGCGCGCCGCTGATCGTGCTGCTCGCGCTCGCGATGATGATGCTGCCGCTGCCGACGTTCCTGCTCGACATGCTCTTCAGCTTCAACATCGCGTTGTCGCTGGTGATCCTGCTCGCGGTCGTCTACGTGATGAAGCCGCTCGATTTCGCCGCGTTCCCGACGGTCGTGCTGATGGCGACCCTGCTGCGGCTCGCGCTCAACGTGGCCTCGACGCGCGTGGTGCTGATCAACGGGCACAGCGGCCACGCCGCCGCCGGCAAGGTCATCGAGGCCTTCGGCCAGTTCGTCATCGGCGGCAATTTCGCGGTCGGCCTGGTGGTGTTCGCGATCCTCACCATCGTCAACTTCGTCGTGGTGACCAAGGGCGCGACGCGCGTGTCGGAAGTCACCGCGCGTTTCACGCTCGACTCGATGCCGGGCCGCCAGATGGCGATCGACGCCGATCTCAACGCCGGCATGATTACCCAGGAACAGGCGCGCGAACGGCGCCAGGAAGTGCGCGAGGAAGCCGACTTCTATGGTTCGATGGACGGCGCCAGCAAGTTCGTGCGCGGCGACGCGACCGCCGGCATCCTGATCCTCTTCATCAACATCGTCGGCGGCTTCATCATCGGCGTCCTGCAGCACGGCATGCCGGCCGGTGTTGCTGCACGCACATACACATTGCTGACGATCGGCGACGGCCTCGTCGCGCAGGTGCCGGCGCTGATGCTGTCGATCGCGACCGCGATCATCGTCACGCGCGTCTCGCGCTCGCAGGACATGGGACGCCAGGTCGTCGCGCAATTGTTCGCGCAGCCGAAGGCGCTCGCGGTGACCGCGGCGGTGCTGGTGATGATGGGTCTGATTCCGGGTATGCCGAATCTGGCATTTCTGCTGCTCGGCGGTGTCTGCGGCGCGGTCGCATGGACCCTCGCCAAGCGTGCGCGCCGGCCGGCGGAAGCCGTCGGTGCGGCGACCGGCACGACGGCGAGCGGCGAGCCGCTCGAGCTCGGCTGGGAAGATGTCGCGCCGGTCGACATGATCGGACTCGAAGTCGGCTATCGCCTGATCCCGCTGGTCGATCGCAACCAGGGCGGCGAACTGATGGGCCGCATCAAGGCGGTGCGACGCAAGCTGTCGCAGGACCTCGGCTTCCTGGTGCCGTCGGTGCACATCCGCGACAACCTCGATCTCGCGCCGGCCGGGTATCGCATCAGTCTGCTCGGCGTGCCGGTCGGCGCGGCGGACATCCATCCCGAGCGACTGCTCGCGATCAATCCGGGGCGCGTGCACGGCCAGCTGATGGGCATCGCGACGAAGGACCCGGCGTTCGGTCTGGATGCGTTGTGGATCGAGGCCGGCTCGCGCGAACACGCGCAGACGCTCGGCTACACCGTGGTCGATCCGGGCACCGTCGTCGCGACGCATCTCAGCCACATCCTGCAGGCGCACGCGCACGAACTGCTCGGTCACGAAGACGTGCAGAAGCTGCTCGACCGTCTCGCGCAGAGCGCACCGAAACTGGTCGAGGATCTGGTGCCCAAGCGCATGCCGCTCGGCGTGGTGGTCAAGGTGATGCAGAACCTGCTCGCCGAACGCGTCTCGCTGCGCAACGTGCGCGGCATCGTCGAATCTTTGGCGGAGCACGCGGCGCAGAGTCAGGATCCCGACGCACTCACTGCGGCGGCGCGCGTCGCGCTCGGCCGCCAGATCGTGCAGGACCTCAGCGGATTGGGCAGCGAACTGCCGGTGATCACCCTGGCGCCGGACTTGGAACAGATATTGCTCCAGTCGCTGCAGGGAGTGCCGTCGAGCGGCGCCGCGCTGGAACCGGGTCTGGCGGAGCGCTTGCAGAAGAGCGCCGCCGAGGCCACGCGAAGGCAGGAACTGCTCGGCGAGCCGGCGGTGTTGCTGGTACCGCCACCGCTGCGCGCCTGGTTGGCGAAGTTCGTGCAGCACGCGGCGGCCGGATTGCGCGTGCTGGCCTACACCGAGATTCCGGACAACCGCCGCGTGCGGCTGGTGTCGAGTCTCGGACGCTGAAGCGGCGCGCGACGGCAAGGTTTTTCGATACGGCTGCATCGATCGCGCATGAGCCGCGATCACCGGAGGTGGGATGAAGATCAAACGCTACACCGCGCGCGACATGCGCCAGGCGATGCAGAAAGTGCGCGAGGACCAGGGACCGGATGCGGTCATCCTGTCCAGCCGGCGCAGCGACGGCATGGTCGAGATCGTTGCCGCGATCGACTACGACGAAGCGCTCGTGCGCGGTGCATTCGAACCGTTTCGCAGCGATGCCGTCGCGGTCGTTGCGCCTGACGCCCGGGTTGCATCGGCGCGCCCGAACATCGCGAAGCCGCCACTGCCTGCGGTCGCGCCGACGCCGCGCGCGAAGTCGGCGCCGGTTGTTGCCGCGAAGGCATTGGCTGCTACTGCGCAAGCCGCGCCGATCCAGCGGACGGCACCATCCGCCGCGAGTGAGCCGATGTCGCCTCCGTCTACAGCGCTACCGATTGCGACGGACAACGCGCAGATACAGACCGCGCGGATCGCAGCGGAAAACACGCAGGCGCCGACGACACCACCGGCGCCGAAGCTCACGCCCGAAACCGCGCCCGCCAGCGCCGCACGCGCCGCGCTCGAAGCCGGCGCCGAGCGCGTGCGCATGCACGATGAAATCGGCCAGCTGCGCCATCTGCTCGAAACCCAGTTGTCGAGTCTGGCCTGGAACGATCTCGATCGCCGCCAGCCGTTGCGCGCGAGCGTGCTGCGCGAACTGACCCGCTTCGGCATCGAAACCGATGTTGCCGCGATGATCGTCGACGATCTGCCGGCGACCTTGTCGCCGCAGCAGTCGCGCTATCTTCCGCTCGGTCTGATTTCGCGGCGCCTGCGCATCAGCACCGACGCCGACGAACTCGGCGGTGTGATCGCGCTGGTCGGCACCACCGGCGCCGGCAAGACGACCAGCCTGGCCAAGCTCGCTGCGCGGCATGTGCAGCGTCGCGGTCGCCACAGCGTCGCCCTGATCGGCACCGACGACTACCGCGTCGGTGCGCACGACCAGCTGCTGCATTACGGCCGCGCGCTCGGCGTGCAGACCTTCAGCGCGGCCGATGCGAGCGAACTCGGCCGCCTGCTGGTGCATCTGTCCGATCGCGAACTGATCCTGATCGACACGCCCGGCCTCGGCCTGCGCGATGCACGCCTGCCGTCGGTGATCGACATGTTGAAGGCGAACGCGAACGCGCTGCGCTGCACGCTCGTGCTGCCGGCGAACGTGCAGGCCGGATCGCTCGAACACAGCGTGTGCGCGTACGCGCCGCTGGAGCCGGCCGGCTGCATCCTGACCAAGCTCGACGAGGCGACTTCGCTCGGCGGCGCGCTCTCGGTCGCGATCCGCCATCGCCTTCCGCTCGAATACGTGACGCATGGTCAACGCGTGCCGGAAGACATCGCGCTGGCCGATGCACGCCGCCTGGTCTGCCGGCTCGCCGACACGCCCGACAGCGCGATGCCGCCCGAGGTCGTCATGGCCGAGCGTTTCGGCCGCGTCGCTCTCGCCCACACCTGAACCCACAAAGGCAAGCGCGCAATGAATCAGGCTTTCGGACTCCGTGCGGTGTCAGCGTTTCCCGCGGTCAAGGTCATCGCGGTCGCGAGCGGCAAGGGCGGCGTCGGCAAGACCAATGTCGCGGTGAATCTCGCGATGACGATGGCGATGGCGCGCCGGCGCGTGCTGCTGCTCGATGCCGACCTCGGCCTCGCCAACGTCGATGTGCTGCTCGGCTTGCAGCCGCAGCGTCATCTCGGTCATCTGCTCGACGGCCAGTGCGAGCTCGGCGACCTGATCCTCGATGCGCCGCATGGACTCAAGGTGGTGCCGGCGACCTCCGGCATTCGCCGCATGACCGAATTGTCGACCGCCGAACATGCCGGATTGATCCGCGCGTTCTGCAGCTACGGCGATCCGCTCGACGCACTCATCGTCGACACCGCGGCCGGACTCTCCGAAAGCGTCACCCTGTTCTGCGCGGCGGCGCAGGAAGTCGTCGTGGTCGCCTGCGACGAACCGGCCTCGATGACCGATGCGTATGCCCTGATCAAGGTGCTCAGCCGCGAATACGGCGTGCGCCGCTTCCGTCTGGTCGCCAATCGCGTCGCCACCGTGCAGCACGGGCGCGACCTGTTCGAGAAACTCGTGCGCGTGGCCGATCGCTTCCTCGAAGTGCATCTGGATTTCGCCGGCGCGATTCCCGAAGACGAATTCCTCAAGCGCGCGGTGCGCCGCCAGAGTGCGGTCGTCGATGCCTATCCGGGCAGCCGTTCCGCATTGGGATTCAAGAATCTGGCCCAGGCTGCCGATAAATGGGAAGGCTCGCCTGGAAACGGAGGACATCTGGAATTCTTCACCGAGCGGCGCGTGCGCTCGGCGGCTCTTGCGGAGCAGCGCGTGTGAGCGTGAGTGCCGAATACCTGCGCGTGCAGCACGGCTCGGCCAACGAGCTGGTGCGCGAGCACGCGGTGCTGGTCAAGCGGATCGCATGGCATCTGAAAGGACGCCTGCCGGCGAGTGTCGATCTGGGTGATCTGATCCAGGTCGGCATGATCGGATTGCTCGAAGCGGCGCGCAATTACACGCCGACGCGCGACGTGCAGTTCGAGACGTTTGCCGGCATCCGCATTCGCGGCGCGATGCTCGACGAATTGCGCCGCACCGACTGGACACCGCGCTCGGTCTACAAGCGTCTGCGCGAGGTGATGGAAGCGATCCGCGCGGTCGAGGCGGAAACCGGACGCGAGGCCGGCGAGGCGGAAGTGGCGCGGCGCATGGGCATCTCGCTGACCGAGTACGGTCAGATCATGAACGACGCGAGCCGCGCGCGCGTGCTGAGCCTGGACGAGGAAGGCGACGAAGAACATGCAAGACGTTTCGACATCGGCGACGAACAAGGCGGCACACCGGCGACGCAGCTGGAAGAGCAGAGCCGTCGCAGCGCACTGGCGGAAGCCATCGAGGGATTGCCCGAGCGCGAGAAACTGCTGATGGCGCTGTATTACGACGAAGAGCTCAACCTGAAGGAAATCGGCGCCGTGCTCGGAGTCACCGAATCGCGGGTGTGTCAGCTGCATGGTCAGGCGTTGACGCGCCTGCGTGCACGTCTGCGCGATTGGCGCGCATTGCCATGAAAAAAACGGCCGCCCGCCACGGTGCGATCGTCGCGGCCACGCGTGCGGGCCGGAGTGCGCCGTGCAGGTGCTGACGCCGGTCGGCATCGTGCTCGCGGTGGCGACCGTGCTCGGCGGCATCGTGCTGAAGGGCAGCGGCATCCATTCGCTGTGGAGCGCGGCGGCGCTGGTCGTGGTCTTCGTCGGCACCGCGTCGGCGATCCTCGTACAGACCCCGGCGCCGACGCTGAAACGCGCGCTGCGCATGCTGCCGTGGCTGGTGCAGGAACCAAGGCTCGATGCCGGCGGCCTGATCAAGCACATCGTCGGCTGGAGCGAACTCGCGCGCCGCCAGGGCCTGCTCGGCCTCGAACCGCAGCTCGAGCGCGAGCGCGACCGCTTCATCAAGAAAGGTCTGCAGTTGCTGGTCGACGGCAGCGAGCCGGAAACGATCCGCGGCATTCTCGGCGCCGATCTCGACGGTCGCCGCCATGCCGATCTGGTTGCGGCGAAGGTGTTCGAGAGCGCCGGCACCTATGCGCCGACGATGGGCATCATCGGTGCCGTGATGGGCCTGATGGCGGTGATGGAGCATCTGTCCGAACCGGGCAAGCTCGGTCCCGGCATCGCCGGCGCGTTCGTGTCGACCGTCTACGGCATCGCCTCGGCGAACCTGCTGCTGCTGCCGGTGGCGAGCAAGCTGAAGGGGCTGATCAACGAGAACGCGCGCGCGCAGGAAATGCTGATCGAGGGGATGGCGGCGATTGCCGAAGGCGAGAATCCGCGCCACATCGAATCCAAGCTGCAAGGCTTCGTGCACTGAGCCATGGCCCGCTACGGCGTCCCGCATGAAGATCACATCAACCACGAAGCCTGGGCGATTCCGTACGCCGATCTGGTCACCCTGCTGCTCGCGTTCTTCGTCGTGATGTATTCGATTTCCTCGGTCAACGAGGGCAAGTTCCGGGTCGTCTCGAAGTCGATCTCGACCGCGTTCAACGGCGCGTCGAAGGTGATCGAGCCGATGCCGGTGAGCGCGGGGCCGGGTGCGTCGCGCACGCCCTCCGTGTTGCTGGCGCCCCCTTCAGCACCGTCGAGCGAACCGATCGTGACGCCGGCGGCAGCGCCGCCACAAGCAGACGATTCGACGCCTGCGAAACCGCTGCAGGCCGCGACGACCTCGTCGAGCGCGGACGATCTGGCGAGCCTTGCCGACAGCGTGGAAAGTTCGATCGCCGCGCTGATCGATCGTGGCGTCGTCGTCGTCCGCCGGCACCAGCGCTGGATCGAAGTCGAGATCCGCGCCGACATCCTGTTCCCCAGCGGTACCGCAGCGCTGACCACGTCCGCGCTGGAACCGCTGCACGAACTCGCGCAGACGCTGTCGGGTTTCCGCAATCCTCTGCACATCGAGGGACATACCGACGACGTGCCGATCAGCACGCCGGAGTTTCCGTCCAACTGGGAGCTTTCCGCGGCGCGCGCGGCGCGCGTGGCGCGATTGTTCATCGAGACCGGCATCGATGCGCACCGCCTGTCGATCAGCGGCCTCGGCGAATTCCGTCCGATCGCTGCCAACGATACCGAAGAAGGTCGCAACCGCAACCGCCGCGTCAGGCTGATCGTGCTCGACGATGGCAGCGCGGCGATACCGGACGAACTGCGCGCCAACGTGCCGCCGCCCACTCCGGGCAGCGATGTCGAAGCCAAGCCCGCAATCGCGACGAACAGCGAAACCAGCGGCGTGCATTTGGGACTCTGAGTCCGCTCGCGATACAGGCCCGGCGCGGCAGCCGCAGCAGCGGCCTTCGATTTCCGCAGGATTCCTCCGAAGGCCGCCAGGGGCCTGAATTCGCATCCGCCGCCTGCTGCCGCTACGATATGCCGGGGCCTGATCATCGGGCCCGTTTTTTTTCGGGAAGTTTCAGGCGAATGAAAACCCTGCTCGTCACCGGCGGTGCCGGCTTCATCGGCGGCAATTTCGTGCTCGACATGCTCGCCGCAGGCGGTTGCCGCATCGTGAATCTGGATGCGCTGACGTATGCGGGCAATCGCGACACGCTGGCCGCGGTCGAGGGTCGCGCCGATTACAGCTTCGTGCATGGCGACATCGGCGATGCCGACGGCGTCCGTCGCGTGCTGGCCGAACATCAGCCGGATGCGATCGTGAATTTCGCGGCCGAGTCGCACGTGGATCGCTCGATCGATGGTCCGGCCGCGTTCGTGCAGACGAATGTGGTCGGCACCCTGAGCCTGCTCGAAAGTGCGCTCGCCTACTGGCGCGGGCTCGCGCTGGACCGCCAGGACGCGTTCCGTTTCCTGCATGTGTCGACCGACGAGGTGTACGGCTCGCTCGGTCCGCTCGGACGATTCAGCGAGGATTCGCCGTATCAGCCGAACTCGCCGTATTCGGCATCGAAGGCGGCGTCGGATCATCTGGTCCGCGCCTTCCATCACACTTATGGCCTGCCGACGCTGACGACGAACTGCTCGAACAACTACGGGCCGTACCAGTTTCCGGAAAAACTCATTCCGCTGATGCTGCAGAAGGCGCTCGCCGGCGCAGCGCTGCCGGTCTACGGCGACGGCCGCAACGTGCGCGACTGGCTGTATGTCGGCGATCACTGTTCGGCGATCCGGCGCGTGCTCGAGATCGGTCGCGTCGGCGAGGTCTACAACGTCGGCGGCGATGCCGAGCGCGAAAACATCCATGTGGTAAAGACGCTGTGCAGCTTGCTCGACCAGCGCCAGCCGTTGGCCGACGGGCGCAAGCGCGAGAGCCTGATCAGCTACGTCAAGGACCGTCCCGGCCACGATCGCCGTTACGCGATCGATGCCTCGAAGATCAAGCGCGAACTCGGTTGGCGCCAGAGCGAGTCGTTCGAATCCGGCATCGCGCGCACGGTCGACTGGTACCTCGCCAACCAGGCCTGGGTCGGCCGCGTGCTCGACGGCAGCTACCGGCTCGAACGCATCGGCACGGCGGCGTGACGGCGATGGAACGGATCGCGCGGATCGCTGTCGGAAACTGCCGCGTCGACGATGACGGCGCCTCCTGCATGAGTGATCCCGAATGACCCAACGACGCGGCATCATCCTCGCCGGCGGTTCCGGAACGCGGCTGTATCCGCTGACCCAGGCGGTCAGCAAACAGCTGTTGCCGGTGTACGACAAGCCGATGATCTATTACCCGCTGTCCACGCTGATGCTGGCCGGCGTGCGCGAGGTGTTGGTGATCAACACGCCGCACGAACAGGCGCTGTTCGAGCGTCTGCTCGGCGACGGTTCGCAATGGGGCATGTCGATCCGCTACGCCGTGCAACCTTCGCCGGACGGTCTGGCCCAGGCTTTCGTGATCGGACGCGACTTCGTCGCCGATCAACCGAGCTGCCTGATCCTCGGCGACAACATCTTCTACGGCCACGGCCTGACCGAGCAGCTGGCGAGCGCCGCCGCGCGCACGCAGGGTGCTACGGTGTTCGGCTACTGGGTGCGCGATCCGGAGCGTTACGGCGTCGCCGAATTCGATGCCGCCGGCAAGGTGATCGGACTCGAGGAAAAACCGTCCGAGCCGCGCTCGCACTGGGCGGTGACCGGCCTGTATTTCTACGACGAGCGCGTCTGCGATTACGCGGGCAGCCTCGAGCCGTCGCCGCGCGGAGAACTGGAGATCACCGATCTCAACCGCTGCTACCTCGATGACGGCTCGCTGATGCTGGAGAAGCTCGGCCGCGGCTACGCGTGGCTGGACACCGGCACGCACGAGTCGCTGACGGAAGCGTCCAACTACATCGAGACGATCGAGAACCGCCAAGGCCTCAAGGTCTGCTGTCCGGAGGAAATCGCCTGGGAAAACGGCTGGATCGATTCCGAACAGGTGTTGCGCCTCGCCGCACCGCTGTCGAAGAACGGCTATGGAAGGTATCTGATGCAACTGGTCAAGCAGGGCAGGGTTTCGTGAAGATCATCAAGACCGAACTCCCCGATTGCATCGTCATCGAACCGGCGGTGCACGGCGATGCGCGCGGTTTTTTCTACGAGAGCTTCCACGCAGGAAAATTCGCCGACGCCGGCCTCGATCTGAAATTCGTGCAGACCAATGTGTCGCGTTCCGCCCACGGCGTTCTGCGCGGGCTGCATTATCAGTGGCCGAATCCGCAGGGCAAGCTGGTCAGCGTGCTCGAAGGCGAGGTCTACGATGTCGCGGTCGACATCCGCGTCGGCTCGCCGACCTTCGGGCGCTGGGCCGCGGCGATCCTGTCGGCAGAGAACAAGCGGCATTTCTGGATACCGGAAGGCTACGCGCACGGCTTCGCGGTGCTTTCCGAGAACGCGAGTTTCATCTATCAGTGCACCGCGTTGTACGAAGCCGCATCCGATGCCGGCGTGCGCTGGAACGATGCGGCGATTGCAATCGACTGGCCGCTGGCGCGACCGTTGTTGTCGGAGAAGGACCAACGCGCGCCGTTTCTCGCCGATGTCGCGCGCGAGAAGCTGCCGGCGTATCGGCTGTGATCGGGTCAGCCCGTCCGTGTCGGCGTCATTCCTGCGAACGCGCGAATGACGTCATCGAATGCGCGCACGGCGACCTTCGGGCTCGGCGATGAGGATTCTGCTGCTCGGCGCCGACGGCCAGGTCGGCTTCGCGCTGTCGAGTGCGCTCGCTCCGGCCGGCGAGGTGATCGCGGCGACGCGCAGCGGACTGCGTGCTGACGGAAGTCCATGCCTCGAAGCTGATCTTGCCGACGCCGCCTCGCTGCGAAAGGCGCTCGACTCGGCGAACCCCGACATCATCGTCAACGCCGCCGCGTACACCGCAGTCGATCGCGCCGAAGGCGAGCCGGAGCTGGCCGATCGCGTCAATCATCGTGCGGTCGGCGAGATCGGTGCATGGGCAGCGGGGCAGGGCGCACTCGTCGTGCACTACTCGACCGACTACGTTTTCGACGGTCGTACGGCGCAGCCCCGTCGCGAAGACGACGCGACCGCGCCACTCGGCGTCTACGGTCGCAGCAAGCGTGACGGCGAAGATGCCTTGCGCGCGAGCGGCGCGGCACACCTGATCTTTCGCACCGCCTGGGTGTATGCCGCACGCGGCGCGAATTTCCTGCGCACGATGCTGCGCCTCGCCGCGGAGCGCGACGAGCTGCGCATCGTCGCCGACCAGATCGGTGCGCCGACGCCGGCGCGCTGGATCGCGCAGGTGACGGCGGATGCGCTGGCGCAATGGAGCGCGCACGACCGCGCTGGCAGACGTCGCCTCGACGGCGTCTACCACCTCGTTGCAGGCGGCCAGTGCAGCTGGTTCGACTTTGCGACAGCGATCGTGCAAGAAGCCGCGGCGCGTGGGTTGATCGAACGCGCGCCGCGAGTCGTGCCGATCACGACGCGCGACTATCCGACGCGCGCCGTGCGCCCGGCCTATTCGGTACTCGACTGCGGCAAGCTCGCGAACACGTTCGGATTATCATTGCGCGACTGGCCATCCGGTTTGCACGAGGTGTTCGAAGAAATCGCCGCAGCCGCTGCCATTTCCACCCCGCCTTCCGCGTGACGGAAGGATTCAGAACGGCGCCGCGCGCGCTGGAGGCTTGAATCATGCTCGTTCCCGTTATTCTTTCCGGCGGCGCCGGCACGCGGTTGTGGCCGGTTTCGCGCAGTGCTTATCCGAAACCGTTCATGCGCATGGGCGATGGCGAGTCGCTGCTGCGCAAGACGCTCGATCGCGCGCTGCGACTGGCCGGCGGCGGCACCGTGCTCACGGTGACCGGGCGCGACTACTATTTCCTGACCCGCGACGAGTACGCGCAGAACGCACAGGCCAATCTTGACGCGCTGCCGTTCCTGCTCGAACCGGCCGGACGCAATACCGCGCCCGCCGTGGTGCTAGCCGCGCTGCATGCGCGCGATCACGTCGGCGCCGATGCGGTGCTGCTGATCCTGCCGGCCGATCATCTGATCCGCGATCTGGATGCATTCGCAGCCGATGCGGCGCGTGCCGCTGCGCTCGCCAACGATGGCTGGCTGGTGACCTTCGGTATTCGTCCGACGCATCCGGAAGTCGGCTTCGGATATATCCGGATGGGTGCGCCGATCGGAAATGATGCGAGCGCCGCGCCCGTTTCTGCGGGTTCGAGCGCGCGCAGCGCGGCGGCCTTCGTCGAAAAGCCGACGCGCGAAGTCGCCGAGAGCTATGTCGCATCCGGCGACTACGTGTGGAATTCCGGCATGTTCTGTTTCCGCGCCGACGCGTTGCTCGCGGTCGCCGCGCAAGTGTGCCCCGAGGTGCTCGCCGCGGCGCAGGCCTGTCACGCGGGCGCGCTCGCGCACGAAAGTCCGGTCGAATACACGCGCGAAACATTTCTCGCGCAGCCGGACATTTCGATCGACTACGCGATCATGGAACGCGCACCGCGCGTCGCCGTGGTGCCGGCCTCGTTCGACTGGAGCGACATCGGCTCGTGGAAAGCGATGAGCGATCTCGATGCCGACACCGATGCGCAGGGCAATCGCGTGCGCGGGCAGGCGATCCTGGTCGAAAGCGAGAACTGCTACATCCAGTCCGATACGCGCATGGTCGCTGCGGTCGGCGTGAAGGATCTGGTCATCGTCGACACCGGCGATGCGGTGCTGGTTTCGCACCGCGAACGCGCGCAGCAGGTGAAGCTGGTGGTCGAGCGCCTGCGCGCGACCAATCATGCCGCGGCCAGCGTGCACCAGACCGTGCATCGGCCCTGGGGCAGCTACACCGTGCTCGAGGATGCGGCCGACTGCAAGGTCAAGCGGCTCACCGTGAAACCGGGCCACGTGCTCTCGCTGCAACTGCATCATCGACGCAGCGAACACTGGACCGTCGTCGACGGCGTCGCCAAGGTTCGCGTGGGCGAGAAAGAGTTTCTGCTCAATCGCAACGAGTCGACCTATATTCCGATGGACACCGTGCACCGCCTGGAAAATCCGACCGACACAGATATTCACCTGATCGAAGTGCAATGCGGCGATTACTTCGGCGAAGATGACATCGTGCGGCTGGAGGATCGTTACGGGCGTACCAAGCCGGTGGCGTGAAGGCAGCGCGCTGACGCGAGCAGGCAGCGCAAGGTTGGTACCGACGCGCAAGAGGCAGGCCCTTCGAAAATCAGTGCAGGAGCAGAGTGTGAATCGGAACTTCGCTGTGTTGCTCGCCTCGCTGTTGGGTGGTTTGGTGTTCCAGACGCCAGCCGTATGCGCCGGAACTTCGCCGCAGCCGGCCGACACTGCACCGATTCCGCTGCAGGATTTCGTGGCGCGGCCCGAGATGAGCGAGATGAGCATCTCGCCCGGCGGCCAATATCTGGCGGTCGTCATCCCGATGGAAGACGGCTCTTCGATCCTGTACGTGATGGACCGCACGACGCTGAAACGTTCGGCGACGATCCGCGGTTCCGGCAACAACGTGATCGACCAGTTCTGGTGGGTCAACGACACGCGCCTGGTCGCTTCCGTCGCCCAGAAATTCGGTGGTATCGACCGTCCGCAACCGACCGGCGAGCTGTATGCGATCAATGCCGACGGCAGCGGCGCGACCCAGCTTTTCGGTTACCGTGGTGCCGGGACTACGGCTACGCGTGTCAAGCGCGGCGGCGAAAAGCGTTATGCCAGCGCGTTCGTGATCGGGCAGATTCCCGGCGACGACCGCAACATCCTGGTCGAGACGTTCGAATGGCGGACCATCGGCAGCAACGAATCGAGTGCGCCGCCGTCGGTGGAATTGCTCGACGTGTACACCGGAAGCACGCGCACGGTCAGCGTCGGTCCGAAGGCGGAGTCGAGCTTCGTCGCCGATCACCGCGGTCAGGTGCGGATCGCAGCGGCGCCCGACGAGAATATGAATTTGCAGTTGTATGTGCGTGCCGGCAATGACACGCCATGGCGGCTCTACAACGACCCGAAAACCACGCATCTGCGGATCAAGCCGCTGATGTTCGCACGCGACAATCGTCATCTCTATGTCGAGATTTCGCAGGCGCAAAAACCCGATGCGCTGTACAGGCTCGATCTGGAAAGCGGCGAGAAGGAACTGCTCTACAGCGGCGCTGCCGATCCCGGCCGACTTCTGCTGACGCACGACCGCCAGGATGCTTACGGGGTCGTCACCGAAGACGGCAAGACTGCTTTCAAGGTGTTCGATCCGGCTTCCGCCGACGCGCGCATCGCGCTCGCCGTGCAGAAGGCATTCCCGAACCAGGTCGCATTGCTCGGAAGTTTCGCCAACGACGGCAAGGTGGGCCTCGTTCACGCGTACAGCGATCGCAATCCCGGCGATTTCTACCTGTTCGATACCACCAAGATGCACGCCGAATACATCGGCAGCGTGCACAAGGCGATCGATCCCGAGCGCATGGCCGCGATGCAGCCGATCACGGTGAAGGCGCGCGATGGCGTCGAGTTGCACGGCTATCTCACGTTGCCGGCCGGCGGCAGCGGCAAGAACCTGCCGCTGATCGTGAACCCGCATGGCGGTCCGCACGGCATTCGCGACGAATGGGGTTTCAATCCGGAAATGCAGCTGCTCGCGAGCCGCGGCTATGCCGTGCTGCAACTCAACTATCGCGGCTCCGGCGGTTACGGCGTCGGCTTCCTCGAATCCGGTTACCGTCAATGGGGCCTGCGCATGCAGGACGACCTCACCGACGCGACACACTGGGCCGTCGAACAAGGCTACGCGGATCCGAAACGCCTGTGCATCTACGGCGCGAGCTACGGCGGCTACGCAGCGCTGGAAGGCGTCGTGCGCGAACCGGATCTGTATCGCTGCGCGGTCGGCTATGTCGGCGTGTATGACCTGCGCCTGATGTACCGAGAAGGCGATATCCCGCACAGCCTTTTCGGCAAGCGCTATCTGCAGATCGCGCTCGGCAGCGATCAGGACGACATGTTCAAGCGTTCCCCGGTCGGCGGGGTCGACCGCATCAAGGCCGCGCTGATGCTGGTCGCCGGCGGCCGCGACCAACGCGTGCCGGTCGCGCACGCCGAAGAACTGAAGGACGCGCTGGACAAGCGCAAATACCCGTACGAGTGGCTGCTGAAAGACGGCGAGGGCCACGGCTTCTACCGCACCGACAACAAGCTCGAGTTGTATACGAAGATGCTCGCGTTTCTTGATCGCAATATTGGTGGTGGCGCGCCGGCGCATTGATCGCCGGCGCCCTTCGGTATTGGCGTCGAACAATCGACGAAGATGTCATTCCCGCGTAGGTGAGAATGCATCGAAACCGAAAGCACGGGGCGATGGGTTTCACCGTCACGAAGCGCTTGTCGTCCGACCCACATCGTCGCGGGGAATTGCTCGCTGGAATGATGATTCGTTCCCACGGTCCATCGACCGATCGAACACTCCTTCAATGATGGTGATGATCGTCGTCATGATGTGACCCACGTGACGGCGCCGAACGATGCACCGGGCCGCGGTTCGGCGCGCCGTGTCCGCCGCGATAGCCCGGCCCGTGCGCGTAGTTCGGCCGTCCACCGCCGTGTCCATAACTACCACCGTGCGCGTAGCCGCCACGCACCGGTCCGCGCGGTCCGCCATGAAAGTACGGCCGTGGCGGCGCGCGATACGCGAAATGGCGTTGTTCCCAGCGCGCGCGCTGCCCGTACCAGGGGCGGCCGTGGTAGTAGCGATCCCAGTACACCCCGAGCGCGAACGCCGCCACCGGAATGCCGATGCGCGCGCCGTAGTCGGCGACGACGACACGCTGGCCGCCATACACGTTCTGCAGGTAGCCGCCGGCTACCCAGCCGCGATTCGGACCTGCGACCACGTCGCACCAGGTCCAACCATCGATGCAGCTCTGGATCGCCACTGGCGCGCCGCTCGGTAGCAGGGTGATGGCCGGATAGCCGACATCGGGACCGGCGCGAAGATTGACGTTGGCGACGACGAAGCCGTCGTAGGCCAGCGCAAGCTGAGGCAGGAAGAGAAACACGCAGGCCGCTGCGAGCCATGGAAGTCGTTTCATTGGGGCATCCGTCGATTGCGTTGTGCAGCGGACTCTGTACACGCAAATCCCTTGAAAAACCACTCTAGAAGGCCGGCGCGCCGATGCGCGAATGGAGCGGAAGCGGTGATCTGGGGCTGCATCAAATTCTCGTGCCCAGATGAGGCCGAAGAACAGCCAGGGCACGGCCGCGAGCCCTTTCGGTGAAACCCGATGTCTTGCAGGGAGAGCTCCGCGGGCCCCTCGGAAGAACTGTAAGAAATGCCACTTACCTCTACATAATTCCTGCGAAAAATGCGTACTAATTTGCTGCTTCGCAACAACATCGTGCTGGATCGACTTGCCGAGACAGTCTTTGCTCGCGCTCTAAGACTCGCGAAAACTGGCTGTTCAAAGCCATTTCAAAACCCCATTTGAAAGTGATTGCAGCGCAGGCATCGCGTCGATTTGCTCTTCTTGCACTGCAGCTTGCTCTGGCTCATGCGTCGCATAGAATGCGAAACAATCGTTTCAATTCATGCATTGAATTGTGTAATTGAAGTGGTCATTGGGTCGGCTCCTCGGGGGGGCCGGCTTCCGGATCCAAAGCAGACCAAGGGGCATTGGTCGATCATGGGGTCGTACGTCAACCCAAGTGCCACCAAGGCGCGCTTACTGCAGGCAGCGGAGACGCTGTTCATCGAGCACGGCTACGAGGCGATGTCGCTGCGTCAGATCACGACGCAAGCCGGCGCGAACCTTGCTTCGGTCAACTATCACTTCGGTAGCAAGGAAGCGCTGATCCAGGAGCTGCTCTCACGCCGGCTGGACCGGCTGAATCAGGAGCGCGCCGAATTGCTCGCTGCGTGCGAGCAGCGCTACGGCGGTCGCGCGATGGAAGTCTCGGTCGTCCTCAGCGTTATGTTCGTGCCGGCGCTGCGGCTCGCGCGCGACTGCGCGGGCGGCCCTGCCTTCATGCGTCTGCTGGGGCGCGTCTACATCGATCCGTCGCCCTTTATCCGCAGCTATCTGCATGATCATTATCAAACATTCTTCGAGCGCTTCTTCGCCGCCTTCGCGCGCGCGTTGCCGAATCTTTCGCGCAACGAACTCGGAGTGCGCCTGCAATTCAGCCTGAAGGCTGTGTCAGGCGTTCTCGCCGGCGAAAATCTGGACGCCTTGATTGCTGCGATGTGCGTCGGCGGTGCAGTCAGTGATTCGTTGCTGCTTTCGCGTCTGGTCGCATTCATTTCGCCGATGCTGACCACGCCGTTTGGTCAGCCAGAGCATACCGATGCGATCGAACGCGTGATGACTCTCGCCGATGCCGCCGCACACGCAGCTGACCAGCACCCCAATCGCGAACCTGTAGTGGTATCGAACGCGGTTGACTCGCAGGCGCTCTGGCTTGCGTCGGTCGCACGCCTATGAGCAAGCGCGGATCAACGGCCCGGCATCGCGCCGAGGTTCTAGATCGCCCCTGGTGCGTTCGCGCCGGCCTGGCTGTCGCGGCGCCATCCATGCAAGTAGCGCCATCGGGCATGTCGGAGACCTTGGCAAGACGCGGAAATTGCAACGCTTGCGTATTATATTGATTAGAATATTAAATTTTAATTTCAAGTCTTACTGAAAGATCGAATTTAAATTTTCGTTGCCGTGACTATTTTCGGGGAGACCGTTTTGATGAAATGTAAGAAGCTTCGTTCGATTGCCGCGGCGCGGCGCTGCACCTTGTTTCTGGCATTGATGCAGGGCGTTGTCGTCTATGCGCAGGGCGACGCAGTCAAGCCGGCGGTATCGCCGCTGCTTGCCGAGAACAATGACGTTTCGCCAGCGGCGGCGTCGCAACCGATGGATGCAGATGCACAAGCCGCCCAGCAAACGGAGCCGCCCGTGACCCAGGGCGCCGGTGCACCGGTGAAATCGAAGGCGTCGGCCAAGCCTGGCAAACCCACCGCCCCCGACACGGAGACGCTCGGCACGATCACCGTAACCGCGCAGAAGAAATCTGAAAACATCCAGAAGGTGCCGATCGCAATCACCGCGTTCAGCGGCGCGGATCTGGAAGACCGCCATATCGAAACGGGTGGCGATCTGGTCACGGCGACGCCGAACGTCACCTTTTCAAAGACCAACTTCGCCAGCTACAACTTCCAGATCCGCGGCATCGGCACGCAGGCATTGTCGGTCACCACCGACCCGGCCGTCGCGGTCAGTTTCAACGACACGCCGATGATCCGAAATCGCCTGTTCGAACAGGAATACTTCGACGTCAACAACGTCGAAGTGCTGCGCGGCCCACAGGGCACGCTGTACGGCCGCAACGCGACGGCCGGCGTCGTCAACATGATCCCGAATCTGCCGAGCTTCGATGGCTTCGAATCCTGGATCAAGGCAGAAACCGGCAACTACGACAGCCGGCGCTTCAGCGGCATGATCAATGTGCCGCTGTCCGACACCCTGGCCTTCCGTCTGGCCGGCTCCTGGACCGACCGTTCGGGCTATACCGAAAACACCGTAACAAACAGGGATGTCGATGGCCGCGACCTGTGGTCAGGCCGCATGTCGCTTGCTTGGAAGCCCGCCGAAGGCGTCAACGCGAACATTGTGTGGGAGCATTTCAACGAAGACGACGATCGCGCGCGTACGGGCAAACAGATTTGCCACAATGACCCCGGCCCGGCCTCGGTCGACGGTGTCGTACCGAACCCGGTTGATCGCAATTATCTGAGTCAGGGTTGCGCCGACGGTTCGCTTTACGGCAAGGGCGCTTTCGGCGCGCCGAATGGAGCCAGCCTGCCTTTCGTGCTAGGAGCGGAAGGCCCCGGCGGATTTCTTGGATACACCCTGCCTAACTACACGGGCGTAGCTCTTGTCGCGCCGGGGACCGATCCCTATGCGGGTGTAACGCAGTCGACGAACCTGCGTCAGATCGCCACCACCTACGATCCGCAATTCAAGGCGAAGAACGATGTGGTGCAGCTGAATTTTGACGCCGAGGTCGGGAACAACCTGAAATTCATCTCGCAGACCCTGTTTACTCGCGACCGCTACCAATCGAGCCAGGACTACACCCGCTTCCAGTCGAATCCTATCTTCACCAATACCAATCCCGACCAGGGCATCTACACCAATTTGCCGGACGGAACGCAGGTGCTCGCGCCGAATATCCTTCCGAACGGCGTGTTCTGCGATCCGCAACTGGGTTGCTCCAACCGCATGCTGTCCACGGACCTCGTCACCTCCTACAGTAGCCAGTGGTCGCAGGAATTCCGCCTGCAATCGGATTACGACGGGCCGTTCAATTTCAGCGTTGGCGCCAATTACCTGCGTTACAAGATCGACGAAAGTTATTACGTCTTCAATAACCTGTTTACCGCGATCGGGGAAAGTTACCTTAATCGACCCGGCAGCAACGGGCTGGCACCAACGGACTGCCCGCTGAGCGGTCAGCACTACAGCCCCAGTGATGGATTCGACATACCTTGCATGTATATCGATCCGAATCCGATCAATAGGCTCAACGGCCAGGGTCACAATTATTTCCGCAGCTGGAACGTCGCCGAAACGCGCTCGGCGGCAATCTTTGGTGAAACCTACTGGCAGCTCACCGATAGCTTGAAGCTTACCGCTGGTCTGCGCGTTACCGAAGATCGCAAGACCACCACGCCTTATCCCAGCCAGACACTGCTGACGGGCACTCTGCCTCCTTTGTATGTGTTCGGTGCCGGCTACGTCGGCAGCGGCTACCCCGCGGAACCGGATATTCACCAGAGCTGGACCAAGCCGACCGGGCGCGTGGTGCTCGAGTGGACACCGCAGACTTCGTTCACCGACAGCACCCTGGTCTACGCGTCGGGCTCACGTGGCTACAAGGCTGGCGGCACCAATTCACCAGCCATTGGCGCTGACCCGACGTATCTGACCTTCGCCCCGCTCAGCACGACATTCAAACCCGAGTACGTCAATGCCTTCGAGCTTGGCATGAAGAATGTGTTCGCCGGCGGTAAATTGACGCTGAACGCGGACGTTTTTTACTACAACTATCATGATTACCAGATCTCGCAAATCGTCAACCGGCAGACCGTCAACGAGAATTTCAACGCCAAGACCTGGGGCGCGGAGTTTGAAGCGGCGTGGAAGCCGACGCGCGAATTCCAGCTCAGCGGAAATCTGGGCTTGCTCGGCTCACGCATTGACAGCAAGCAGTCGTCGATTGATGTGATGGATCCGACCGCAGGCAATCCAGATTGGGTAATAGTGCGGCCTTGGCAACAGCTAGCCGCCAACTGCATTGCGCCGGCCGCGCTCGTCGCAGCAATCACGCAAAACGCCTATGCGCAAGGGTACCCCTCTGTCGGACCGATTTTGAACGGTCTGTGCTCGCTCAATATCCCAATCTCGACAGGCAGTTTCATTCCGGGCGGGAGCTACGTCGGGCTGCTTCCGGTGGATGCCAATGGCAATCCAATGTATTACAACCCCAACAATGCTCCGAATGGCGGACGCGGTATCGCGAAGAACGTTGGGGGCAACAGCCTGCCGAATGCGCCCCACATCACCGTGAGCATCAGCCCGCAATATACGTTCTCGTTTTACAACAGCGCTCTAGTCTTGCGCGCCGATTTCTACTACCAGGGTCAGAGCTGGGCGCGAGTCTACGAAGATCCGATTGATCGTCTGCACGGTTGGGGCAATGTCAATCTTTCTGTGACGTGGGAGAAGCCCGAAACCGATCTGACGGTGCAGCTGTACGTAAAGAATGCGCTCAATGGCGATTCGATAACCGGAACCTTCATCAACAGCCAAGACACCGGTCTGAGTACGAACGTGTTCATCCAGGACCCGCGCATTTTTGGACTCAGCATACGCAAAGGATTTTATTGAAGAATTCTTCGACGACAAGGCTTGCTTCAGGTCGAAGGAGCGTTCCACGACGTTTTTTCGTGGCCAACCATCCGAGCTTGTCAAAGCCGGATATCTACTTACCCACATTAATAGGGAATGACCATGTTGAAAATCAAATCAACCTTGTCCGCAGCGCTGCTGATCGCGAGTACCTTTGCTGCCCCATCGGCCTTTGCCAGCAAATGGACCCTCAGCAGCGGTACCTCCACCATTCTTTCCGGGCCGACCACGGCCACGGTGTTGATGGTTCCGGTTCCGTGCACTGCTTCCATCACTCTTGCGGTGTCTGCTACAGGCGTTGCCTCGGTAACTGCTGCCAGTTTCACTGGTAGCTCGGCGTGTACGGCAATTGTCGCTTCTGGGCTGCCTTGGGCGGTCACCGCACCAACCGCCATCGCCAGCAGTACCTCCGTCAGTGCAACGATCAGTGGCGTCAACGTCAAGATCAACGGCCAGACGTGCACCGGTAGCGTTGCGGTAAATCCCTTGACCAATGCCAACCCCAATAGCGGGGGAAACAATGTAGTAACGTTCAGCGGCAACCTTGGGGCATGCACTGTCAAATCCAATCCAACCATTACGCAAGCAGTAACCACTCCTGCGCAGCCCAAGATTGGAACCGTTTTCCCGTGAGCTGAAGGGCAGCTCATTGGGGGACGAATCGCGTGTAAATTGGAGGTGGTCAGGGATGATCCTGAGGGGAGCGTTCCTCGCGCGGCAAGATCGCGCGGGGAGCGACTTCAAGCGGCGGCGTCTGCGACCCGGATTCTTGATGCACCGGTACCTCGTTTTTATTGTGGAATCAAAAGCCTTTCAGCAATCCAGGAGTTCAGTCATGCGCAGAACCAGAACATCGTTATTTCTTTCTCTTGCGTCGGCGTTGTTCGGCGTCACCGCGTCAGTGTCGGCAGTAGCGGGTACACCATCGGGTATTTACACGATATTCCAACACTGTCCCTACAACAATCCGGATGTTACTGCGTGCGTCTACAGCGTGACCGACTCCGGCACCTTGAAGATGGGCAGCACCACGCTGCCGATCACGCCGTCAATCGTGTTGCAAGGTGGTTTGGGTCCGGCCTCGTTCGGGCAAGGGCCGCTCTACGATGCGGTCGGCGCGCCGACACTGTCGGCGCCTTCTGCGCAGGTTCCGGGTGGACTGCTCGGATTGGTAAATCCAGCGCCGAACTGGCCAGGCCCGTTGTGGACGCTTTTCTGGTCCCTCGTCGGCACGGTCAACAATGTGACGGCGACATTGGAACCGGTGCAGACGATCCAGACTAATTTTGGCAACGCGCTCAATCCGCCCACCGACGGCAGCGATCCGACTGCGGTCACCTTGGCTGTGCGCGCGCACTTGGGCAATCCGTTTCTCGGCAGCAATTGCTACATCGGATCGGCAGCGAGTCCGATCGTGCTGCATTTGCAAACCGGCACGACGAACCCGCCGCCGCCCAACCAGCCTATCGCGGGCGCCCCAGGGACTTTGAACTTCATCTATTCCGACCCGGTGAACTTTATCGGCTATCTTGAAGAGGACGACGTTTCGCTGGTCGACAATTCCTTCTCCGTTCCGGCTGCGAGTGGTTGCGGAAATATCGCGCTGGGTTTGCCGATCATCACGCCGGTGCTCGAAGCCCTGGTTTCCGCTGCCGTGAATCTCAAGACCGGCCTGCCATCCGCGGCGGGAAAGAATACTGCGATCATGAATGGAACGACATCGATCGCCGCGACACCCTACGTATTGGCCAGTGAGCAGTAAGACTAAGCTGGCGGGCGTCTATGCAGCAGCACGAAGTAGGCGATGGCAGAGCGGTTTTTCTTAGCTGCTCTGCCGTAGTCTAGGCCGATGCGTCGTCGTCAGTACGTTGCCGTTGCCGTCATCGTCGCGTTGACTGCATTCGGCTGCGCGTACTTTCTGGACCGCGCACGAGATCCGCAGGCGAAACCCGGAATCGCTGCGGCGCCTGCCGCGGCGGATTCGGTAGCTCACAAGGCGGTTGCAGGGGGTGAGAAAACGCGCTCTGTGACGACCTATCGTACCGCGATGCCATTGCCGCTGCGCGGTGCACCATTGAAGGATACTTTTTTCGAGTTACAGGCCCGCGCAGATGCCGGTGAGTTGGCGGCGGCGAAGCGCTTGTACAGCGATGTGCGTATCTGCAGCCGCCTGCAAGGCTTGGATAAATGGAACGCACGCTTTGCCGACGAGCTATTGGGCGAGCACGTAGACGTAGCGGATCGGCAGCAACTCGAGGACTACCAGATCCAGCTCGATGCGATCGAGGCGCGCAAAAAGGTTATGCAGGAGTTTCATGGCTTGTGCGACGGCGTCACCGGCGCCATGCTCGATTCCGTCGTTCCGGATCTGCAAAAGGCCGCACAGCTCGGGGACGAGGATGCGCGCAGTTGCTATCTGCAGCGTGGGCCCGATTACGATGCGCGCAATTTGATCAACCATCCGGAATGGCTCGATACCTATCGCGATGGTGTGGCGTCCCTGGTCGACTCCGGAATGGCCGCTGGCGACTGGAAAACTGTGGACATTCTGCGAGACGCTTATGAGCCGGGCTCGGAAAGTCCGCTTGCTGGCGTACTGGGTTCCGACCCCTACCAGTATTATCGCTATCTCAAGCTCTATCGCCTCGGTGCGGAAGCGTATCGTGCCGATCAGATCGATCAGTCCTTGGCCGCAGCCGCGGCGCAACTCTCCCCAGCCCAGCTTGCCGACGCCGACAGCTGGGCGCAGACAGCGTTTCAGCAGAATTTCAATGGCAGCAATTCGACCGAGTCGACTGTCCCGGGGTGGGATCCTTGCTCGTTCTCGTACGAATGACGCGACGGGCACATGGAGCGGCGACAGCACAGCGGCAAACGCTCTGCGAGCACAATTCGGGAGCGAACGGCTGGCGAATCTGCTGTGCAATCGATTTATGCGCGCAACATACATAACGGTGGCGCGAGTCAAGAAGAGCACGATCGCCTTGCTCGGCATCTTGCGAACATCTCGTCATTCCGGCGAAAGCAGAACGGCTGGCAATAATCTTGTTTCGAGGGCAGTCGAATGAACCGCCGCTACATTTTCATCGTTTGCGCTGCGCTGGCCGCGGTTGTCGCGGCATATCTCATGGGGCGCGCAAACGTACCGAGTCCTGCGGCGAGAGCGCCGGATGCCGCTGGCGGCGTTGTCATTGCTGCGGGCGAAACAAAGGTATCCGGCAGGCCACGATCGGCGGCGGGAAAGCCGGCGCCTGCCGTCGCGACGGGCGCGCCGTTGCCACCACTGGACACGCCGCTGAAAGATGCGTTTTCCGAGCTGCAGGCGCGTGCCAATGCGGGCGACGCTGTGGCGGCGACGCGTCTGGTCCACGATCTAAGTCGTTGCAGTCGTCTGCGCGGCAGCGAATGGAAGAACACGAACGCAAGCGATGATCTGACCGCGAAAAAGACTGAAGGAATGTCGCCGGAGCAGCTGCGAACCTACCAGCTTCTGCTCGACGCGATGGAAATCCGTCAGCAGTCCGTGAAGAAAAATCAGGATCTGTGCGCTGGCGTGAGCGGCGAGATGCTCGACAGCATGACGCCGAACATTCAGCAGGCCGCGCAACTCGGCGATGCGGACGCACGTGCGTGCTATCTCGGTCGCGGGCCACTGTTCGACACACGCAACCTGCTAGACCATCCGGAGTCGCTCGGGGCCTATCGCAATAGTGCGCAGTCGATGATCGACGCCGGTCTCGCCGCTGGCGACTGGAAGGTCGTCGATTTGCTGCAGAATGCGTACGAGCCGGGTGCGCAGAGTCTGCTGGCCGGCCTGGTCGGAGGCGATCCGTATCAACACTATCGCTACCTCAAGCTGTATCGACTCGGTGCGGAAGAGTTTCGTGTCCCCAAACTCGAACAACAATTGGCCGCAGCTGCGGCGAATCTCTCGCCAGCGCAGGTTGCGGAGGCGGATGAGTGGGCACAGACGACCTTGCAGCAGAACTTCAGTGGTAATTCGACCAGTGCGGCTCCGGAGCAATCGAATCCTTGCGCGCTACTCGACAATTGAAGTGCGTGGTACGAAGTCGGCGCCGGATCCGATTTTAGACCGGTTACGAAAAAGCGCCTACAGGTCGCTCAGCAATCTGGCGCGAAATCACTCACGTTTGCGCGATCCAGGCGATCAACGCTGGTCGCGGCAACAGCGATTTCTACCTGCGCGCTGAAGGCTCGCGTCGCGTAGGGATGTCGGCCGTCGTTGCCGCGGCTTCGGCCAGTTCCATCACGCGTTTGACCGCATTGGTCTGCTCGGTCTGGCCGAACGGCGTGGTCAGCATCGGTGCAATGAACGCGATAAGGCGCGCAAGCATCAGCGTGTCATCGATGACCGCCTCGCCGACACACATCGCGGCAACCAGCTCGTCCATGTTTTCGCTGGCGAGCACGCCTGCCAAGGCCTTCAGGCTGAACTGCAGGCGCACGCCGAGTTCGTTGCGCGGCAGATTCGGCAATGCTCGCGCGAACGCGTCGAAGAAGCGGCCGTAGATCGGCTTGTAGTGATCATGCAGATAGTCGCGAATGAAGGGTGATGGATCACTGTATACGCGTCCGAGCAGACGTATCGAGGCGGCGCCGCCAGCGCTGTCGCGGCCGAGCCGCAGGCCCGGCACGAACAGCACGCTGAGTACGACGGAAACATCCAGCGCGTCTTCGCCGTAACGCTGTTCGCAGGCGGTCAACAATTCCAGGCGTTCCTGGTTGAGCCGGTCCAGGCGCTTGGTCAGCAGTTCGTGGATCAGGGCTTCCTTGCTGCCGAAGTGGTAGTTCACCGCGGCCAGGTTCGCGCCGGCCTGGGTGGTGATCTGGCGCAGCGACATGGCCTCGTAGCCATGTTCGATGAACAAGGCTTCCGCCGCTTCCAGCAGACGCGCCTTGGTGGCGCTCGAGTTGACGTAGGGAGCCGTCATTGGCAGGCCGCCGGATTTGCGGTTGAGCAGAAGCAGCCCGGCGTTCGACGCACTTCGGCTGACTCGATATCGCAGAAACCCGTCAGCGCATCGTTGGTCATCCCGGCGAAATACGCGTTCCGGCGCCGTGCGATCGATGCGCCGAGGCGGCCAGATGCTGGCGTCCGCCGCGATGACGACGTACCTGGAGCTTGCCGGAACTGATGCTCGACCATGCCTTCGATTGCCTTCTGTTTCCTGCGCCCGTCTTCACGGTCGCTCGTTGCCAACCTCGAGCCCCGCAGCCTTTCGAGCTGCCGGGGTAACCGATGGCTGATGGCGGGCCGACTGAGCCGGGCAGCACGAGCGCGCCCGCAAACGCGGCGCACTCAATTGCACAATTATACGGTGTGCCCGGCTGTCGTCGCGCGCGCTCGGGGCATTGGCCTGATGCGGCGGTCGCAAAACCGGCCAGCTGCCCGATCTGCGGCGCTCGGCGGCACGGCATGGGCAGGGATTCGCTCCCAGGCGCGATCATGTACATAAAGTACTTTCCGCAAAGTATTGGCCGATCCGACCGGGCGAGCCCCGACACAAGTATGGCGGTGCCGGCGCGGATCGATGGTCAGCGCGATCACGATCGAACAGCAGACACGCGCAGCGGCGAATGCGGCCTCGGCGTCGCAGCGCAACGTGACCGTCGGCGCTTGGTCGAATCCGGGCAAGGCCGTACCATCGCGCCTTTCACCTCAGGGGTCGTCATGAAATCGATCTTCATCGCTGCTGCGCTGGTCGTTGCTGTGCCCGCCGTCGCAGACACGCCGCATCCGTTCGACGTGCACGATCTGGTCACGATGGAGCGCGTCAGCGATCCGTCGCTCGCGCCGGACGGCAAGCAGGTCGCCTTCCAGGTGCGCGAGACCGACTACGAGGCGAACAAGGGCAGCAACGGAATCTGGATCGCCGCCGTCGCGGGCGGCAAGCCGCAGCGTCTGACCGAAAAGGCGTTGAACGCGATGAGCCCGCGCTGGGCCGCCGACGGCAAGAGCGTGTATTTCCTCGCCATGAAGGACGGCACCACCCAGCTCTGGCAGGTCGATACGAAAGGCGGGGCGCCGCGCCAGCTCACCTGGGCGCCGCTCGATGTGAACAATTTCAAGTTCGCGCCCGACGGCAAGCGCGTGCTGCTCTCCTACGACGTGTTCGCCGATTGCGACACGCTCGCCTGCACCAAGAAGAAGCTCGACGAGCGCAAGGCCGACAAGGCCAGCGGCGTCGTCTACGACAAGCTCTTCGTGCGGCATTGGGACACCTGGTCCGACGGCCGCCGCTCGCAGCTGTTCATTGCCGAACCCGGCGCCGATGGCCGCCTCTCCGCCGAGCCGCGCCTGCTCAGCAAGGGCATCGACGGCGACGTGCCGTCCAAGCCGTTCGGCGACGACGGCGAATACGCGTTCTCTCCGGATGGCGGCACCGTGTATTTCGATGCGCGCATCGCCGGCAAGAGCGAGCCGTGGTCGACCAACTTCGATATCTACTCGGTACCGGCCGACGGCTCGACCGCGCCGAAGAATCTGACCGCCGACAATCAGGCCTGGGACGGCTCACCGCTGCCTTCGGCGAACGGCAAGACCCTGTACTACCTCGCGATGAAACGTGCGGGGTTCGAGGCGGATCGCTTCGGCATCTGGGCGCTCGATCTGGCGTCGGGCAGCAAGCGCGAAATCGATCCGCAATGGGATCGTTCGGCAGGTCCCTTGAAGGAATCGGCTGACGGCAAGACGCTGTACACCACGACCGACGACAACGGCGAACATCCGCTGTTCGCGGTCGACGTCGCCAGCGGCAAGGCGAAGCGCATCGTCGAAGGTGGCCAGGTGACCGGCTTCGACGTCGGCAAGAACGGCATCGTCGTCGGGCGCGAAGACCTCAAGCGTCCGACGGACGTCTATACGGCTGATCTGCGCGGCAAGAGCCTCAAGCAGCTCACCCATTTCAACGCGGAACGTCTGAAGAACATCCGCTTCGGCGACTACCAGTTCTTCACCTTCAAGGGCGCCAATGGCGACTCGGTGCAGGGCTACGTGGTGAAGCCGGTGGGTTACAAGTCGGGGCGCAAATATCCGGTCGCCTTCATCATCCACGGCGGTCCGCAGGGCGCGATGACCGACGATTTTCATTACCGCTGGAATCCGCAGACGTATGCCGGCCAGGGCTTTGCCGTGGTCACGATCAACTTCCACGGATCCACCGGCTACGGCCAGAAATTCACCGACGCGATCTCGGGCGACTGGGGCGGCGCGCCGCTGGAAGACCTCAAGCTCGGCTGGGCAGCGGCGCTGGAGGATTTCCATTTCCTCGATCGTGATCGCGCCTGCGCGCTCGGCGCTTCCTACGGCGGCTTCATGGCGTACTGGATTGCGGGCAACTGGCCCGATCCGTGGAAGTGCATCGTCGCGCATGACGGCGTGTTCGACAGCCGCATGATGAGTTATGCCACCGATGAATTGTGGTTCGACGAATGGGAACACGCCGGCAAGACGCAGTACGAGGACCCGGCGGCCTACGAGAAATTCAATCCGGTCAACCACGTCAAGGACTGGCGCGATCCGATCCTGGTCGTGCACAGCGAACAGGATTTCCGCATCCCGCTGGAGCAGGGCCTGGCCGCATTCACCGCGGCGCAGCGACGCGGCATTCCGAGCGAGTTCCTGCGCTTCCCGGACGAGAACCACTGGATCATGAAGCCGCACAACAGCGTGCTCTGGCATGACACGGTCAACGCCTGGTTGAAGCGCTGGACCGGCGAAACCGCGAAGTAGAAACAACCGTCGCATCGGCGCACCGCGCGTGCGCCGATGCGACTGCCGCATTCGTGCAACGCGCCGGCGCGAAACTCGGTGCGGAATTCCAGGGGTGGATCGCATGTACGACAACGATAGCCGCACGTCACGGCAAGCCTTGCGCGGCGCGCTGCTCGGCGCCTGCCTGCTCGCACCCGTGCTCGCTGCAGCGACGGATTTCCCGGTGACCGGAACGATTTCGGTGAACGGAAATCTTGGCGATCTTCCGGCCGGAGTCAGCTTCGGTCCGTCCGATTACGATGCGGAAACCGGTGCGATCAGCGCCGCCGCTTTCACGTTTCCGCCGAGCACGGCGAGCTTCGGCGCCGTCGTGGCGCATTACCAGTTGACCCAGACCAACACTTCGGACGGTCAGGTCGCGGGCGACGGCACGGCGGCGCTGTCGATGGCCGACATGCAGTTGAGCGTCGTCTCGGTGACGATCAGCGGCTTTCCCGTCGACGTCGGCACCTGCGTCCTGCAGCCGCTCGAGCTTTCACTCGGCGGCAGCGCAAGCGCCGCCGGGCTCGATCTCGCCGATCCGGCATTCACCATTCCAACCGTCGGTGCCAGCGATTGCGGCGGCCATGGCAGCCAGATCAACGATGCGGTGGCCGGCAGCAACAACAGCATCGCCCTGCATCTGGCCGGTGATTTCACGCCGCCGCAGGACACCGATACGATCTTCGCGAACGGTTTCGATCTGCCGGGTTGAGCGATCAAGAAAACGCCCGCTGCATCCAGCGGAGCGTTTGCCAGCGTTCCTGGTGAAGTTCAGCGATGCCGCTGCGCAAGTTCGCCGATCACATCGGCGAGCGCGATATCGCTGCCGCGCAGCAGTACCAGCAGATGAAACAGCAGGTCGGCCGCTTCGCTACGCAGTTCCGATCGATCGCCGGCGACCGCGGCCAGCGCCGTCTCGACGCCTTCCTCGCCGACCTTCTGCGCGCGCCGCTTGAGCGGACCTGCGAGCAGCCGTGCGACGTAACTCGATGCGGGATCGGCGCCGACGCGCGCCGCGATCAAGGCGTCGAGTTCGTTGAGCCACGGATGCGCAGGCTGGGTCGCGTCGAAACACGTCGCCGTGCCCAGATGACAGGTCGGACCTGCCGGCAGCGCCTGGCAGAGCAGGGTGTCGTGATCGCAGTCGGCCGCAATCGAGACGAGAGCGAGTACATGACCCGAGCTCTCGCCCTTGCGCCAGATGCGCTGTTTCGAGCGTGACCAGAAATGGATTTCGCGCGTCTGCAAAGTCAGCGCCAGCGCATCGCGATCGGTGTAGCCGAGCATCAGCACACGGCCGTCGTGTGCGTGCTGCACGATCAGCGGAAGCAGGCCGTCGCCCTTGCTCCAGTCCAGCGTCTGCAAAAGATCGTCGCTCACAGGCGCACCACGATGCCGCGTTCGGCGAGGAACTGTTTCAGTTGGCCGATATGGATTTCGCCGCTGTGGAAAACGCTCGCGGCGAGCGCAGCATCGACCGCGCTGCGCTCGAACACGTCGGCGAAATGACCCGACGTTCCGGCGCCGCCGGAAGCCACCAGCGGCAGTGTCGTCGCGGCACGCACGGCCGACAGTTGCGCGTGCGCATAGCCGCCGCGCACACCGTCCGAGCGAATCGAGTTCAGCACGATCTCGCCGGCGCCGCGCGCCGCGACTTCGCGTACCCAGCCGATCAGGTCGCGTCCGCTGTCGTTGGCCGCGTCGGGTTTGCCGCTGTTCGCGATCACGCGCCAGGAGTCGCGCGATGCATCGTCCGCCGCACCTTCGGCGTCGATGCCGATCACCACGCACTGGCTGCCGAAACGGGCCGCGAGTTCGTCGATCAGGGACGGCCGCGCCAGTGCAGGACTGTTGATCGAGATCTTGTCGGCGCCCGCCGCGAGCATGCGCTCGGCATCGTCGATCGAGCGGATGCCGCCGGCGACGCAGAACGGAATATCGAGTTCGCGCGCGACGCGCACCACCCAGGCCGGATCGACGCTGCGCTGGTCAGGACTCGCGGTGATGTCGTAGAACACCAGCTCATCGGCGCCTTCGTCGGCATAGCGGCGCGCGAGTTCGACGATGTCGCCGACCACGCGATGATCGCGAAAGCGCACGCCCTTGACGACGACGCCATCGGCTACATCGAGGCAGGGAATCAATCGGCGCGCGAGCATGCAGTGGATTCCGAAAAAGAGGATGACGCCGCGTGCTGCGTCGTCGGCGAAGAAGACGCCGGCGCGCCATCGCCGTGCACGCGCGCGAGTTCGCCCAGCGCCAGCGTGCCATCGAGCAAGGCCGTTCCCGCCACACACGCGGCGACGCCGGTTGCCGCCAGCGCATCGACGTCGCGACGATCGCGCACGCCGCCCGAGGCGATCCAGGCAAACTGCGGCCAGCGCGCAGCGAGTTCGCGATACAGCGCGAGATTGGGTCCGTCGGCCATGCCGTCCTGCGCGATGTCGGTGGTCAGCACATGGCGCAAACCAGCATCTGCGAAGCGGTCGAGCAGGGCGGCGACGTCGGCGTCGCTGTCGCCCTGCCAGGCATCCACGGCTGGACGCCATTCGCCGCCGTCGCCGCGACGCAGATCGAGCGCGAGGCAGAACGCGTCTGCGCCGAATTCATCGAGCCAGCCGGCGAACGTATCGGGCGAACGCACGGCGACGCTGCCGACGACCACGCGCGCAACCCCGGCCGCGCGCAGACGCTCGACATCCTCGCGCGTGCGAATGCCGCCGCCGGCCTGCACGCGGATGCGCAGGGCTGCAATTCGCGCGAGCAGATCGAGCTGGGTCGGCGTGCCCGCACGCGCGCCGTCGAGATCGACCACGTGCAGCCAGTCGGCGCCGGCATCGGCATAGCTGCCGGCGAGTGTCGGCGCATCGTGGTCGAAGTGGCGCGTCTGTGCGAAGTCACCTTGACGCAGGCGCACGACGCGGCCGGCGCGCAGATCGATGGCGGGAATGATCTTCATGTCAGGGCAAAGAAATTGGAGAGTACGCGGCGACCCGCGGCGGCGGATTTTTCCGGATGGAACTGCACGCCGTGCACATTGGCGTGTGCGACGGCTGCAGCGAAGCGTTCGCCGTGCTGCGTCGAAGCCAACGTGGCGGTGCCGACCGGCGCGGCATACCCGTGCACGAAATAAAACCACGCCTTGTCGTCGATGCCGGCCAGCAGCGGATGGGCGGCGCGCTGCTCCAGCGTATTCCAGCCCATATGCGGCCAGCTCGGCGCAGGCGGCAGGCGCTCGATGCGACCGCCGAGCAGGCCGAGACAGGTCGTCTCGCCTTCGTCGCGCTTTTTTTCCTGCGTGACGGGCGCGGACGAAACGGCTGCAGGGGTTTCGGCTTCCTGCGACGACTCGAACAGCAGCTGCATGCCGAGACAGATGCCGAGCAGCGGTTGCTCGAGCGCGCCGAGCACGCGGTCGAGGCCGCGCTCGCGCAGGGCGCGCATCGCATGCGCCGCGGCGCCGACGCCGGGCAGGATTACATGGGTCGCAGCGCGGATGCGCGCAGGATCGTCGCCGATGTCGGCGTCGACATCGATGCGGCGACAAGCTTCGCGCAGCGAACCGTAGTTGGCGCCGCCGGCAGCAATGATGTACGCACGGATCGTCACGCGAGCACGCCCTTGCTGCTCGGCACATCGCTGCCGGCGCCGCGTGCGAGCGCGGGCCGCAAGGCGCGACCGACCGCCTTGAAGCAGGCTTCGATCATGTGATGCGTATTCTCGCCGTGCACCGACAGATGCAGATTCGCGCCGAGCGCATCGGCCAGGCTGCGGAAGAAATGCGGCACCAGCTCGGTCGGCAGCGCGCCGACGTTTTCGCGCGGAAAGCTGCCCTCGAAGACGAAATACGCGCGTCCGGAAAGATCGATCGCGGCCTGCGCCAGGCTTTCGTCCATCGGCAGCAGAAACCCGTAGCGACCAATGCCGCGGCGGTCGCCGAGCGCTTCGCGCAGCGCCTGACCGAGCGCGAGTGCGCTGTCTTCCACCGTGTGGTGTTCGTCGATGTGCAGATCGCCGACGCAGCGCAGGTCGAGGGCGAAGCCGCCGTGCACGCCGAGCTGCTCGATCATGTGATCGAGAAATCCGATCCCGCTGGAGACCGACGGGCGCGCGTTGCTGTCCAGATCGATCGCGACCTCGATGCGCGTCTCGCGGGTTTCGCGCAGCACCTGCGCGCGCCGCGGCGCATCGATCAGGAGGCGCGCGATGCCGGGCCAGTCGAGCGTGCTCCGGTCCGGTCCGGCGCCGATGCGCAGACCGCGGATGCCGAGATTGCGCGCGAATTCGATGTCGGTTTCGCGGTCGCCGATCACCGCGCTGCGTGCGAGATCGAGCGCGCCCGCGCGCAGCCAGTGCTGGACCAGACCGGTGCGCGGCTTGCGCGTCGGCGCGTTGTCCGCCGGAACGCTGCGGTCGATCAGGACCTCGCGAAAGACCACGCCTTCGCCGGCGAGAATGTCGAGCAGCAGTTGTTGCGGCCCGATGAAATCCGCTTCCGGAAAACTCGCCGTGCCGAGTCCGTCCTGGTTTGTCACCATCACCAGTTCGAAGCCGGCATCGATGCAGCGGCGCAGCGCCGCGATCGCACCCGGAATCAAACGGAATTTCGCATAGCTGTCGATCTGCTGATCGGGCGGCTCCTCGATCAGCGTGCCGTCGCGATCGACGAACAGGATCTTTCGTGGCGAGCCGCTCATGGATTCGCCGCTCGTCGCGTCGGTGCGGAGGAATACTCACGCGCTTCCAGGGCATCGAGCAGCGCATCGTTCTCATCCGGCGCGCCGATCGTGATGCGCAGGCAGCGTTCCAGTCCGGGCTGCGCGGATACGTCGCGAACCAGGATGCCGGCCTCCAGCAGACGCGCAAACGAAGCTGCCGCATCGGCGAGACGCACGAGCAGGAAGTTGCTCGCAGACGGCCATACGCGCAGCACGCCCGGCGCGTCGGCGAGTGCGCGCGCGACGCGCTCGCGTTCGGCCAGGATCACGCCGAGGCGATGCTCGATGTGTTCGATCGAGTATTCATCGAGCGCATTCAGCGCAGCGCTCACGCTCGGCGTCGGCAGCGGGTAGGGCGCCGCGATGCGACCGACCAGATCGATGATTTCCTCCGGAGCGATCAACGCGCCGATGCGCGCACCGGCCAGCGCGTACACCTTGGACAAGGTGCGCAGCACGGCGACGTTGGCATGGCGGTCGATCATCGCGGTCGCTCCGGCGATGCCGGCGAATTCGATATAGGCTTCGTCGATCAGCAGCAGGGCACGGCCTGCGAGTCGCGTGGCAAGGGTTTCGAGTACGTCGCCGTGATACAGCGTGCCGGTCGGATTGTTCGGCGAGCACAGGATGACCAGCTTGGTATCGGCGTCGGTCAGCGCGAGCAGCGCCTCGACGTCGAGCGCGAAATCGTTGTCGGCATCCAGCGCCAGCGCGCGATATTCCGCGCCCTGCAACTGCGCGGCGATGCGGTACATGCCGAAGGTCGGCGCGAACGCGACGACGTTGTCGCGACCGGCACGACAGAACGCGCGCAGCAGCAGGTCGATCGCTTCATCACTGCCGCGGCCGATCCACAGGCGCTCCGCGGCGACGCGATACAGCGACGCAAGACGCGTGCGCAGATCGGCCGGCTGCGGCGAGGGATAGCGATTGAGACCGCTCGCCTCGCCGGCGCCACTCCACGGAGACTCGTTCGCGTCGAGATGGATGCGTGCGTCGAAGCCGCTGCGCCGAGCCGAGGCGTAGGGTCTGAAGGCGGCCAGATCGGGCCGCACGCGGTCGAGCAGATTCATGCTGAAACCCTGTGAAGAATCGGATGAAGCAGGCTTTCCATCCATGGAAGGGGAAAGGTCGCGTTGGTGCGCATGGTTCGCGTCAGGTTCGAGCGCTGCCAGCCGTACATCGACCGCGCGCGCATGCGCTTCGAGCTGCTCGGCGCGGGCGAGCACGCCGGCATCGCGTCCGATCGCACGCAAACCCTCGGCACTCACTTCCTGCACGTTGACCCGGCGCAGAAAGCTGTCGACGCCGACACCGCCGAATGCGCGCGCGAAACCGAGTGTCGGCAGCACGTGATTGGGTCCGGCGCAGTAATCGCCGAGCGTCTCCGGCGACCACGCACCGAGAAAGATGCTGCCGGCCTTGCTCAAGCGCGGCAGCAGGCTGCGCGCATCGCGCGTCGCCACGATCAGATGTTCGGGCGCATAGCGTTCGGAGACTTCGATCGCCTGGTCGAGACTGCTCACTTCGATCAGGCGCGCATGGGCGAGTGCGGCGGCGGCAATTTCGCGCCGCGGCAGTGTCGTCAGTTGCGAAGCGACAGCCTGCTCGACCGCGTCGAGCAGACCTGCGCTCGGACAGACCAGCAGCACCTGCGAATCGGCGCCATGCTCGGCCTGTGCGAGCAGATCGGCGGCGATGAACGTGGCATCGGCGGCGTCGTCGGCGATGACCAGCACTTCGGAAGGTCCGGCCGGCATGTCGATCGCGGCGCCGTCGGGATCGGCGGCGACTTCGAGCTTGGCCAAGGTGACCCAGCTGTTGCCGGGACCGAACAGCTTGTCGCAACGCGGGACCGATTCGGTGCCGTAGGCGAGCGCGGCAATCGCCTGCGCGCCGCCGAGCTTGAGCACGCGCGTGATGCCGCACAGTTTCGCTGCGAGAAGGATCGACGGATCGGCACGGCCATCGCTGCGCGGCGGTGTCGCCAGCACGATCTCGTCGCAGCCTGCCAGGCGTGCCGGCACGCCGAGCATCCACACGGTCGAGGGCAGCGGCGCGCTGCCCGCGGGTGCGTAGAGGCCGACGCGGTGGACCGGCCGGATCAGTTGTTCGCAGCGCAGGCCGGGCGCGGTGTCGACGCGGATCGCCTGTGGCACCTGCGCCGCGTGGAAGGCTTCGACGCGTGCGATGGCGCGTTGCATCGCGGCGCGCACCTCCGCATCGACGGCGGCCTCGGCGGCGCGGAACTCGTCCGCTCCGACCTCGAACGCGGCGAGCTCGCAGTGATCGAAGCGCGCGGTCAGTTCACGCAGCGCGCGGTCGCCGCGCGCACGCACATCGGCGAGGATCGCCGCGACCGCATCGACTTGCGCCGCGTCGCGTACCTGACGCGGTCGCGCCAGCGCTTCGCGTCGCTGTGCTTCATCGAGAACGGACCAGTCGAGCCGGCGCCAGGCCGGCGTCTGCAACGCGCGCGCGCTCATGCCAGCATGCGCTCCACGTTCAACACCATCAGGCTGCGCGCGCCGAGGCGTTTGAGTTCTTCCAGGTGCTGCCAGTCCAGCGTTGCGTTGCACAGCGCCTGCAGCGCGATGTCGTCGGGGCGTCCATCCAGACTCATCACGCTCGGCAGATCTCGCGACGGCAACAGGCGGGCGATGTCGGACAAGGCGGAACGCGGCGCCTGCAGCATGACCAGACGCGCGCCGTCGCCGGACAATGCGCCGCCGATGCGCGAACGCAGGCGTTCGATCTGGGTCGCCTTCGCCGCCGTGTGTTCGCGCGGACTGAGCGCGAGCACGGCCTCGCTTTCGAATACGGTGACCAATTCGCGCAGCTGATTGGCGGCGAGCGTCGCGCCACTGGAAACGAGATCGCAGATCGCTTCGGCCTTGCCCAGGCGCGGCGCGATTTCCACCGAACCGTTGAGCACGACGACCTCGGCGTTGAGCCCGTTATCGGCCAGCCACTGCGTCACCAGCGCCGGATACGAGGTCGCGATACGCAGGCCGTCCAGATCGCGCTGCGATTCGATCGGTCCCTGCTGCGGAATCGCGATGGCGAGACGGCACGCGCCGAAACCGAGGTTCAGCAGTTCGCTCGGCGCCGGCGCTCCGGCGCCGGCGAGGCGCTGCTCGACCAGCACGTTGCGCCCGACGATGCCGAGTTCGCAGCTGCCTTCGACGAGCAGGCCGGGGATGTCGTCGTCGCGCACCAGCAGCACGTCGATCGGCAGATTCTCGCCGTACAGGAACAGATGATCGCGGCTGGCACGGAAGGCGAGGCCGGCGCGGCGCAGCAGACCGAGCGACTGCTCGGCGAGCCGGCCGGATTTCTGCACCGCGATGCGCAGGCGGTCGGAGGTCGAGCTCACGAGGCTTTCCTGCGCGTGGCGTTGCGGGCCGGTGCGGGGGCGGCCTTGCGCGTTCCGCTCGGACGCGTCGATGCGCGTGCGGCGCCGGCTTTTTCCTTGACCCGCGCCGCCACCAGTCCGTAGCCGCCTGCGCCTTGTTCCAGGCAGCGCGCGACGCGCCCGATCGTGGTGATGCTGACCGCGGTGGCATCGTGAATCTGCCAGTACGGCTCGCCCGCGATCAGGTGCGGCACCACGCTCCAGCGGTCGCGCATCGCCTCGCGTTCGGCCGGCGTGCACAGGTCGTCGAGGAACGCTCGCACTTCATCCACGCTGCGCAGGGTCAGCAAGGCCTGGCAGAGCGAACGCTCGGCGCGGTCGGAATCGAATTCCGGTTCGATGTGACGTCTCTTCATGCGATGATGTACTAATGCGTTAGTATGTTGATCATCGTAGCCGCGGGCGGATAGCTGCGTCAAGCGACGCTGCGGGAAGCGTCGTTTCGCCGGGTTCCTGCGTTCGGTCGGAGAAGCCCATCGGGCTGCTGCCACGTCTGGACCGTCGTGTGAGTGCGCCTGCAACGGGCGGTTCCACTGCGTGTGGGCGGTTCGCCCGGCACCTTCGCCTCAGCCTGCGGCCGACGCGGCCGACTCAGGATCGCCGACGCTGAAGCCTTGCCTGGCCGACCGCTGCACGAGGCTGCTTCGATCCCGCCGGGACAAGAAAAATCGCGTTCAGCTTCGAAGACAATCAGATACTGAAACAGCTTGTTTACCCAAGCCGTTAATTGGCAACGCGTCCAGCGCGAATTTATCGCGCGGAAATCTGCCGATATTCATATTCGAACCATTCCGCGCAATCCGATTTCTGTCGATCCGTCCACGGAATGCGCGGCACGGAGGACTAGCCTTGTCAGGGTTTCAAATGTTTTCGCGTACGTAGTTTTTGCAAGTCCATCACGAAGATCTCTGGGGAGACATTCATGAAAACCATTCCGCAAGGAAAAACCCGGCATTCATTAGCGGTGCTACTGGCCCCGCTGCTGTTGCTGGCGACATCGCTGACGCATGCGCAGAATTTCGAAAGTTTCTACGGCGAGAAAGACACGCGCGACGCCGGCGCCGACGTCAAGGCTGCCAAATACTGCGGCGGCGGCGGTTCGATCATCGTCGGCAGCCGCCAATACGACGACGGCATCAGCGAAGTGCTGGCGACGCGCGTTGACGACGCCGGTGTCGCATTGTGGCAACGCGCTTACCGCGTGGCCGGAAGCAAACAGTCGACCGCGAACGCCGTGGTCGAGCTGAATAATGGAAAAGGCTTCGTCCTGACCGGCGCGGTGACGCTGGATCCTGCCGGTTTCATCTACGTCATGCAGGTCGACTGCGGCGGCAAGCTGAATTGGGCGACCCTGCTGCAGAATCAGAAAGCCGATTATCACGCGACCGGTTACGACATCATCCAGTCCGGGGCCAGCGCTTCCACCGACGCGGTGGGTGATTTGATCGTGATCGGCGATGAAGTGGCTAATCTGCAGTCGGGTGCGGGTTTCGGCCGCATCGCGCGTCTGACCTCGTCCGGAACATTGATCTGGGATCAGGCCTATATCCGAACCGACATCCCATTCGGATTGCGCTTTCGCGCGGTGGCCGAGAATCTGGCGAGCAGCGGCGCGCCCACCGATCTGGTCGTGGCCGGCTCCGCTGCCGACGCCAGCAACTGGAACGCCGAGCGCCGCGGCCTGATCTTTCGCGTCAACGCGTCCGGTGCGCCGGTCTGCAATGCGATCCTCGGCGCGCAGGGTGAGAACAAGGACTTCTTCGGCCTGACTGCGCTGCATGGCGCGGGTTTTTCCGGCGATTCCGCCCTGGTCGGCGCGACTGCCAAGGTGAACGGTGTTTCTGCCGCGTATCTGGTGCGCTTCACTAGCGGCGGCTGCACGCCCAAGGTTCAATCGGTCTGGAGCGATCCGCGCGACGCGAACGTGATCGCTTACGACGCGGTGGAGGTCCTCGACAGGGACGCCGGACCCGGCAGCGTGGTCGCGACCGGGACAATCAGCGGCGCGTGGACGACCGGCGAAGGGTTCGTGCTGGCGGCGCAGAGCGTCGATCTGCTGCAGTACGCGCCGCTCACGCCGAAGCGCTTCGGCTCGCAGAGCGATACGCCGGAGAATCTTTTCGCGATCGATCTCAAGGCCGATCGTTTCGTGCTCGCCGGCACCACGTATACGGACTGGGAAAGCGTCGGCGATCCGCAGGATGTCTATTTCGTGCAGACCGATCCCGGCATGAACACGAAGTGCTCGGTGGTGTGGGAGCCGAAGGTCGCGCGGCTGGATCTGACCCCGAAGCGTTTCACCCCGCGCGTGATCCGGTTGCCCGCGCCCAGGCCCGTCGATGTCGAACAGATCGAGGCCGGCGATGAAGGCTATTGCTGCAAGAAGGATCCGCCGCCCGGTTGTCCCGGCGTGATCGACAACGGCACCGTGCAACTCGGTGTGTCCGATACCGGATACCTCAATGTCGAATGCGATACCAGCACGATGTCGACCGGACGCTACGGCACGACCCTCGTCGGCCTGCGCTACCTGCCGACCAATGGCGATGCCTCCGCGCCCGGAGCGCCGTGCGAAGGTTGGGGCGTGGCCAGTGCCGATCTCGGGGTTTCCGGATCCACCTCGCGCTGTGCCGGCACGGCGAACGTGGTCGTCGACAGTTTCGCGGCGTCCACGTCGACGGCGACCTCGGTCGTGCACATCGGCAATACCTTCCGGGTGACGCACCAGTACGTCCCGACGTCGGTAACGCCTTATCTGTACGAGGTGGACGTGAGCATCCAGAACATCGGCAACGCCGACGTGGCCGATCTTCGCTACACGCGCGGGATCGACTACGACGTACCGCCGAATGCGTTTTCCGAGTACATCACGATCTCGGGCTCGGCCTCGCCGTTCGTGCTGGCCTCGAACGACAACGGCTTCAATTCGCTGGATCCGCTGGCTATCAACAGCGGAATGCCGGGTGATTTCACCGATCACGGACCCGGCGATCTCGGCGCGCATTTCGACTTCGCGCTGGGTACATTGAAGGCGGGCCAGACACGATCCTTCGTGACCTATTACGGCGCTGCCAAGGACGAGTCGAGCGCGTTGAGCGCGTTGACGATGGTCGGAGCGGGAATCTACTCGCTCGGCGAGGCCGATTGGGATGGAACCGGCTGCTTCGTCTGTTCCTACGGTCCGCCAGGCGGAACCTACGGCGCAGCGACCGGTGCACCGGCGACCTTCATGTACGGATTCGTGCCGCGGATACATTGATGGCGACAGCGCCGGCGCATCTTTGATGTGCCGATGATGTCGATGCGCGTTGCCGGACGAGTACCCGGCTGGTGGATGACGCAGGCCCCTCTTCGAGCAAACTCGAGGAGGGGCACGCAGCGCACACCACTGACGCGGAACGCCGCCGACGCCCGCGTCGCATCTATTGCAGCCTGACCGCCGTATCGCGATTGCGCCTGGCGACGTTGCCGGAATAGTCGCGCGCGATGATGCGCACGATGTAATCGCCGGGCGGCAATGTCGCGGTCTGCCAGCGCCCGCTTTCGACGCGGCCATCGCGGGCGAGATTCGTGACGACGTAGCGGAAATGCGTCATCGCGCTGCCGTGTACGGTCTCGCCGCTTTTTTCGTCGTAGATGAGCTTCGGCGCCTGCTCGTCGAGCGGCAGGCGATTGAATTCGATCGTCATCTGCGGCGTTTCGAAACCGGGTGCGGGCGTGCCGTCGGCATGCAGGATCTGGTAGCCGAGCGCGTACAGGCCGAGGCGGCGTCGCGGCAGGTTGTCGTCGACGTGATCCCAGGCATCGACGACGATCCGGATGCCTGACTCGTCGCGCGCGATCAGCAGTTTTCCGTGCTCCTTCTTCGACAGCGCCTGTCCGCTCGCATCGAACAGGCGGACGCTGTCGATGCTCGGCGCGACGTGATCGGCGAAATCGGCGAAGCCGAGCGCTATCGCGTTGCGCCCACCGGCATTGCCGTCGAGCGCGAGATGCACATGTGCCATCGCGTTGACGCTGCCGAGCGCATCGCCGGCCTTGAATCGCGTGCCGCGGCGCACGCGCATGCGCGCAGGCTTGCCGTTTTCATCGCGCAGCACGATGAAGCGGGCGGGATCGAGCGATACGTTCTGCGGCGTGCGACCGACGCGCATGTGGATGTAGTCGAGCGTGTCGAGGGCGAACCCTTCGCTGAGTTCGCCGAAGCGCCACGCTGCGAGCGGACTGCTCACCTTGGCATCGGCGATCGCCAGCACGGTCGATCCGACATCGGCGCGGATGTCGAGACCGCCGTGCAGATGATCGCGGCTGTCGCCCTTGTCGTTGCCGCGCACTTCGCCGAGCGTGCCGACGATTTCATGCCAGGCATCCTGCGGTGCGACGGGCCAGCGTCGATCGCTCTGCGGCAGTGGCGCGTCCGGCGCAGGGCCGATCGGTGAAGCGAGCGCGGGCGTCGCATCGCCCTCGGTTTGCGCGACGATCTTGTGCACGCGCGCACTCGCAGCGTCGCTGACGTAGACCGCGCCGGCACGATCGAGCGCGAGGCCGGCGGGTTGCAGCAGGCGTCCTTCGAGCGTGCTCGCGCCGGTCAATACCGTCATGCCGCCGTCGGCGGCGTACTGCAGCACGGCGCCATGCGCGAGTTCGCCGACGTAGAGGATTCCATCGTGTGCAAGCGCGAGCGCGAGCGGCCAGCGCGGCACGCCGTTGGCGTCGCCCTCTGCGACAGCGACGAAGGTGCCAACGCTGCCGTCCGCCTTCAAGGTACGGATCGCGTTGTTGCGCGTATCGGCGATCCACAGCGTGCCTGCATCGTCCACGGCAAGCGCGCAGGGCGTGTCGAACCGCGCGTCGATGCCGGCACCGTCCTGATAGCCGGGACGGTCACCGCCGGCCAGCGTGCTGACGCGGCCGTCCGTATCGATCAGGCGGATGCGATCGTTGTAGGTGTCGGCGACATACACGCGCCGCTGACGATCGACCGCGATACCGATCGGACCGTCGAACTGCGCCTCGCTCGCCGCGCCATCGTGAAAACCGGCGACACCCGTGCCGGCCAGGGTCGTGACCACACCCTGCGGCGTGACCTTGCGGATCGCGTGATTGCCTGTGTCGGCGACGTACAGCGTGCCGTCGGCATCGAGCGCGAGTCCGGACGGCGTGTTGAAACGCGCTGCCGCAGCGCTGCCGTCGACGAACCCTTCGGATGCGCCGGCGAGCGTGCTCACGCTGCCGTCGGCGCCGATCCGCCGAATCCGGTTGTTCTCGCCGGCATCGCTGACGTAGATCGTGCCGTCCGCGGCCACCGCGATGCCGTACGGATCGGCGAAGCGCGCCTGTGCGGCCGCACCTTCCTGCAGCCCGGCGTTGCCGTCGCCGGCGGTCCACACGTAACGACCCGGCACGCCGACACGTGTCGACGGCGGCGCTGCGGTCACGGCGGCGGGCGCAGGCACGTCGGCGCTTTCACGCGCGCGATGGGGAAGCAGCGCGACCACGATGAGCGCGCCTGCGATGATGAGCAGAAGTCCGGCAACGAATCGGCGTGACACTGGCGCCAGCCCGGCGTGCGAAAGGGGCGCGGATCATAGCCCAGACGGCATGTTCGCAATCCGTTCGCGACAGGGCGATTCGATGCGCAAGGCGATTTCTGCGCCGTCGCTGCAATGTTCAACCGGCTCGCGTCAGGCGACAGTCGAAGGCGCGTTTCCCGATTCGCACCGCGCACGCTTGTTGCCGCGGCCCGCGATCCATCATCATCCGGCGCGCGGCGTGCCACTCGCACGGCGGCAATCCGCCCGGATTCCGTCACACTTCTGCGTAATCGTACGTATGAAGGATGAGCAACCCGTGCAGACTGTGCGTCTGCAGGCGGGAAGCGGAATCATCGGGGCTGGCATTGCTTCGTCGGACTGCGCAACAGGGGATGGGAACATGGATCTGATTCGTTGGTTGCTGCGCCTGCCGGTGCGCGCCGTGCTGGGCGTGTGGTGGCTGCTGCGCGCGCTGCTGCGTCTGCTCGGCCGACTCGGCGCGGTCGTGATCGGCGACGTGCGCTGGACTGCGCCGCGCTGGATGACCGCCAGCGGTGCAGCCGCGTCGGCATCCGCGCATGCGGTGCGACGCCGGCCCGGCTTGAGCGCGGGCATCGTTGCCGGCCTGCTCGTGCTCGGTGTCGGCGGCTGGGGCGCCGAGCGCTGGTGGAAACAGCGTCCGCATCCGCCGCAGCCGATTGCGATTCCGGCCCGGGTCAGCGCGCCGGCGGCAACGCAGTACGACAGCGATCCGATCACGGTCGCGCCGGTGACCATCGTGTTCGGCGGTTCGGTCGCGCCGCTCGACAAGGTCGGCAAGGCGCCGGGCGACGAGATCGCGTTGAAGCCCGCACTCGATGGCGCCTGGCTGTGGAACGACGATCACACCCTGACCTTCGCGCCGGCAACCGACTGGCCGGTCGGCCAGCACTACGAGGTGGTGTTCGATCGTGCGCGCGCCTTCGCGCCGCAAGCCTACATTCCCGAGTTGAATGTCGCGTTCGACAGCGCGCCGTTTGCGGCGAGCGTCGGCAGCACCGAGTTCTATCAGGACCCACAGGATGCGGCGCTGAAGAAGGCGATCTTCCAGATCAAGTTCAGCCATCCGGTCGACAGCGCGGATTTCGAGAAGCATCTCGCGTTGAGCCAGAGCACGCCCGCGCCGGCCGACGCCAAGGTCGCGCCGGCCAAACCGGTCGCGCGCAAGTTCGTCGTCAACTACGACAGCAAGAAGCTCACCGCCTTCGTGCATTCCGAACCCTTGCCGGTGCCGAAGGACGATGCGGTGGTCGCACTCCGGCTCGAACGCGGCGTGCATGCCGCGGTCGGCGGCAGCGGTCTTGCCGATGCGATCGACGCCAAGGTTGCGGTGCCGGGCACCTTCAGTCTCGCCGTCAACGGCATCGACGCGGTGCTGGTCGACAACGCGCGCTTCGAGCCGGAGCAGGTGCTGAACTTCACGCTGTCGCAGGCGATCGGCGAAAAGGACGCGGCCAAGGCGGTGCAGGCGTGGCTGCTGCCGGTGTTCGATCCGGCGACGCCGCAAGACCAGCGCAGCGACGCGCGCGACTGGTCGGGCGATCCGAATATTTCCGAGAAGGTGTTGAAGGTTTCGCAGAAGCTCGACCTCGAACCGGTGGCCGGCGAGCGCGACTACAACGCGCAGATCAGCTTCAAGTACCGCGCCGATCCCGGCCGTTTCCTCTATCTGCGCATGCCCAAGGGTCTCGTCTCGTTCGGCGGCTACCGCCTCGGCAGCGATTGGCAGAACGTCGTGCGCGTGCCGGACTATCCGAAGATGCTGCGCTTCATGGCCGACGGCGCGTTGCTCGCGCTCGGCGGCGACAAGCGCGTCGCCGTGGTCGCGCGCAACGTGCCCGGCATGCATCTGGAGATCGGACGCGTGCTGCCGGAGCAGATCCAGCATCTGGTCAGCTTCAATCGCGCGGGCACGTTTGCCAAACCGGAACTGAGCGAGATCTCGCCGGACAACATCACCGAACGCTTCGACGAAAAGATTTCCTTCGATGCCGACGATCCGACCAAGCCGCATTACCAGGGCGTCGATCTCGGCCGCTATCTCGGCAAGAACAAGCGCGGCGTGTTCCTACTCAAGCTGACCGGCTACGACAAGAAACAGGATGCCGCCGCGCCGGTCGCCAAACCCGAGGTGAGCACCGCCGACGATGCCGGCGCGAACGACGAGGCGGACGAGGAATCGGAAGACGAGCCGGCCGAAGGCAACGGCGACGGCGATGCGACCGATTATTCGGAGTTCACCGATTCGCGTCTGGTCGTGGTCACCGATCTCGGCACGGTGCTGAAGAAATCGCTCGACGGCAGTCTCGACATCTTCGTGCAGTCGATCCGCAGCGGCGCGCCGGTTGCGGCAGCCGAGGTCGAGATCATCGGCAGGAACGGGCAGAGCCTGGTGCATGCGGCGAGCACGGCCGACGGTCGCGCGCACTTCGATGCGCTGCAGGGTTTCGAGCGCGAGAAGGCGCCGACCCTGGTCGTGGTGAAGAAGGGCGACGACTTCGCGTTCCTGCCCTACAACGGACGCGACCGCCGTCTGGATTTCTCGCGCTTCGACATCGGCGGCATCCGCAATGCGCGCGATGCCGGCCAGCTGACCGCGTACCTGTTTTCCGATCGCGGCCTGTATCGTCCCGGCGAAACCTTCCACGTCGGCCTGGTCGTGCGCGCAGCCGACTGGACGCGCAATCTCGCCGGCGTGCCGTTGCAAGCCGAGATCGTCGATCCGCGCGGGCTCGTGGTCGACACGCGCAAGCTGAAACTCGGCGCCGATGCGTTCGAGGAACTCAAATACACCACGCAGGAAACCTCGCCGACCGGTGCCTGGAGCGTGAACCTGTCGCTGGTCAAGGGCGAGGGTGAGACCAGTCCGCTCGGCAGCGTGACGGTGCAGGTGAAGGAGTTCCTGCCCGATCGCATGAAGGCGACCGCGCACCTTTCGCACGAATCATCCGAAGGCTGGGTCAAGCCGGACGATCTGGTCGCGCGCGTCGAACTGATGAACCTGTTCGGCACGCCGGCGCAACAGCGACGCGTCGAGGCGACGCTGACCCTGTCGCCATCGTGGCCGACCTTCCGCGCCTTCGCCGACTACGCCTTCTTCGATCCGAACCACGCCAAGGAAGGCTACAGCGAGCCACTCGGCGAAACCAGGACCGACGAGCACGGCGAAGCGCTGTATCCGCTCGATCTGTCCAAGTACGGCACCTCGACGTATCGCCTGCACGTACTCGCGAAAGGCTACGAGGCCGACAGCGGCCGCAGCGTCGCGGCCGAGGCGGCAACCCTGGTGTCCTCGCTGGATTACCTGGTCGGCACGCGCGCCGACGGGCGTCTGGACTACATCACGCGCGACAGCAAGCGCATCGTCAACCTGATCGCAATCGGTCCGGATGCGAAGCGCTTCGCCGTCGACGGACTCAAGACCGCGATCGTCGAGCGCCGCTATGTGTCGGTGCTGACCAAGCAGGATTCGGGCGTCTACAAATACGATTCGCGCATGAAGGAAGTGCCGCTCAGCGAAGCGCCGTTGAAGATCGGCGCGAGCGGCGTCGACTACGCATTGCCGACCGCGACGCCGGGCAGCTACGCCCTGGTGGTGAAGAATGCGCGCGGCGACGAACTCAACCGCGTCGAGTTCGCGGTCGCCGGCGAAGGCAATCTCAGCCGTTCGCTCGAACGCAATGCCGAGCTCGAACTCGCGCTGTCCAAGCACGACTATGCGCCGGGCGAAGACATCGAGGTCGCGATTCGCGCGCCGTACGCGGGTGCCGGTCTGCTCACGATCGAGCGCGATCGTGTCTACGCGCAGGCGTGGTTCAAGACCGCGACGACCGGCTCGGTGCAGAAGATCCGCGTGCCGGCCGATTTCGAGGGCAACGGCTACGTCAACGTGCAGTTCATCCGCGATCCGTCCTCGGACGAGATCTTCATGAGCCCGCTGTCCTACGGCGTCGCGGCGTTCTCGGTGAATCTGGACGCGCGCCGCGATGCGGTCACAGTGACGACGCCGGCGCAGGTGAAGCCTGGCGAAGACCTCAAGATGAGACTCAGCGTGGCCAAGCCTGCGCGGGTCGCGGTGTTCGCGGTCGACGAAGGCATACTGCAGGTCGCGCGCTATGTGCTCGGCGATCCGCTCGACTTCTTCTTCAAGAAACGCATGCTCGAAGTGAGCACGAGCCAGACCCTCGATCTGATCCTGCCCGAGTTCGCCAAGCTCACCGGCATGGCCGCGCCCGGCGGCGACGAGGACAACGCGCTCGGCCGTCATCTCAATCCGTTCCGCAAGAAGCATGCGCCGCCGGTCGCGTACTGGTCCGGTTTGCTCGACGTGAAGGACACGAAGGAGTTGAGCTGGAAACTGCCGGACGATTTCAACGGCAAGCTGCGCGTGATGGCGGTCGCGGTCGCGCCGGATCGCGTCGGTACGTTCCAGGGCTCGACGACGGTGCGCGGCGACTTCGTGCTGTCGCCGAACGTGCCGGCGATGGTCGCGCCGGGCGACGAGTTCGAGGTCAGCGTCGGCGTCGCCAACAACCTCACCGGTCTCGGCGGCAAGGAGTTGCCGATCAGCGTGAAGCTCGATGCGAATGCGTCGGTCGAAGCGGTCGGCGTCGCGCAGCAGGAACTGAAACTCGGCGAGTTGCGCGAAGGCGTCGCACTGTTCCGCCTGCGCGCGAAGGGCGAACCGGGTGTCGCCAAGCTGGTCTTCAGCGCGAGCAGTGCGGACAAGTCGGCGAAGCAGAGCGTCGAAGTATCGGTGCGACCGGCGGTGCCGTATCGCACCGAGGTCGCGATCGGTTCGGTGCGCAACAGCACGGCCGAGATCAAGCCGCTGCGCGCGATGTTCGATGCGCATGCGAAACGCGATGCGGCGATCTCGTTCGCGCCGCTGGTGCTGGCGCGCGGCCTCTCCGCCTATCTCGCCGATTTCCCGTACAAATGCACCGAGCAGCTGCTGAGTCAGGGCATGCCGGCGCTGGTGTTCGATGCGCATCCGGAATACGGCGCGGCGGTGCGCGGTGAAAATGCGGCGAGTCCGGCGGCCGCGTTCGCGCAACTGCTCGCGGTGCTGCGCTCGCGTCAGAATGCCGAAGGCGGTTTCGGTCTGTGGATGGCGACGGCGCAGGCCGAACGCTACGTGTCGGCGTATGCGGTGCAGTACCTGCTCGAAGCGAAGGAGCGCGGCAAGGTCATTCCGGCCGAAATGCTGGAACACGCGAATGCGTATCTCGGCCAGCTCGCGGCCGACGAGAGCGACGCCAGCCTTGCAGGTTTGCGCGAGCGCGCGTTCGCGATCTATCTGCTGACGCGCCAGGGACAAGTCACGACGAATCCGCTCGCCGCGGTGCGCCAGCGTCTGGACGAGCGTTATCCGGACGCATGGAAGGACGATGTCGCCGCCGCCTACATGGCTGCCTCGCTGCAACTGCTGAAACAGGACAAGGAAGCGGCGACGCTGATCGCCGGCCCGCAGAAGGTCCTGCTGCGTCAGGCGCAGGATGCGGCGTACCGCTACGAGCGTTATTACGATCCGGTGATCCGCGACAGTGCGACCTTGTACCTGATCGCGAAACACTTCCCGGAGCGCGCGAAGAAGCTGCCGCCGGATGCGCTGCGCAATATTGTCGGCGCCCTGCAACGCGGCTGGTACAACACCTTGTCCTCGGCGCAGACCGTGCTCGCGCTGGATGCGTACGCGGCCACCGCGGGTGCGGAGTTGATGGCCAAGCTCGCGATCGAGTCGATCGTCGCGGACGGCAGCGCGACGCCGATCGCGAAGGCCGAGGGCATCGTAGCGCAGGCGAAGTTCACGGCCGACGCGAAAGCCTTGCGCATGCGCAACGATGCCGATCTGAATGCCTGGTACAGCGTTGCGCAGACCGGCTTCGATCGCGGCGTGCCCGGCGTCGAGCGCAAGGAAGGCATCGAGATCATCCGCGAGTTCACCGACGAGGCCGGGCACGTGCTCGACAAGGTCGGTCTCGGCGACGAGTTGCAGGTGCATCTGAAGATTCGCGCCACACGCGCCGACGGCATCGGCAACATCGCGATCGTCGACCTGCTGCCGGGCGGCTTCGAGCCGGTGCAGGAAAATCACACGACCAGCGACACGCCGCCCGCCGACGGCAGCGATGCGGCGGCTGCAACCGATGCAGGCACCGGCACGAACGCGACGACCTGGCTGAGTCCGGTCGGCTTGTCCTCTTCCAGCTGGCGACCGGAGTACGCCGACGTGCGCGACGACCGCGTCGTGATCTACGGCAGCGCGACCAGTTCGGTGCAGGAATTCGTCTATCGCATCAAGGCGACCAACGCGGGCAGCTATGTCGTGCCGCCGGCGTACGGCGAATCGATGTACGACCGCACGGTGCAGGCGCAGTCGAAGGGAGGCGGCACGATCACGGTTGCGCGCAAGTAGCGGGACGCGGGAACACGAAGGAGTATCCCCGACGCGTCGCACGACGCCGTCGGGCAGAGGCGAGGAGCACGACCGCGCAGACTCGGAAAGCGAATGCGTCGAAGACAATCTTCACGAATGGATAAAGCTACTTTTCCCTGATGCCGAATCGTCCCGAAGCCTCGCTTCCTCGCCTCAGCCTTCTGCGCAAAACGATGACGTTGTTTCGGGTAGAGGGCGCGCGTGGCCCTGCTCCGCATCACGCGCAGCGTCATGTGCTGCGTCGCTGGCACAACTGGCTGGCGGCGGCGGTTCTGCTCGCGGCCGTGCTGGTGGGGTTGCGTCTGTGGCCGCACGCGCCGCTTTCCGAATTCGCGCCGGGTTCGACCGCGGTGCTCGATGCACAAGGCCATCTGCTGCGTCTGACCCTGAGTCGCGATGACAAGTACCGCATCTGGACGCCGCTCGCGGCGATTCCGCACGATCTCGTCGACGCGGTGCAACTGCACGAGGATCGCTGGTTTCGCTGGCATCCGGGTTTCAATCCGTGGAGTCTCGCGCGCGGCGCGCTGGTCACCTACGTGGTGGGCGGCAACCGCCAGGGCGGTTCGACCTTGACCATGCAGCTGGTGCGTCTGCTGCATCGTGAGAGCACGCGCACGCCGGGCGGCAAGGCGATGCAGGTGTTGCGCGCGCTGTGGCTGGAACTGCGTTATTCGAAGGACGCGATACTCGAGGCGTATCTGAATCTGGCACCGTACGGCGGCAACGTCGAAGGTGTCGCGGCAGCGAGCCGGATCTATTTCGACAAGCCGGTCGAGCGGCTCACCCTGCCGGAAATTCTCACCCTGGCCGTGCTGCCGCAGGACCCGACCCGGCGCATGCACGCCGGCGAAGGCGATGTCGCCTTGATCGGCGACAAGTTGCGCGCGGCGCGCGAGCGCCTGTTCCGGCGTTGGCAGCACGTGCATGGCGAAAGTGCGGCCGAGCGCGCGCTGTTCGATCTGCCGCTGCGCTTGCGGCCCTTGCGCGAACTGCCTTTCGCCGCGCCGCACGCGGTCGAGCAGGTGATCGCGCAGGCGCGCGCCAGCGCACGCATCGAGCCGGCGATCCGCACGACCATCGATGCGCGCCTGCAAGCCTTGCTCGAACGCCAGGCGCGCGACTACCTCGGCCAGCGTCGCAACAACGGTCTGAGCAATGCGGCAGCCATCCTCGTCGACACGCGCGACATGGGCATCAAGGCGATGCTCGGCTCGGCCGACTATGCAGATGCGTCGATCGCAGGACAGGTCAACGGAACCGCGGCGAAGCGTTCGCCGGGCTCGACCTTGAAGCCCTTCATCTACGCGCTCGGCCTCGACGAAGGCGTGCTGCATCCGCGCACGATCCTGCGCGATGTGCCGACGGCGTTCGGTCCGTTCGCGCCGGAGAATTTCGACGGGCGTTTTCTCGGACCGATCAGCGCAACCGATGCCTTGATCCGCAGCCGCAATATTCCGGCGGTGTACGTCGCCTCGAAACTGGCGAACCCGGGCTTCTACGATTTCCTCAAGGCCGCCGGCATCAGCCGTCTCGCCAGCGAACGTCACTACGGACTTGCACTCGTGCTCGGCGGCGGCGAAGTCACGATGCAGGAACTCGCAGGCCTGTACGCGATGCTCGCCAATCACGGGGAACTGCGCCCCTTGCGTCTGCGCGAGGACGAGCCGCAGGCGAAAGGCGTGCGTCTGCTGAGCGAGGAGGCGAGCTTCGTCGTTCTCGACATGCTGCATCAGAATCCGCGCCCGGACGAAGCCACCGTCGCGTCCACATCGCGCCTGCCGGTGGCCTGGAAAACCGGCACGTCGTGGAGTTTTCGCGACGCCTGGACCGCCGGCACCTTCGGCCCGTATGTGTTGATCGTCTGGCTCGGCAATTTCGACGGCGCCGGCAATCCTTCGCTGATCGGCGTCGAAGCGGCGGCGCCGCTGTTCTTCCGCATCGTCGATGCGATCAAGGCCGAACATCCGGACATCGCCGAACCGGCATGGCGGATTCCGGCCGGACTCAAGCGCGTCGAGGTCTGTCTTGCCAGCGGCGACCTGCCGAACGCCTGGTGCCCGCGCCGCGGCGAAACCTGGTTCCTGCCGGGCAAGTCGCCGATCCGGGTCAGCAATGTGCATCGTCTGGTGCATGTCGATACGCGCACGGGCCACGTCGCGTGTGCGCCGTACGATCCGAAATACACGAAGGAGCAAGTGTTCGAATACTGGCCGACCGATCTCGCCAAGGTGTTCAGCGACGCCGGCCTGCCGCGCGCGAGACCGCCGGCGGAAGGCGCATGCGACAGCGCGGTCGAAGGCGATCCGCCGCAGGTCACCTCACCGCTGCGCGGCGCGGCATACACCTTGCGGCGTGGCGAGGGCGAGCCGCGCATCGCGTTCAACGCAACCGCGGACGGCGCGGCACGCACCTTGTTCTGGTTCGTCGATGACGCCTACGTCGGTGAAGCGAAAGCGGGCCAGGCGCTGTTCTGGCCGACGCCGACCGCGGGACGCCACAGCGTGCGCGCGGTCGATGACCACGGTCGCGCCGATCTGCGCGAGTTGCGCGTGGAGATCGTCGAGTAAGCGATCGCATCGTGTTCGCGCTTGGCGGCGGCGCGAGCGAGTGCCCGACAGGCGCAACGCCATGCAGCTAGACGGAATGTCTTCCGGCCGCCTTCCGACTCGATCGCGGCAGCGGCTTTTTCGACGCAACCGCGCCCGCCGGCGCGACATGCGGATCGAGCAGATCGTTCGGCAGATTGCCGATCACCCGCGCCAGGTCTTTCAGGAACGGCGTCATCGCCGAGCTCTTGCGCCATACCATCGCGATACGTCGGCTCGGTGCGTGCCCACGGAATTCGATCAGCGCGACATCGGCCGACTGCGCGACCGGCGGCTTGATCGCCAGGGTCGGCAGCAAGGTGATGCCGACATTCGCGCCGACCATCTGACGCAGCGTTTCGAGGCTGGTCGCACGGAAGCCGACCTTCTCGCTCGCGCCGGCGAGCTGGCAGGCTTCGAGCGCCTGATCGCGCAGGCAGTGGCCGTCTTCGAGCAGGAGCAGGCTCTGGTTGGCGAGATCGTCGAGCTTGAGGGACTTGCGCGCGGCGAGCGGATGGCTGCGCGAAACCGCCAGCACGAAGGGTTCCTCGAACAGGAATTCCTGATGCAGCTGATCGTCGTGCAGGGGCTGCGCGAGCACCGCGGCATCGAGACGTCCTTCGCGCAACTGGCGCAGCACGATTTCGGTCTTGTCCTCGACCAGCAGCAGTTCCAGACGCGGGAAGCGTTCGCGGATGTGCGGGATCACGTGCGGCAGCAGGTACGGGCCGAGGGTCGGAAAGATGCCGAGGCGCAGCGTGCCCGATTCCGGATCGCGTGTGCGCCGCGCGATGCCGCGGATCTGTTCGACGTCGTTGAGCACGTCGCGTGCGCGCGCGGCGATTTCGCGGCCGACTTCGGTCAGCATGACCTTGCGCGGCGCACGTTCGACCAGGGCGACGCCGAGTTCTTCCTCGAGTTTGCGGATCTGCGTCGACAGCGTCGGCTGGCTGACGAAGCTGGCATCGGCGGCGCGGCCGAAGTGCTTGTGTTCGGCCAGGGCGACCAGATAACGGAGGTCACGCAGGTTCATCGACGATTGATCCTTGCTATCGAGATGATTGTATCAATCAATTGGCTGCATGACTTGCCTGGTCCTAGAATGCCGTCTTCGTGCTGTACGACGACCTCTTTATCGTTCCACCTTCCGCAGCAATCCAAAGGAGCCACACCATGCTGACCGTCGGCGACAAGTTCCCCGAATTCAACCTCAAGGCCACCGTTTCCACCGAGAGTCTGGAAAAGGCGTTCTTCCCGATCACCAACCACACCTACAAGGGCAAGTGGCTGCTGGTGTTCTTCTATCCGAAGGATTTCACCTTCGTCTGCCCGACCGAGATCAAGGGTTTCGGCGACCTCAACAGCCAGTTCGCCGATCGCGACACCCAGGTGCTCGCGGCGAGCACGGACAGCGAGTTCGTGCATCTGGCATGGCGCAAGGATCACAAGGATCTGCACGACCTGCCGTTCCCGATGCTGGCCGACACCGCCAAGCGTCTGTCGACTGCACTCGGCATCCTCGACGAGGAAGAAGGCGTGGCCAAGCGCGCGACCTTCCTGGTCGATCCGGAAGGCACCATCCAGTTCGCCTACGTGACCGCCGGCAGCGTCGGACGCAATCCGCAGGAAGTGCTGCGCGTGCTGGATGCGCTGCAGACCGACGAGCTGTGTCCGTGCAACTGGAAGCAGGGCGAAGCGACCTTGAAGGTCGCGTAAGCCAGAGCCTGTGTTCGATGCGCGCAGCCTCTGCGCGCAGGTTCGACCGGCAACGCGCCTGAGATATCGGCAGCGTTGCCGTTCCGGGCGGCGACCCCCGCAGTCGCCGCCCGTCTTTATCCGCATCACCGCTGCGCGATCGATCCGCGCGCTGCAATCCCCAAGGAGAACTGCATGAGCCTCGATGACCTCAAGGGCCAGCTGCCCGACTACGCGAAGGATCTGCGCCTGAATCTCGATTCGGTGCTGAGCGAATCCGGCGCGCCGGGTCTGAATCCGAAACAGATCGCAATCATCGCGCTGGCAAGCGCGATCGCATCACGCTATGAGCCGTTGACCAGCGCGATCGCCGAACGCGTCGCTGCCAGCCTGAGCGAAGCCGAAGCGAACGCGGCACGCGCCGCCGCCGCGATCATGGCGATGAACAACATCTACTACCGCTTCACCCATCTGGTCGGCGATCCCGAGTACGCGACGCTGCGCGCGAACCTGCGCATGAATGTGATGGCCAACCCCGGCGCCGAGAAGGTCGACTTCGAACTCGCCTCGCTCGCGGTTTCGGCGATCAACGGCTGCGGCATGTGCATGGAGTCGCACGAGAAGACGCTGAAGAAACACAATGTTCCGGCGCTGGCGATCCAGAGCGCTGCGCGCATCGCGGCGGTGCTGCATGCGGTCGCGGTCACGCTGGAACAGGCGAAGGCATCGGCGCCGGCGCTCGCCGCCGCAGCCTGAGCTGGCGCACGGCGGCGGCCTTGGTGGCGCCGCCGTCTGCATGACCAATGCCCTCTTGCTGCCGCGCGCGCCGCGTGATTAGGTGCGCGCTCCGGTTTGCCCGAGGCGCTTCGATGATCCGATTCCTGCGTGTGCTCGCGTCGCTGCTGCTCGCCGCAGCATCGATCGCGTCGTCCGCGAGGCCCGCAGCCGAGGCGATCCCGCTCGGCAAGTTGCCGGATGCCGTCGTGCCGCTGCATTACGCGCTGCATCTGACCGTCGACCCGCGCCAGGAGCGTTTCAGCGGCGAGACGCGCATTCGCGTCAGGCTCGCCAAACCGACCGATCGCATCTGGCTGCACGCGCAACATCTCGACATCGCCAGCGCCAGCGCGACTGCTGCGAACGGAACGCGATTCGACGCCAGCGCGCGCGTGCATGACGACGTCGGCGTGCTCGAACTGAAATTCGCGCGCCGCCTGCCGGCGCAGGAAATCGAACTCGCCTTGACCTATTCGGCTGCCTTCAATGCGCAGCTCGAAGGCCTGTACAAGGTGAAGGTCGGCGACGACAGCTATGCGGTGACGCAGATGGAGCCGGTCAGCGCGCGCTACGCGTTCCCCGGATTCGACGAGCCGCGCTTCAAGACGCCGTTCGATGTTTCGCTGACCGTTCCGAAAGCCGAGGTCGCGATCGCGAACACGTTGCAGAAGAGCGAATCGACCTCGACCGACGGCCAGTGGAAAACCCTGAGCTTCGCGACGACGCAGCCGCTGCCGACGTATCTGATCGCGTTCGCGGTCGGGCCGTGGGATGTCGTCGACGCCGCACCGATACCGCCCGATGCCGTGCGCAATCGTCCGATTCCGCTGCGCGGCATCGGTCCGCGCGGCAGCGCGAAGCGGCTCGCCTGGGTGCTCGAACAGACGCCGGCCATCGTGAAGTTCTACGAGGACTACACCGCGCAGCCGTATCCGTTCGACAAGCTCGATCTGCTCGGCGCACCGGATTTCTCCGCCGGTGCGATGGAGAACGCAGGGCTGATCGTCTACCGCGACGCCTACCTGCTGCTCGACGAGCACTCCGCCGCGGACAGCTATCGTGAAGTGTTCAACACGCATGCGCACGAAGTCGCGCACCAGTGGTACGGCGATCTCGTCACGGTGCCGTGGTGGGACGACATCTGGCTCAACGAAGCCTATGCAACCTGGGCGCAGGCGAAGGCGACGATCGCGCTGCATCCGGAATACTACGGCGGTCTCGAAGCGCTCGAAGCGCATCTGTCCGCGATGCACGACGACAGCCTGCTGTCCGCGCGCAAGGTGCGCCAGCCGATCTTCGGTCGCGGCGATATCGAGACCGCGTTCGACGACATCACCTACCAGAAAGGCGCCGCCATTCTCGGCATGTTCGAAGGCTGGCTCGGCGAGGACGTGTTCCGCCATGCGATGCGCAGCTATCTGGCGCGGCACGCGTTCGGCAGCGGCAGCGCCGACGATTTGATCGCGGCAATCGCCGAAGTCAGCGGCAAGGGCGATGCGCTGGCGAAGGCGATGCACAGTTTTCTCGATCAACCCGGCGTGCCACTGATCCGCAGCGAGCTCGCCTGCACGGATGCGAAGGCGACGATCACGCTGACGCAGTCGCGCTATCTTCCCTACGGCGTGCTCGGCAAGGACGCGCCGCGCTGGGGCGTTCCGGTCTGCGCGCGTTTCGCCGGCGCCGGCACGCAATGTTTTCTGCTGACCCAGCCGACGCAGACCTTCGCCGTCGAAGGCAGCTGCCCCGCGTGGTATCTGCCGAACGCGGACGCGCGCGGCTACTATCGCTACGAACTCGCCAGCGCGGACATGCACGCGCTCGGCGCCGCCGTCGGCCAGCTCTCGCCGGCGGAACAACTGGTCTATGCCGATGCGCTCGCCAGCGCGTTCCGGCGCGGTGGAATCAGCGCCGCCAGCGTGCTCGATGCGATGCCGCAGCTCGCGGATTCGCCGTTGCCGCAGGTCGCCACCGCCTTGCTGCCGACGTTCTTGTGGATTCGCGAACAACTCGGCGATGCGCGCACGCGGCCGCTGCTCGATGCGTACGCGATCCGCCTGTACGAGCCGCGGCTGCGTCCGCTCGGCCTGCGCCGGAAGAGTGATGAAGCCGGCACGCAAACCGCGCTGCGCACGCGGCTCGCGCAGTTCCTCGGACTCGACGTGCGCGATGCGGCGACACGTGCGGCGCTCGCGCAGCAGGGTCGTGCCGCGATCGGTCTCGATGGCGCCGGCAAGGCAGACCTCACGCGCGCCGATGCGGATCTGCTCGGCATCGTGTTGAAGGTCGCCGTGCAGGATGGCGATGCCTCGGTATTCGACGCGGTGCAGCGCGAGTTCGCGAGCAATCGCGACACCGCGCAGCGTTATGCCTTGCTCGCGGCACTCGGCGCGACGCGCGATCCCGCACTCGGCGCGCGTGCGCGCGATTTCGGCATCGAAGCGCAGGTGCAGATCGGCGAGATGTCGCGACTGTATCGCGCGCAGATGGAGGAGCCGGACAACCGCGCGGCGCTGTGGCAATGGCTGCAGGATCACTACGAGGCGTATCGCATGCGCCTGCCCGCCTTCGCGCAGTCGGAAATGCCGCAGAGTGTCGCCGAAGGTCGTTGCAGCAACGCGGCGGCCGACGAGCTGTCGAATTTTTTCACGCCGCGCATTGCGACCCTGATCGGTGGCGAACGTGGCCTCGGCCAGACGCTCGAGGAAATCCGCCAGTGCGCCTCGCTGCGCGAGCACATCGGACCGAAAGGGCTTGCGGGATGGGACGAAGCGCAGGCGGGGAAACCGTAAGGTTCGGCTTGCTGCGCGTTCAATCGCGGGTTTGCAGCGAAGGCGCCGGGTTCCGTCGCGCGCTGCGATGCTGCTGCGTGCTCGCGCGTTCCGGTGCTCGGGCCTCGCTTGCTAAGATGCGCGCCTATCCAGTGGGCGGGGGCGGCGATGGATGAGATTCCTGCAGCGGACGGCGGTTTCGCGCGGATACCCGAGCGCAACACCGGCGATGCCTTGCTGCGCACCGCGCAGCAGCATCATGTCGCGCTGTCGAACATGGCCGACATCAAGGCGAACATCCTGATCACGGTGTCCTCGATCGTGCTGACGCTCTCGCTCGGACGTCTCAACGATGCGCAGTTGCGCACCTCCGTGCTGACCTTGACGATCTTCACCTTGATCGCCCTGCTGCTGGCAATCCTCGCCGTGCTGCCGAAGTATCGCGTGATCAAGGTCCGCGGCGAGCATCTGCCGGACGATTTCAATGTGCTGTTCTTCGGTCATTTCGCCGAGCTTTCGCGCGAGCGTTTTCTCGCCGAGATCACGCGTGCGTTGAAGCCGGACGGTTCGGTCTACGCGACCATGGCCAACGATCTGTACTCGCTCGGCTGGTATCTGGCGCGGCGCAAGTATCGCTATCTGCGCTACAGCTACCTGTTCTTTCTGGCCGGCTTCGTGCTCGCCTGTGTCGAACAGGTCTGGCGCCTGCTCACGGTTTCGGGCGCCGCCGCCGGCTGACGAAGAAGAGGTTTCGAACGAACCAACCCCGCGGCACACGATGGTTCGTTGCAAGGCCATCGTCCATGCAAGGAGTGCCCATGCTTTCGTTCCTGCCACGTCTCGCGCAACTGGCCTGTCTGTTCCTCGTCGTTGCCGCGCATGCCGAGCCGATCGTGCCGGCGCCGCTCGAACCCTGGCGCGGCTGGGTGCTGCAGGGTCAGGAATTTCGCGCCTGTCCGTTGATCGCCGGGAAGCCGGGTGCGGGTGCTGCGGATTTTCTGTGTGCGTGGCCGGGCGTGCTCGCGCTCAGCGCGGATGCGGGCGGCGCCAACATCAGCCAGCATTGGCGCGTCGATGCCGATTCGTGGATCGCCCTGCCCGGCGATGCCGAACACTGGCCGCAACAGGTCAGTGTGGACGGCCAGCCTGCGGTCGTGGTCGATCGCGATGGACCGATGTTGCGGCTCGCTGCCGGCAGCCACGAGGTGCGCGCGCGCATTCCGTGGCGCGAGCGACCGCAGAGCCTGCGCGTGCCGCAATCGCTCGGTCTGGTCGCGCTTTCGATCGACGGAAAATCCATCGCGCCGGTGCAACGCGATCAGGACGAGTTGAGTCTCGGCCGTGCGAACACCGGCACCCCGGAAGCGGACAGCATCGAGTTGCAAGTCTATCGGCGGCTCAGCGACGGCGTGCCGGCCGAACTCACCACCGTGCTCGAAATCTATGTGTCGGGACAGGCGCGCGAAGAAGTGATCGGACCGGTGCTGCCGGCCGGCTTCGTTCCGCTCGCGCTGTCCGGCGAATGGCCGGCACGGCTGGACAACGACGGTCGCCTGCGCGTGCGCGTGCAACCCGGCAACGACAGCCTGACCTTGCAGGCGCGCGCGACGACGGCGCTGGCTTCATTCACCGCGCACTTGCCGGCCGAACCCTGGCCGCGTCAGGAAATCTGGAGTTATGCCGCGGCACCGCAGCTGCGCATCACGGCCGCGAGCGGCGCGATCCAGGTCGATCCGCATCAAAGTCAGGTGCCTTCCGAATGGAATGCCTTGCCGGCGTTCGCGCTGGCCGACGGCGCCACGCTGACTATCGAGGAGCGCTCGCGCGGACTCGCCGCCGACGATCGCAACCAGCTCAGCCTGGATCGCGAGATGTGGCTCGACTTCGATGGAACAGCCTGGTTCGCGCGCGATATTGTCCAAGGCGACATGCTGCAGCGCTGGCGGCTCGATGCAGCGGCGCCGTTCGTACTCGAACGCGCGCGGGCGCTCGGCGCCGGACGCGGCGGTCGTCTCGGCGACGAACCCTTGCTGGTCACGCGCGGCGATGCAGCTGAACTCACCGGCGTCGAGTGGCGCACGCCGGCAGTCAATCTCGCTGCCGGCCTGCGTATCGCGCCGACCGGCGCGAGCCTGCTGATCACCGGCTGGCAGGACACCTTCGATCGCGTCGACACCGTGCTGCATCTGCCGAACGGGTATCGTCTGCTCGGCGCGCCCGGTGCGGATCGCGCCGACGGCAGCTGGATCTCGGCCTGGACGCTGCTCGATGTGTTCGTCGCCGCCGTACTCGCGCTGCTCGCATGGCGTTTGTTCGGCCGCGTCGGCGGGATCGCGACGATCGTCTATCTGATCCTCGCTCATCAGGAAGGCGGCGCGCCGTTGTGGACCCTGCTCGCCGTCATCGCGCTCGCATTGATCGTGCGCGCGCTGCCGCAGGGTCGCCTCGCGGTCGCAGCCGAATGGAGCAAGCGCGCGGCCTTGCTGCTGCTGATTGTGGTGACATTGCCGTTCATTGCGGACCAGCTGCGCTCGGCGCTGCATCCACAATTGGAAAACGCGACAGGTTCCTCATTCGCAGCCTCGGTTGGCGGCGTGGTGGGCAACGTCGAGATGCAGCCGCCGATCGAGGATCGGGTCGCTGCCGAACCAACGGCCGGCGTTGCGCCAGCGCCGCCGCCACAGCCCATGGCGGCGCCTGCTCCAGCCGATTCCTCGGACAACTATGCCGCCCGATCCCGGCCAGCCGAATCGAAAGAAGGCGACAGCGACAAGCTCGAGACGATCACGGTCAGCGGATCGAAAATTCGTCGTGCCGACGTGATCGGTCACTACAGCGAAACCACCGTCGTGCAGACCGGTGCCGGCGAGCCGGGCTGGAATCTCGGCAGCCGCTACACGCTCAGCTGGAGCGGCCCGGTGCTGCCGACGCAGGACGTGCATCTGATCATCGCGCCGCCGTGGCTGCTGCGGCCATTGCGCGTGGTGCTCGCTGCCTTGCTGGTCTTGTTGATCGTGCGCCTGCTGCAGCCGTCGTGGCGGCAGGTGCTCCTGCGTGCGCAAACCGCAGCCGTGCTCGGCGCACTCGGCGTCGCCCTGCTCGGCGTGAATCAATCCGTGCAGGCGCAGACATTCCCGCCGCCGAATCTGCTCGACGAACTGCGCACGCATCTGACCGAAGCGCCGAAGTGTGCGCCGGCATGCGCGACGATCGCGAAGGTCGAGATCTCGGCGCGCGGCGACGAGATCCGCGTCGCGCTCGAGGCACAGGCCGCCGAGCGCATCGCGCTGCCGCTGCCATTCGACGAGAAGAACCTGAGCTTGCGCAGCGTCAGCCTGGACGGCGCCGTGCAGGATGCGTTCGCGCGCAACGGCGCTGTCTTGTGGATGGCGGTTGCGCGCGGTGTGCACCGGGTCGAACTGGTGTTCGCTGCGGGCGCCGACAAGATTGCGCTGGCATTTCCGCTGCTGCCCAAACGCGCGCAATTCGCTGGCGATGGCTGGGACGCCAGCGGCATCGGCGACGATCGTCTGCTCACCGAAACCGTGACTCTGGTGCGTGCGCGCGGTGCTGCGGATGCAGCCGCCGCCAGTGGTGCGCAGCAGTTCGCACCGTTCGTGCGCGTCGAACGTGCAATCTTTCTAGGTCTCGATTGGAACGTGAACACGAACGTCAAGCGCCTGGCTCCGAAGGAGGGCGGCTTCACCACGACGGTGCCGCTGCTGAGCGGCGAACACGTGCTCACGCCCGGCATCAAGATCGACAACGGTCGCGCCACTGCTGCCATCGCGGACGCGTCTGAAAGCACCCGATGGGAATCGAATCTCGACAAGGGCGAAACCTTGAGCCTGGTTGCGCCGGCGTTGACCGATCATGCCGAAGTCTGGCGCGTGGTCGTCAGTCCGACCTGGCACGTCGAGTTTGCCGGCGTGCCCGGCGTCGCCTTGCGCGCGGACGAAGACGCGCACGACTATCGCAATTTCGAGTTCCATCCCTTGCCGGGCGAAACGCTGACGCTGAAGATCACCAAGCCGGCACCCGCGCAGGGCGTCACGCGCGCGATCGATACGGTGAGCCTGATCCACACCGTCGGCCAGCGCGCGGCGGATTCGATCCTGAGTCTGAGCCTGCGTGCGAGCCAGGGCGGCGAACAGGCGATCACCTTGCCTGCCGGCGCGCAGATACTCGGCGTCAGCCGCGATGGCGAAGCGCTCAATCTGCGTGCGGTCGCGGGCAAGCTCAGCCTGCCGATCGTGCCGGGTGCGCAACATTTCGAGATACGCCTGCGCGAGGACAGCGTGCTCGGGATGCGTGCATCGTCGCCCGAAGTGGGGCTCGGTCTTGCAGCGGCGAATATCACGCTCGGCATCGAGCTGCCGCAGGATCGCTGGCTGCTCGCGACGAGCGGACCGGCTGCCGGACCTGCCGTGCTGTACTGGAGCGAGCTTGCGGTGATGCTGCTGGTCGCGTTCGCGTTGTCGCGCACGCGGCGCACGCCGTTGAAACTGTGGCAATGGATCTTGCTCGGCCTCGGTTTCTCGACCTTCTCGTGGATCGCGCTGCTGGTCGTCGTGGCTTGGCTGTTCGCGCTCGACTGGCGTGCCGGCAGCGCAGCGCGCTTGTCGGCGCGGCTGTTCAATGCAAGCCAGGTCGCCCTGGTCGCGCTGACCGTGCTCGCGTTGCTGTGCCTGGTCGCATCGATCCGGCAGGGCCTGCTCGGCACGCCGGACATGCACATCGCCGGCAACGGCTCGAGCGTACTGGCGCTGCGCTGGTTCGCCGATCGCAGTGCCGACGCTTTGCCGCTCGCTCATGCGATCAGCCTGCCGCTGTGGGTCTACAAGCTGGCGATGCTGGCGTGGGCGCTGTGGCTGGCGAGCGCACTGATCGGCTGGCTGCGTCGAGGCTTCGGCGCATGGATGCAGGGTGGCTACTGGCGTGCTGCGCCGAAGCCGGTGATCGACGTGCCGGTCGTCGCTGCGCCGCTCGTGCCGCCGGCGCCGCAGCCTTGAGCGACGTGCGCGGTCTGCTCGGCGTTGCCACCGCGCGACTGGCCGGCGAGGACGCACGCTTCGAAGCCGAGTTGCTGCTCGCGCATGCGCTCGGTCGCACTCGTGCGTGGTTGTTCGCATGGCCCGAGTTCGAGCCGGATCCGAGCACGCGCACACGCTTCGAGGATTTCGTCGAAGCGCGTCGACGCGGCACGCCGGTCGCGTATCTGACCGGGCATCGCTCGTTCTGGTCGCTCGATCTCGAAGTCACGCCGGACGTGCTGATTCCACGTGCGGACACCGAGCTGCTGGTCGAACTCGCGCTGGCGCGGATCGCGCCCGATCAGGCGGCGACGATTGCCGATCTCGGTACCGGCTCGGGCGCGATTGCGCTGGCAATCGCGCGTGATCGCCCGCAGGCGCGCGTGCTCGCCACCGACGCAAGCTCAGCCGCGCTCGAGGTCGCACGCCGCAATGCCGAACGCCTCGGCATCGGCAATGTCGACTTCGCGCTCGGTGATTGGTATGCCGCGCTCGCAGATGCGCGCTTCGACCTGATTGTTTCGAATCCGCCCTATATCGAGTCCGCCGATGCACACCTTGTGCAAGGCGATCTGGTGTACGAGCCGGCGGCGGCGCTCGTCTCGGGCGCGGATGGTCTCGACGCGATTCGCTGCATCGTCGCGAGCGCGCCGGAGCATCTGTCCGAAGGCGGCTGGTTGCTGCTCGAACACGGTCATCGCCAAGGCGATGCAGTGCGCGCCTTGCTGACCGCGCAGCCGCGTCTGCGCGGCGTGCGCACGCTTGCTGACATCGAAGGGCGCGACCGCGTGACGCTGGCGCAGCGGCTGCGCTGAATCGCAGGTCTGCATCGCTGCGATGCGGGGCCTGCTGGCATACTCGTTCGACTGACGGGCAGGAATAGAGATGTCGAAGCGGATGGCAGGGCCACAGGCGCGCGTCGACATGCCCTCGACGGCGACGACCTCGCGCAGATGGGGATTGCTGCTGCTCGCCTGCGTCATCGGCATCGCTTTCGCATGGATGAGCAGCGGCCGCGGCTACATCGCCGGTGACGGACCTTTCTGGCAGTTCCCGCAGGGCGATGCTGCGACCGGGCAGATCGGCTGGCAGTACTACGCGCGCGATGATTGGCGCTGGCCGATCTTCGCCGTCGAGAACTACCACGCACCGGAAGGCTCGACCGTGCTGTTGTCGGACAGCCTGCCGCTGTTCGCGCTGCCGGCGAAGCTGATCTATCGGACGACCGGTTGGCTGCCGGGCTATGTCGGTTTCTGGGTCGCGCTCTGCCTCGTGCTGCAGGCGGTTTGCGCATCGCGTCTGCTGATCGCGCTCGGGGTGGTCGAACCGTTCGCGCACGTCGCCGGCATCGCACTCTTCTGCTACCTGCCGATCGTGTTGATCCGTTACGGCCACGCGACGCTGATGGGACATTTCCTGTTGCTGATCGCGCTCGAACGCTACGTCATGGCAAAACGTCGGGGACTCGATCGTCGCGGCTGGATCGCCTTGTGCGCATTGCCGGCGATTGCGATGCACACCCATCCGTACATGGCGGCGATGTGCGCTGCGCTGGTGTTCGTGTGCGTGGTCGACCAGTGGCGCGAGCGCAACCTGAGCGCAAGCGGAGCCCTGGTCCGACTCGGCGGCAGCGCCGCATTCGCGGTCGTGCTCGCACTCTGCGGAGGCTTGTTCCGCGGCGGCGGCCAGCCATACCTCGACTACGGCGTGTATTCATTGAACCTGGCGGCGCCGTTCGTGCCGCTCGCCGATACCTTGAGTGGGCATCTGCTCGGCACGCAGCAGCCGAACATTCCCGGCATCTATCAATGGGAAGGCACGGCCTATCTCGGCGTCGGCGTGCTGCTGCTGTGCGTGCTGGCGCTGCCGGCCTTGCGAAGCTGGCGCAGCAACGTGAACCGGCACCTCGTATTGCTGTCGACGATCGTGTTGCTGCTGATCATTGCGGTCTCGAACCGCGTCGGCTTCGGCGCGCACGAACTGCTGCACGTGCCGCTGCCGGATAGTCTGATCCGCGTAATGTCGGTGTTTCGCGGCTCGGGCCGTCTGGTCTGGGTCGCCGTGTACGCATTGCTCGGCGGCGTGCTGGTCGCGATCGTGCGCAACCATGGTCCCAAGCGCGCCGCGATCCTGCTCGTGCTCGCCGCCGTGCTGCAGATCGCCGACATCCAGCCGATGCAGGCAGCCATGCGCGGCGCCACCGGCAGCGGCGCCGCAGCAACGATCAATCGAATCGCATGGACGAAACTGATCGACGCGCATGCGCGCCTGTTCGAGTTCCCCTCGTCGAGTGCGGTGGCTTGTTCGGCGACGATGTTCCGGGTACGAAATCCCGCGAACTGGAAATCGACTGGCTTGCCGCGCAGCGAGGCAAGCCGACCAACAGCGCTTATCTTGCACGCGCGATCAAGGACTGCGCGGGCGAACGCAACGATGCCGTCGCGCACCACGGCGAGGCCGGGGTTCTGTATCTGTATCGCAGTACCGACGAGATCGGCGCATACCTCGCCGCCCACGGTGTCGACAGCGCGCGCTGCGGCTATCTCGACGACGTCGTCGTGTGTTCGAGCGAAGCGGATCTGTCGTATCTGCACTGAGGCGTCGCCTCGCGCGACGCGCGTCGAATGTGCGCCGATTCACACTCCACACGTGCGCCAGATCGCAGGGCTGCTGCCCGCTGCTGCACGGAATCGCGATGCCGGTTACCGCATTCTGCATTCCACGCCGCGCGAGAGCGCCGCGCGCCGATCCTGCCAATCACGGTCGGCACACCGCATCGCTGGACGCGATGCCGAAGGAGAGATCGATCACGGACGATCGCCAGGATGGAACGCTCTGCTCGGACTTTCGACCCCGCCTCGCGCGGGGTTTTTTTTTTCGGCGATCAGATCGCGCTGCGCAAGGCGGGCGCGGTCAGCAGCGTGGCGAAGCGGCGACGGATCGCGTTCTCGATGCCGACGGCGTCGAGCCCTTCGCTGGCGAGCAACTCGTCGCGGCTGGCATGTTCCAGGAAGCGATCGGAAAGGCCGAGTTGAAGCATCGGCACGTTCACGCCGCGTGCGGCCAGCAGTTCGGCGACGCCGCTGCCGGCGCCGCCCGCGATTGCGTTGTCCTCGATCGTGACGATCGCCGCATGCGATGCGGCAAGTTCGAGCACCAGCGCCTGATCGAGTGGTTTGATGAAGCGCATGTTGACCAGGGTGGCGTCGAGCGTCTCGGCAACCTTGGTGCAGGTGGTCACCATCGCACCGAAGGCGAGCAGGGCGATGCCGCGACCGCACCGGCGCAGCTCCGCTTCGCCGATCGGCAGCGTGGTCAGATCACCCGACACCGCAACGCCGCTGCCGCTGCCGCGCGGATAGCGCACTGCAGCGGCGCCGTGATGCAGAAAACCGGTCGTCAGCATCTTGCGGCACTCGTCCTCGTCGGACGGCGCCATCACCAGCATGTTCGGAATGCAGCGCAGATAGGAAAGATCGAAGCTGCCGGCATGCGTGGCGCCGTCGGGGCCGACGAGACCGGCGCGATCGATCGCGAACAGCACGTCGAGTTCCTGCAGGGCGACATCGTGGATCAGCTGATCGTAGGCGCGCTGCAGGAAGGTCGAGTAGATCGCGACGACTGGCTTGGCGCCTTCGCAGGCCATCCCGGCGGCCAGGGTGACCGCATGCTGCTCGGCGATGCTGACGTCGAAATAGCGCTGCGGAAATTCCTTCGAGAAGCGCACGAGGCCGGAGCCCTCGCGCATCGCCGGCGTGATCGCGTAGAGACGCGGATCGGCTTTCGCCATGTCGCACAACCAGTCGCCGAAGATTTCGGTATAGGTCGGCTTCGACGAACCCGCCTTCTTCGACAATCCCGCTTCGGGATCGAACGGGCCGACCGCATGATATTCGATCTGCTCGCGCTCGGCCGGCGCATAGCCCTTGCCCTTGGTCGTGACGACATGCAGCAGCTGCGGACCCTTGAGTTCCTTCAGCGTGCGCAGGGTGGAGACCAGCAGCGGAATATCGTGGCCGTCGATCGGGCCGGTGTAGTGGAAGCCGAATTCCTCGAACAGGGTCGACGGCACGAACATGCCCTTGGCGTGTTCCTCCCAGCGCTTGACGAAGCGCCACCAGAAGCCGTCGCGCTTCATCATCTTCTTGCCGCTCTCGCGAATGCGGTTGAGCGTGCGGCTGGCCATCAGGCGCGCCAGCATCTTGGTCAGCGCGCCGACGTTTTCGCTGATCGACATCTGGTTGTCGTTGAGGATCACCAGCATGTCCGGATCGACATCGCCGCCGTGGTTGAGCGCTTCGAATGCCATGCCGGCGGTCATCGCGCCGTCGCCGATGACGGCGACGATCTTGCGCGGGTCGGACTTGCGCTGCGCGGCAATCGCCATGCCGAGCGCGGCGCTGATCGAGGTCGAGGAATGGCCGACGCCGAAGGTGTCGTACTCACTTTCCTCGCGGCGCGGAAACGGCGCCAGCCCGTCCTTTTTCTTGATCGAGGTGATGCGGTCGCGACGTCCGCTCAGGATCTTGTGCGGATAGCACTGGTGACCGACATCCCAGACCAGTCGATCGACCGGCGTGTCGTAGATCCAGTGCAGCGCGACGGTGAGTTCGATCACACCGAGGTTCGCGCCGAAATGCCCGCCCGAGGTGGCGACCGATTCGATCAGATAGGCGCGCAGTTCCTGCGCGACGTCGCCGAGTTCGGATTCCGGAAAGCGGCGCAGGTCGGCCGGTGTATCGATGCGGGCGAGGCGTGGATAGCGGTTGCTGTCGATCATCCCGCTATTTTCGGGCCGCCGGGCCTTCGGGGCAAGGAAGCGCGGGGGCGAGCGTCGGCCGAAGCGCCGACAAAACCTGTGGCACACCGCCGCGGCTGCGCGTGCGCGAACGGTGCAGAGCGGCTTGGATCGGCGCTCGTGAGCGTAGCGGCGCCTCGTGCCGCCGGCGGATCAGCCGGTGCGCCGGTTCTTCGGCAGATGATGAACCAGGAATTCCATCTGGTCGGCCAGGATGTTGCGGTTCGACAGGATCAGATGCTCGACCCAGCTCGGCCGGTACGGCACCGCGAGCAGCGGCATGCCGGCCTGCTGCGGCGTGCGATTGCCCTTGCGCACATTGCACGACCAGCACGCGGTGACGACATTGACCCAGATGTCGCGGCCGCCCTTGGACACCGGGATCACGTGATCGCGGGTCAGCTCGCCGCGGTGGAAATGGTGGCCGCAATACAGGCACAGCATGCGATCGCGCGCGAACAAGGCGACATTGGTCAGGGCAGGCGCCGGATCGGTCGCAGCCGGACGCGCATGCCCGGTGCTGGCGACGATCGGATGCAATTGCAGCAGGCTCTGCAGCCCGGTGCGCTGGTTCTCGCCGCCGTGGATGGTGAGGCAGGGATCGCCGAGCGTCCAGGCGACGGCGCCGCGCACGTACAGGCAAACCGTGTCCTGCCAGCTCATCCAGTCGAGGATGCGTCCGGTCGAGTCCAGCGACAGCACGCGGGTGTTGTGGATATCACCCGCCGTACGAACCTCCGCAAGCATTGGCGCCTCCGTTGACGGCAGCGGCAAGGCCGCTGCGCGGGCGAACACGTACTTGGCGGCGGAGCATAGACGAAAAGTTTGACGTTGGGTAAGCGCTGCCGATTCCGGCCGTCCGGCGCCTGTGCGGACGACGCGCCGTCAACTCAGCGGCTTGGCCATGCGCAGCACGTCGAGGCCGAAGCCGTGGCGTTCGTAAAGTTCGCGTGCGCGCGTATTGGCCGGGAATACCGCGAGCGTGAGATGCCGGCAGCGATGCCGCCTGGCCCAGTCCTCGGCGAACGCGAGCATCAGGCTGCCGATGCCCTGGCCTTCCCGATCCGGTGCGACCGCGAGGTCGGCGACATGGCAGTTCTGCGCGCCGGTGAAATAGTCGGTCGCGGTCTGCAGATGCAGAAATCCGACCTGGCTGCCGTCCTCGTCTTCGGCGACGAAGATATGCGTACCGGCCGGCTGCTCGCGCAGATGGCGAGCGAGATCGGCGCGTATGCCATTCGCGCATTCGCTGCGTTTGCGCCAGCGCGGCAACTCGAACTCGACCATGCGCGCGGCAAGGCCGAGGACGAAGGCATCATCGTCGGCGCGTGCTAGACGCAGTCGGAATGCGTCGGAATCGGCGGTCATGGCGGGTTGGGTTGTTGTGGAAATTAGAGTCGTCAGATGACTTGAGTAATCCGAAGGCGGCAGCTTTCAATTCCTGTGGAGCCGATCGCTGCCGCCATCCTGGCATCGTCGATTCGACGGTTTTTTTTCGGCGTCGAACCCGTGTCAGGCGCAGCGCGATGCGTCCGACACACAGCACCTCAACCAAACTGCGCATCCGCCATATCCATCACGCTGCTCGCGCCGCTGCGCATCGCTGCAGCGTGGGTGTGGATACGCGGCAGCAGGCGTGCGAAGTAGAAGCGCGCGGTTTGGCGCTTGGCATCGCGGAAATCCTGCGCTTGCTGCGAGGCGTCCGCGGCGTCGACGCTGCGTGCCCACAGGTAGGCGAGGGCGATGTAGCCGGAGTAGAAAAGATAGTCGTAGGCGGCGGCGCCCATTTCTTCCGGGTTCGCGCTCGCGCGCTTGACCAGGTCCAGGGTGAGCTCGCCCCATTCCTTGGCGGCGCTGCCGAGCGGACCGACGAATTCGGCGAGCGCGGCGTTGTTCGCGCGGGTCTGGCAGAACGCGGTGATCTCGGCGAGGAAATGCCTGAGCCCGGCGCCTTGCAATTGCATCACCTTGCGCCCGAGCAGGTCGATCGCCTGGATCTGCGTGGTGCCTTCGTACAGCGTCGTGATGCGTGCATCGCGTGCGAACTGTTCCATGCCGTGTTCGGCGATGTAGCCGTGTCCGCCGAAGATCTGCAGCGCATCGTAGGTGCACTCGATCGACATTTCGGTCAGCAGGCCTTTCACGATCGGGGTCAGGAACGAGACCAGCGCCTGCGCTCGCTCGCGTTCGGCGGCGTCTTCGCTGTGCTTGGAAATATCTTCCTGCAGATAAGCATACATGCCGAGCAGGCGGCCGCCTTCGGCGAAGGCTTTCTGCGTCAGCAGCATGCGCCGCACATCCGGATGCACGATCAGCGGGTCGGCCGGTTTGTCCGGAAATTTCGCGCCGGAAAGCGAGCGCATCTGCAGACGGTCGCGCGCGTAGGCGAGCGAGTTCTGGTAGGCGCGTTCGGTCAGGCCGAGTCCCTGCAGTCCGACCGCGAGGCGCGCGGTATTCATCATGGTGAACATCGCGGCGAGGCCCTTGTTCGGCTGGCCGACCAGCCAGCCTTCGGCTGCGTCGAAATTCATCACGCAGGTCGACGAGCCCTTGATGCCCATCTTGTGTTCGATCGCGCCGCAGCCGAGCGTATTGCGCGCGCCGACGTTTCCATTCTTGTCGACCTTGAACTTCGGAACCAGGAACAGCGAAATGCCTTTGACGCCGGCCGGTGCATCCGGCAGGCGCGCGAGCACGAGGTGCAGGATGTTGTCGACGAAATCGTGCTCGCCCGCGGTGATGAAGATCTTGGTGCCGCTGATGCGATAGCTGCCGTCGTCGACCGGCTCGGCGCGCGTCTTGAGCAGGCCGAGATCGGTGCCGCAATGCGGTTCGGTCAGACACATGGTGCCGGTCCAGGTGCCGGCGACCAGCGGCTTCAGGAAGACTTCGCGCTGCCAGTCCTCGCCGTGATGTTCGAGCGCGGAAGACGCGCCGTGCGAAAGCATCGGATAGTTGCCCCAGGAAATATTCGCCGAGTCGACCATTTCCTTGAACGCGGCGCCGATGGTTTCCGGCAAGCCCTGGCCGCCGAATTTCTCGTCGGCGACCAGACCGATCCAGCCGCCGTCGACGTATTTCGCGAACGCTTCCTTGAAGCCTTTCGGCGTGCGCACGCTCTGCGTCGCGCGGTCGTACTGGCAGCCTTCGGCGTCGCCGCTCTGATTCAGCGGCGCGAGCACCTGCTCGGCAAAACGTGCGGCCTCGTCGAGCACGGCGTCGACCAGATCACGTGTCGCGCCGGCGCAGGCGGGCAGGCGTTGGTAGATCGATTCGATATCGAGCACGTCGTACAGCGCGAAACGCAGATCGGCAAGCGGTGCTTTGTAGCGACTCATGCTGTTCTCCGGAAAGGGATCGCTTCGTCAGCCGGCCATCAGGCGAAGGCTGCACGACAGATCTAAAGGTGACGCGTTCTCAGCGGTAGGTATTCGGCACGCCCGGAACCGGTGACAGCCGGCTCGAACGGTCGAACGGGAAATGCGCCTCGGGTTCGCTGGTGTCGATCATGCCCTTGAGTTGGTAGGCGAAGTCGCCGGCCGGCGGCAATGTCACCGAAGTTTTCAAATGCGCTTCCACCACGTCGCCGTTGCTGCCGACGATGTCCATGTCGGGTGCGAGGCTGATCTCGCCGGCATTCGCGCCGTTCACGCTCAGGCTCGCCTTGAAGGCGCTGTAATGCATCGACATCGTGCTGTAGTTCTGGATGCGCAGGGTGATGCGCCAGCTGCCGTCAGCCTGCACGGCGAGTTGCTGGATGCTCGCCGTGGAAGGATGCACGCGCTTGACCGGACCGCTGCTGCAGGCGACGAGCAGAAGCGCCGATACGACGACGGCAGACAGGATGCGCAGATTCATTGCGACCTCAAACGAGCGTTCGAATGGACGCCTAGCCTATCCAATCCGGCGCACGCCGCAAAGCAGGTGCTGCGGCGCAGGTCGAAAAAGGTTCAGCGTGTCGCCGTGGCCGGCGCGAAGGCCGCGCGACGCGCGATGAATTCGGCGATCGGAACCTGACGCACCAGGCGTCCGGCGCTGATCCGCACGACTTCGTCGGCGAGCGCCGCCACTTCGTCGGCGTGATGCGTGACCAGCACGGTGAACACCTGCAGTTCGCGTTTCAGCCGCTGCAGATAATCGAGCACCTGCTGGCGCGCCTCGGCATGCAGGCCGGTCAGGGGTTCGTCGAGGAGCAGCGCGCGCGGTCTCGAAAGCAGCGCGCGTCCGACCGCGACGCGCTGGCGCTCGCCGCCGGAAAGCGTCTGCGGACGGCGTTCGAGCAGGCTGCCGAGTTCCAGCAAGTCGACGATGGTTTCGAACTCGCGGCGACTCTCGTGCTGCGCGCCGGCGCCGTACAGCAAGTTGTGGCGCACGCTGAGGTGCGGAAACAATCGGCCGTCCTGGAACACGTAGCCGATCCGTCGCTGCGCGGTCGGCACGCGGATGCCGGCGGCGCTGTCGAGCACGATGTCGCCGTCCAGCGCGATGCGTCCGTGGTCCGGTTCGAGCAGGCCGGCGATTGCATTCAGCACGCTGCTCTTGCCGGCACCGGACGGACCGAACAAACCGAGCGTGCGTGCCTGCGTGCTGAAACGCAGATCGAGGTCGAGATCGCCGGCACGATGGCGCAGTTCGAGTTCAAGCATCGCTGCGTCTCCGCCACGGCGCACCACCGGCGACGAGGGTTGCGCAGGCGCTGGCGCCGAAGGCGACGAGCAGCGAGACGATCGCCAGCCGCCGCACGCCGGGCATGCCGCCCGGCACGTTCAGAAGTTCGTAGATCGCGATCGGCAGGGTTCGTGTTTCGCCCGGGATGTTGGAGACGAAACTGATCGTCGCGCCGAACTCGCCGAACGCGCGCGCGAAACCCAGTACGCAGCCGGCGACGATGCCGCGCAGCGACAGCGGCAGCACGATGGTCGCGAAGCGGCGCCAGGCGCCGGCGCCGAGCGTTTCGGCGGCGGCTTCGAGGCGGCGGTCGACGTTGTCGAACGCGGCGCGTATCGATAGCACCAGCAGCGGAAAACCCATCACCGCGGCCGCGATCACCGCGCCGGTCCAGCGAAATGCGACGACGATGCCGAACGTGCCGAGCAATTCGCCGAGCGGGCCATGGCGTCCGAACAGCGCGAGCAAGGCGTACCCGGTCACCACCGGCGGCAGGATCAGGGGCAGGAACAAGATCGATTCGAGCAGCAGGCGGCCCGGAAAGCGTTTGCGCGAAAGCAGCCACGCGAGTGCGAGCGCGAACGGCAATGCGAACACCACGCTGAGCACACCGACGCGCAGACTGAGCGCGAGGGCCTGCCACTCATCCGGAGCGAGCAGAGTCATGACGATTGCCCGACGGTGAAGATCGCAGCAGCCGCGCCGGCGGCATTGCCGCAAAGACCGGCATCCATTGAAAACAGCGATGCGCACACCTGCATTCGCAGGCATGGCAGTTTTCTTGGCGGGCGCAGCGCATCCATAGCCGCGCAAGATCGTCTGTTCCGGCGATGCGCGCAACAGGTCGGGGTGGCCTTTCGAAATCCTGCGAGCGTCGACGAGTGCGATCCGTCGCGCTCGCCTGTCGCGCAATCATCCCTGCGACCGCGGCCCCGCCTTCCCACTATCATGGAAACTCCGCAGGCTTTCCGGTGATCCATGACCACCTCGATACGCGAATTTCCGAGCTCGCAGCTGCGCATCGATCTCGCCCCGGGTGTGCGCATCGGACCGGGCAAGGCCGATCTGCTCGAAGGCATCGATACGCTGGGTTCGATTGCCGGTGCCGGTCGGCGCATGCGCATGAGCTACAAGCGCGCGTGGGAACTGGTCGGCGAACTCAATCGATGTTTCGACGAGCCGGTGGTGGATGCCAGCAAAGGCGGCAGCGGCGGCGGCGGTGCCAGCCTGACTCCGTTCGGACGCAAGCTGCTGAAAAGTTATCGCGCGATGCAGGCCGCATCGCAGGCTGCGATTGCACGCGAGCTTGCGCAACTGCGGCGGCGTGCGAAGGCGCCGGTGTCGGACGTCTGAATCGGAGCGGCTGCTGCGCGCCTGCAATTGCGAAAAGAAATATCAGCTTCGACGCGGCCGAGCGTCAGCACCGCGTGACGATGCGAACGCACTGCCGTCGGCATTCAGCAGGATCGAGCGGTCCAGCGCGTGCACATCGGTCTGGCCGGTCAGCGCGAGGCTGACGTCGAGTTCGCGCCGGATGATCTCGATCGTGCGCGTCACGCCGGCTTCTCCGAGTGCGCCGAGCCCGTACAGGAAGGCCTTGCCGATCAGGCCGGCGCGCGCGCCGAGTGCGAGGGCCTTGAGCAGGCTCTGGCCGCTCTGGATGCCGCCGTCGAACAGCACCTCGATGCGACCGCCGACCGCGTCGACGATGTGCGGCAGCGCGCTGATCGACGCAATCGCGCCATCCAGCTGACGTCCGCCATGATTGGACACGACGATCGCATCGACGCCGGCGTCGACGGCGCAACGCGCGTCGTCCGGATCGAGGATTCCTTTCACGATCAGCGTGCCCGGCCAGCTCTCGCGAATCCATTCGATGTCGGCCCAGGTCAGCGTCGGCACGAACTGGCTGGCAATCCATTGCGCCAGTGTGGTGATGCCGCCGGTCCCGGCCATCTGGCCGTCCAGATTGCCGAACGAGCGGCTCGGTGCGCGCAGCACGCGCCAGAGCCAGGCGGGTTTGCCGAGCATGTCGAACAGGTTCGACAGGGTCAGTCGCGGCGGTACGCTGAGGCCGTTCTTGATTTCGCGATGACGCTGTCCCTGCAGCGGCAGGTCGACGGTCAGCATCAGCGCGCTGCACTGCGCATCGCGCGCGCGCTGGATCAGCGAGCGCGTGAAACCGCGGTCACGCATGACGTAGATCTGGAACCAGAACGGCGTCGGCGATGCGGCATGCACCTGCTCGATCGAACAGATCGACATCGTGCTGAGACAAAACGGAATGCCGGCGGTTGCTGCCGCACGCGCGGCGAGAATTTCGCCGCTGCCGCGAGTCAGGCCGGTGAGTCCGGTCGGCGCGATCGCCAGCGGCAGCGAGGCGGCTTGACCTGCAATCGTGGTCGCGAGTGAACGCTGCCCGACATCGATCAGCACGCGCTGGCGCAGGCGGATGTCCTGCAGCGCGGCGGCGTTGTCGCGCAGCGTGATCTCGTCGTAGGAACCGCGATCGGCGTATTCGAAGAATGCACGCGGCACGCGCCGCCGCGCCAGCGCGCGCAGGTCTTCAACGCAGGTGATGGTTTCGCGCATGCGGCGAATCTCGTCGGAGAGCGGCGCTCGGAATCGGCTTGGTGGCGTTCGCGCGCAGTTGCGCGGATTTCGCACACGTGCGCGCGCCGCTGTCAACCCTCGATTCGGACACCGCAAGGCTGCAGCGGGACATTTCATGCTGCTAGCATCTGCTCGATGTCAGCGTCCGCCTTGCACCTTCTCAACAGCGTTTTCGGTTACCCCGCCTTTCGCGGCGAACAGCAGGCCATCGTCGAGCACGTCGCCGGCGGCGGCGATGCGCTCGTGCTGATGCCGACCGGCGGCGGCAAGTCGCTGTGCTATCAGATTCCCGCGCTGCTGCGGCCGGGCACCGGCGTCGTGGTGTCGCCGCTGATCGCGTTGATGCAGGACCAGGTCGACGCGCTGCTCGAATCGGGCGTGCGCGCGGCGTTTCTGAATTCGAGCCAGGACGCAGCGACTCAGCGCGAGGTCGAACGCAAGCTGCTCGCGGGCGAACTCGATCTGCTCTACGTCGCCCCCGAGCGATTGCTGACGCCGCGTTTCCTCGATCTTCTCGCGCGCGCGCAGGTTGCGCTGTTCGCGATCGACGAAGCGCATTGCGTTTCGCAATGGGGGCACGATTTCCGTCCGGAATATCGCGAGCTCGGCGTGCTGCACGCGCGTTATACGGCGATTCCGCGCATCGCCCTGACCGCCACCGCCGATCCGCGCACGCGCGAGGAAATCGTCGAGCGCCTGGCGCTGGAGAATGCACGCGCCTTCGTCGCCAGCTTCGACCGCCCGAACATTCGCTACGTGGTCGCGCCACGCAACAATGCGCGCCGCCAGCTCGCCGATTTCCTCGATGCGCACCGCGGCGAGGCCGGCATCGTGTATTGCCTGTCGCGCAAGAAGGTCGACGACACCGCGGCGGCACTCGCGGCCGATGGCTTCACTGCACTGGCGTACCACGCCGGCATGGAAAACGCGGCGCGCAGTGCGAACCAGCAGCGCTTCCTGCGCGAGGACGGCGTGATCATGGTCGCGACGATCGCGTTCGGCATGGGCATCGACAAACCCGATGTGCGTTTCGTTGCGCACCTGGATCTGCCGCGCAGCCTCGAAGGCTACTACCAGGAAACCGGTCGCGGCGGTCGCGACGGCTTGCCGGCGATGGCCTGGATGATCTACGGCCTGGCCGATGTGGTGACGGTCAGCCAGATGATCGCGCAGTCCGAATCGAACGACGGACGCAAGCGCATCGAACGCCAGAAACTGGAATCGGTGCTCGGTTATGCCGAAGCCTTGCAGTGCCGGCGCCAGTTGCTGCTCGCCGCGTTCGGCGAGACCCTCGCGCAGCCTTGTGGAAATTGCGACAACTGTCTGGCGCCGCCGCGTACCTGGGACGCGACACTCGCGGCGCAGAAAGCACTCTCGTGCGTGTATCGCAGCGGGCAGCGCTTCGGCGCCGGTCACCTGATCGAGATTCTGCGCGGCGAAGGCGGTGAGCGCGTGCGTTCACTCGGGCATGATCGCCTCAGCACGTTCGGGGTCGGGCGCGAGTACGACGAACGCCAATGGCGCTCGGTATTCCGTCAGTTGCTCGCGAGCGGTCTGCTCGAAGCCGATCAGGAAGGCTACGGCACCTTGCGTCTGACCGAAGCCAGCCGCGCCGTGCTGAAAGGCGCGCGCACGGTACGCTTGCGCGAAGACGCCGCGCCCGAACTGCGGCGCAAGGGCAAGGGCAAATCCGCCGCGGCAGCGAACGGCGGCACGCTCGCGATCGGCTCGGACGAGCGCGAACTGTGGGACGCCCTGCGTGCCTTGCGCGCGCGCCTCGCGCGCGAACACGGCGTGCCGGCGTATGTGATCTTCCACGACGCGACCCTGCTCGCGATGCTGCGCGAACGGCCGCAGTCGCTGAGTGCGCTCGGCGCGATCAGCGGCGTCGGCGAACGCAAGCTGGAGCGCTACGGCGAGGATTTCCTGGCCGAACTGCGCGCGTAGCCGGCGCACCGTTCAGCGCGACGATGACGAATGGGAGGGGCCGGTTGCGGCCCCAAAACGGATAAACTTCGCTCCTGACGTCAACCTGCGCATCCTGCGCTTCGAGGCTCCTCCACGCAGCGCATGGGTTTCATCTCGCCAGCTCCGATCCCACGCGGAATCAATGCGTTGCGCGGCTTTTGCGTGCGCCGGCAGCGCGCGGCGGCGTGCGGCGCATTGATCCTCGCGCTGGTCGCCTGCACGCCTACCTCGGTGCCGGTGCTGCGGGGCGACACGCCGGCGGATTGGCACAATGCGAGTGCGAGCATCGACGCTGCGGCGCCGGCACCGGATCTGCGCAACTGGTGGACCGCGTTCAACGATCCCGAACTCGATCGCCTCGTCGATGCGGCGCTGGCCGACAATCTGACGATCCGTCAGGCGGTGCTGCGCATCGAGGCCGCACGCACGCTCGAAGCGCATCGCAACGCCGGCTTCCTGCCGCAGTTCGGTTTGCATACGTATGCCGAACCGACGCCCGACAGCAGCGCGAGCTACTTCCAGATGGGCTTCGATGCCAAATGGGAGTTCGGCTTTTTCGGTCGCGCGCAAAGCCAGTCGCGCGTCAGTGCCGGCGACCTCGGCATCGCCGAAAGCGAAACCCAGGCAGCGCGTGTCAGCGTGGTCGCCGAAGTCGCGCGCACCTATGTCGAACTGCGCGGCGCGCAGCAGCGTCTCGGCCTGCTCGATCAACTGGCCGCGGCGACGCGCGACAAGGTGACGCTGACCGCGACGCGGCAACGCCTGCGTATGGCGACGGCGAACGATGTCGATCGCGCGCGGGTGGATCAGGCAGCCGCCGAGGCCGCGTTGTACGAGCCACGCGCGACGATCGAACGTTGCCGCCAGCAGCTCGCGGTGCTGCTCGGTCGCGGCGCGCGCGCCGACGACTTCGTCGCGGTGGGCGATCCGCCGCGCCTCGGCGATCTGCGCATCACGACGACGCCGGCCGATCTGCTGCGCACGCGCCCGGAAATCCAGCGCGCACAGAGCGATGTCGTCAAGGCTGCCGGCGAACTCGGTCTCGCGCGCGCCGACCTGTATCCGAGCATCGGCCTCGGCGGTTCGCTCACCTATGCCGCGCGCGTGATCGGTCACACGCGTCTGTCCGATGCCGACGGCATCGTCACTTTCGGTCCGGCGATCGATATTCCGCTGTTCGACTGGGGCGCACGCCATGCACGGGCCGATGCGCGCGGCGCGCTGCTCTCGGCCAGCGTGCTCGCGTATCGACAGGCCGTGCTCGAAGGCGTTGCCGAAGCGGAAACCGCGATGGCGATGCTGGAGCAGCAGCGTGAGCGTTGTGTCGCACTCGCGCAGGGCGTGGCCGCACTCGAAAGCGGCGAGCAGAGCACGGCGACGTTGAACCGTCTGGGTCTTGCCGACGGTTTCGATCGCATCGCGGCGAGCGCTGCGATGCTGCAGGCACGCATCGATGTCGGGCAGGCCGAGCAGGAGCGCAATATCGCGTTCATCGCGCTGTACAAATCGCTCGGCGGCGCGCCGTTGCCGGAGCCGGAGACGGCGGCCGCGACTGCGACTGCAGCCGCCGCGTCGGCGCGCGCGCAACAGACGCAGGACGCGCGCTGATGGTGCCGCTCGCGCGCAAGACGTTGATCTACGAATGGCGCCGCTTCCTGCCGTCGGCGCTCGCGGTTGCGTTCTCCGGCCTGCTGCTGCTGGTGCAGGCGGCGCTGGTGCTCGGCATCTTCAACAGCGCCGCGGTCTACATCAAGAAGTCCGGCGGCGATCTGTGGGTCGGCTATCCGGGTACGCAGAGCATCGAGCTCGGTCGTCCGATTCCGCACGATGCGGAAATCAACCTGCTGATGGACCCGGAGGTGGCGCGCGTCGAACCGTTCCGCTGGATCGATGGCGACTGGCGCGGACCGGCCGACAAGGGTGGCGTCTCCGTGTTCGTCTCCGGCATCGACACGCGCGCCGACGGCATGATGTTCGCCGACGTGCTGGCGCCCGAACTGCGCGCCAAGCTCGACGAACCGGACAGCGTGATCGTCGATCGCGCGGACCTGTCCAAACTCGGCCTGCAGGTCGGTGCGCAGGCGGTGATCAACGGCAAGCGCGTGCGCATCGTCGGCGTCGGCAACGGGCTGCGCGCCTTGGGCGGAGTCAACATTCTCACGTCGCTGGCGACCGCGCGGCGGCTGGAGAACGACAACGAAGCCGGCGACGTTGCCTACTATGTGGTCAAGCTGCACGATCCGCAGCAAGCCGACGCGGTGCGCAAGCGCCTGCAGCCGGTCGGATCACGACGCTACGAAATCTGGACGCGGCCCGCCTTCGCGCATCGCGCAGTCACCTACTGGATGTTCGAAACCGGCGCCGGCCTCGGCGTGATCTTTCTGGCGATCGTGGTTTTCCTGGTCGGCTCGGTGATCACCAGCCAGACCCTGATGGGCGCGGTGGCGGGCTCGATTCGCGAATACGCGACCCTGCATGCGCTCGGCGTCGGCTTCACTGCGCTGCGACGCGTAGTGCTGAAACAATCGGCCTGGGTCGGTGCGTTCGGGTTGCTGGTCGGCGGGGTCGCGACCACGCTGGTGGTCTGGGCCGCCGGCCGGCGTGACGTTCCGGTACAGCTCGACCTGACCACGATCGCGGTCTGTGGCGCGCTGGTCATGGCGATTGCGCTGGTGTCGGGTCTGCTCGCGGTGCGCACCTTGCGCCACGCCGATCCCGCCCTGTTGCTGCGTTGAGCCTCGCATGAACGCCGCACTCGTCGCCGACTCGCTGAGCAAGGCTTTCGTCACCGGAGCGGTGCGCACCGATGTGCTGCGCGGATTGTCGGTCGAGATCGCGAAGGGCGAGCTGACCCTCGTATCCGGTCCGTCCGGCTGCGGCAAGAGCACGCTGCTGGCGATCCTCAGCGGTCTGCTGCGGCCCGACGCCGGACGCGCGTTCGCGCTCGGCGAAGATCTCGCGCTGCTGAAACCGCAGGAGCTCGAACGCTTTCGTCTGCGCCACACCGGTTTCGTGTTCCAGGGCTTCAATCTTTTTCCCGCGCTCAACGCGCTCGAACAAGTTGCGCTGCCGCTCGGTTATCTCGGTTTGAGCAACGCGCGTGCATTCGAACGCGCGCGCGCCGCGCTCGACGAGGTCGGTCTTGCCAGCCGCATGCAATTGCGTCCGGCCGAACTTTCCGGCGGCGAGAAGCAGCGCGTCGCGATCGCGCGCGCGCTGGCGAAGGAGCCGCAGCTGCTGTTCGCGGACGAGCCGACCAGCGCGCTCGACGCCGCCAACGGGCAGATCGTCATCGACATCTTGCGCGACATCGCGCGCACGCACGGTGCGACCGTGCTCTGCGTCAGCCACGACCAGCGCCTGATCGCGCACGCCGACCGCGTGCTGGCGATGGAGGACGGGCGCATCCTGTCGGACTATCGTCCGCTGCAGGGAGAGGCTGCATGAAGCGTGCGAACAACCGGATCGCGCACGCCGGCGCGGACAACCGGGTCGGCGTCGCGCAACCGCGCCATCACGTTGCAACGACAGCCGGTGCGATAATCCGCAGCGCACTCCTTGCAGGCTGCGCCGTATGCGGAGCCGGAATGCTCTGCCGTCGAACAGGAATCGCCGAATGATCGTGCCGCGCACCGGGCGCCGCTGTTTTTTCGTACTCGCTCTCGCGCTCGCGCTGACGGCGTGTACGGATGCCGTCGATGCAGGCAAGACCAAAGCGTCGCCCGCGGCAAGTCCGTACGTGGCGATGGCGCGCGGACAGGTCGATGTCGAAGGTGGGCTGGTGCGCATCGTGGCGGCGCGCGATGGCCGCGTCGACGAGGTCAAGGCCGAGGACGGCGACAGCGTCGAACAGGGCGCGGTGCTGGCCTTGCTCGACCAGCGTCAGGCGCAGGTCGGGGTCGGTGTCGCCGAAGCGAATCTGGCGCAGGCCGAAGCACAAGTCGGCGTGCTGAAAGCGAAACTCGCGCCGGCCGAACAACAAGCGAAGCGCCTCGGCGAGGCCGCAGGCGCCGGTGCGACGACGGGTCAGTCCGCCGACGATGCGAGCGCGACCCTGGCCGTGCTGAAGGCGGAAATCGGCGCCGGCGAGGCGGCCGTGAAAGTGGCGCACCAGCATGTTGCCGAGGCGCGTCTGGAAGTCGATGCGCGCACGGTCAGGGCGCCGGCAGCGGGGCGCATCGTGCGCCGCTCGGTGCATGTCGGTGATGTGGTTTCCGCGCAATCGGCGAACGAGTTGTTCCAGCTGCTGCCGAATCGCCAGCGCATCGTGCGCGCCGAACTCAACGAAGCCTACGTCAACTTGGTCAAGCCGGGCATGCAGGCCGAAGTGATGCGCGATTCCGATCAGGGCACGCCGGTTTCCGCGCGCGTGCTGCGCGTCGGCGAGGTGTTCGGTCCGAGCCGCCTGACCGACGATCCGGTCGAACGCGCCGGCGCGCATGACGTCGAATGCGTGCTGCAGCTGGACGGCGGCGATTTCCGCATCGGCCAGCGCGTTCTGGTGCGTTTTCGCCACGCGGCGGCTGCGCCGGCGGGCTGAACCGCGCCGCGCCGAGGGTTTCGGCGCGAAACCCGGACGAAAGATGGCGGCCCTTACCATGCGCGCCTGAAAACCCCGGCACGGGGTTGTTGAGGCATCTTTTGTGACCCAATGGACGATCTTGTGCGACTTTGACGGTACCGTCTCGGTCGAGGACATCACCGATTCATTGCTCGAACGCTTCGGCCGTCCCGGCTGGCAGGCGATCGAGCAGGCCTGGCGCCGCGGCGAGATGGGCTCGCACGATTGCATGGCGCAGCAGGTTGCGCTGCTCGAGGCGACGCAGGCGGAAATGGACGCGCACCTCGATGGCATGTCGATCGACCGCGCGTTCCTGCATTTCGTCGCCGAGACGCGCGCGGCGGGGATGCCGCTGGCGGTGGTCAGCGACGGCCTCGATTACGCGATCCGACGCATCCTCGGCAATCATGGACTGAGCGACGTGCCGATCATCGCCAACCGCCTGCAGGCGGTCGGCGAAAGCGGCTGGCAGCTCGAATTTCCGCACGGCAATCCTGCCTGCCGCGTCGCCGCCGGCAACTGCAAATGCTCGTGCGCCGGACGAGCGCGTGCCGAGCGCCGCCGCGTGCTGCTGATCGGTGACGGCGCTTCGGATTTCTGCGTCGCCGGCGAGGCCGATCTGGTCTTCGCCAAGCATCGCCTGATCGAACATTGCCGCTCGGCCGGTATTCCGTATGTGCCGATCACGGGCTTCACGGATGCGATCGAACTGCTGCCGACCCTGCTCGCCGGCGAACTCGCCGCGCATGGCAGCGAGGTTCCGTTGACCCTGACGCTGCAACCGGCCTGACCGATTGCCGGCCATGTGCCGGCAACCTCCTTTCCGCACCTGTTACCTGCTGCCGCGATCTGCGCGGCAGCTATCGTGGAGATTTTTCGTGAACATCGACCTGTCCAAAGCCGCGCGCGTGCCGAGCGACGCCGAATTGCTCGCCGACGAGGCGAAGTACTGCTCGTTCGGCGACACCGTGCATTATTCCGAGCCGCCGAAAATCTTCGCGCGCTGCGAAGGCAGCTATCTGTACGACGGCGCCGGCACGCCGTTCCTCGATCTGCAGATGTGGTATTCGGCGGTCAACTTCGGCTACTCGAACGAGCGCCTCAACAACGTGCTCAAGCAGCAGATCGACACGCTGCCGCAGGTCGCCAGCCAGTATCTGCATCCGACCAAGGTGGAGCTCGCGAGAATCGTCGCGCAGGACGCGAAGCGCAAGTGGGGCAACGACGGCCGCGTGCATTTCAACGTCGGCGGTTCCTCGTCGGTCGAAGACTCGATGAAGATCGTGCGCAATGCATCCAACGGCAAGAGCCTGGTGTTCGCGTTCGAGGGCGGCTATCACGGCCGCACGCTGGGCGCGTCGTCGATCACCTCGTCGTATCGCTACCGGCGCCGCTACGGCCACTTCGATCGCGCGCAGTTCATCGAATTTCCGTATCACTTCCGCGGCCCCAAGGGCATGTCGAAGGAGGAATACGGCGAACATTGCGTGGCGAAGTTCGAGCGCCTGTTCGAGACCGAATACAACGGCGTGTGGGACCCGAAGGCGAACCAGTGCGAGTACGCCGCGTTCTACGTGGAGCCGATCCAGGGCACCGGCGGCTACGTGATTCCGCCGCCGAATTTCTTCAAGGGCCTGAAGCGCGTGCTGGACAAGTACGGCATCCTGCTCGTGGTGGACGAAATCCAGATGGGATTCTTCCGCACCGGCAAGCTGTGGTCGATCGAGCATTTCGGCGTCAAGCCCGATGTGCTCGTGTTCGGCAAGGCGCTCACCAACGGACTCAATCCGCTCGCCGGCATCTGGGCGCGCGAGGAGCTGATCAATCCCACGGTGTTCCCGCCGGGCTCGACGCATTCGACCTTCGCTTCGAATCCGCTCGGCACCGCGGTCGGCCTCGAGACGATGCGCATGCTCGCCGAGACCGACTACGAATCGATGGTGATGGCCAAGGGCAAGCACTTCCTCGAAGGGCTCAAGGATCTGCAGAAACGTCATCCGGAAATCGGCGATGTCGACGGCCTCGGTCTCGCCCTGCGCGGCGAAATCTGCGAGGCGGATGGTTTCACTCCGAACCGCAAGCTGCTCGATCGCATGGTCGATATCGGACTGGCCGGCGAACTCGAACATGCCGGGAAGAAGATCGGCCTCGTGCTCGATGTCGGCGGCTACTACAAGAACGTGATCACGTTCGCGCCGTCGCTGCACATCAGCACGCAGGAGATCGACCTTGGTATTGCGCTGCTCGATCAGTTGCTCACGCGCGCCAAGCGCGGCTGAGACGAGCCGGTCGAAAAAAACCCGCCGATCGGCGGGTTTTTTTTTGCTGGCTGCGGGATCAGTGATCCCAGCGTCCCGCGTTGTAGCGCCAGCGATTGCCGTCGTGATCCCAGCGCGCCGGTGTGTAGTGGTAGCCGCGGCGTTCCCGCACGAAGTGACCTCGGCTCCATGCGTATCTGCGATGGCTCCAGTTCCACGAGCCGGGCACCCAGACGTAGCCGCGACGTGGCGCAGGAACCAGCTCTTCGCGCAGCGGTGGCGGCTCCGAAGTCGCATAGATCGTCACCACGCCGCGCGCCTCGGCAGGGCTCGCGCTGAACGCGCAGGTGCCGACCAGGGCGAGCGCCGTTGCCAGTATCAGTCCCTTCGAACCTTGCATGATTTCCTCCTCTCTCATGCGCCCGGATGGACGCGCGAATGGGTGGAAAAACTAGCGCGGCGCGACTGAACGCAACCCGAGCAGATGCGCAGGCTGCGCGCTGTCTTCATACACGCAGTGCGCTGATCACCGCAGATTAATCCAGTGCGACTGCGCCGCAAGGAAATGCGCTCAGGGCGCGCGACGCAGCGCGACCACCGCGTTCAGACCGCCGAAGGCAAACGAGTTGCTGAGCACGGCGCGTACTTCTTTTTCGCGCGCGACATTCGGTATGCAGTCCAGATCGCATTCGGGATCGGGGTCGATGAAGTTCACCGTCGGCGGCAGCACGCCGTCGCGCAACGCGCCGATCGCGGCGATCAGTTCGATCGCGCCGGCAGCGCCGAGCGCATGCGCGTGCATCGACTTGGTCGATGACATGGCGAGCGCGTCCGCATGCGCGCCGAACACACGCCGGATCGCCTTGGTTTCGGTCGGATCGTTGGCCGGTGTCGCGGTGCCGTGCGCATTGATGTAGCCGATCTCGTCGGCGCCGAGCGCGCCGTCGTCGAGTGCGCGCTGGATCGCGCGCGCCGCACCGATCTCCGACGGAAACACGATATCGGCCGCATCGGCCGACATGCCGGCACCGGCGAATTCGGCGAGGATGGTGGCGCCGCGTCGCTGCGCACGCTCGAGGGTTTCCAGCACGTAGATGCCGGCGCCTTCGCCGATCACCATGCCGCGGCGCTGTTTCGAGAACGGCCGGCAGGTGTCGTCGGCCATCACACGCATCGCTTCCCAGGCCTTGACCACGCCGTAGGTGATGCAGGCTTCGCTGCCGCCGGCGACCGCTGCATCGGCGACGCCGCTGCGCACCATGTGGAAGGCCTGCGCCAGCGCATGGTTCGCCGACGAGCACGCGCTCGCCGTCGCGAAGGCAGGTCCGCTCAGTCCGTGTTCGATGCTGACCTGGCAAGCCGGCGCGTTCGCCATCAGGCGCACGATCGTCAGCGGATGCAGGCGCGGATTGTTCTCCCGATACAGGCGCTGCGAGGCGGCATCGTGGGTCTGTTCGCCGCCGACACCGCTGCCGATGATGACGGCGGTGTTCTCGCCGATGCCGTCGGCTGCGAAGTCGATGCCGGATTGCGCGATCGCCTCGCGCGCCGCGACCAGGGCGAACTGCGAAACGCGATCGAGCAGGATCAGCCGCTTCTCGTCGAACCAGGCGAGCGGATCGAAATCCTTCACCTCGGCAGCGATGCCGAAGCGCAGCGTTTCACGCGGCAGGCTGGTGATCGCGCCGATCGCCGAGCGGCCTTCGCACATCGCCGCCCAGGTCGGAGCGGCGCCGATGCCGAGCGGCGTGACCGCTCCCATGCCGGTGATGACGACGCGATGCACAGGCATTGAACCGAGGCCGCGAATCGCTCAGCCCGCAGCCGGTGGCGGCGCGTCCTGCACGGCGACGAGTTTCTCGACCGCATCGACCAGACCCTTGACCGACTCGGTGTCGAAGTTCGGATCGCGATCGGGCATCGTGATCTTGAAATGGTCCTCGATCTCGAAAATGATCTGCACCGCATCGAGCGACTGGATTTCCAGATCCTTCAAGGTCGCGTCCGGCGTGATGCGCGCGCGGTCGATGCCGGACTCCTTCGAGATGATGTCGAACACGGTGTCCTGTACGCTGCTCATTCCACGTCTCCTTGATTTCGTCGCGCGGTGGCGGCGTCGCTGACCTTTTGGTGCGGCATGATCGCCGGGTGGCGTGCGATCTTCAAGCGACCGCGGCCGGATGCTGTCGACGCTGCACGGCACTGCGGGCATACTGCGTCGCTGCGAATCCGCTCCTGCAGGCCGCATCGACGGTCCGCTTCCGAAGGCAACCCGATGTCCAATACCGTGGTCACCTTGTGGCTGCTCAACATACTGCTGGATACTTTCGGCCAGCTTTCGTTCAAGGCCGCCGCAGCCGCAACCGATCTCGGCGAAGGGCTTGCGCGCTGGAAGGCGATGGCAGGACGGCCGTGGATCTGGTGCGGCATCGCCTGCTACATCGGCGAGTTCCTGATCTGGCTCGCGTTCCTGTCGCTGATGCCGTTGTCCGAAGGCGTTCTGCTCGGTTCGATCAACATCGTCGCGATCATGGTGGCCGGACGTTTCCTGTTCGGCGAGAAACTGTCGCCGCTGCGTACCGCCGGCATTCTGCTCGTCGCCGCCGGCGTCGCTGTCGTGGGGCTCGGCTGATGCGGCGGTTCTATCTGATCGGATTCCTCGTGCTGGTCTGCTTCGATACGTTCGCGCAGATCTGCTTCAAGCTGACCGCCAATCACGCGATGCCGCCGGAGTGGAACGGCGCGTGGCTGCTGCGGGTGTTTTCCACTCCTTGGGTGTACTGCGCGATTGCGTGCTACGTCGGTGCGTTCCTGACCTGGATGACCCTGCTCGAACATGCACCGATCGGACCCGCGTTCGCGGCCTCGCATCTGGAAGTGATCAGCGTCATCGCATTGTCGGTGCTGATCTTCGGCGAGCACGTCGGGCTGCCGCAGTTGCTCGGCAGTGCGCTTATCATCGCCGGCATCGTCTGCCTTGCGATCAGCGAAACCGATGGCGAGAAGTCCGTTTAGCCGGGAGATTCCGCCGACCGCCGGCCTGCCGCCGCGCTGGCGCGATCTGCCACCGTTCATTGCTGCGGCGCCGGAGCAGGGCGATCTTGCGCGCCGTGCCGCGAATTTTCTCGGCGTGGATGCGCTGCAGATCGAATGCTCCGGCACCGCGAGTCTCGTCGTTGCATTGACCGCGATGCATCGGCTCAGCGGTCGCCGTGTCGTGATCGTGCCGGCGTATACCTGTCCGCTGGTCGCACTTGCGGTCGCGCATTGCGGACTCGAGCTGCGCCTGTGCGATCTTGCTCCGGGCTCGATCGATTTCGATGCAACCGAGCTCGAACGCCTCTGCGACCGCGACACGCTCGCACTGGTGCCGACGCACCTGGCCGGTCGCGTCGCCGATATCGATACCGCGCTGGCCTGCGCGCGCCGTGTCGGCGCCTTCGTCATCGAAGATGCCGCGCAGGCGCTCGGTGCACGCCGGCACGGCCGCGCGGTCGGACTCGATGGCGACGCCGGATTCTTCAGCCTCGCCGTCGGCAAGGGCCTGACCACGTTCGAAGGCGGCATCCTGGTTGCACGCGATGCGAAGCTGCGCGAGGAATTCGCGCGCACGAGTCGCCGGATCGCGCCGCAGAAGATGAAGTGGGAACTGCAGCGTTCGCTGCAGCTGCTCGGCTACCACCTGTTCTATCGGCCATCGCTGCTCGGCATCGCCTACGGTTCCCCGCTTCGACGCGCCTTGCGTCACGGCGATCTGATCGGCGCGGTCGGCGATGATTTCGGCCCGACCATTCCGTTGCATCAGTTGGGCCGCTGGCGTCAGTCGGTCGCTGCGCGCGCGTTCGAGCGACTGCCGGCGTTTCTCGACGACGGCGCCGCGCGTGCGCAGCAGCGCAAGTCGCGCCTGCAGGACATTCACAGCATCAAGGTCATCGACGATCCGCCGGACGCGCATGGAACCTGGCCGTTCCTGCTGCTGCAACTGCCGAGCGAGACGCTGCGCGATCGCATGCTGCAAAGGCTCTGGGGCGAAGGCCTCGGCATCAATCGATTGTTCATTCATGCACTGCCGGACTACGACTACCTGCGCGCTGTCGTCGGTGAACACGAGGTACCGAACGCACGCGCGTTCGCGGCGACGACGCTGACGATCTCCAACAGCCCGTGGCTCGGGGACGGCGATTTCGCGGCGATTTGCGAGGCGCTGAAAGGCTGAAGCTCGGGTCGAACGGAAGCCCTCGTCTGTTGCCGCGCCTCTGCGCGAAGAGTCAGGCCTTGGCTGTGCTCGCCCGCATCTCCGAGCATCTTGCTCGTGGCACGGTCGATAGCGGTGGGCATTGTTTCCGCGGAGGACTCAGCCACACCGCGGATGAGTGACACGCTACTTCCAGTTGAGATTGAGCTTTCGATGAGAGGCCGCGCAATCGCGCAGGTAGAGATTGATCAGGCTCTGATATGGAATGCCGATGTCTTCAGAGATTGACTTGAAATACGTGATCGATTCTTCGTCGAGACGAATGGTGATCTGTTTCTTGAGTTGCGCTGCGTAGGGATTCTTCCGTGCAGCCGAGAAATCGTAGTCTTTGCGCATGGGAAACCTCTACAGATAAAACCTGGATTCGCGGCTTGTAGCCTTTCGAGCCGAAATGATGCGGATGACATTGCCTGCTTCTCGGCAGCAATGACATACGAGCAGCAATCGCAGCGAGCTACTCAAGCCAAGAAGGATAAAGCGATCTTCGTCTTCGCCGTGGTCCGGGTCGATGATCAGCTTGGCTCGCTCATCGACGAAAACGGATTTCGCTTCTTCAAACGTAACGCCATGCTTGTTGGCGTTGGTGCGCGCCTTGCGCACGTCCCACTCGAATCGAATGGTGCTCATCTGCTCAGCGTAACTACGATGTAGTTTCATGGCAAGCCTGCGTGGAACACGCGGGGGCCTGGCATGGAAGGAATGAAGAAAGTATGCGAAGCACGGAATGCGCGAACACGTTTCGCTGCGATACAAAGCGCTGCGACTATAGCTCGGGATGTGCAGCCTGGATGCGTTCCAGCAAGCGCAGATTCAACGCATGCTGCTGCGCCTGCCAGGCCTGCAATTGCGCGGGATCGATGTCGGGCTGTTCGTCCATGGCGCTCAGCTTGCGTTTCCACCATGCGCGATAGCGATACGCGGAAATGTCGCCGGTGATGTCGCTGCCGATCAGTCGGCCGCGCAGATTGTCGATAACGCGGAACAGGTCGTGATCGTCGAGGCGGCCCTGGTCCCAGTTCGTGCGCGCGACGGTGGGATCGAGTACGTCCTTGTCGATCGACAGGTAGACCGGTAGACGAGAATTGCGGCGTTCGTCGATGAAGCGATCGAGCAGGGCGGTCGGCGTATCGAACGCGCGGAATGCCGAGGCGAGTCCGAAGCGCGCGGCCCAGCGCGTATCGACGCCGACGGTCCAGTAACTGAGCTTGCCGCGGCGCAGCGGCGTCAGATAGTTTTCCCAGGCGTGGCTGGCCGATACGTCGCCCGAGCTGATGCCGAGCACGTGCACGTGCTCGACGAACGGGAGCAGGGCGACCTTGCGCACCCACGAGCCGCAGTGCACGCCGAACGGGAAGCGCATATTGTCCGGGTGATTGTCGAACACGATGACATCGAAGCGTCCGTGTGCGGCGCAGCGCTCGATCAGCGGCCAGCTCAGATGATGGTAATCGCCGCTGCCGAGAAACACGGTGCCATGCTCGGCCGGCAGCGCGCTGTCGATGGCGGCGGCGACCGCGTGCAGGCGACGCAGACTGCAGCCGAAGCGGATCGCTTCCTGCCAGCTCGCAAGGTCGATGACGTGCGCGCCGGGCAGCGCGCCGACCGAGCGGTCGAAATCAAGAACGATGGGCGTTTTCAAGCGTAGCTTCCCGGCGTGCGCCAGCTTCGGCAACGGGCTTCGCATCGACGCGCGCGCGATCACTCTCGAAATGTCCGCCGAGCCGGCGCAATGCCGCGCGCAGCAGGCGACTGCGCGGTCTCACCGCGTGGCGCGTGAAGGTGAAGCGCGCGCCGAGGTAGGCCTTGATCTCCGGATCGGTCCAGCCCGCGACATAGCAGGCGAGGCCGCGGCGCCGGGCGTAGTCGAGGTTGTGCATCCAGCTGATGAAATACAGATTGTGCTCGCGTGCCGCGGGATAGGCGAAGCCGACGTATTTGTCGACCAGGGTTTCGCCGACGACGAAGCACAGATTCCAGCCGATCACGCGACCTTGATGGCGATACACGAACACGGTTCCGGCCAAACTCGCATCCCGCAGCACGGCATCGAAGAAGGCCGGCGTCAGCAGATCGAAATGGATCTCGCTCTGGCGATAGACCTCGAGATAGCGCGCATAGAATTCCGCGCGCACGGCGGCGTCGGCGAAGTACGCATCGCCGGTCACGATCTCGCTGATCTCGAGATCGGCACGCGCGCGCAGCTTGCGCCGGATGTCCTTGCGCCGCGATGAGGACAACCGCGCGAGATAGTCGTCGGTCGATTCGAAATCGATCGGCACCCAGGCCAGAGCCTGGCCGTCGAGCATGACGAAGCCGGCGCGTTCGCATGCAGAAGTCATCTCGCGCGCGCAGGCGTTGCTGGCCTGGTCGAGCAGGGGCGACTCGTGCGGAATGTCCTTGATGATCAGAAACGCATGACGGCGCGCGTAGTCCGCGCTGCACTGATCAACGATGGCAGCCGCGCTCGCGCCGCGTGGAAACAGGGCGTATTCCGACACCGTGGTGCCGATGAAACAGGTGCGCGGACGCAGCCAGCGGCCCCACCACGCATACAGCGGCAACGCCGTGATGCGCCGGCGCAGCGCGTCGTCCGCGGTCGTGAGCAGATCGAAGCGCGCGACGAACGCGGGCGTGCCGAGTTGCGTCGTCGTCGCTGAAAATCCTGCTGGAGGATGGCTCAGAAAATGGCCGACCAGCGCAGGTGGTTCGAGCAGGTTGTGATAGCCCGGCGCGGCCTCGCCGGCTGGCGCGGTCATCCGTCGATCGCAGTCGCCATGCCGACGCCGCGCGGCAGTTCGAGCGGCGTGCTTTCGGCGATGCGATGGAAGAATGCGGCCGAGTGCTGGATCAGCTTGCCGCGCTCCTGGTCGACCGTGACCATGTGGTAGCTGTTGTCGAGCAGCAGGGTTTCGACCGGCGCATGCACGCCGCGCTGCACGACGCGCACGTTGCGCAGCGAGGCGACGTCGTCGTTGGAGGAATGCGCGATGAAGCAGGGCGTGCGCACGCGACCGATGCGATTGCGCACGTGCTGCGAAAGACGCTGGAATTCGGCCAGCGACGGCCACGGAAATCCGGCCAGTCCGGCCGCCTGGCTGTCGCCAGCGAGCATCGCGCCGACGATGCGATTGCGGATGCGCTCATCCTTGATGCCGTAAGGCTCGGTTTCCGCCGACACGCGACCACGGCCGATGCCGAGCGAGGTCAGCATCGGCAACAGGAACGCGAGGCGGCCGATCGCCGGTGTCGCCCAGCCGTCGTGGAAGAAGGTGGTGCCGTAGAGGCCGAGGCCGTCGACGCTGCGCGGCTGGTCGATTGCCAGCTTCAGCGCGAGCACGGCGCCCATCGACAGCCCCGCGACGAATACGTGGTCGACCTGGTCGCGCAGGCGTTCGGCCGCGGCGACTACGCTCGCATACCAATCGCGCCAGCCGGTCGCGAGCAGGTCGGCCTCGTCGCCGCAATGTCCGGCCAGCTGCATGCCGAGCACGCTGAACCCCTGGCGGTTGAGACCATTGCCGACGAAGCGCATCTCCGTCGGCGTGCCGGTGAGGCCGTGGATCAGCAGAACGCCGGAGCGGCCTCCACGCAGGTAGAACTCGGATGGTTTGATCATGGGCAGTCGTCGGGACGAGAGTTTGACGGGCCTCGAGCGGGCGCGGAGGCCGCGGCTCTGGCTTGTCGATGCGGACAGCTTGAAGGGCGCGTCTTTCGCTCAGCTTTCGCGCGCGCCAACGGCGGGCCGGCTGCGAATCGAGGCGTTCAGCCAGGTTGGCCCGGCCCTTGCTTGTAACTTGCCGAACAGGAGATCGACATGAAGCAATGGGTTCGCATGTACACCGTTTCCGTTTCCACCCTGCGCAACGTCATGCCGGTGATTGGCGCTCTGGTCGCCATCCGTCCCGAGCACACGAACATCGCCACCAGCATTCCGGGCCTCGGCGCGTGCAAGAGCACGTATTGCAAGCCGGAGCGGCGCGCGTGGGCGAACGGTCACTAGCACGGAATGTCAGATTCGCGCGATGCACGTCAGACGTGCGCATCGGGCCAGCCGGACGCATACACGCACCGCCGATATTGAACACGACGATCCATCAAGGCGAACCATGAATCACGACATCCTCAAGCGACTCGGGCTGGATCATCTCGACGCGAGTTCACCGGATTTTCTGCAGACGCTGCAGCGCCTGCAGCGCGAAGCCTGGGAAAGCCTGCGCCGCGACGATCAGTCGCGTGCCGAGCTGCAGCACGCTGAAGAGTTTCATCCTGATTGATCGGTACGCGGAGTCCTGCGTAGCGTCGTCGGTACGCGGACGCGTTTTCATCAACTGCAGATAGACGCCGCTGGCGTCGACGCACCCGCGACGCGCCTCAGCGTTCTCCGCAGGGGTTGTGTCCGCACTCGCACAGACCGTCATGCGCGTCGCGCGTGTTGCGCACGGCCTGTTCGCAATACGGACTGCAGTAGCGTTGCCCGGGCTGCACCTTGCAGCCGCAATCGCGATGTTCGCAGCTCTTCTGCGTCTGGTTGGGTTGCGAGGTCATCGGCAAAAACGATCCGGCACGAACGCCTCAGTCCACCGAAGGCAGGCGCATTTCCTGGACCGCGAGCAGCGGCTGCGCGGGAATGGCCGCGGTGACACGCTGTGCATCGGGCAAGCTGACCTTCGTCTCCGGATCCAGCAGCGCGCGTTGCAGCAGATACCGGCGCGACTGTTCGATCCATTCCGGCAGCGTGCCGGCCTGCCATTCCTGCATGCGGTCGAGCCATGCGTAGCAGGAATCCAGATACGCTGCAGGCGTCGACCAATCCAGCGTCGGCACAGGCGGCGGCGGAATGCGCGGGGGAGGTGGGCTCATCCGCGCAAGATACACGGCAAGCGCCGTTTGCCCAAGTGATTCGGGCGCCGAGCGCTCCATCGCGGTACGACTTTCATGCCGCTCGGGATCAAACCCTGACACGACAGCGGCTTCCTATCGCCCATAAACAGCCTGCGCGGTCGCGCTCGCGATAGCATTGCTCTCGATCGCCTGCTTCGCTGTCTCGGCGTCGGCGCCTTGGCGCAGGCCGATGTGTTCGGCACGCAAGGCATAAACCGTCACCACGTAATGGTGTTG
>Ga0247779_1000050_pt1 | contig 104150 bp, 73 predicted proteins | sample UWRJL221509R5_FD_179925 | JGI IMG/M metagenome (GOLD analysis project Ga0247779, IMG submission 179925) | Plant litter microbial communities from Arlington Agricultural Research Station in Wisconsin, United States - UWRJ-L221-509R-5 | ecosystem: Environmental > Terrestrial > Plant litter >... | reverse complement strand
GGTCGAGCCGGAGAGCACGGACGCGATGTTGGGCCTGTCTGCGGCTCGCCGGGGACAAGCCAAGAAAGACGACCAAGCGGGCTTCCTAGAAGCCGAGAAGTTGCTCCAGGGCGTGCTCGAGCGGGAGCCCAAGAACGTGGACGCGACCTTCAATCTGGCCATCCTGTACTCGGACTACTTGAAGCGCCCGAGCGATGCGACTCCGCTCTTGCGGCGCTTTCTGGACGATGCACCCAAGAATCATCCTGGGCGTCCCGAGGCGGAGCGCCTGATTTCGGGCGTGCAGGGCGTGAAAAAGTAGTCAGCGCCGGCCCGCGTCGTCGCTCCGTCGCGTCGGCGAGCGAGACAAGTGATTGAAACACGGCCGGAATCCGTGCAGACCGGGCTCATAAATCTTGCAATCCACGGCCCGATGTTGACAACGTCGCGGCCTATGCCCGGGTACAAATCAAAACTCCCAGCGATCCTCTCGCTGGTGGCCGCGCTGCTTGGCCTGCTCTTCGCTTCGAACTCGACGCTGGACTACGCAAAACACCTCGATCGTCGCTTGCACGACGTGCATTGCAGCTTCATTCCGGGCGCTCCGGCGACTTCGGAAGCGGAGGCCTGTCGCGTCGCGATGTACAGCCCTTACTCGGCGCTATTCAAGGAGCAGTATTGGGGCGGGATCCCGATTTCGCTGTTCGCGCTGGGGGCGTTCGCATTTTACTCGGCGTTTGCCGTGTATTTGCTGGTGTACGGCCCACGCGCGCCCAAGCGCGCGCTTTCGTTCTTCGGCGCCGTGAGCGTCTTGCCGTTACTCGTGTCGCTGGTCATGTTCACCATCTCGGTGACCAAGCTCGGCACGGTGTGCAAGACCTGCGCTGGCATCTACATCTCGTCGATCCTGCTGGCCGTGGCCGGGGTGATGGCGTTCCTATCCAGCAAGCAAGAGACGGTTGGCGAGCCGCGCGCGGTGGTCGGCCCGGCCTTGCCGCTGATCTGGTTGGTCTCGCTGGGCGCGATCTCGCTGATGCCGGCCCTGGTGTACGCCGCCAGCGCGCCGGACGAGCGCCCCTACCTCACCAAATGTGGCGAGCTGAAGCAGGCCAAAATCAAGAACGACGAGTTCGTCAAGGTGACGACATCGCGCCCGATTCAAGCCACGCTTTTGTTCGAGGATCCGCTGTGTCCGACCTGCAAGGCGTTTCACGAGCGGCTCGTGGGCGAAAATATCATCGAGAAGCTCGATATCGATCTGGTGCTTTTCCCCTTGGACAACGAATGCAATTGGATGCTCGATCAAGCGCTCCACCCGGGCGCGTGCATCGTCTCCAAGGCGGTGCTGTGCGGCGGTGTGCAAGCGCGCGCCGTGTTGGAGTGGGCCTACGAAGAGCAAGAGTTCTTGTCGCGCGCGGGCAAGCAGGGACCGAACGTGCTGCGCGCCGCGATCAAGCAACGCTGGGGTGACGTGATGCTCAAATGTGTCGATGATCGCAAGACCGAGACACGCTTGAACAACCACCTGCACTACGCTTCCGACAACAACATCCCGGTCTCGACGCCGCAGATGTACCTGGGTACTCGACGCGTCTGCGATGAAGACACCGACTTGGGCTTGCGCTTCACGCTCGGGCAGTTGGCCCCCGAGGTGCTCAAATGAGCGCCAAGGCCCCCGCAGCGGCCCTGGCGGGCCTGGCTAGCGGCGCGCTGTTCGTGCTCGGCAGTCTGTTGGCCGTCAGGTTGTGGGTTTCGGGCGCTAGCGAGCGCCTGAGCACGCCGGAAGCCGAGAAGCCCAAGGTCGCGGTCGCCGATCAGTCGGAGGTCGGCTATTGCACGCCGCAATTCAAGCAGGTGCTGGAGCGCGTGCTGCATTCATGCGGTCTCGGCGGCGATTCGCGACGTGGCTGCCAACCGGCGGACGTGAAAACCTTCGCTTCGATCAGTGATGAAGACTTCAATGCCCTATTCACACCGCTGAAGGATCGCGGCGCGGTGGTGATGTTCGACGAGGGTGAAGACAAGCTCGACGAGCAGGGTAAAAAATTGCTCGAGGACAAGTGGTTCGCCCGCCGCGGCGCGCGCTACTTCTTCGTCGTGGCGCGCGCTTCCAAGAGCGGCAACCAAGCCAAGAATCGAGCGCTCTCTCACCGGCGCGCGAACTCGGTCATGTTTCACCTGAACGAGGTCGCCAACGATCCGGAAATCGAATCGAAAGTGGGACTCTTGTGGCTAGGCAACGAGTTCGCGCAGCTGTCCCGCGACTATTGCTCGTGGCCCAGCTCGCGCGGTGACCTCAAGTGTGACGAAGAAGCCATCAACCGGAGCGCGTTCGTGTCATGGGTAGACTGCCGACTCTGAGCCTTGCGCTGAGCCTTGTGCTGCCGATCCTGAGCGGCTGCGAGACCGTGTCCCAAAAGGACGCGCCGATGGCCACGAACGAGCGCAGCCAAGCGATCACCCAAAAAGGTCCGGTCACCGTCAGCACGCCCGCGACCATCGCCGTCAAAGCGAGCGAGCCCTCGGCTGCCAAAAAGCCGCGCACGCTGTGCGCGGGCAAGCTCGCGGAAGCGGGTCACTCGTTGCCGAAGAAGCACGTCTCGCGCGCCGCGGCCAAGAGCGCGCCCGAGCTGCCCGAGTCCTTGCCGATCGGCGCCGGCAAGTGGACTTGGCTCAACTTCTGGGCGGCCTGGTGCGCGCCCTGCAAAGAAGAGATCCCGCGGCTGCTCGGTTTCGAACAAAAGCTCACGGCTTCCGGGGCCGCGTTCCGTCTCTCTTTCGTTTCCCTCGACGACGACGAGCGGCAGTTGCACGACTTTTTGGACAGTCAGCCGAGCGCCGGCCTGCACGCCAGTTACTGGCTCAAGGAGGGCAACGAGCGCGAAGACTGGCTGAAGTCAGCCGGGCAAAATCCGGACGCGCCCCTGCCGTTCCATCTGTTGGTCGACCCCAAGGGCAAAATCCGCTGCGCCATCCAGGGCGCAGTGGAAGATGGTGACTACGCGGAAGTCGTGGCTATCGTTTCCGCCCACTAGGATCCCTGAACGACTTGGGGGATTGACCACCAAAAACGCCAGAAGAGGGAGAGGGGATTGGAATTCAGGGACAGGCCCAAGACCTGGAAATCCGTCCCACATTTCTGGAAATCCGTCCCACATTTCTGGAAATCCGTCCCACATTTTCTGGTAGCGGTTTCAGATCGGTCGCATTTTGTGGCTGAAAATGGCTGCCAGCTGCGCTGCGCCGCGTTTGTTCGTGCCCAGCAGCGTGGAGTTGTCTAACCTGCGAGCCACATGGCTGGACGCACTGACATCGCCGAAGTTGCTCGGCACGCGCGAGTTTCGAAGAGCACCGTTTCCCGGGTCATCAATGGCGGTTATGCCAGCGCGGAGGTCAAATCACGCGTTGCCAAGGTAATCGCCAAGCTCGGCTATACGCCCTGGACTACGGCTCGAAATTTCTCGCTCGGTCGCGCGGGCTGCTTCGGCCTGGTGATGGAGTCGAGCCAGAGCGAGTGGATCACGCAGATCTTGGGCGGCATCGAAGAAGAGCTCACCGCCAAGCACATCTCGCTGCTGGTTGGCAGCTTGGTGTTGAAGGGTACGTACGATGCGACGACCGTGCTGTCCTGGATTCGCGAGCGCCGCGTCGACGGCCTGATCTTCGCGCGCCCCGGCCGTCGTGAGCGTACGGTGGTCGAAACGGCGCGCAAGGCCAAGGTGAGCTTGTCTTTGATCACACCGGACGAAAGCTTCAAGTCTGGCGCGGTGCTGCGCAGCAACAACGCCGAAGCGGGCCGGGAGATCGCTGACCACCTGTACGACCTCGGGCATCGGCGGATCGCCTTCCTGGGCGGTCCGAAAGAGTCGCTCGATAGCCAGCAACGCTTCGAAGGCCTGGAAAGCGGCTTGAAAGCCAAGAAGGTCAAGCTGCTACCCAGCAACGTGACCTTCGCGCCTCGCTACCACGCTGAAGAAGGCAAGGCGTACGCCGAACGTTGGTTGAAGATCGCACGCAACCGCGCGCCAACGGCGGTCGTGCTGGCCAACGACACCATGGCGCTCGGCTTCATGCGCACCCTGCACGCGCAGAGCGTCGGCATTCCGAGCGAGGTCTCGGTGGTCGGGTTCGACGACATTCCGGCAGCGAGCCTGTTCTGGCCTGGGCTCACCACCGTGCGCCAGCAGATGCGGGCGATGGGAGCTGCGGCGTGTCGCACGCTGCTCACTGCTCTATTGGAAGAACAGCCCGAACGATCGGTACTCGAGTTCCCGATGGACCTAGTCGTTCGGCAGAGCACCGGGCCGGCGCCACGCGCCGCTTTGCCGTGAACGCGCCTTTCTCCGGTCCGACTCTGGAGCTGCCCGCGCAGCTCAAGCGCGGCCTGCAAGCGGGCCATCCCTGGGTCTATCGCGACCACGTTCCGCGCGGTTTCCAGGCCCCATCCGGGACCTGGGTCAAGGTGCGGGCCGGTGGTTACTCGGCGTTTGCGCTGTGGGACGAAACGTCCAAAATCGCCCTCCGGCTATTTTCGGAGCGAGTCGTGCCCGACGCGGCCTGGGTAAAGGAGCGCGTTGCTGCCGCGCTCGCGCTCAGGCGTGCACTGCTCGACGAGAACACTTCCGCGTATCGCTTGCTGTACGGGGAAGGGGACGGCATCCCGGGCCTGACCGTCGACGTGTACGGGTCATTCGCGGTGATCGTCAGCTACGCCGATTCGCTCGAGACGCTGGTGCCGTGGGTCGTGCGCGCCCTGGTCGAGCTCTTGAAGCTGCATGGCATCGTACGCCGTGCGCGTGTGCGCGATGGAGAGCCGCCGCGGCTGGAGGTGCTTCATGGGCGACTACCTCCGCGCGAGCTGATCATCGTCGAGCACGGCCTGCGCATGCAGGTGGATCTCTTCCTAGGCCAGAAAACCGGGCTATTCCTCGACCAGCGAGAGAATCGGCGATTTCTGGGCGAATTGTGCGCGGGTAAACGCGTGCTGAACCTGTTCTCGTACACGGGGGCGTTCTCGCTGTATGCAGCGCGTGCCGGTGCCGCGAGCGTCACCAGCGTGGACCTGTCGCAACCCGCCGCGCGCGCAGCACGCACCAACTTCGAGCTGAACGGCCTGGACCCGGAGCAACACGAGTTCTTGGCAGAAGACGTGTTCGAATTCTTGGAGCGCACTCGGCAAGCTGGCATCAGCTACGATGTCGTGATCTGTGATCCGCCGAGTTTTGCCAACTCGCGAGAACAACAGAGGAATGCGCTGCGCGCCTACGTCAGCGTGAACAGCTCGGGGCTGCGCGTGCTGGAATCGAACGGCGTTTATGCGGCGGCGAGCTGCACCGCGCAGGTCAGCAGCGAGGCGTTCCGGGGCGTGCTGGCAGAGGCCGCGGTGAACGCCAAGCGCCGGCTGCAAATCTTCCACGACGCGGGCCATGCCGCGGACCACCCTATTTTCGTAGGGCATCCGGAAGGGCGCTACCTGAAATTTCTGGTCGCGCGCGCGCTACCGATCGCTTGATGTCGACCTGCGCTCACGCCCAGGCGCGACGGGTGTCGTTGAAGCTCGAGACCAGGTCGCTTGCGCCACTCTGACGCGCAACCTGGATCGCTTGCTCGATGTAGTTGATGGCTTCGGTCTCTCGGTGGCGGCCATGTGCGACGTGCGCGAGTGCCGAGAGCACGCGCGCGCGATCGCTGCCGCTCGGTCCGGCGACGTCCAACGCTTCGCGCAGCACGCCTTCGGCGTCTGCGAAATCTCCGGCCCGCGTCAGCGAGGCGCCCAGCTTGCGACCGAAAATCAGCACTGCGCGCAGCGGATCATCCAGCTCTCCGCGTGAGATTTCCTGGCGCGCGATCTCCAAACCGCGGCGCAGGGCCAGCACCTCGGTAGCGGCGTCGCCGCGCGCGGTGGCGCGGTCCGCGACTTGCTCCAGGAGCAGCAGCGCTTGGAAGGAATCACCCGCGTAGTACGCATGTTGGGCGCGCGCCTCGATCGGCGCGTCGATGCGCTCACAAGCGCGCAGGGCCTTGGCGTGCAGCTCCTTGCGTGCCGTCGCAGGAATGCCACTAAGGACGATCTCGCGCAGCAGCGGATGCGAGGTCGACACGCGACCTGCCTCCAGCTCGACCATCCCAGCACGCTGCAAGTCCGAGAGCATGCCTTCCAAGTTGTCCGTTTTGGGGAGCAGCTCGAGCACGGTGTCCGGCTTCATTTCATCGCCGATCACGGATAGCGCCTGCAAGGTGCGACGCGCATTGGGCTCCAGAGTATCGACGCGCAACGCGATCAAGTCTGCCAAACGACTGGGCGGGTCGCTGCCACCTTCCTGCGAGTAACGAAGCACTTGCTCGATGTACATCGGCAGGACGCCCTTGGCGTCCTCGGTCACCGAGCGTGGCCCGTTGCGGCCTGGGCGCAGCAGCCGCGACACGGCAGGTGGCGGCAGCCCGCCCAAAATGCGCGCCGCAGCGTCCGCGCCCCAGCCGGCATCGAAGCCCGGAATGTGAGCGGCGATCAAGAGCGCGGAGCACGCGGGCGGTTCACCCACCACGTCGGCGAAGGCATTCCGGCTCGGACCATCGATGCGGTAGATGTCGTCGATGGCGAGGATCACGCGCTGCTTACCCGCGCGACGTGAGGCCGACATGAGGGCCCAACGAAGTGCTTCTGCCAATGCGTGACGGCGTTCTGCCGGCGAGCGGATATCTTGGCGTGTCGGCGCGCCCGAAAATACTTCGTTCAAGCCCGACGTCGCGTCGGTTGCAGCACCCTCGAAGCGGCGGTCGTCGACCGCGTCCGGGCCGAGTTGCGAGAGCTTCCGGATCGCTTCGCGCAGGGCGTAATAAGCGACCTCCGCGTAGAACGGATCGGGCCCCGTGAGCACGGTCAGGTCGCCCTCGGCCCGAGCGCGTCCAAGCAGCTCGCGCAAGAGGCGTGTTTTGCCGGCGCCCGGCTCGCCCACCAAGCGGGCGCCGACCAGGCTGCCGCGCACGCGCTGCCTGCGATCCTCGAGCCAGTTCAAGTCCTCTTCGCGAGCGACGAGCGGCAGAGGTAGCTGTGGCAAGGTGGGATTTTCAGGAACGCCACTGCGGATCGGTAGCCGCGCTCCGCACTCGAGGCAAAATTTGGCCATCGGCACGAGCGAGCCGCAGGAGCCGCAGTTGATGCCTCCGAGCATCGGCGGCAGGGAGACGCGCTGCTCGGGCCGGATGCTTTCCGCCAAGACCAGCGCGCTCTTCAATGCGTCGGCAAACTCGGCCGCGTCCTGGTAACGCTTCTTCGCGTCCTTGGCGAGCGCCTTGAGCACCACGTCCACCAGCGGCTCGGGGATATTTCGCTCAGGCGCCACTTGGCGCGGGTCGGGCACCGGGATCGTGAGGTGCATCATCACGACCTGCGTCGGGCTGTCGGCTTCGAACGGGAGGCGGCCGGTCAGCAATTGGAACAAGACCACGCCGATCGAATACAAATCGCTCCGGCCGTCGATCGCGTCGCCGCGACCTTGCTCCGGTGCCATATAGTCCGGAGTGCCGCACACGATGCCCGGGCTGGTGACGCTCGGGTTCTGCGCGTCGGCGCGTAGCTTGGCGAGCCCGAAATCCACGACTTTCACGAAGTCGCCGCCGCGGCGCAGGGGTTCGAGAATGATATTTTCCGGCTTGAGATCGCGGTGCACGATGCCCAAATCATGGGCTTCGCTGAGCGCTGCGAGCGCCTGCCGCAAGACCTCGACGATGCGCGTGAAGGGCAGTGGGCCCTCTTCGTAGGCGACGCGCGCGAGATCCTTGCCGCGCAAGAACTCCATCACCAGGTACGGTTGCCCGTCGTCGGTACGACCGAAGTCGAACACGGCGATCGAGTTCGGATGGTTCAACTGGCTCGCGGCGCGCGCTTCCGTCATGAAGCGGAGCGCGGAATTTTCATCCGACAGCAAGTGCGGATGGATGATCTTGACCGCCACCGTCCGCCCGAGCGCGGCTTGTTCGGCGCGGTACACGCGCCCCATGCCGCCGACGCTGATCAGATCCAGAATGTAGTAGCCGCCAGGCAGCGATTTGCCGACGAACTTGTCGTCGGTCGTCGAACCCATGGTTCCCACCGGAAAACCGCACGCCGGGCAATACTGGTGCTCTGCGTTGCAGGTTGACCCACAGTGGGGACAAATTCGACTAGAGGCTTCTGCTGCTGACAACCAACGACTCCGGAGGTGGCTCACGCGAGGCGCTCGCGACCCGGCCGAACTATGAACAGGCCTGCCATTCTAAGCCAGCGTTGCCTTCGCAAACCAGCCTTTGTCCGTCGGGGATCCGGAAAATCAGCCGTCTCGGCTAGGGTGTCAGGCCGGGACTGGAAGCAAGGCCGGCAGCCCGCCCGCCCGCTCTTCCAGCCGAAGTGCTTTCGGAGGTGCGAGCGCCCCCGACCTTTCGGCAGGCTTCCCCGCATCTTGCCCGCAGCTCAGGGGCTCCCCAGCGCCAGCGTCTGGCCCGCATGCAACGCATGCCAGAGGACGCCCGGCGTCGTGCGACGTGCGAGAAGCTGCGGTCTTCTGGCGACTGAGCTAAGATTTGAGCTTCATGGTTCCCGCACGCGTCCGGCTGGGCGATCTCCTGGTCGAGGCTCAGATTGTCAGCCGTGCTCAGCTCGAGGAGATCTTGGTCGCGCAGAAGCGCGACGGGCGGCGCATTGGCACGATGCTCGTCGACGCGGGGCTCGTCACGGAAACACAGGTCACGCAAATTCTGAGTCAGCAGCTCAGCGTGCCCTGGGTCTCGCTCTATCATATCGACTTCTCGCGCCAGCTCCTGAACCTGGTTTCGCACCAGCTGGCCGAGAGGTACTGCCTGGTGCCGATCTTCGTCCGCCGCGTCCGTGGCCTCGGGGAGACGCTGTACGTGGCGATGGACGACCCGAGCGACGAGGCTGCGCAGCGCGAAGTGGCGCAATGGGCGGGCCTGCCCGTACGCGCAATGATCGCGCCGCCCACCGACATCCGCTCGGCGATTCGCGTCTATTACGGCGTCGGCAAGGACTCGTCCTCGCTTTCGGAAGCGGTGGCCGAGGTCGATGCCGAGAGCGCGGCGGATGTTCGCTCACAGCGAGGGTCTGCGTCCGTGCTCACGGGTTTGCCGACCAGCGAGGGGACACCGACCGCAGCTGCGCTGCACGTCGCGAAACCGGAAGACACACCGCCCGTGACGCTCGCGTCCGTGAAGCCGCCGCCCGCAAGGGTGCAGCCGATCTCGGAGCCACCGGATTCAGGCCCGCAGATCGAAGCTCGTGAGATCTCCATGCCCGCGCCCAAGAGGGGTGGGGGGCGAATGGTCACCCTGACGCTGCTCGACGGCACCAAGATCAATCTTCCTGCCCGCGAGGCGGCAATCCCGCCACCCGCGCCCAAGCTGCCCTCGTCGGTGCCCGCGCCGGCCGAAGGCAACGAGCTGACTGCGCGGGATTTGATCGCCGCGCTGCGCGCGGTTTCGCACGGCGCGGACGCCAGCGAAATCCTGGGCAAGGACGTCCATTGGCAGTCGCTATTTTCGGCCCTGCTCTCGCTATTGCTCAAGAAGCATTTGATCGCCGATTGGGAGTTCGTCGAAGAGTACAAGAAGCTCTAACCGAACGCTCCCCGCCAGCGCTCACCACTTGAGCGCGCTGCGCTGTGCGCGCAGCCAGGCGGACGGTTCGGCCCCGCTCGTTTCTCGAGCTCCGGACTTCGCGTCATCGACGACGCGCGCGGCGGCGGCCGCTGCGGCCGCCAATAGCCAGCGGCTGTCCGCGTCGATTTTCGGGGGGGCCAAAAGCTCGGCCAGATTCTGGGCGATGAAGCCGATGTCGTAGTTGCCGGCGACGAACGCCGGATGCGACAGGACGCGAGTCAAGAGCTCGAGATTGGTTCGGATCCCGCCAATGGCATATTCGGCGAGTGCTCGCTGCATGCGCGAAAGTGCCTGGCTTCGGTGTTCGCCCCAAACCGAGAGCTTGGAAAGTAGCGGATCGTAGCTCGAGCTGACCAGTGCGCCTTCGAAGATCCCCGAATCATCCCGCACACCCGGGCCGCTGGCCGTACGCAAGAGCGAGATTTTGCCGGGGCTCGGCAGAAAGCCGCTGGCCGGATCTTCGGCATACAATCGGACTTCGATGGCCGCGCCGCGGCGCGCGACTGTGTCGAAGGAGAGTGGTCGACCATCCGCGATCAGAAGCATCTCCTTGACCAAATCGAGACCGGTCACGAGCTCGGTGATGGGGTGCTCGACCTGCAGCCTGGTGTTCATCTCGAGGAAGTAAAAGCTGCCGTCGGGCGCCAGCAGAAATTCGAACGTCCCCGCGGAATAATAGCCGATTGCTGCGGCACCGCGCAGGCTGACCTCGGCCATCTTCGCGAGCGTTTCGGGTGCCAGTACCGGGCACGGGGTTTCTTCGATCACCTTTTGGTGTCGGCGTTGGATCGAGCAGTCACGCTCGAACAAGGAAACGAGCCTCCCCTGTTGGTCGCCGAGCACTTGGATTTCGACGTGGCGCGCGTTCTCGATGGCCTTCTCGATGTACACTGCGTCGCTACCGAACGCGTTCTTGGCTTCGCTGCGTGTGCGCTCGAGCGCCGAGGCCAGCTCGTTCTCGCTGGGGACGAGGCGCATGCCCTTACCGCCGCCGCCATCACTGGCTTTGACCAGCACCGGGTAGCCGACGCGCTGTGCGGTCGCGCTCGCTTCGAACAGCGTGCGCGCACCACCCCCTGGGATCAAGGGTACCCCGGACGCTGCCATCCGTGCGCGCGCACGCTCTTTCGAGCCCATTTCTGCGATCGCCGTTGGCGGCGGACCCACGAAGCATAGCCCTGCCGTCCAGCACGCGGCAGCGAACTCCGCATTCTCCGACAGGAAGCCGTAACCGGGATGAAGTGCGTCACAACCCGCGGCGCGCGCGAGCTCGATCAAGTGGCCGGCGTCCAGGTAGCCGAGCGGTGAGCGCAACTCGAGCGCGCGATCCGCACTACGCGCGTGCAAGGCCCCGCGATCCTCCGCGGTGTAGACGGCCACCGATTCGAGCTGGAGCTCGCGCAGCGTGCGCGCGATACGGACCGAAATTTCGCCACGGTTTGCGATCAGCACGCGCTTCATTCGGGATGCCCGCGAGCATGCCCGAAATTGCGCCTTGCCGCGAGCCGGACCAGGCGCGCTCCGAGTCTCAAGCCTGGCGGATGAAGCGTCGACTCGAGACGGGCGCTTCGTCGCTGCCCAGCTGCTCCGACTCTCCGTCGCTGGCCAAATTGCGGACCACTCGCGCTGGAACGCCGATCGCCAGCGTGTTTGCCGGGACGTCGCGAGTGACTACGGCCCCGGCAGCGATGATCGCGCCGGCGCCGATGCGAACGCCCGGCAGGACCACGACGCGTGACGCGAGCCACGCGCCGTCACCGATCTCGATCGAGCCGAATTTCCGCTCACCTGCGCGAAGTTCTTCTGGACCGACTCGATGGTCGACGGTGAGCAACGAGACATCGTGCCCGATACTCACCCGATTGCCAATTTCGATTGGCGCGCCGATGTCACAATGAATTGCGCCGCTGATCAAGGTAGACATGCCAATCGAGATCTTCTCGCACGGGTTACCATCACCGGTAACTTTCATCGGCCCCTGTATCAGGGAGGAGCGCCCGATCCTCATCCCCGCACGCCGCAACATGGCGGTCCGCAGGCGGCTGAAGCTTTGGCCCGGAAAGCCAGTGGCGAGTTGCGCCAAAATACGCCGGGAAAGGAGCGCTTCGACCTCTTCGAAAGCGACCCGTTTCAGATGTGGCCAGGACAGGCTGAGCTCATTCATGGGTTTGCTCACTTTTGGGGAAAGCGCCCTGCGGCACCTGCCCTGGTGTAGTGCAAATACTCAGCCAAAGTGCACGTATCGAAATTGTGCCGTGCTACTGCTAGTCGCGCGTGACGACCGTCGAGTTGACCAGAGGCAGAGTGCCACGGGTGAGACATTGTGGGCGCTAGGGTCACATGTTTCCGGAGATCGAATTTGGTTGGCCGAGGTGATGCGGACGTTCTCGTCGAGCTCGTCGAGCTCGTGAGTCGATGGCGGAGACGCACGGTGAGTGTGCGAGGATCGCCCCATTTTCAAGCCCATCGATAGGAAATGAGGAGCATGTTATCGTCGCTTCTATCTTGGGCTCCTCTCGTATTTTTATTGGATTGTCGTTCGGTTGTGCATGCATCGTCGCGGGCTGCGGCAACCTGATCGGCCTTGGTGATTACAGCGTCGCGGATGCCACAGCTGGCAACAGCGGGGCAGGTGCGGGTGGTAACATCGGCCGCAGTGGGGCAAACGGCGGCAGCGCTGGTCAGGACCTGGGTGAAGGCGGCACGAGTGGCGCGTCCGATGACAACGCGGCGGCAGGCGCCAGCGGTGCGGCAGAAACCGCCGGCGCGGCAGGCGACGGTGGCAGCGCCGGCGCGAGTGGCTCGGCGGGGAACGGCGCTTCGGCTGGCGTTGGTGGAGCCCCTGCTTCCTGCCCGGCCGGCTGCGACGACAGCAATGACTGCACGATCGACCGCTGCGTGTCGGGCGCGTGCGTGAACGAGCCTTTGGCAGTCGGGGCCGCGTGCGGGGTTGCGCGCAGCTGTGACGACCAAGCCGTCTGCGTGCGCTGTCGCGACACCGCCGCGGGAACGGCTCAGGACTTCGGTTGCTCGTCGACTGCGCCAATCTGCCTCGGCACCGGCCTGGACGCGGCATGCGCCGGCTGCACTACCGCCACCGATTGCAATGATGGCAACGAGTGCACCTCAGAGGCTTGTAGCGCTGGCAAGTGCGTTTTTGCGCCGGTCGCGGCGGGCAGCGCCTGCTCCGGCGGGGTGTGCAATGGCACGAGCTCTGCGGAAAAATGCGTGGCTTGTGCGAACACTGCCAGCGGCTCGGCGCAAGACGCGGGCTGCACTTCCGCCAATCCGGTGTGCGATGCGAGCGGCACGCCCACTTGCTACCAGTGCCTCACGAACACTGATTGTGCGACCGACAACGTGAGCTGCACGGTGGAGACGTGCAGCAACCACCTCTGCTCGCACGTCGCGACCGATAGCCTATGCTCGTCGAGCAACGACGTGTGCAAGCCGAACAAGTGCAACGTCACTCTGGATTGCAAGCAAGTCGACATCAGCCTGTCGAAACCAGTCATCGGCCTCGGCTCTTCGCAGGGCAACGGCGGCTTCGAAGCGCAGAGTGGCAGCAGTGCCGCCGGCTGGGCAGACGTCGGCGGTTACATCATGATCTACAATTGCGCGTCCTCGGGCACGCCCCCGGGCCCGGGCTGCCCCAGCTCCAACGGCACGACGTACACACACTCAACGGGCGGCGACTACCTCGCGTGGCTGGGCGGGACCAAAGGGGCGACCGTCACCGGCATCGATCACTTGATCGTGCTGCCGCCAGGGAGCGTGAAGCTGCAAGTCGTGGCGGATATCAACTTTCAGACCAAGAGCACGTCTACCAGCAACAAGGACTACATCGAAGTACGCCTGCTGAAGTCCGACAAAGGTCAGGTTGGCTCGGCACTGTATGCGGCGTCGAATGCCAACGCGCAAACCGGAAGCGCACGGGCTTGGACCAAGGATGTTGCCCTTGGCCCCGCCGTCGACGTCTCGGCTTACGCCGCTGCGCACCCCGGGGAAGACTCGTACGTTTCATTCTGGTCGAGCGTCGACTCCTCGAACACCACGGACTTCTTCATCGACAATGTCCGCGTTACAGCCACCGTGTGCCAGTAGGGAATAGCGAAGATTCCGTGCTAGCCGACTGGCCGGGAACAATTGCCGAGCCCGCTCGCCCGGGCGCTGGTATACGCCGCCCGATGCGCGGGCCGGAAGAGGTCATCAGTGTGTCCGAGCTGGACCGGCGGCTACGCCGTTCGGTCGAGGACGCATCGAGTCGGGTTTGGGTCGAGGGCGAAGTCAGCTCGCTCAAGCGGGCGCCCAGCGGTCACGTCTACTTTTCTCTCAAAGACGAAGCCGAAGACGCGCTCATCGAGTGTGTGATGTATCGCTTCAACGCCCTGCGTGCGCGTCGCCACTTGAACGAGGGTGCGCGTCTGCAGCTGAGCGGTCAAGCGACGGTATGGGCGCCGCGCGGCCGCTTGCAATTCGTGGTCAATGAGCTTCGCCCGGCAGGCCGAGGAGCGCTGCTCGAGGCGCTCGAGCAGCTGAAGCAGCGGTTGGCAGCCGAAGGGCTGTTTGCCAGTGAGCGCAAGCGTTCTCTACCGAGCGAACCGCGCGTCGTGGGGGTCGTGACCAGCGCCTCCGGCGCCGCCTTTCACGACATCGTGAGCGTCGCCTTTCGCCGTGCTGCGCTGAAGATCGTGCTGGCGCCGGCGCTGGTGCAGGGCGAAAGCGCGCCGGAGAGCCTGGTGCGCGCCCTGGACTTGATCGAGGCTTATCCTGGGCTCGATGTGCTGGTGATTGGGCGGGGCGGTGGCTCAGGGGAAGATCTGATGGCGTTCAACGACGAGCGCGTCGTGCGCCGCGTGGCTCGCTTTCGCGTGCCCGTGGTCAGCGCGGTGGGACACGAGATCGATTTTTCGCTCACCGACCTGGCTGCCGACGTACGAGCCGCGACGCCCTCGCAAGCCGCCGAGCTGGTCGTGCCAGAGTGGCGCGCGCGCGCGGCAGCCTGGCAGCGCGCGCACGCGGCGCTGCAGCGCGCGACGCTGGCTCGCATTCTGCGTTGGCGTGGCCAGATAGAACGCGCTCGCGCGCGCTTGTCCGACCCGCGTTTCACGATCGCCGAGCGTCAGCAAGAGCTAGATGAGCTGACGACCGCGCTCGGTCGGCGAGCGACCGAGACAGTGGCCGAGAACCGCGCGACCCTCGAGCTGTTGACCCGCCGCCTGTACAGCCGCCATCCGCGAGCGGTTCTAGCCGGCGCCCGCGCCGAGCTCGGCCCGCTCGATGTGCGCCTCGAGCATGCGGCCCGCCGCCGCCTTTCCCGTTGCGAGGCGCGCCTTTCGGATGCGGCGACGCGCTTGAACGGGCTCTCGCCGCTCACCATCTTGGGCCGCGGCTATGCTATCGCCACGCGCGCGGACGGCCGAGCCATTCGGGCTGCGGACGAGGTCGCGGTCGGCGACGAACTGACGTTGCGCCTGGGACGCGGGCGCCTGCGAACTCGCGTAGAAGGACGGGAATCTTGAAAGCTGCCAGCGCAAGCCGACGTTTCGTACTGATTGGCCACCCCGTGGCTCATTCGTTGTCGCCGGTCATTCATCGCGCGGCGTATCAGGAGCTGGGACTTTCGCACCGCTACGAGCTCGTGGATTGTCCAGACGAGGCGGCGGTTGCAGACGTCGTAGCTTCGCTGCGCAGTGGCGAGATTGCTGGCGCAAACGTGACCATCCCTTGGAAGCGGCTGGCCCTGACCATGGCCGATCTGGTGGCCCCATCGGCGCAGCGCGTGGGTGTGGCCAACGTGCTGGCGCGCGGCGCCGACGGCGCGATCGTGGCGCACAATACCGACGTGCCCGCGCTAGCCGAAGAATTCCGACGCCTGTCGGGCTCGGTCCGCCGGGTGCTGGTGATCGGCAATGGTGGATCTGCCCCGGCCGTGGTCACGGCGGCGCAAGACGCAGGTGCAGATCGCATCGCGCTCACTGCGCGAAAATTCGTGTCCAGCGTGCCCGAAGCGGAGTGGCCGCACGCCGCTGAATTCGCAGCCCTGGGCGTCACGCCCTTGGCTTGGCCCGAGAGCGACGCGCGCGCCAAGTCTCGCCTGCGTGAGGTGATCGCGCGCATCGATTTGATCGTCAATTGCACGAGCGCCGGCATGGCGGGCGCGGACGATGGCGAGAAACTGGCGGAAATCGTGCCCTGGGAGCACATCCCACAGAGCGCATTGGCCTACGACCTGATCTACAATCCGGTGGCCACACCCTTCCTTCAGCGCGCACGGAGCTCGGGCCTGAGCGCGGAGAACGGTCTCGGTATGCTGGTCGCACAAGCGGCCTTGGCCATCGAGCTGTGGCTGTCTGCATCGCCGCCGCGCGCCGTGCTGTTGGCCGCAGCGGCTTCCGAGCTTGCTGCGCGAGGGCATCGGTGAAGTCGCGCGAGGGGAAGCGAGGCATCGCCGAAGGACCTTGGCCAGTCGTCGAGACTCATTCGGATCTGCTGCCCGCCGAGCGCGAGTGGTTGCACACCAACGGGGCCGGAGCGTACTCGATGAGCACGATCGCGATGATGCATACGCGTCGGCATCACGGCGCGTTCATCGCAGCGCTGGCGCCGCCCCTGGGTCGGCACGTGATCTTGAGCCACGCCGAGACCAACGTCACGATCGACGACGATCGCCGGCGTGTGTACCGCTTGGCGACCCACCAATTCCCGAACGTGGCCCCCACGCCGGGTTACCGACTGCTGCAAAGCTTCTTTCAAGATCCCTTGCCGCGCTGGGTGTTTCGGCTGGGCGCTCACACGCTCGAGCGCACCATGTGCCTGGCACGCGGAAAAAATGCGCTGATCATCGGCTACACCTGGCACGGACGTGTCCCGGCCCGGGTCAGCATGCGCCCGCTGATGCCGCTGCGGCCGGTCGAGGGCTTGATGGTCGAGCACGGGGCCATGAACCAGGTGGTGCTACTGCGCGGCGGTTCGGTGGAAGTGCAACCGATCTCCGAGCTGCCGCCGATCGCGTTCAAGCACGACGGTGTGTTCATGGGCTCACCCGATTGGTGGCGGCGCTTCGAGTATCTGGAAGATCGTCGTCTGGGCAACGCCTTTCAGGAGGACATGTGGACGCCGGGTGTATTCGAGCTGGTGCTCGAGCCCAACCGCACCGCGTATCTCGTGACCGCGGTCGGCGCTTTGCCGGCGGAGTCTCCGGCGGACTTGCAGGCCGAGGTTCGCGAAGCATTGCTGGCTCAAGATCCGGGCCCCTCGCGTCCGCCGCGGGTGCGACAGATGTTCATCGCGGCCGAACAGTTCTGCGCGGACGCGGTGAAGCATCCGGTGATCCTCGCGGGTTACCCGTGGCATGCCGTTTACACGCGGGATCTGTTGTTATCCGTGGTCGGCTTGCATTTGGTGCGCGGACGCATGGATCTGGCACGTCGTGCGCTGGCCACCGTGCTGTCCGCTCTGCACTTCGGCCTGTTACCTGAAACGCTGCTGGCGACCGGAAAAAAGCGGGCAAAGCCGGTGCCCGATGCCACGCTCTGGCTGTTCGAAGTGGCTCGCGAGCTGCGCTTGCGTCTGCCCGCGAGCGACCCGTTGTTGAAAGACCAACTCTACCCGGCGTTGGTGCGCGCGTTTCTGCGCGTGCGCTCGCGCCACAAGCGCTTCGTCTGGTTGACGAGCGAGGGGCTCCTGGCGAACGGCGCGCCGAGCGTCGCGTTGACTTGGATGGACGCCCACGTGGGGCCCGAATTCGTCACGCCCCGCCGCGGCGTGGCCATCGAGCTGCAGGCGCTCTGGAGCAAGGGCGCGGAAACGCTCGCCGCATTGGCGCGCGAGTACGGACACGAACGCCTGGCTGATTTGGCCGAATCCACCATGCACCGCGCGCGCGCCGCATTTCGCGCCCGCTTCTGGTGCCACGAGACCGATTATCCGTACGACGTGGTGAGTGAAGCGCCCGACACTGCCGAGGCCTGGGCCGATCCCAGCATCCGTCCCAATGCGCTGATTGCCCTAGCCGTGGATCCGGAGCTGTTCGACGTCACACAAACCCGCGCCATTCTCGACCGCGTGCACAGTGATTTGCTGACCCCGCGCGGGATCCGAAGTTTGTCAGCGAGTGACGACCGCTACATCGGCTTTTTCTCGGGCACGACCGAGGAGCGTGAATTCTCTTACCACCAGGGCAGCACCTGGGCGTATCTGCTCGGCTTCTACGTGCGCGCCTCGCTGCGCTTCTCGCCCGAAGATAGCGACTTACCCGGGGAGTTGCGGACACTGATCGAGGGCGCCGCCGAGAGCAATCTGCTGCTCGGGCAAGTGGCGCAGCTCACCGATGGCGAGAGCCCGTATCGTTCGCGCGGCTGTCCGGCTCAGGCGACGAGCGTCGCCGAGGTGCTGCGGGCGCTGGTGGACGATCTACATTTGTGAGCGAAGGATGGCCCGTCGTCGAACGTTCTAGAACTTCAGGTCTAGGCTGGCCATGAAGCTGCGACCATCTTGAACGATGCTGGTCTGTTTGAATTCGCTACTGACGGGCACGCTGTAGCGCCAATCGAGCGCGTTGTAGACGCCGAACGCGTAGCGCAGGCCGTAGCGTGGCTCTTCACCGCTGAACACGAGATCGAGAATTACGGCCGAACCGGTCTTGCCCTGCGCGGGGTCGGTCACGTTTTCATAGCGATCGAAGCGGGGGCCTTCCACCGTCAGTCGTGAGCCGAAGCTCAGCGCTCGGCTGAGGATTGGAATCGCGCCTTTCAGCGTGGCCAGGTGAATGGGCGCATTGGCGACCGAGCGCTTGTTCGTCGCCTTCGAGAACGATTGCAAGTTGCCCTGGCTGTCGCCCTCCAAGAAGCGCGGTAGCGAAAAGCCGTAGCTCAGCGCGAACATCGCGCCCTGACGAAATTCGCGGCGCAGCCCGAGCTCGCCGCCGAACACGACCAACGGTGAGCTCTCGTTCTCGTAATGCGTGGGGTCGGCGTGTGTGCCCATGCCTAGGGCTGAAATCAGTCGCGCAGCGTAGTTCGCGTAGCCGGCCGCAGTGGCGACCATGTTGGTCGAGAAGCGGTGGACGTGCTCGACCTCCAGCGAATACATGGATTCCGGGCGCAAGTGTGGGCTCTGAACCTGAGTGTAACCGTCGTCGTTGTAGTAGAGCTCGTAGGTGCTGGGCGCGCGAAAGGCTTTGCCCAGGATCAGCTTGGTATTGCCGGCACTGTACGGTTTCACGATCAGCGCCACGCGCGGATTCAACGACGAGCCGAAGGTGGAGTAAGCGTCGAAGCGCGCGCCGAGCGAGAGCTTGGCCCGCGAGCTCAAGCTGATGTCCGCCAATGCGTACAGCGCGCCGACCTGAAATGGCCGGCCACGACTGCCCGTGTCATCCAAGAAAGCGCCGTTGTCGTCGCTGCCGTGTTGCTCGACTTGGTAGTGCAATTGCCCTTCACCACCCACGGTCAGTCGCAGCTGGGCGAGTGGATTGAACTCCAAGCGTTGTTCGATCCCGAACCACGAGCCTCGATAGGTGTCGACCTCCAGCCCGCCGTCCTCTGGCGCGTGCGCGTACTCACCGCGAAACGTGTAGTGATTCCAGTGCAACCGGGAGAGCACGGTCACGTTGTTCGAAAGGTGCGGCTCGGCGCGCAGCTCGACGTAGCTTCTGCGATCGGTTTGCTTGGTGCGTGCATCCGCGAACAGCGTTTCGAACTGAGCGGTCGGTAGGTGCTTTTCGTAGGAATGCGCCGACCACTGCAACGACAAAAATTTCCAGAACGCGCGACCGCGGAACGTGCCGGCCTCGAAGCCGTCGACGTTGCGGGCCACCCCATCCTCGGCGCCCGGGCTGCCGATGTACTCGGGGAAGTAGAATTCCCGGCCGTTGCCGCGCCCGACCGCAACGGACGCCCAAGCGCCTGCCTCCTTCCCGAAGCGTGCATCGCCTCGCACACGTGCGCGCCCGACGCCGCTTTGATTCGTGGAAATGCCCGCCGAAACCCCCGGCTTTGCGCTCACGTCACTGACCACGTTGATTACGCCGGACAGCGCGTTCGTACCGTACAGTACGGAGCCCGGGCCGCGCACGACCTCGATACGCTGAACATCTCCCAGATCGGTGAGCCCATCGTAACCGACGTAAGAGGAGCCGATCCAATCGTCGTTCATCGATTGGCCGTCGTAAGTGACGAGGATCCGGTTCCCGTAGCTTCCGAGCCGACCCAAGCCGCGCATGCCCAACGTGACATAGCTGCGATCGTCCGACAGATAGACGCCTGGTACACCGCGCACCGCTTCGGCGATCGTCGCTGGCGCGAACGCGGCCAGCTCGCGCTCACCCACGAGTGTCACCGAGCTCGGTGCATCTTCGACTTGCTCGCTGGCGCGCGATGCCGCGATGACCTCTTCTGATTCCGCGAGCACGACGTTCAGGCGTGTTTCGCCGTTCAAGGCCACTCCGATCTGACGATCCTCGGCGCGGAATCCCTTGAGCTCGAGATGGACGTGATGCATCCCTACGGGTAGACTGATGATCGCTGGGGTGAAGCCGCTCGCGTGCCCGTCGATCTCCACCAGCGCGCCCGGTTCGTCGGTGCTGATCAGCGCACTGCCCAAGAGCGGCTCGAGCCGCACCAGCACTTGCTCGCGTTCATGCGCGCGCACGCTGAACGTTTGCTGCGCCGCGTGGAAGCCTGCCTGACTGAAACGCGCAACGTGGCTGCCCGCAGCCACAGAAAGGGTGCAGGGCACCCGGCACGCTGCGCCCAGCGGGTCGCCATCGATGACCGCGCTCGTGCCCGCCTGACCGTTGAATGACACCTCGCCCAGGATCGGCTTCAACTGCAAATCCAAAGCCAGTTCTCGGCCGGGCGGGCTGGCAGGGATGTCGACCACGACCGACTCGTAGCCTGGGTACTCTGCGATCAACTTGTAGGCGTGGGGCGTGAGGCCGAGCAGTTGTGGACTCGCGCCGCGCGCGCCGAGATCTTTGCGGTCGATGTACAGTGTCGCGCCTGCCGGGCGGGTCGTGACGCGCAGCACCATCACGTATTGCCTGATTTGGTCGAGGGCAGTGTTGATCCTGGCCTTGGCCTCGCCGTCGCTCTCACTTTCGAGCGAGAGCGAGTAGTAGCGGAAAGCGGCCGGGTAGGTCTTCAACTGCTCGTAGCTACGGGCGATGTTGAAGAGCACATTCTTGTTGGCGACCAGCCGGTTAGAGATCAAGAAATGCTCGAGCGCGAGCTTGTACTCGCGCCGCTGATAGGCGTCTGCGCCGAGCGAGAACTCGAGCTCGGCTTGGTCTGCCAAATCGTCGGCCCGCACAGGCTTGGGTGCCAGCAGCAGCACGGCCAAGAGCAGTGCGATTTTGGGCAGTGAGCGCGACACTCGCCCACTTTAAACGGAATTTTAGCGTCTGCTCAACGCTGCATGAAAATGTCGTTCTCGGACTTGGCTTCGCTGCTCGGTGCCTTCGTCACGGCCGGTTTCTTCGCGGCGGGTCGAGCTTTTGCAGCCACCGGCTCGCTGCTGAGCTGAGCCAACACGTGAGTATCTTGCGCTGCGGCGCCCTGCACGATGGTGTACGGCAAATAGCCGGACTTTCGCAGGCTGAACGTGCGAGGGGCCTGGCTGACGCGTGCGGCGTCGACGCTGATCTGCATCGGCGTCCTGCCGAGCGAGCTGTCCCCTTCGAATACCTCGGCGCCTGCTGGATTCGAATCGATCCGGAGAGTGAAGGCCGGGCTCGGGAGTGCCGGCCGTGACGCGGAAATTGGCAGCGGGACATTGGACGGAACCAGCTGCGGCGTCGACGTGAGCGGCTCCGAGCGCCGCGTCGCCAAGAACGTCAGCGCCAGCAGCAGCGCGCAGCCGGCGCCCAGCGTTGCCGTGCGGCGTCGGGTCGAGCTCGGGACTGAAACGGGCGGCGCAGACGGCGGCGCGAGCGGGGGCTCGGCCAAAGTCGCATCGTGCTTGGAATGGCCGGCGCCATTGAAGTCGATGAGACGTGGGCCCGAGCGTGTGAAGACGGCGCTGGCGAGCGTGCCGGTGTCCGGCGGCGGGGGTTGCGTGACCGTGGGCCCAGTTTGAAGTTGCGCGAGCTCGAAGCCGGGCGGTGGCGAGGAGCGAATCGTCGCGTCGCTCAGCCGTCCGCCTTCTGCGCGTCCGGTCCAAGGCAGGAGTCTTTCGACCAACTCGCGCGCGGTCTGAATGCGCCGGGCCGGGTCCTTTTCCAGGCATTTGAGTACGATCGCTTCGATCTCGGGCGGGACCTCCGAACGCTTGAGGCGTAGTGCGGCAGGCGGATCGGCCGCGATTGCCGCGCACAGCCCGGGCAGGCTCGAGCCCTCGAACGCAGGGGAGCCCGACAAGAGCTCGTGCAAGATCAGTCCCAGTGACCAGATATCGGTCCGGAGGTCGACCGCTTTCGCGTCGCGCACCTGCTCCGGTGACATGTAGAATGGCGTGCCGAGCACGCTGCGCTCGGCGGTGAGGTCGGAGGACGCACGCTCCTGCTCCAGGCCCGTGGTTTTCGAGATGCCGAAGTCGAGCACTTTGACCAGCGGCGTGCCATCGCTGCGTTGGGTCAAAAACAAGTTCGAGGGCTTCAAGTCGCGATGCACGATGCCCTGAGCGTGCGCGCAAGCGATCGCTTCGGCGGCCTGTCGCACGCAGTCACACGCGCGCTCGATGCGCATCGGACCTTGCTCGAGCAAGGTCCGGGCGAGGTCCTGACCGCGCAGCAGCTCCATGACCATGAACGGCGCTCCGCTGGCCAAGGTGCCCACGTCGTATACGCGTACGACGTGGTCGGAGACGAGTGCAGCAGTGGCGCGACCCTCGCGCAAGAAGCGCTCGCGAGCCTCGTCCCGGCGTTCGTCCTCGTCGGATACGGTGAGCACCTTGATCGCCACCCGTTGACCGAGAGCGAGGTGTGTCGCGCACAACACGACGCCCATTCCTCCAGAGCCCAGCACCGAGTCGACTCGGTATTTGCCGGCGATGACTTCCCCGGCGGCGGGTAGGGATGGCGCTCCTTCGAGCTCCGCGGAATGGGCCTTTTGGATCATCGTTCCGGACTGAGCGCTGGCGCTCGGGGCAGCCCTGAAATGTACCCTGGATGCCTGGCGCTCGGGAAGCCTAGCTTGTTCTGGTGAAAGTATGACGCAGCGCGCGGTCATGCCACGTTTCGGGCGCCGAGCCTCGCGCGGTCGCGTTGGTCGTGCCTTTCCGCCTATAGTGCTGACGTTCATGGCTTCTCGGGACACGACCCCGCTCGGGTACCGTCGGATTGTCATCCTGCTGGTCTCGTTGGTCGTCGTTCCGTCGTCACTGCTCCTGACATCGGGAGTCGTGCTGATCTTCTTAGGGGAGGCGCGGCTCAGTCTGCTGATGGGCATCCTGGTGATGGCGCTCAGCGGCGCGGCTGTTACGGGCGTGGTGCTGGTGTGGGTGTTCGTGCGCCGGGAGGCGAATTTGTCCCTCTTGCAGAGCGACTTCGTGTCGAAGGTTTCGCACGAGCTGCGCACGCCACTGACCTCGATCCGCCTATTTACGGAGACGCTGGAATTGCGTCGCGGGGATGCGATCGCAGAACAGAAATGTATCGAGGGCCTTGCTCGCGAGAGCACCCGGCTGCAAGAGCTGATCGATCGCCTGCTCGATTGGGGGCGGATGGAGAGCGGTCGACGTGAGTTTACGTTCCGCGAAACCGATCTGAAGTCGGTGATCTCCACCGCGCTGGAAGCGTTCGAGACCGTGCGTCAGCGTCGTTCGATCGAGCTGAATGTGGAGCTGCCACCAGAATCCTTGCTGGTGAGCGCGGATCGCGGCGCCGTTTCCGATGCGCTGTTCAACCTGTTGACCAACGCCGACAAGTACGGCGGAGACCCGGTAAAGATCGATGTCTTCGTCACGTTCGACGAGCGTGAGGCCCGGCTTACCGTGCGCGACAACGGTGCCGGCATTCCACTCGCCGAGCACAAGCGGATTTTCCAGAAGTTCTATCGCCTGGACGATCGCCTTTCACGTCAACGTGAGGGATCAGGGCTTGGGCTTGCGATCGTAAAACACGTGATGAAGGCCCACCGCGGGCGAGTCGAGCTCGTCAGTCACCCCGGCAAGGGCAGCGAATTTTCGCTCGTCTTGCGTGTAGTCAAGCACTAGGAAAAGAATTCGAGATGGCGGCGAACGGCAAACGACACATCTTGGTGGTGGAGGACGACCCCAGCATCACACTTGGATTGCAGATGAATCTCGAGGCGGAGGGCTACGAGGTGAGCATCGCGATCGACGGCGAGGACGGCCTCGCTCGGGCCGTTGCCGCCCATGTCGATCTGGTCATTTTGGACGTCATGTTGCCGAAGATGAACGGCCTCGAAGTGGTCAAGGCGATCCGCAGTCAGGGCAACCACGTTCCGGTCGTGATGCTCAGCGCGCGTGGCGCCGAGATGGACAAAGTGATGGGGCTCGAGCTCGGCGCCGAGGACTACATCACCAAGCCTTTCAGCTTGGCCGAGCTCCTCGCGCGCGTGAAGGCGGTCTTGCGCCGCGATGGCATCGCGCGCCAGGCCCCCGAACGGGTGGTCCGTGCGGGAGACTTGCAGATCGACTCGGGTCTACGACAGGTGCTCAAGGCGGGCGCCCCCGTGCCGCTGACAGCGACCGAGTTCGACGTGCTCTGGTGCTTGGTCGAAGCATCGAGCCGCGTGCTGACCCGGGAGGACATTTTGACGCGCGTTTGGGGCGTCGGGCACCACGGGACCTTGCGTACGATCGACAATTTCCTGCTGCAATTGCGCACCAAGCTGGAGTCCGATCCGGCGGAGCCCGAGCACCTGCTGACCGTGCGCGGCGTGGGCTACCGCTTCAAGCGCTGAGTTCCGTAAGCTCTCGAGCCGTGCTACATCCCCGGCGCTTTGGACCAGAACCTCCTCCGCGCCTACTTTGCGACCGTTTATGAGCTGCCCAGCGACGGAGGGCTGCTTCGAGTCTCGATGGACGGGGAAATCGTCAAAGATATCCAAGCGCTGCCTCCGCTGCTCCGATCCAAGTTCGCGCTCCTGACGGCGTATAATCCGCGCTCCATGTTGCTGCCGCGACGGGTGAACGACGGCCGCCACCAGGTGATGCGCGATTTACTCATCCTCGGCTGTTATCGCGTCGAGCACTGCGTCGGTTACGACGAAGAGCCGGAGGGGGTTTGGCGCGAGCCTGCTTGGCTAGTGCACGGGATCGAGCGCGATGAAGCTTTGAACTTCGGGCGTACTTTTCGGCAGAACAGCATTCTCTACTGCCGGGACGCGAAGCCCGAGCTGATCGTCACCGACCCGACGTGCGACGAGATCGGCCGCACCTTCCCCGGAAACTGGCGCTTGCGTACGTAATCTCCGTGGTATCGTTGGCGGGTGTCTCGCGCGCTCGCCTCGCCGTCCGGCCTCGCCGTGCGCGGCCGTTCCAGGCCCTTTGCCCTGCTGCTCGCGCTTTCACTTCCGGTGTTTGCGATCCCGCTTGGGTTGCGCGCCTACGCAGATGCCCTGGGAGGGCGAATTGCCGCTTGGCTGAGCGCAGTGGTCCCGGCACCCCTTCCTGTGCAAGACGAAGAGGAAGGTCCGGGTCCGGCTGATGAATTCGGGCCACCCTTCGCCGGAGCTCCGGCCCTGCGCGCGGTGTCGTTCGCCGCTAAGCAGCCCCGCCAGGCCCCCCGCGCGCGCCCAGCTCCGGCACGGGGCATCCGTATCTCTTCGGCCCAAGTTTTGGCCTTGGCTGCCCGCCGGGCCATGCCGAGCGCGGTGTTCGTGAAAGAAAGCGCCCAGCGCCCGGCCGGGTTGCTGCTCTCCGGCGTCTCAGCGCTGGGAGTCGGCCTGCAAGACGGGGACGTACTGACCGAAGCCGCGGGTCAGCGAGTGTCATCGGTGGCGGCGGTGGTGGGCATCGTGCTCGCGGCCCGCGCTCACGGCGCGAGCGAGATCAGCGGCCGTTTCTATCGTGGCGCCGTGCCTTTCTCGCTCACGGTCGAACAGCCCTACCCGAAGAGCCCGCTTCCGGGTTGACGGGCGGCGAGCGCGCGGCAAGATTGGCGGCCCCATGTCGCGAACCGTTCAGTGCATCAAGCTCGGTCAAGTGTCCGAAGGTCTCGAGAAACCGCCGTTCAAAGGTGAGCTCGGGCAAAAAGTCTTCGACACCGTGTCCAAGACCGCCTGGCGGCAGTGGCTCGAGCACTCCAAGATGCTGATCAACGAGTATCGCTTGGACGTCACCAGTGAGCAGGGCCAGCGCGTTTGGATGACCGAGCTCGAAAAGTTTTTCTGGGGTGACGGCAGCACCAAGCCTGCCGACTACGTGGCGCCAAAAGACGACGGCGGTCACGGCCACGGTGGCCACGGCCACGGTGGTCACGGCCACTGAGCCTTCGCGCTCCGCTACTTGCCGCCCGTACCGTCTACGCCAGCCGCAAATCCCGCGCGTCGAAGCCCATCAGGTAGAGCAGCGTGTCGAGCCGCTCGTGGTGGTTCAAGCTCATGTCGGCCACCTCCTGCAGCTTCGGTTTGGCGCGGAAGGCGACGCCGAGTCCGGCGGTTTGCAGCATGAAGATATCGTTGGCGCCGTCACCGATGGCCACGGTCTGCTCCAGGCGGCAGGTGTGCAGCTTGGCCATGTCCTTCAGGATTTGAGCTTTGCGCTGCCCGTCGACGATGGTGCCGAGCACCTTGCCCGTGAGCTTGCCATCCGAGACTTCGAGCTCGTTGGCGAACGCGAAGTCGAGCCCGAAGCGGGCCTTCAACTCGTCGACGAAGAAAGTGAATCCTCCGCTCACGAGCCCGACACGGAAGCCCAGGCTTTGCAGAATCTTCACGAAGCGATCGGCGCCCGGCGTGAGCTCGAAGCGCTCGATCAGCGAGCGCGCGCGCTCGAAGGGCAGCCCTTCGAGCAGCTTCACGCGCTCGGCTAGCGCTTGTTTGAAGTCGATTTCGCCGCGCATTGCGCGCGCGGTAATGCCCGCGACTTGCTGCTTGCAGCCTGCCAATTCGGCCAGCTCGTCGATCAGCTCGCCCTTCACGAAGGTCGAATCGACGTCCATGCAGACCAGCCGCTTGCTGCGCCGGAACATGTCATCGCGCTGCACGGCCAGATCCACACCGAGCTCCATGCCCAGGCGCAGTAGCTGGCCGCGGAGCTCACTCAGCTCGGTCGCGCTGAGCGCGGTGCCGGGCGGATAATCCACGATCAGCTCCAGGCCGTCCAATTCTCCATCGCTGAGCGAGCGGATCTCGCGGATGTTCATGGCACGCTTGGCCATGAAGCTCGTGATCGCGGCGGTCGCCACGCCGTCGCGCAGCGGCCCCAGTACGGTGACGCCGAGTGAGGTCACCTCACGCTGGGAATCAGTTTCCGATTCGCTGCGGAAAGGCATGACCTCGAAGCGGAGCCCCATGTCGGTTGCCGCGAACAACAATTTTCGGAGCGCGTAGGAGCTCCTCGGAATGTCGACGATCGCCGACAACGTCAAATAGCCGTGCAGCACGGACTGGCCGATATTGATGAGCTGGGCGCTCTCGTCTTCGGCGATCACTTCTGCCAAGCGTGCAGTAACGCCAGGGCGGTCATTGCCTGCAATGTGCAAGACCACGCGGTCCGGGTGCTGAGTCGTCGTCATTCGGGGGGCGTAAGCTACCCTCGTCAGCGCGCTTTCGGAAGCGGCTTCCAGGAGACGATGTGGGCATTTGGAGGCGGTTTCCGTGGCGAGCATGCCGACCGCGCCGGCACCCGGATTGTGCTTGCAGTTACCAAACTGGTGACAGAAGCTCCGTGTCCCAGCGTGAGATCTTCAGTGAGTTCGTTTACGTCGGCGCGAGTTTGGGGGCTCTGGTTCCTGCGCTTCGGGCTCTGTTTGGCTGTCGGCCTGTCGAGCGTGGCACGGGTGCAGGCACAGCCTGCCGCCAGCGCCTCGGCTGCGGCGGGGCAAGTCGTTCCGGCGAGAGTGTTGCCCTCGGCCGCAGCTATCGTCTCGGCGCGACCTGTGGCCGCGCCTGCGGCTTCCTCCGCCACGCCGCCCACCCCCGTTCCCGTTCCCGTTCCCGCACCCGCACCCGCACCCGCTCTTGCCCCGGAGCCTGCCACTCCCGAGCCCGCCGCTCCCCAGCCCGAGCCTGTCGCGTCAGCTCTGCCGAGCGCAACCCCGTTGCCGGCTGCGCCGCCCATGCTCAGCGCGACATCGGTGAGCGCCGTTCCAGCGGCACTGCCGTCGAGCGCGAGCGCCGTGCCCGCTTCGTCGGCCGCGCCCATCTCTGCCTCTGCTGTCGTGCGCCTGGCCGACACTCCGGTGTTCACGTTGCTCGTCGCCCGCGGCAGTAAGTCCGCCGAGGTCCGCGCGCGTGAAGCGAGCGACGCCTTGCTGCGCGCTTTCAAGGCCGACAAGTCGGCCCCGCTCACCCGGCAAATCGAGGGTGAAATGATGCTGATCCGGATCGGCCAGATCCCGATCGTCCAACTCAGCCAAGAAGACGCAAACGCGGCCGGTGAGTCCTCGCTCGACGTGTATTCCGCCGGCATCACCGCCAAAATTCGTGAGGCGCTCGATTCCGAGGGCAGGCGAGCCGCCGTCGCCAAGAGCGTGTTCTCGGTCTCGCTGCTGGTCTTCTTCGGCCTGATCGCCTTCTACCTGATCCGAAAGCTGGGCGAATTCGCCGAGAGCGGCCGCGAATATTTGGATGCGAAGGCCGATCGCGAGCTGTCCATCAAGGTGCAGAAAATCGAGGTCGTGCGCCCTGCGACCCTGCGCAGCAGCGCGGTGATGGCGCTCAGCCTCGGCAAATGGCTCGGCCAAGCCGTGATTGCCTATGCCTGGCTGGTGGTCGCGCTTTCCTTGTTCGATGCCACGCGCAACTACACGCAACGCTTGACCGGCTTCGTCGTCTTGCCCGCGTCGCAGTTGATGGAGCGCTTGGCCAGCGCGTTGCCGCTCTTGATCGTCGCGGTGCTCGCCGCGCTGGCCGTATTCGTGCTCGTACGCTTCGTGGGCTTGTTCTTCGCCAGCGTGGCTCGCGGCGAGACGCCGCTGCCCTGGTTGCCGGCAGACCTCGCTGGGCCTACCAGCGTGCTGCTGCGTTCGGCGATCGTCGTTGCCGCGCTGGTCTTTGCCGGGCCGATCGTGACCGGCGACGCCAACGGCTCGCTCGGGCGCTCGGGTGCGGTGATCTTGGTTGCGCTCGGCTTGGCCAGCACGCCGTTGCTCGCGTCGGGCATCGTGGGTGTGATGGTGCTGTTCGGGCGCCGGCTTCGGCTGGGAGAGTTTGCCGAGATGGGCGGTGTGATCGCGCGAATCTCGGCCATTAACCTGCTGGAGGTTCGGTTGCTGGACGCGCAGCACGTCGAAACACGCGTGCCGCACTTGCTGTCCTTGGTCCGCCCGTTGCGGGTGCTCGGCGTGCACCCACGGCTCAGTATCGACGTGGCGGTGGCGCCCAGCGCGGCCCAAGCCAAGGTGCGCGAAATCCTGAGTGAAGTCGGGAAAAAATGCGGCCGCGACGCGCGTTTGGATCTGCTCGGCTTCGACGTGGACGGCGCGCTCTATCGCCTGAGCGCACTGTGTGATTCGCTCGAATCCCGGCAAGCGATGGCCGAAGCGGCCCTGAACGATTTGGCCGAAGCCGGGATCGCCCTCGGTCGCTCTCGTACGGTGCCCGAGTGAACGCCATTGCTTTCCTGCTCGGTCTGCTGGTGCTCGCCTATTTGGGCAGCATCCTGGTTGGCGGCCGTGCCATCCGAGGCTTTGGTCTGGCCTCGGGCGCCGAATACCTCGTGCTCGGCTTCGTGCTCGGCCCCCAGGTTCTCTCGGTCGTGAACCGGCCGTTGGTAGAAACCTTTCAACCCGTGCTGCTCGTCGGCGTCAGCTGGCTCGGACTCGTGCTGGGGGTGAGCTACCTGCGCGTCGGTCAGCGCCGTGTACCCGTGCCGCACATCGCGCTCGGCGTTGCCCTGTCCGCGTTGGTCAGCGCCTGTGTGTCCGTCGCGGTGTTCTTCGGCGCGAGCTATTTCTCACCCTTGCCGCGCGTCGAGGTGATCGCGCTTGCAGCCACGGCCGGCATCGTTTGTTCCGAAACTACCCGCCATAGCGTGCGTTGGGTCGTGGAGCGCTACGGCGCCAAGGGCCCGCTCGCCGATCTCGCCGCGGACACGGCGCGGGCCAGCGCGTTATTTGCTGCGCTTTCGTTCGCGGTCGTCAGTGCTTGGCTCTCGGGCGCCGCCCTGCAAGGGATGTCGGTGTTCGAGCGCGTGCTCGTCTCGCTCGGTTTGGGCGTGGTCCTGGGCTTCACCGCGACTCTGTTGCTCGGCCGCGAATTCCGGCGCGACGAAAGCTGGGGCATTCTGCTCGGTACTTCGCTGCTCGGTACCGGTGCGGCCGCGCGCCTCAATTTGTCCCCGATCAGCACCACGTTTGCCATGGGGCTCACGCTGGCCATCGTGTCTCCTCATCGTCTCGACATCAAGGCCATGGTCACTCCCACCGAGAAGCCAGTGTTGCTTCCGCTACTCTTGCTCGCCGGTGCGTACGTCAACGTCAAGCTACCGATGCCGCTCTTGGTGCTGGTGGGCGTGGCGCTGGGCGCGAAGCTGCTGGCGCGCGTCTCGTGCGGTGCGCTGCTCTCGCTCACGCTCAAGCCGGCCCGCGGCGTGGGCTTGGAATTCGGTGGCAGCATGTTGTCCTGCGGCGCGCTCGGCCTAGCCGTGGCGTTGGCGTTCTCGGTGCGCCATCCCGGCGTCGTGGCCGATACGGTGCTGCTGCTGGCGTCGGTCGGCGTACTGCTCGGTGAGTGGCTCGGGCCCGGGGCGCTGCGCCGGGCCTTGGCGCGCGCGGGTGAGATCAAAACAGAAATCCCTGCCGAAGGCGCGCAACCGACGTTGCCGAGCCAAGTATGAGCGGGCACGGCGGACCCAAAAAAACCATCGCCACTCGCGCCATTCAGGCCGCGTCGCTGCTGGTGACTTTCGGCGTGTTGTACGGCGTCACGCGCGTGACGCCCGAGCTCGAAACCCACCTGGGCACCGTGACCGCGGTCGGCTTCTTGCTGCTCGCCGGCACGCTGATGAGCGAGCTGCTCGAGACGATCGGCTTGCCTCACCTGTCCGGCTACTTGTTGGCCGGCATCATTGGCGGGCCGCACATCCTACACTTGGTGGATCATCACACGGTGACCGAGCTGTCGCCGGTGAATACCCTGGCCTTGTCGCTGATCGCGCTGGCGGGCGGCGCGGAATTGCGTCTCGAAACCCTGCGTTCGGTGGCGCGCGGGCTGGCTTGGGCGACCCTGATCCAAAGCACGTTCGTGCTCGCGTGCATGGCGGGGGTGTTCTTGGCCATTGCACGCTTTTTGCCCTTCACCCAGGGCATGAACCTCACGGCATTGATCGGCGTCTCGCTGCTTTGGGGCGTGCTCGCGGTCAGTCGCAGCCCCTCGGCCTGCATGGGCATCCTGGCGCAGACGCGCGCCAAAGGCCCGGTCGCGACCTTCTCGCTCGCCTTCATCATGCTCTCCGACGTCGTGGTCGTGATCCTACTCGCGCTCATGCTGATGTTGGCGCGCCCGCTGATTACCTCTAGCGGCAGTATTTCGCTGGAAGACTTCACCGTGCTCGGGCACGAGCTGCTCGGCAGCATCGCGGTAGGTGTCACACTCGGTTTGGGCTTGGCGATTTACCTGCGCTTGGTCGGACACCAACTACTCCTGGTGCTCTTGGCCATCGGCTTCGGCTTGAGCGACACCTTCGCTTACATCCACGTCGATTCGCTGCTCGCGTTCTTGGCCGCCGGCTTCGTGGTCACGAACTTGTCGGATCAGGGCCCCAAGCTCCTGCACTCCATCGAACAGACCGGGAGCGTGGTCTTCGTGGTCTTCTTTGCCACGGCCGGCGCGCACTTGGACATCCCGCTGCTGCGCAAGCTGTGGCCCGTCGCGGTCACGCTGTGTGCCAGTCGTGCTCTCTTCACCGTGGTGGCAGGTCGCATCAGCAGCCGCCTGGCGGAAGATCCGGCGATCCTCAAGCGCTGGGGCTGGTCGTCTCTGATCTCGCAGGCGGGACTAGCCCTCGGCTTGTCGGTGGTGATCGCCAAAGCGTTCCCCACTTTCGGCGACGGCTTCCGCTCCCTGGCAATCGCCGCGGTCGCGCTGAACGAGATGATTGGCCCGATCCTGTTCAAGTTCGCGCTCGACCGGGCCGGGGAGACCGACCGCCATGAGCCCGAAGTTCGGCCCAGCCTCCCGCCGGCCCCCGCAGAATAGAAAATTATCTAGTGATTCTGTATGGTTAGTTGATTTTAAATAATTGTACACATTCCCTATTCGCTAAGTAGGGTTATGCTTCGCGCACTTCGCGATGATGATCGACCCCCAAGTGGCGCTTGCCGGACTGTTCGTGGGATTCGTGGTGGGCCTGACCGGCATGGGAGGCGGCGCGCTGATGACGCCGATCTTGGTGCTGCTGTTCAAGATCCAGCCCCTGGCCGCGGTCTCCAGCGACATCGTAGCGTCGATGATCATGAAGCCGGTGGGCGGCGGCGTGCATTGGCGGCGCGGTACGGTGAACACCGAGCTCGTGCGCTGGCTGGTGCTGGGCTCGGTGCCGTCGGCCTTCCTCGGAGTGCTGCTACTGAAGAGCTCCGGCCAGGGCGAGGCGCTGCAGCATCACGTCAAGTTGGCGCTTGGCCTGGCCTTGTTGGTCGTCGCTTCGGGCCTGATCATTCGTCCGCTCTTGAGCCGTAGCCGAAAAGCTGGCGATAGCAGCGAGCCACTTGCGGTGAAGAAACTGCAGACGGTGTTGATCGGCATCGCCGGTGGCCTGGTCGTCGGTTTGACCTCGGTCGGCTCCGGTTCGCTGATGATCATCCTGCTCTTGATGCTTTACCCCAAGCTGCGGTTATCCGAGCTCGTGGGTACGGATCTCGTGCAGGCGATTCCGCTGGTTGCCTCTGCGGCGCTAGGTCACGCGCTGTTCGGCGACTTTCAGCTGGCGCTCACTGCGTCGATCCTGATTGGCAGCGTGCCCGGTGTCTTCATCGGCGCACAGCTCTCGTCGCGTGCCCCAGACGCGCTGATTCGCCCGGCCCTGATTCTGGTGCTGCTGGGCTCGTCGCTCAAGCTCTTGGGCAGCGGTAACCTGGTGCTGGCCGTGGTCATCGCCGTGTTTGCGGCCGCCTACTTCGCGGTCCGTGCCAACGAGCTGCGCCAGGCCCGCCCGTCCTTGAAGCTGCGCTGAAGCCTCCAGCCGCGCGGCAGTGCGAGGCCAAAGCGGAGTGGGCCGCCCACTCCGCTTTGCGCTCGAGGATACGCCGCTCAGAGCGAGGCGAGGATATCGTTGAATGTCTTGCTCGGGCGGAGCGCGGCGCTGGCTTTGGCTTCGTCCGGCTGATAGTACCCGCCGACGTCCACGGCTTTGCCCTGAGCTTCGACCAACTCCTGCACGATCACGCTTTCGGCCGCGCTGAGCTTGGCAGCGATGGGCGAAAAGTGAGCCTTGAGGGCGCTGTCTTTGTTTTGAGCGGCGAGCTCCTGCGCCCAATACAGCGCTAGGTAGAAGTGACTGCCGCGATTGTCGATGCCACCGACCTTGCGTGCCGGCGACTTGTCGTTCTCGAGGAACTTGCCGTTCGCGGCGTCCAGCGTTTCGGCGAGCAGCTTGGCCTTCTCGTGCTTGAACGTGAGGCCCAGGTGCTCGAAGGAAGCGGCCAGGGCGAAGAACTCACCGAGCGAGTCCCAGCGCAGGTAGCCTTCCTCCAGAAATTGTTCCACGTGCTTCGGGGCCGAACCGCCGGCGCCCGTTTCGAATAGCCCACCGCCCTTCATCAACGGCACGATGGACAACATCTTGGCGCTGGTCCCAACTTCCAGGATTGGGAAGAGATCGGTCAAATAGTCACGCAGCACGTTGCCGGTCACCGAGATCGTGTCTTGTCCCGCAATCAATCTTTCAAGGGTGAATTGCGTGGCCTGGGCGGGCGGCAGGACGCGGATGTCGAGCCCGCTGGTGTCGTGATCCTTCAGGTACTCGTGCACTTTGAGCAGGACCTGCGCGTCGTGAGCGCGCGCCGCGTCCAGCCAAAACACGGCCGGGGTGGCGCTCAGCCGCGCGCGGTTGACCGCCAGCTTCACCCAGTCTTGTACCGGAGCGTCCTTGGTCTGGCAGGCGCGCCAGATGTCGCCCGCGTCCACCGCGTGCTCGATCAGCACGGTGCCTGCGCTGTCGACCACGCGCACGCTGCCCTTGGCCGAGATTTGAAAGGTCTTGTTGTGCGAGCCGTACTCTTCGGCGGCTTGCGCCATCAACCCGACGTTGGGCACAGAGCCCATGGTCTTGGGGTCGAAGGCGCCGTGCTTCTTGCAGAAGTCGATCGTGGTTTGGTACACGCCCGCGTAGCTGCTGTCGGGGATGACGGCAATCGCGTCTTGTAGCTTGCCTTGGGCGTCGTACATCTTGCCACCGGCGCGAATCATCGCGGGCATCGAAGCGTCCACGATCACGTCGCTGGGCACGTGCAAGTTGGTGATCCCGTTGTCGGAGTTGACGTATGCGAGCGCCGGCCCCGCCGCGTAGGCGGCCTGAATGTCGGCTTGAATTTCGGCCTGCTCGGCAGCGGGTAGGCTCTGAATCTTGCCCAGCAAATCACCGAAACCGTTGTTCAGATCGACGCCCAGCTTGCTGAATGTCGCGCCGTGCTTTTCGAACAGGTTCTTGAAGAAAACCCGTACCGCATAGCCGAAGATGATCGGGTCCGAGACCTTCATCATCGTGGCCTTCAAATGCAGCGAGAACAGCACGCCCTCGCGCTTGGCACGCGCGATTTCCTGTTCGTAGAAGGTGACCAAGGCGGCTTTGCGCAGCACCGTGCCGTCGATGATTTCGCCTGCTTTGAGCGGGGTCTTGTCCTTCAAGACCACGACTTTGCCGTCGCTAGTGACGAGCTCGATGCGTACGTCCGTGGCCGCGGCGACGGTGACCGATTTTTCATTGGAGAAAAAATCGTTCTCGCCCATCGTGGCGACGGTGGTCTTCGAATCAGCCGACCACTTGCCCATCGAGTGCGGATGCTTGCGCGCGTAGTCCTTGACTGCCTTGGGCGCGCGGCGGTCGGAGTTGCCCTCACGCAGTACCGGGTTCACGGCCGAGCCCTTGACTCGATCGTAGCGCGCCTTGGCGTCCTTCTCGGCGTCGGTCTTTGGTAGCTCGGGATAATCCGGCACCTGAAAACCGTGCCCTTGGAGCTCGGCGATCGCTTCCTTCAGCTGCGGCACGGAGGCGCTGATGTTCGGCAGCTTGATGATGTTCGCCTCGGGCTCGAGCGTCAATGCGCCCAATTCAGCGAGCGCATCCGCGACTCGCTGTTCCGGCGGGAGGAGCTCGGAGAATACCGCCAGGATACGACCCGCAAGCGAGATGTCGCGCGTCTCGACGCTGATCCCGGAGTGCTTGGTGAACGCCTGCACGATCGGCAACAGGGAATAGGTGGCGAGCGCCGGGGCCTCGTCGGTCTTGGTGTAGATGATGATGGGCTGTGCGGACATGGTGAAATTGGGCGGATTCTGCCACCTATCCTGGTGCTAGGGAAGTACGGCCCGCAGCGCGCCGGAGGGAGCGCCCAGCTTGGATTGGGCTGGGATTTGTCGCTTGTTTGCTGATCCTCAGGCCAACGCCCACGACTGCTCAGCGCCGGACAGGTCGGTTTTCGTGCACGGCGGGAGTGAAGATGGCCGATGGAGATTCGCCATCAGCGAGGTCAAAGCGGGCGCCGATTGCAGCGCCCCGGCCATCGCAGCCGAGCTGCGCGGCTATCACCCGTAGCTTTTCGGATCAGAACGTACCGACGACGCCGATCGAACGGAACCCGAACACCGGCGTCACGTGCGGAGTCGACTGACGCGCCGATTTGTCGCTACGGTTCACGTCCACGATCAAGAAGGTGACGCCCGCGATCAGACCCACACCGCCGCCGACCAAGCCGACGATACCGAGTTTGGTTTGGTGATCGGCGTCGGCGTCCAGGGCCAAGGTCTGGTCCCTCCTGACCGTGTCCTTGCAGCTATCTTCGCCGCCACCGGTGTCGGCGACACATTGCTGGTAGATCGCGTCCGACTTGTTGCGCGTGTCGCCTGCTTTGATCAGGTAATAGGTACCCACGCCGGCGCTGGCGGCCCCGAGCGTGAACGAGGCGATGGAGGCTATCAATAGCCCGGGGCCGTGCCCCTTGGAGCTGTCGGCGCTGGCGCTTTCGGCTGCGGGCTCGCTCGCGGCGGCGGTGTTGGCTGCGGGAGCCGTCGAAGCGACGGCTCCCGCAGCCACTGCCGCTTGCGCCGGATGCCCAGGCGTCGCGGCAGCGACCGGTCGAGCTGCGCCCGTCGAGCGCAGCACGAGCGTGACGGTCTGCTTGGCGGCTTCGCTGAGTTTGATCGTGACCGGTTCACTCGTGATCGTCGGACCGCTGGCCTTGAAGACGTGCTCCCCGGGATCGGCGGGCAACGGAATGCCGATCATTGCGGTCGGCAACGCGGTGCCGTCCATTTGGATGACGACCTCCGGGGCGGTCGTTGCTCCTTGCAGCGCGACGGTCACGGACGGCAGGCGGTCGTCGAGGGCGTCTTGCTCTTGCTCCGCCGCGGCCTGCGCGCTCAAGAAGGCCTTCGGCGCATTGGGCGCCAGTGTCTCGCGGGTGATTTTGAGGTACGTTTCGTGCGCCGCGACCAGCCGACCGAGCTTGGCTTGAGCGCGCGCCATGTACAGCAAATGGGGCGGGGCATGCACGAGTTGCTCGGCGCGCGACAAGTAGTCGATGGCCTTCTCGTACTTGCCAGCCTCGAACGCCGCGCGCCCGTGGTTGGCGGCGTCGCGAGCCGTGGCTCGCTCCAGATCAGTCTGTGCGAACGCAGCGTGGGCGTTGATGACGACACAGACGCCGGAGACCAAGCAGAAGATTCTTCGCATTGCCGTTTCGCGCAGCATCGTAGGGCAGGGGCCTCAATCCTGCCAAGGGAAACTCCGCCATTCGCCGATTACGGCGTATCCGCCCGCTGATTGGAGATTGGAACCGCCAGGCGGAGCGCTGCCGGGTCGTCCTTGCGGAAGGCGAAGGCAAATGACACGAACAAGGCCCAGAGCAGCGCTAGCGAAAAAAGCATGGCTTCTCCGCCGCGCTTTTCGAACAAATAGCTCGAGGCGAATGGTCCGAGCAGCATGCCCGCCGCGTAGAACGCGTTGTAAATCGAGGTGCTGCGTTCGTACTCGAGCGGGTGGGCCACTACGCCTTGAAGCGCCAAGCTCACCGGAGAAATGCTGGCCAAGCTCGCCCCGGCAACGAATACTGCCAGGCACATCGCTGGGTAAGAATCCAGATACACGAACCCGAGCACCATCGTCATGCCGATGATGCCGAGGACACGCATCAAGAATAGATGACCGTAGCGGTCCCCCAGGCGTCCCGCATAGTTCGAGAACAACAGCATCCCCGCCGCGAAGTAGGCGGGGATGACGATGGTCTGTGATTCGCTGATGCCCTTTCGCTCCATCAAATACAGCGGCAAAAAGAGCACCACGCTGGCCTGAAAATAACCGTACGCGAAGGTGCCGAAGCACGAGGTCTTGATCCGCCAGGAGAGCCCGAAGAAGGTGCTGTCCTTGGCGACCGAAGCCAACGGATGATCTTCGTGAAGCTCCGCGCGAACGTCGGGTGCCATGCGCAGCAGCACGTAGGCGCTGGTGCAGATTGCGATCACGCCTGCCAAAATGAAGGCGAATGCCAAGGGCAAGACCTTGCTGCACGCATAGGCCAGGATCGGCCCGCCGATGTAGCCGCAGGCGACGGCGATGGCATACAAGCTGGTGGCGAAGGCCTTGTTTTGCTTGCCCGATCGAGCAAGCAGGATGGACTCCGAGCTCACCCAGACGCCAACCGAGCAAGCGCCATCGAAGAAGCGCAGCACAGCGAGCGCCCAAAACGTGTGCGTGAAGGGGAACAGGACCACCGCGGCAGCGTAACCAGCCAGGGACAGCGCGAGCATGTGCTTGGCCGAGAAGCGCCGCACGAGCGGCCCCATCGGCAGCGAGAAAGCGACGATGCCCGCCGCGAACCAGGCCGCAAGCTGACCTATCGCGAGCTTGCTCACGCCGTGCGTGGTCAAGAACCTCCCGATCACCGAGATTGCGGTGCCATAGGCCAAACCGAGCGCGAGCGTGACGCCGTAAATGCGCCAAACATTAACGTCGGGGACACGCTGAACGAAGCTTCGAAAAAACGAAGCGCCCTCGGCGTTCTCGCCGGGGCGCCCCATTTCACTCACGAGCTCCGTCGCTACGGGCTCAGTCATCGAGGCTCACTCGGCGGCGATGGGCAGCGATTCGTCGCTCGGCTTGACGAACGGCAGCACGACCGCGAGCTTCGTACGCGCGCTGAGCAGCGCGCCCTTGGCCACGACCGGCGCTTGCTCCTTGGTGATCTCGTAGATCTCACGGCTCGCCTCGCGCACCAACTTGGCGGTGCTAGTGGCCTTCTCGGGCGCGCTTTGGACGGCTTCGCGAGCGAACGTGCTGACCGTGCCGAACAGCGAGCGCGCGCTCTGCGCCATCAGCTCGAAGCGTGATTTCCCGTACACTGCGGCCACCTCGTGCACGAGATCGGCCGATGTCGACGCTGCGTAGTGCCCCGACTTGTGTAGCGGCGAAGCATAGCGGGGGTTGTCGGCGAGGAAGCTCTTCAGCTTCTCGACGGTCATGCCCGTGTCGGCGAGCGCTTTCTCGAACTCGACCTGTGCCGCTTGGCGAGCTTTGAACAGGTACATCTGCACGCGGCTCTGGAAGTTGACGGCGCCGTCGCCGCTGGTCTCCACCGCGCAGAAGATGGTACCCGGGAATTTCTCGTTGATCAGCGATTGCACGCCATCGCTCACGCCCGAGCTTGGCATGCAGCCGAACGGCTTCACGCTGAGCGTCATCGTGGCCTTGCTCTTGACCACGTTCAGGATCAATTTCCCGACCTCCATGTGGCCTTCGCCGCCGCGCAGATCGTTGTTGTAGTAGGGCGCAGCCACCTCGGCCACGGCGTCCATGTCCGGCAGGTGGTAGCCGTAGAAGCCGCCTGCGTAGGCGAAGGTTTGGAATGCACCGCGCAGCGCCAAGTTGCCGGCCCACAGCCCGATCTTGCGCTGGAAGACGCCGTACTCGCCCGTGCCACCCAAGCCGTACTTGCTCTTGTCCATGCCGCGCAACGTCGCGCGCGAGGCAGTGTCGAAGCGAACCTCCCAGAGGTTGTACAGAATCCAGGCCGTCACGAACTGGATGTCGGCCTCAGCGCCTTCCTTCTCGACGAAGCGTTGCAGCTGGTAGTTGCCATCGCCCTCGGTGGTCATGGCCCAGAACTCACCGATGATCGAAACCTTGGGCTTCGGCATCGTGCGATCGACCTCGACCGTCTTGAAGATCTTCTTGGCCCGCATCAAAGCGGCCAGAATCGACTTCTTGTGCAGCAAGGCATCACGACAGATGTCCTTGGCCTGCGCAATCGCCGCATCCGTCGAACCGGGCACCTTCTCGTATGGGCGCAGGCGGTAGCCGATGCCGTTGATCACGTCGCCTGCGATCAGCCCCTTCAACAGGCCGATGAAAAACGCCGGATTCAACTCCAGACCGCTGGCCTCACCGGTGGCTTGGCTGAGGCCGCCCTGCTGCTGGAAAAGCATCACACGGAAGCCGTCGAAACCCGCGTCGCGCAGCGCCTTCCGGTACTCGGTGACGTACATGCCGAAGCGGCACGGGCCACAGGCCCCGGCGGTGAGGAACACGTAGTTGTCGATCACCTCTTTGGTGGTGAGCCCCTTCTTGTCGCGCAAATGTATCAAGTACTGCACCAAGTTGCCGACGGTGAAGTAGGTGGGATTGCACTGCGACTTGTTGCCGAACTCTTTGCCCACGCTGAGCGCGTCGTAGTTGGGCGGATCGAGCGGGATGGTGTTGTAGCCGAGCGCCGAGAACGCGCCCGAGATCAAGTAGTCGTGGGCGATGGTCAAGCCACCGATGAGCAGCGTAATCTTGCCTTTTTCGGACTTGGTGAACATCAGGTTCGCCATGTCTTCGACCCACTGCTGCTCGACCGCGATGCCCAGTCGCGCACGCTCTTCGTCTTCGAACTTCTTGAGCTCCGCGTCGATGTCCATTGCCTGCCCAGCGATCGGCAGGCTCTTCTTCTTCACTGTCGCCGGCGCGTCGAAGCTTACTTGTTGGGTCATGGTGCTTATCTCCGTGGGATCTTGCTGTTCGCTCTAGAAAAACCGCTTGCTCACTCGGCCGCGGGGGCGGCTTCCGTCGCTCGTTGGGACAGGTCGATCGCGACGATCGAGCCATCCGCCTGCTTCCGTCCCAAACGAAACACGCCCTTGGGCGCTTCTACTTCGGGGGCGCGGCGCGCTTCGTAGCCGCGCACACGCTCCATGGTTTCGGCGATCTGCTTTTCGATCGCCGGGTCGTGCTGCTTCTGCGCCGCCAACTGCGCCTGCTTGAGACCGAGCAGCTCGAGGCGCTTCTTGTCGATCGACAGCGCCAGATCACGCTTCTTACCGGCCAAGTCCTCCAGCCGCTCTTGTGCCAAACGCAGCGAGTGCGCGTAAGTCTTGACGCGGATCTTGATCGAGCCGCCCGGCTTGTTTGCGTCGATGTCGTGCAGCGCAGCGGAGGGTGTCTTCGAGGTTTGGATGATGTCGGCGATCAAGCCGTAGGTCGGGGCGTCATGGCCGCACTTGAAGCTCGAAAGATCGAGCACCGCGACGTTGGGATGGTGCGCCGCAAAGGCAGCCGCCCAGACCTTCATTGCGCTGTTTACCGAGTAGTTCTCGGGCCACACGTGATTGATTTCGAGCGGGCTCTTGATGACTCCACGGTCGAGCTCGTCCTTGTAGTAGCGGTCGAGGTACTCGCGGTCCTTGGGGATCGAGCGAATGCTCAGGATGGGATAGCCGAGTACCTGAAATTCGTCGGGGATACCGTGATTTAGGCCGGGGTCAGCGTGGTAGGGCCGGTTCAGCACGAGGATCGCGATGCGGTCCTCGGCCTCGACCGTCTCCAGGATCGCGCGACCCTTGTCCTGCAGATCCAGGTCGAACGCTTTCAGCGCCTTCCACGCTTCTTTGCAAGCGTGGTCGTTCTCGTCCTCGGTGATCTCCAGACGATCCTTCCAAGTGTCGAACATGCGCCGCGCGAGCAGCGTGGGCTCCTCGAAGGACAGCGCCGGGTCGAGGTACTCCATATCGCGCACGGCGAAGAAGTCGACCTCCTTGGTGAAGGCGGCCTTGGTCACGTCCGGGGTGCCGGCCACGATCGGACACGAGGCGTTGTCCTGCGTGTCGACCACGAAGTTGTTCACGTGCGTGAGGATCGGGAAGAAGATGTAGTTGAGCCCTTTATTGCGCTCCGGCTCGTGCTTGTGGAAGAGCAGGTTGTGGATGTGTGACTGCACCACCTTGCTCGGGAAGCACGGATCGATCGAGCCGTACTTGCCGCCCTCGACCCAGGTTTCTTCGGTCGTGGCATCGCTCCAGACCACGTTGGATTTTCCGAGGCCGAGCGCCTCGAAGTAAGTCCGGAAGAACGGCCCGGTGCTGTACATATTGAGCACGCGCGGCATGCCCACGCGGATCTTCTTGCGCTTCTTGGCGGCTTCCTCGCTCGAGCGCTGAAATGGGCGCGTGATCGTCTCGCGCTTCACGCGAAATAGCGATTTGGTGACCTTCACGTCCTCGATTGGCGTGCCAGCGGCGGGCTGAGGTGCCCATTCGTAGAAGTGCACGAAGGCGCGTTCGCCTTCGTAGTTGACGATGTTCGGGAACGCGGCCGCAGTCTTACGGCGCTCTTCCATCAGCGAAAGCATCGCGTCTTTGCTCTCGACGGTGCCCTTCTCGCAAGAGAAGCCGGAAATGTAGCGCGTGGACGAGCCGTCCGGGCGGGTGGTGTCGATGAACGTGCGCTTGCACTCGTTCGGACAGAAGTGACACACCGTCTCTTCGTCGTTTTTGGTCTTGTACTCGAGGTTCAGCGCGGCCTCGATGCCGATGAAACGAGTGACGCCACTGCGCTTGTAGCGACGAAGGGTTTCGATCGCCGCGCCGATGGCGCCGGCTTCGCCGGTGTGCGGGTGCACGAACACCTGACCACCCGGCACGCGCTGCTTGATGTAGTCGACCTGAGCCTTGACTGCGGCCAAGTTGTATTGCGTACCGCCCTGCAGCACGAAGCGTGTGCCGAGCGAGGCCAAGCGCGGGATCTGCACCACGTACTGCCAGACGTTCTTCGGCAGCACCTGTGCCAGCCCTGCCAGCAGCTCTTCCTTCTGGTAGCCTTCCTTCTGGAAGTTCACGCGATCGGAGTCGAGGAATACGGCGCAGCCGTAGCTGAATTTCGGCGCCAATTCGGCCTTGAAAGCGGTCTCCGCGTATTCGGTGACCGGGATACCGAACTGGTCGGCCATGGCCTGCAGCAACATGCCGTTGCCGGCGCTGCACGAGTTCGACAGCTTGAAATTCTGGATGTCGCCGTTCTTCATGAACAAGACTTTGATGTCCTGCCCACCGATGTCGCAGATCACGTCCACGTCACCGAAGAAGTGCACCGCGCTCATCATGTGGGCGACGGTCTCGACGATGTTCACGTCGGCCATCACACACTCTTCGAGCACGTCCGCGGCGTAGCCCGTCGCCCCGAAGCCGACGCACTCGAGCGTCGCGCCCTGGCTCGTGACTTGGCCCTTGATGTTGGCCAAGAGCTCCTTGGTGTCTTGGATCGGGTTGCCCTTGGACAGCTGGTAGGCCTTGACCAAGAGCTCGCCGTCTTCACCGATCAGGACGGCCTTCGATGAAGTCGAACCGCCATCCAGGCCAATGATGCCCTTGACGTGTTGCCCCGGCGTGAACGTCGCGGGGATGAACTTCGGGATCTTGTACATCTCCCGGAAGTCGGCCATTTCCTTCTCGCCGGCAGACAGCGGAGGGCCAGCTTGCTCCCCGAGCCGGGCGCGCCGACCGTTCTGGATGAAGTCGCGCAAGCCTGCGACGCCGTGGAAGCGCCCAGCTTCGCCACCTTCGGCGATACCGAACATGGCCGCGCCGAATGCGGCGTAAAGCTCCGCGTTTTGCGGCACGAAGATCAGCTCTTCGATCGGTACATCTTGCGGATAAACGAAACCGCGGTCGCGCCACGTCTCGGGAATGCGTTTCCGCCAGCAATCCTGCAGGAACGGCAGGTAGGTGTTGGGGCCGCCCAGCAAAAGGACGCGCGGTTTGAGCGTGTTGCCGCGAGTCAGCACGCTCAAATTCTGCAGCACGATCGCGTCGGCCAGCGAGTTCAGCACCTCGTCCTTCGGGATGCCGGTCTTGACCAGGTTCACGATGTCCGTTTCGGCGAACACCCCGCATTTCGCGGCCACATGGTGCAGCTTCTGATCGTTGAAGCGCAGCGAGGTCGCAAACCCCGGCTCGGCGCCGACCTTGATCATGCATTTGTCGATCGTGGCGCCGGTTCCCGACGCGCACTTGTCGTTCATGGACGTGCCTGCGGTCTTGGCACCGGTCTGGGCGTCCTCTTTGAACATGATGATCTTGGCGTCTTGCCCGCCGAGCTCGATCACGGACAACACGTCCGGGTGCTTGTATTCGACCGCCAGCGTGACGGCGTTCACCTCTTGAACGAACTTCGCGCCCGTGGGTCCTGCCAGCGGACCTGAGCCGGAGCCGGTCACGAACATCTTCCAAGCGTCGGCCGGTTGTTCTGGAAACGCGGCCAAGATGGTCTCGAGCAGCTCGAGTACTTTCTCCGGCTGCTTCGTGTGGTGACGCTGGTAGTCGTTCCACAGGATGTCTTTGGTTACGGGGTCGATCACGGCCGCTTTCACGGTCGTTGATCCCACGTCCATCCCGATCACCAGCTCGCCGCGATGTCCGCTCATTTTGCTCTGCCCTCGCTGAGGTGCTCCCGAGCAAATGCCCGGCAAGCTCAACTGACGCGCGTGTCAGTCTATCCTCCTCCCGGGCGCGAGATGCAAGCTCCGCGATTGTTTCGCGGTGGTGACGGTCGCGTCAGACGCGTCAGACGCGTCAGACGCGTCAGTTCCGGCTGGCGACCGGCGGCTCCGCGGCCGGCTGGCGCGGCGGCGGAGTCACTGACGGTTTTTCCTGTTTGATGATGCGAACGGCCGGACTCTGTTGCGGCGGCTGCGCGGCGATCTCCAAGAAGTCGTGGCCAAGTGCCCCACCATATTGATCGGCGACGTCGACGCGCAAAATCCAGGGCCCCGGTTTGGGGCTGGGAGGCACGACGGCGTGCAGGGTGTTGCCGTTCTGCTCGAAATTCACTTCCACGGGATCGAGCCCAATCGTGACCTTCGGCACCGCCTGCAAGGACGCGGGGATCTCGCCGTTCTGCGACTTGAGCTGAATGTCGATCGAGATCGGGTCGCGCGGCCAGAGCGCACGCTGTGGCCCAATTTGCACGTCGGCGTACACGCCGCGCGGTTCCAGGACCGCGATCGCCGTGTCGAGCGAGCCGGGCATCCGGAAGCCGAGTACGGTTTTCTGACCGCGGTACAGGCCGGCGCCCTGCGCGGCGGGAAAGTAACGGCCGGCGCCGAGATAGGTCATCTCCAGGCCGCCAGTAGCGGTGAACTGAACTTGCTGACCTTCGCTGAGATAGATGGCTTGCTCGGTGCTGTAAGCGCCGGCCGGTAACACGACGCCGACCACGCGCAGCTCGGACTCGGAGCCCCAGCGACCCTGCATGCCGCGCGCGTCGATGGCGCGCAGCGCGAGCGAGTATTTCCCGGGCTCGACGGGCGTGAGACCGGCATCCAGCTCCGGGCCTTCGCTGCTGCGCAGCTCGATCACCTTGCCGTCCGACAGGCGACGCAAACGAAGCTCGTAACGCTGCGCACCTGCTACGCGCGCCCAGCGGAATCCGCGCATGGCCACCGTCTCGTTGGGCGCGAGCCACATGCGTTGCGTGCTGGTCAGGGTCGGACTGGGTAAGCCTGGCACGGCCAGCGCACTCGGGTCGCCTTTGCTCAGCGTCGAGCTAAAGCCGAGCGGGATGGTCTGCCAACGGTCGTTCACCAGGCAGCGCACTTCGCCCTCGATGTTGGCGGCCGTAGCCTCGCCGCCAGCGACTCGGAACGCCGCCTGCCCCGCGGTGACGATCGCGCTGAGCTTGCCCATGGTCGCGAGCACCGCATCGCGGCCCGCCTTGGGCATTTCGACGTCGACACGTCCGCTCTGCAGCGCAAAGCTCCAGGTCCAAGTGCGTGCGCCGGGCGTCAAGGCCAGCAGCTGAGGCACGGTGAAAACGCGCAGCGACGAGTTGGGCGCGACTCTCAGGCGCGCGTGACTCGGCAGTTCGATCACAGCGCCCGTCGCCGACGCGGTGAGCACACCGCCCGTATTCCTGACGCTGCCGGAGACCACCGACGGCCCACGCGTCGCGGACTCGGCCTGCGCGCTCGCTGCGGCGGCACACACCAGGGCGCCCAGCACACATGCCACGTAGAGGACTCGAATTCGGGGTTTTCCCATGAGCGCTGATCTACGGCATCGATCGCGGCAACTTGAGGCTTTTTCGGCCCGCGGGGCGAAGTCTGTGCGTCCTTCTGCAGCTCCCGGACTACACTTCCTCACGATGGCGACGTCGCGCAGCAACAAGAAGAAACTCGGGGTGTTACCCAAAAACGAACGTCGTCAGCAAATCCTGAGCGTCGCGCGGGAGGCTTTCGCGAAGCGCGGCTACCACCAGACGACCATCGACGACATCGTTGCTCTCGCGGGCGTCGCTCGCGGCACGTTCTATTTGTACTTCGAGGACAAGCGAGCAGTCTTCTCGAATCTAGTCGACCGCTTCGCGGGGCAGCTGTCGATGGCTATCATGCGTATCGTGACGGATGACCCCGGCCGCTCCGTGGGCGAACAAGTGCGTGAGAACATCCGCGCCATCATCGCCACCTGCCTTTCGGAGCGCGCGATGACCAAGATCTTGTTCACCGACGCAGTGGGCGTGGACCCCGCGTTCGATCGAAAGCTGCAAACATTTTACGATACCGTGGTGCAGCTGCTGGCAGACAGTCTGAAGGACGGACAAGCGCTCGGCATCGTGGCCGACGGCGAACCACGAGTGCTCGCTTACTTGACCATCGGCGCCTTGAAAGAACTGCTCTATCAAGCCGTCACGCTCGGCTTCGCCGAGGAGAGCGCGGAGGTGCTCACCCAGCAAATGTTCACCTTCCTGAGCGGCGGTTACCTGCGCATCGGCAGCGCCGACGCGAAGGAAAGCAAGAAGCCGCGCAAGCGCTGACGAGGGACACACGATTGCAACGCAGCATGGAGTCGCATCCAGGTCAGTGTGCGCCATTCCCGTGCCGGAAATAATTTGGAAACATACTCGACCTCTGGATAAATCGACCTGGAAACGAATCTTTGGCATGGCACAGGTCCGGGTGATGCTTATTTTGCTTCGGAAAGTGGCGCTTTCCCGCTGAAATACTTGACCGAGCGCGGCTGAAAGCGCATGGACGACCCGGCGAAAACACCTGGGTTCGCCCTACATAGCCGCCATGCAAAACGATCTCTCCGAGGGCTCCGTCAACACTCTGAGCCTCGCGTTCGCCGAAGGGCTGTACGCCGATTATCTGAAAGACCCCAACCTGGTTCCCCCGGACTGGCAGGCATACTTTGCCGAGCTGACGCCGGATGCGGATTTCAGCCGGGCGCCGAAGCTCGGCCCCAGCTTCCGGGCGGCAAGCTTGTTCAACGCGCCCGTGGCCAGTAACGGCCACGCGCAGCCCGCCGCTAAAGGCAACGGCAAGCATAACGGAAACGGTCACGCGGCTCCCGGTTGGGGCAACGGCGTGTCCGACGTCGCGGTTCGCCAAGACCGCGTCGACGCCTTGATCCGTGCCTACCGAGTGCGCGGCCACATGATCGCCAAGATCGACCCGCTCGGTCTGCCGCGTCCGCTGCAAGCCGAGCTCGATCCGGAGTTCCATGGCCTGACCGGCGATGATCTGGATCGCAAATTCTCCAGCCGTACGATCTTCGGCGCCCAATCGCTCACGCTGCGCGAGATGCTCACGCGCCTGCGCAACACCTACTGCCGCTCGATCGGCGTGCAGTTCATGCACATCGACGATCTGAAGGTCAAAAACTGGCTGCAAGATCGGATGGAGGGTTCCGAGAATCGCGTCGAGCTGCAGCGCTCCGAGCAGATTCGGATCTTCACCAAGCTGACCGACGCCACCACCTTCGAGGAGTTCTTGCGTCGCAAGTTCTCGACCGTGAAAACCTTCTCGCTCACGGGCTCGGAGAGCTTGATCCCGCTGCTCACCTTGGCCATCGACCGCGCAGCAGAGCACGGCGTGGACGAGATCATCTTGGGCATGGCCCACCGCGGCCGCCTGAACGTGCTGGCGAACGTGATGGGCAAGAGCCCGCGCGAGATCTTCCGTGAGGTCGAGGACAGCGATCCCGAGCTGTATTTCGGCAGCGGCGACGTGAAGTACCACCTCGGTCACAGCTCGGATTTCGTGACCGAGAGCGGCAAAAAGGTACATCTCTCGCTGTGCTTCAACCCGAGCCACTTGGAGTTCGTCGATCCGGTGGTGCTGGGCCGCGCGCGCGCCAAGCAAGACCGCGTCGGCGACACCACGCACGCGCACAAGCTGGGCCTGTTGATCCACGGTGATGCCGCGTTCGCCGGCGAGGGCATCATTCAAGAGACGCTGAACCTGAGCCAGCTGGACGCCTACACCACGGGCGGCACGCTGCACGTCGTGATCAACAACCAGATCGGCTTCACCACGCCGCCCTCGCAAGGTCGCTCCACGACCTACGCGACGGACGTGGCGAAGATGCTGCAAATCCCGATCTTCCACGTCAACGGCGAAGACCCCGAAGCCGTGGCTCAGGTCGTGCGCCTGGCCATGGATTTCCGCGACACGTTCCTACGTGACGTGGTGATCGACATGTACGCCTACCGCCGTCATGGTCACAACGAAAGCGACGAACCGGCCTTCACTCAGCCGCTGATGTACGCGGCGATTGCCGAGCGAAAGAGCGTTCGCGACGGCTATCTCGAACACTTGCTGAAGCTCGGCGGCATGACCCAGTCCGAGGCGGACCGCATTGCAGTCGAACGTCGCGAACACCTCGAGGCGGAGCTCGGCGAGGCGCGTCGTAAGGACTACGTGAAGACGCAGGATTGGCTCGGTGGCTATTGGAAAGGCTACATGGGCGGTCCGGAGGCCAACGTGCCGGAGGTCGACTCGGGCATCGCTTTGGCGCGCGCCAAAGATCTGATCTTGCGTCAGAACCAGCTGCCCGCCGACTTTCATCCTCACAAGCAGATCGAGCGCTTGCTGCAGAAGCGCAATGCCATGGGCAACGGCGAGCAGCCGCTCGATTGGGGTACGGCCGAGTTGCTCGCCTTCGCCTCACTCGTGACCGAGGGCTCACGCGTGCGCTTTACGGGTCAAGACTCGCCGCGTGGTACCTTCACTCAGCGTCACGCGGTCCTGCACGACGTGGAGGACGGGCACACCTACATGCCGCTCTGCCATTTGGCCCCGGATCAGGCTCCGATCGAGATCTACAACTCCGCGCTCAGCGAGGCCGGCGTGATGGGCTTCGAATACGGCTACAGTCTGGATTGGCCGGACGGGCTCGTGATCTGGGAGGCGCAGTTTGGTGACTTCGTGAACTGCGCGCAGGTGATCATCGATCAGTTTTTGGTCAGCGCCGAAGACAAATGGAAGCGCCTGAGTGGCTTGGTGCTGATGTTGCCGCACGGCTACGAGGGTCAGGGACCAGAGCACTCCAGCGCCCGGCTGGAGCGTTTCCTGTCCGCGTGCGCGGAGGACAACATCCAGGTCGTGCAGCCGAGCACACCCGCTCAGCACTTCCACGTGCTGCGCCGCCAGGTGCACCGCCCCTGGCGCAAGCCCTTGATCATGTTCACGCCCAAGAGTTTGCTGCGTCATCCCATGTGCGTGAGCCCACTCGAGGATTTCTCTGCGGGGCGCTTCCACCGCGTGATCCCGGACATGCGCGCTGCCAAGCCGAGCAAGGTGATCGTGTGCACGGGCAAGGTTTATTACGACCTGGAGAAGCGCCGTCAGGAGCTCGCCCGCAACGACGTCGCCATCGTACGCGTCGAGCAGTTGTACCCGCTGCCTGACCGGCACATTCGCGCGGCAATCGAGCACTGCGATGACGGCACGCCGATCGTTTGGGTGCAGGACGAGCCGGAGAACATGGGCGCCTGGCGTCACTTCCGCGCGCGCTTCGGAGCGATGCTCTTTGGTCGCTTCCCCTTCAGCGGCGTGTGTCGGACCGAGTCCGCCAGCCCGGCTACCGGTTCACACAACTGCCACAAGCTCGAGCAGCAAGAGCTCCTCGAGCGAGCCTTCGCCTGAGGCGAGCTTCACGCCGCCCGCGTAAATCCCAGGATTCATTCTACAAGTTGACCGATCTGGGCCCCGGGACGATAAGTCCCTGGCCCGCTTGCGCGGACCAGGACGGTTTGCGCGAAGGCCGATAACAGGAAGCGCTGCAGAGCATGGCAATCGAATTAAAAGTGCCGACCGTCGGTGAATCGATCACCGAAGTGCAAATGGGTGAGTGGCTGAAGGGCGAGGGCGACAGCGTCGCGCGCGACGAAGTGATCGCCAAGATCGAAACCGACAAGGTGACGGTCGATCTGACCGCGCCCAATGACGGCGTGTTGTCCCAAATCAAGGTCAAGAAAGGCCAAACCGCCAACGTCGGTGACGTGATCGGCTACATCGAAGAGGGCGCAGCAGCAGCAGCCAAGCCGAAGGCAGCCGAGCCGGTGAAGGCGGAGGCCAAGGCCGAAGCGCGCAAGTCCGAGCCACCCGCGGAAGAGCGTCCGAAGGCCACGCGGCCCACGATCCCGCCACAGGGTTTCGCGCGCGTCATGCCGTCCGCGCGCCGCGCGCTCAAAGAGCGTGGCCTCAGTCCGGATGACGTGGAAGCCTCGGGCCCCGGTGGCCGCGTGTTGAAGGAAGACGTCGATCGTCTGAAGGAGAAGCCGGCCGCCAAGGCGCCGGTCGCTCAAGATCGCCAAGAGGAAGTGGTGGCGATGAGCCCCTTCCGCAAGCGCATCGCCGAGCGCCTGGTGCAGTCTCAGCAAACCGCCGCTTTGCTCACGACCTTCAACGAGGTCGACATGGGCGCGGTGATGGAACTACGGAAAGCCCATCAAGAAGCATTTCAGGAGAAGTACGGCATCAAGCTCGGTTTCATGTCCTTCTTCGTGAAGGCGGCGATCGAGGCGCTCAAGCAGAATCCGTCGGTCAACGCCGAGATTCGCGGCAACGACGTGGTGTACAAGAATTTCTACGACATCGGTGTGGCCGTCGGCGGCGGCAAGGGCTTGGCCGTGCCGGTGATTCGCAACGCCGAACGCTTGGGCTTTGCCGAGGTCGAGCAAACGATCGCGGATTTTGGCAAGCGCGCCAAGGACAACAAGCTCGAGCTGAGCGAGCTCCAGGGCGGTACGTTCACGATCACCAACGGTGGCATCTACGGCTCGATGATGTCGACGCCGATCGTCAACCCGCCGCAGAGCGGTATCCTCGGACTGCACGCGATTCAAGATCGACCCATGGCAATCAAAGGTCAGGTCGTGATTCGACCGATGATGTACGTCGCCTTGACCTACGATCATCGTCTCGTGGATGGCCGCGAAGCGGTCACATTCTTGAAGCGCATCAAGCAGTGCATGGAAGAACCCGCGCGCATCCTGCTCGAGGTCTAACGTGAAAAAACATGATTTGATTGTGATTGGTGCCGGCCCCGGCGGCTACGTCGCTGCGATCCGCGCGGCGCAGCTCGGCTTGGACGTTGCCTGTATCGAGGCCGAAGAAGCGCTCGGCGGCACCTGCGTGCGCGTGGGCTGCATCCCCAGCAAGGCGCTACTCGAAGCCAGTGAGCGCTACCACGCGGCCGGCCACGACTTGGCCGACTTCGGCATCAAGGTCTCGGGTGTCGAGCTGGATTTGACTCGCATGCTCGAGCGCAAGACCAAGGTCGTGGCTCAGAATACGGGAGGCGTCGCGTATCTGTTCAAGAAGAACAAGATCAGCCGCTACCGTGGCCACGGCCGCATTACCGGGCCCGGACGCGTGGTCGTCGAAGGGCAGGACGCGAACGAGCTCGAAGCCAAGCACGTGTTGATCGCCACGGGCAGCAGCGTGGCTCCACTGCGCGGCGTTACGCTCGATGGGGACCGCATCGGCACCAGCACCGAAGCGCTTTCGTATCCGGAGGTTCCGAAGCACCTGGTGGTCATCGGCGCTGGCTATATCGGTCTGGAGCTCGGCTCGGTTTGGAACCGGTTGGGCGCCAAAGTCACCGTGCTCGAATACCTCGAGCGCATCTTGCCGGGCATGGACTCGGACATCGCAGAAGAAGCCGAGCGCATCTTCACCAAGCAAGGCATCGAGTTCCGGCTGGGCTCCAAGGTAACGGGCGCTCGCCGCGATGGGGATCGGGTGTTCGTCAGCGTCGAGGGTCAGCCTGACATCGAGTGCGATCGCGTTTTGGTCTCGGTCGGTCGCGTGCCGAATACCAGCGGTCTCGGTCTCGACACGGTCGGTATCGAGCTCGATCCGCGCGGCCGGATCCCGATCGACGATGACTTCCGCACCTACGTTTCGGGCTTCTATGCCATCGGTGACGTCGTGCGTGGCCCGATGCTCGCGCACAAGGCCGAAGAAGAGGGCATCGCCTGCGTGGAGCAGATCGTGACCGGTTACGGCCACGTGAACTACGACGCCATCCCCGGGGTCGTCTACACGCACCCGGAAATCGCCTCGGTCGGCAAGACCGAAGACGAGCTCAAGGCGCTGAACGTGCCGTACAAGAAGGGCGTCTTCCCGTTTCTCGCCAACGGTCGCGCTCGCGCGCTCGGGGCGACCGAAGGTCGCGTGAAAATCTTGGCGCATCGCGACACCGATCGCGTGTTGGGGGTGCACATCCTCGGCGCGCACGCGGGTGACTTGATCGCGGAGGCCGTGGCGGCGATCGAATTCGGCGCTACGTCCGAGGACATCGCGCGCACTTCGCACGCCCACCCGACGCTCGCCGAAATCGTCAAAGAAGCAGCGTTTGCCGTGTCAGGGCGCGCGATTCACATCTGATTCGGCGGCCACGAGCTTCACCTCCCATTGGCTGCCGCGCCGCCGCAGCTCCTCGGTATAGATCGATTCACGGTGCACTCGTCGGGAGAGCACCGTGGCGATCGCGCACGCGGTGAGTAAGGGCAGCACGATCGCGTAATCGCCGGAGAGCTCGAAGACGAGCACGGTGGCCATCAATGGAGCGTGGGTCGTGGCGGCGATCATGGCTGCCATGCCGACCAGCGCGTAGGCGGCGACGGCGCCAGCGCTGGCGGGTGGCCCGAAGCGCAAGACCAGATGCCCGACGATGCCGCCTAGGGCGGCCCCTATCAGTAACGAAGGCGTGAACACGCCGCCTGGGCTGCCAGAGGAAACCGAAGCGGTGGTGGCGATCGCCTTGGCGAACAAGATCAAGGTCAGCAGGCCAATCCCGAGCTGCTGGCCCAAGATCAGGTTGATCGTCTCGTAGCCGTTGCCGGTCACTTCTGGCAGTAGGATGGCGATCGTGCCCACCAGCGCGCCGCCCAGCGCGGCGCGTGCCGGACGCGGCATGGTCAGCTTGGCGAAGAGGGCCTCTCCTCGCACGAGCAGGACCATGAACAGCGGTCCGGCAAGGCCTGCGAGCAGTCCGAGGCTCGCGTACAGCGCGAGCTCGGCATTGGAATTCATGCTGAACGTGCGCTGCCCATAGATGGGGCCACCGCCGATCGCCAGCCGTGTGAGCGCCGTGGCGATCGGCACGGCGATGATTACGGGCAGCACTAGATCGAGCGCGATCACACCCGTGACCACCTCGACCACGAACAACACTGCTGCGATCGGGGTGTTGTACGCCGCCGCGAAGCCTGCGGCCGCACCGGCGGCGATCAAGGCTCGGATCTGGCGTTCGCGCAGGCGAAATAGGCGACCCAGCGTGCCGCCGAGTCCGCCGCCGAACTGGATCAGCGGTCCCTCGCGCCCCACCGAGCCCCCCGACACGATCGCGAACCAGGAACCGAGCGCCTTGAGCAGGGTGAGGCGCAACGAGATCCGGCCTCGACCGAGTGCCACGGCTTCCATCACTTCACCGACGCCCGCGCCGCCCTTCAACCTCACGGCGATCGCGCCCAACGACCCCGCGAACGCCGCGCCGATCGTCGGTGTGGCGATGCGCGCGTACCAAGGCAAATCTCGAAACGCGCTCAGCACGTCGGCCTTGCCGTAGCCTCGCGCAAAGACCAAGCCGATGGCGTGCCGGAACAGTACGGCGAAGCTTGCAGCGCCCAGGCTGACGGCGAGTAACGCCAAACAGTAACGCGCTAAATTTCCCCAAAAAAGGCGCTTACTCGCAGGGCGAGAGGAGCCCGAGGTAGGTCGAGATGAGACAAAAGTGGCGGGAATGACCGAAGCTTGCCTGAAATTTGGCCAAACCGAGGAATCTTTGCGAGATTTGTTGGGTAAAACGGCTATAGACCAGGACCTTCAATGCAAAAACTTACGTCATCCGAGGGCTTGCTGATCGTCGTGGAGCTCGGAGCCGAGTGGCCAGTGTCCGAGATCGAGGCTTTACGCAACGCCAAGGCGCGCTGCGTATTGGCACAAGATGAAACGGAGTCGCCCGCTGGCTTCGCGCTTCGCGTCGCCGAGCAACTGAGCAGTTCCTTCCCGAGTGGAGTGGTCTTGGGCAGTGTGGTGGTCGCCTGTAGTGAACGGATCGATGTTCACGCACAAGGTGGGCGCGCCGAGCTCGCGCGCACCGTGGCAGGCGCACTCGCCCGTGCTGGCGGCGGCAGCCTTTCGTTCGTGGCCTGCGATCGCAACGACGCGCGAACGAAGCCCGCATTGTCGACGCTGCTCGGCGAAATCACACGACAATGGCAGAGCGCCGGCGTCGAGGTGAAGCTCAGTTTCGGTCAACCCGCGCTGGCGCTCACCGAGGAAGCCGCCGCGGATCCCAAGTCTCGCACCAGCACCCGTACGCGGGCGCCGGTGAAAGACTCTGTGCGCCGCGTCGCCTGAGCTCGAGCGCACAACCTGCGAGCCTTGCGGCAACTTCGCGGAGGAAGTTCGCGAGGCGCAGGTTCGGCAGCGACAATTGTTGGGGGGCTGACCCCGAGCTTCGTCGTATAGTTGGAGGATCCCGTTTTCCATGAGGAATGCTCCGCGATGTCGCTCGAAGTCGGTCAGCTCCTAGACAACAAGTATCGCATCGTGAAGATGATCGGCGAGGGCGGCATGGGCGCCGTCTTCGAGGGCGAGAACGTACGTATCAATCGCCGCGTCGCGATCAAGGTGCTGCACGCCGCATTCGCCGGCAACCGTGACGTGATGCAGCGCTTCGAGCGCGAGGCTCAAGCGGCCGGTCGCATCGGCAACGATCATATCTTGGAGGTGCTCGATCTGGGAAACCTGCCAGACGGCGATCGCTTCATCATCATGGAGTTTTTGGACGGCGAGCCGCTCTCGTCTCGGATCAAACGGCGCGCTCGGCTATTGCCGCACGAGCTCGCGCCCTTGATGCGCCAGGTCTTGGTCGGGCTCGGTGCGGCGCACGTCGCAGGCATCGTTCATCGCGACCTGAAGCCCGACAACATCTTCATCTTGCGTGAGAAAGCGGGCCAGAAGGACTTCGTCAAGATCATCGATTTCGGCATCTCCAAGTTCTCCCCGCTCAGCGGTGACGGCATGAAGATGACGCGAACCGGCGCTGTCATGGGTACGCCATATTACATGTCGCCGGAGCAGGCGAGCGGCAGCGGTGAGGCAGACGCACGCAGCGACGTCTATTCGTTGGGCGTGATCATGTTCGAAGCGGTTACTGGGCGCGTGCCATTCGACGCCGGTACGTTCAACCAATTGATGTTCAAAATCGTTCTGGACGTCGTGCCGCCGCCACAGTCGATCGTTCCGGATCTGGATCCTGCGTTCGCCAGCATCGTTTCGAAGGCGATGGCTCGCGACGTGTCGCAGCGTTTTCAAAACACAGCCGAGCTGATCGCCGCGCTCGACGCGTGGTCGCAACGCGGTCAGTCGGTGGCCGTGCCAACGGCCATGCAGGCCTCTGCTAGCGGGCATCTGCCCTCGGGTGCCCGCGGCTCGATGCCTTCGCTCAGCGACGTCGGTGTCGCGAACGCGGGCCAGAAAACCGCCGGCTCTTGGGCGACCTCTCAGCCCGGCTCGCAGCCCCAGACGCAGAAGAAGAGCGCCGCTCTCGCAATCGCGGCCGCGCTCGGGACAACTGCGTTGCTGCTCGGTGGCGGAGTCTACGCGGCTCATGTGTTGCACGATAAGTCATTGCCAGTGGCGAGTTCCGCCGGCGCCCTGAGCTCCGCCACGCAGCTCGCTCCGACAGCTACGCAACTCAGCACCGCCCAAGCCCGCGCGTTGCCGAGCGCGAGCGCCACACCCCGCGCGCCGGTGGTCGAAACCGCCACGCCTGTGATCGAAACCGCGCCCGCGCTCAGTGCGGCGAAAATCGCACCCACGCGACCAGCCATCACGGCAGCGGTGCGGGCACCGAAGCCGGCAGCAAAGCCCGCGCGTGCCCAGGCAACCAAGCCCGAGACATCCGACTTCGGCTATTGATCCGGCCGCGCCCCCACACGCTATTTGCGCCCATCGCGTGAGGGAACTTACGGACATAGCGCGCGTGAAGCGCGCGTTTGACTTCATTTACGCCTAGCCATACCCGAGGAGCATTCAGGGTTGACGAATCCAAAAAATTGGGGGCATCTCCTATTGGATACGTTGGGAAACCATTTCTTCGAATCGCTTTTGAGATTCGACCGAAAATAGTCCCATGCCTAGAGCCGGGCTGAGTGCGCCGGGGTTCGAAGCGTTCGAAGTGACAGAGTGACAGAGGCGCGGGGTCGAGAGACCACGCGGAGGGATGATATGGAACAATCGGACGAAACACTGCTCTCGGTGGTCGTTCTCGAGCACGGCGCGACGTGGCCGCCGTGGCTCGCGGAGTACCAGACACGCGCGCCGAACTCGATCGTCATCGCGCAATCGGCGGATGAATCCGCACCGACATTTGCACAACGGATTGCGCGCAAGATGGACGAGGTCGGTGCGCGGGACGCCCCCATTCACGCGGGTCTCTTGGTCAGCAATGGCGCGCTCGATCTGCTGAGCATCGACGCCCGGCAGGCGATTTGCGGCTCGCTCTTGAGGGTCATGTTGAAAAAGCAACGCGGTGAGCTCGTGCTCGCCTCGGACGTGACGGCGGGTGACGATGTTCGTCATCAACTGTTCGCACTTGCGGGCACACTGTGCGATGAATTGAGCGGGTCGAAAGTCACTGTGCGTGTCCGCTTCGACACCATCCGACCGAGTCCATCCGTGAGCGGTGTAATGAAGAGTGTGACTCCGGTCACGCCGGCGGAGTCCCTTTCGGAAGACGACGGCCGCGCTTCGAACAGCTCCGGCTGAGCGCGTGTCACGGGCGGGCTCGAGCTAGCTTCGGGCTCGCCTTGACACGCCGCGTCATGGGCCCTAGTCGTTGCACTCGCATGGCAAAGTCCAACGCTGATCGGCGCGTGGCGATCGTCTCCGGCTTACGCACGCCGTTTGCCAAGCAGGGCTCGGCGTTCAAGGACTTGAGCGCCCTGGAGCTCGCCAAGATCGTGGTTGCGGAGCTCCTGCAACGCACGGGGCTCGAGCCGCGTGAGGTCGGGCAGGTCGTCTACGGGCAAGTCATCCCGTCGCTGAGCGTGCCCAATATCGCTCGCGAAATCGTGCTCGGCACCGGGATGCCGCGGTCCATCGAGGCCTACAGCGTGTCACGCGCGTGCGCTACGAGCTATCAGGCGGCCGTCAGCGTCGCCGAGGCGATCATGGCGGGGGTGATCGACTGCGGCATTGCTGGCGGAGCCGACAGCGCGAGCGACGTGCCCATGGCCGCGAGCAAGCGCCTGAGCGTTGCCTTGCTGAAGGTCAGCAAGGCGCGTTCGTTGGCCGACAAGCTGCGTGCATTCGCCAGCATCGGCGCCGCCGACCTTTTGCCGATTGCACCCGCGCTGAAGGAACCGTCCACGGGCCTGACCATGGGCGAGAGCGCGGAGAAAATGGCCAAGGAAAACGGCATTTCACGGGCCGACCAAGACGCCTTCGCCCATCGCAGTCACACGCTCGCGGCGCAAGCGTGGGCGGATGGCAGGCTGCGCGAGGAGGTCATGTCGGTGTTCGTGCCGCCCGCTTACGAGCCGTTCGAGCAAGACAATCTGGTTCGAACAGACTCCGAGCTCGATGCTTACGCCAAGCTGAAGCCCGTGTTCGATCGTGAGTATGGCACGGTGACCGCGGCGAGCAGCTCGGCGCTGACCGACGGTGCCAGCGCGCTCTTGTTGATGACGGAGAAGAAAGCCAAATCCCTGGGCTTCGACGTGCTCGGCTATTTGCGCAGCTACGCCTTCGCCGCAGTCGACCCGGCCGAGCAGTTGTTGATGGGGCCCGCGTACGCCACACCAATCGCGCTCGATCGAGCCGAGTTGAAGCTCAAGAACATGGATTTGATCGACATGCACGAAGCCTTCTCTGCTCAGGTGCTGAGCAACGTGCAGGCCTTCGAGAGTGACACGTTTGCGCAGCACGAGCTCGGCCGCGATAAACGCATCGGTAGGGTCGACTGGGACAAGTTGAACGTATCCGGTGGTTCGCTCGCACTTGGCCATCCCTTCGCCGCCACTGGTGCGCGCCAGATCTCACAGGTGCTGCGCGAGCTGCGTCGTCGAGGTGGGCAATACGCGTTGTGCACGGCGTGCGCAGCCGGTGGGCTCGGGGCCGCCATGGTCTTGGAGGCCAGCTAGTGGCGAGCGAATACTCGAGCACGTCGCTTCTGGTCGAGCTGCGCGCAGACGGCGTGGCCATCATCCGCTTCGATTTGGTAGGGGACTCGTTGAACACGCTGCAGGCGGGCTTTGCCGAGGAGCTCGCGGACGTACTTTCTCGTCTCGAGCAGGAGCCCGCGCTGAAGGCGGTCGTGTTCAGCTCTGGCAAGCCGGACAGCTTCATTGCCGGGGCGGACATTCACATGCTGCACGCGATCCAGCGTGCGGAGCAAGCTTCTGAGCTGTCGCGTGCGGGGCAGCATACTTTGAGTCGCTTGGTCGCCTATCGAGTGCCCGTCGTGGCTGCCATTCATGGCGCTTGCTTGGGTGGTGGTCTCGAGCTTGCGCTGGCTTGCTCGGCGCGCGTAGCCAGCGATGATCCACGGACCGTGCTCGGCTTGCCCGAAGTGCAATTGGGGCTCTTGCCGGCTCTGGGTGGGACGCAACGCTTGCCGCGTTTGATCGGCATCGAGAGCGCACTCGATTTGTTGCTCACTGGTAAGCAGGTCGACGGCAAGCGTGCGCTGCGGATGGGCCTGGTCGATGAGCTCGTGCCGAACGCCATCCTATTGGAGGTGGCCGTAAGACTGGCACTCGCGCGCGCGGTGCAACCGAAAGCACAAAAGTCGCGCCTACGGCGCTTGTTCGACAAGAACGAGCTGAAGCAGCTTGCGCTCACCGAGAACCCGGTCGGCCGGCAATTGCTGTTCGAAAGAGCCAAGAAGCAGCTCACTGCCAAGACACACGGCAACTACCCCGCGCCGGAGCGCATCCTCGAAGTGGTGAAGCGCGGTTTGGCCGACGGGCTTCCGGCCGGTCTCGATGCCGAAGCGAGCGCTTTCGGCGAGCTGGTAGTGAGTGACTCGGCGCGCGCATTGATGCACGTGTTCTTCGCCAGCAGCGAGTCGAAGAAGGACACGGGCCTCGACGCGACCGGCGTCGAGGCCCGCGCAGTGCGGCGTGTGGCGATGCTCGGCGCGGGCCTGATGGGTGCAGGCATCGCCTACCTCACGGCTGCGGTTGCGGACGTGGAAGTGCGCATCAAGGATCGCGACGAGGCCGCGCTCGGCAAAGGGCTCAAGCAGGTGCGCGAGATCTTGGACGAGCGGGTGAAGTCGCACCGCCTGACCCCGACCGAACGAGATTTGAAGATGGCTCGCGTTACCGCCACCACTGACTACGACGGTTTCGACGCTGTCGACTTGGTGATTGAAGCCGTGTTCGAAGATCTGGAGTTGAAGCGCCAGGTCCTGGCGGAGGTCGAACGACACACGCCGAAATCCGCGATTTTCGCGTCCAATACCTCTTCGCTCCCGATCAGCCAAATCGCGCTCGGGGCGCGCCGTCCGGAACAGGTGATCGGCATGCACTACTTCTCGCCAGCGCACAAAATGCCGCTGCTCGAGCTGGTGGTCACGGACGTGACTACAGCGAAGGTCGTTGCGAGCGCGGTCGAGTTCGGCAAGCGCCAGGGTAAGACCGTGATCGTGGTTCGCGATGGCGCTGGCTTTTACAGCTCACGCATCCTCGGCCCGTACCTGAACGAGGCATCGTTCTTGATCGCCGAGGGCGTGCCCATCGAGCAAATCGATGCAGCGCTCGTCGCCTGGGGGTTCCCGGTCGGCCCCCTCGCGTTGCTGGACGAGGTGGGGATCGACGTGGGCGCAAAGGTCGGGCACATCTTACACGAGGCATTCGGGGAGCGTATGACCCGCCCGCCCGGGATCGAAGCCCTACTGAAGGATGAGCGTTTCGGCAAAAAAAATCAGCGCGGCTTTTACTCCTATGCCGGCGGCGAAAAAGACAAGCACGTGGTCGACGCCAGTGTCTACTCCTTGCTCGGGGTCGAACCCAAGCGCGCGCTGCCCAAGGAAGAGATCGCGCAGCGTTGTGCGCTGCAAATGATCAATGAGGCCGCGCATTGCTTCGGTGAAGGGGTTTTGCGCAGCGCACGCGACGGTGACGTAGGTGCGATCTTCGGACTCGGCTTCCCGCCTTTTCGCGGGGGGCCGTTTCACTACGTCGATGCCGTGGGCGCCGTCGATATCGTGCGCCGCTTGGAGAACTTCGCGAGCGTGTTCGGAGGCCGCTTCATGCCTGCGCCCGTGCTCACGGCGCTGGCCAGAACCGGCGCTACCTTCTACGGACAAGGGGCCGTAGCCGCCGGGCAACATCGCGCCTGAAGCGCGCGAGGCCCCACAGCTCATTGCTGGAGCTCGGGCTACGGTATAATGCCAGCGATGTCGAATAGTTGCCGGCGTGGTGGCGATCTTGCGCGGAGCCAAGAAAGCGCGCGGATTGCCTCCTCGCGCGGCGCCTCTGGGCTAAGCTCGAATGCGCTTTGCGGCCCCGATCCACCCCGCTGCTCGTGTGCGCCTTGGCAGCGCTCTGGCTCGCGAGCTGCAAGCCTTCCGCAGGCAGCTCGTGCGACAAGGGCGAGGCGCGCTGCCTCGATGCCAAGCGAGAGCTCATTTGCCAAGCGGGCCGTTTCATCGAGTCGCCCTGCAGCGGTCCGGGTGGCTGCCGTCTGACCGCGAAGGGCACGAGCTGCGATTTCAGCGGCAACAAGCCGGGCGATCCGTGCAGCACCGACGACGAAGGAGCGGCGACCTGTGCCAACAAGGACGGCATGCTCGCCTGCCACGGCGGACGGTACGCGATCGTGCCCTGCCGCGGTGCACGCGGTTGCGTGAACGCCGAGAGCCGCGCACTGTGCGACACTTCGATCGCCGAGCCCGGCGACGCGTGCCGGGAAGAAAATCTGAAGGCCTGCACCGCAGATGGCACTCAGGTCCTGATCTGCAAGCAGCACACGATGCAGCGCTTCTACCAGTGCCGCGGCGCGGGCGGTTGTGTGTCGACCGGCGGAAAGCTGAGCTGCGACACTTCGGTGGCCAAGCTCGGCGACGCCTGCGACAAAAAGCTCGAGGGCCAAGCGTTTTCGTGCAGCCCCGACGGGCGCGAGATCCTGGCCTGCAAGGGCGGCGCGTTCGCGCTCGATGAGACCTGCAAAACCGGCCTAAAGTGTCGCCTACTCGGGGCCAGCACGAAGTGCGAGAAACCCGGGCAATGACTGTCCTCGCTCAACCCAGAGTGATCACGACTTTGCCGAACTGTTGACCGCTCGCGGCGTACTCGAAGGCTGCGCGCGCCTCGTCGAACGAGAACATGCGATCGATCTGCGGGCGCAATGTGTGCGCGCGCACGAGCTCCAGCAAGTTCAGGAAGGTCTGTCGGCTACCCACGAACACGCCCTGGATACGCAAGTCTTGCATCAAGATGGGCCGCAGATCGAGGGCTGGTTGCGCGCCCGACAAAACGCCGATCACGCTCAGACTGCCGCCCAGACGGAGCGCACGCACACTCTGTTCAATCGTACCTGCGCCGCCCACTTCCAGCACGTGATGAGCGCCCTCCCCCCCGGTCAGCGCTCGCACGGCGCTGCCCCACTCGGGCGTGTGCGAAGTGTCGATGCCGTGCTCGGCACCGAGCGCGGTGGCACGCGCCAATTTCTGTGCGCTGCGGCTGGTAAGAATCACACGTAGCCCCAGCGCGCGTGCGATGCCCAGCGCAGCCAGCGAAACTCCACCCGAGCCCAAACACACCAGCCACTGACCCGCCTCCAGCTGAGCCAGCTCGACCAGCGCGCGGTACGCCGTGACGCTCGCGCACGGTAGACACGCGGCTTCAGCCCAACTCAAGTGCTCGGGGATCGCCACCAGTGCTTCCGCATCGGCCACGAAATATTCCGTCAGCGTGCCGTCCAGCGGCCCACCGAGGGCGCTGCGGCGCGCAGCTTGGGTCAGCGGCCCACGTTGCCAGAGCCCCGCAAATATCGGGCACACGCGATCGCCCTCGTGCCACTCCTGCACCTCCGCGCCGCACGCCACGACTTCCCCGGCTCCGTCGGAAGCGACGATCAGCGGCAGCTTCTGGCGCGGATTGTACTCACCCCGCGCCATCATCAGGTCGCGCGCGTTGAGCGACACTGCACGCACGCGAATCACGACCTGGCGCGCGCCGCAAATCGGCTCCGGGCGCTGGTCGATGCGTAGGTTGTCGAAGCCAAAGCCGGAGTTCAGGCACCAGACGCGCATTGGGGTAATCTCACGACCAGCGCGAGCGTCTGTCAAGCCGTTCCCCTCGTTGGGATGCCAAGGGTGCAGTAGCGAAGCGTGCGCGCAGCTAGTGCGCGAGCAAGCGCTCGATCGCCGACAAGCGTGTATAGGCCTCGACGTAGCCAGGCCTGCGCAGGCGTATCTGATCGTGCAAGAAGCGTCGAATTACGCCAAGCTTGCTGCGTTCGAGATTGGCCAAGCTCGGTTGCGAGAAGAGCTCCGAGAGTCGCGGGAACTGTGCAGGTGGCATCCCGGCGAGTAGGCCCGATAGGCGCCCCAGGTCCTTACCGGGCGCGTGGTTGCTTTCCAATGCGTGGACCACTTCGCTGCCGGCGCGATCCGGGTCGCGTTGCCAGAGGCTTTTGAAGAGCGCTGGACTCTCGATGCCGCGCTGCAGCGCATCACTGAGCACGAATTCGGGGGCGAGTGAAAATGCGCGGGCGTCGTTGGTTCGGGCGGGCGCGCTGTCGAGTGCGACCAGGAACGCGCGCCAATGGGCGTCGCCGAAGCTCTCGTACGGAATGTCCTTGGTGCGCGCGTCGCGCAGCTGGGCCTGCAAGAGATGGCCGGGGATGTGGGGCCAAAACCAGCTCGAGTAGGCAGAGTCCGTGGCCAGGAAGTCGGCCGCGAGCGCGGGACGTTGCGCATCGTCCCAAGCTTGCCAAATGGCGCTGGCCACCGAAGAAAAGGGCACGCCGCGCTCGCCAGCGATGGCCTGCAGCGCGGGCAGCCCGAGCACGCTGTCGGTGATGCCGGCCACGGTGCTCCAGCCGAGCACGCCGTGCATCACTTCGTCCAAGATCACCGCCGGACGCTCCAGGAGCTCCGGTGAGTCGAGCGCACCCAGCGCGCCGATTTCCGAGCGCAGCCGCGAGATCAGTGAAAATGCACGCAAAGCCCAAGGTCGGTCGACTTCGTTCGTCGGCAAGTCGCGGGCGATCAGCGCGCACACGGCGCGCAACTCGGGGTTCGCTTCGCGCGCTTTCCACGGCCGAAGCAGAGGATGGCGGCGACCCGCGCGTTGCCCGAGCTCGCTGCTGATGGAAAATGCAGCCAAATACCAGACGCCGCGTGACAACAGCGCGTCGCTCTCGGGATCGGGATACTCGATGCGTGGGCACGGCAGTTGGTCTGGAAGCTCCAGGCGCGCTTCCAGGACTTCGTCCCAGAGCGCTTCGAGCGAGTCGGAGCCGAGCTCGGCGCCTGCGAGGAGGGCCACGCCGGCCGCGCGAAACGTCATCTCCAGCGCGGCGACGTGACCTGCGCTGTCACCGCCCTCTAGCTCGAGCACGCCATCGATGAAGGCGCTGCCACGATCGGAAAGGCGTCGCACGAGCTCACGCGCGACACTCGGCGCGGCGTGACCCCTGAGCAGTGCCTCGCCGAAGTCGTTGGTCGAACCGCTGACGAGCGCGCGCGTCGCATCTAGGCGCAGTACGTTCGAAAACCAGCGTGGCCCGAATGACGAGCGCACTTCGGCAGGGGTATTCGCGCTTGTCTGGTTCGTGGCTTCGCGCAGCAGCTCCGCACGTTGCAACGCGCGCACGATGCGAAATGCGCCGGGAGGGATCTTGCGCGCGGCCTTCTCGATGTCAGACGGACGGATCGCGGAATCGGCCCGACTGAGCGAGAGCCGCATCCAGTCCAGGTCGGCATCGCGTTGGTGCTCGGGGGGCACGAGCTCGAGCCAACTCTCGAGCGAACGCGGTTCATCCCAGGGGGCCTCCGAGTCCGCGAGCAAGCGATGACCGAGCCCGATCAGGATCTCGTAGCCGTTGCGCTTCAGCCAGGAGGCGTGAGCGGCTTCCGGTTCGATTGTGGCGAGCAGACGATCGCGGCAATAGCGCTCCGCCAGCTTTTGCGGCGATTTTCCACGCAGGTTCTGCACCCCGTGCTCGTCGGCCAACCCGCACAGGCCCAAGGCGGCACCCAGGCCGTCGAGGATCCCGCTGTCCTGCATTTCGCCCTGCAGCCACTCGCGGGCGAGCGTCGCGTCGAAGCGTCCGTCCGCCGGAAGACGCGCCGCGACCCAATCCACTAGCTCGCCCAGGTAGGTGTCGACGGCGGGGGAGGCCAGGACTTGCCAGGTCGGGTTCTGCGGCTCGAAATCAGCCGCGATGCACAGCTCGCTGCGCGGGGCGTTGGGCAAGGGCAGGGCGCGTTGCGTATGCAGCTCGATGAACACCGGGCCGCGTTCGGGCAGTTGCTGGAGCGCTTCCTCGAAGCTGGAGGCTTCGATCACATGAGCTAAACCCCGGGCCTGTAGGAATCGGCCGACCAGGGAGCGGCCCGCCCCGCTGGGGGCACGCCAAAATGTGCTGGCGTAGCTGCCCGGCTTGAGCACGCTGGTAGGCAGGCCCGGACACAGCGGCTCATCGAGGAGGTCGAGTGCCCGAGCAAAACGGAGAGACGTCAGGCGCAGCCGGCGCAGATCTCCGCGGGGAACGCCCCCCACCTGAGTGCCAGGCGCGCGCAAGTCGTCCAGAGGCACCCCCAATACCTTGGAGAGCACCCGCTGTACGCCGGCCCGATCGGCGAGCCAGTCCGTCTCGAGATTCCGGTCGAGCTTGCTGAAGATGGCGGCGAGCGAGCGCTCGCCCATGTGCGACTCTACGGGCCAGTCAGCGCTTTCCAGTGCCGCGCGGGCCAGATCGCCGTAGCTTCGGCAGCCCGAATCCGACTGGTCCATCAGATCGCGCAGCCAGCCCATCAGATCGCCTGCGAAGGTTCACGCATCCCGAAACGATTATTGATGAATAATCTAGAAAGATGCAACCGGTGCCGCCGGCTGGCTGAGATTCTAACGTCAAGTGAGCGGGCCTGATGGTCGACCCCGCGCTTTCCGTGGCCGACAAGCTTAACGGCGCGCTCGAAATGCCCCGTGCTCGGGAGCAGCACCGCTCGGATCCAGATGTCGCCCGGTGGCACAGCCAGCTGTGCCAAATGGCGCAGTCGGACTGCGATCGACCACTCTATCGCGTGAATATAGGATTGGGTTTGCGTGGCATGAGGCGTGCTTATGCGAGTGACAAATGGCGCATTGGGCACACCGCTTTAGCGTTCCGCTGACTACTTACGCGCTCGGCTCCCTCGTGTCCTTGTCGGGCTGCTCGGGTGCTGGCGATCACTCTCCTCAGCTACGGAGCACCGAGCAGTCCGAATTCGAATCGGTTCAGCCGGGGGTCAACGGACAGCGCACTGGCAACGGCGGCGACCTTTCGGCCGCAGCACCAGCCGGCCCACAAGCCAGCGATTCTGCCTCCGGTGCCCAGAGCGCAACGCCGCGCACCGTCGAGGAGACCGACTTGTACCGGCTGGAGGGGGACCGGCTCTACTACCTGAACGCATACCGAGGTTTGATGGTGTTCGACGTGAGCGACGTCGACGCACCCAAGCTGCTCGGGCGCTCCGCGATCTACGGGTCGCCTGTGGAGATGATTGTCCGCAACGGCATTGCCAGTGTGGTGGTGGCCGATTGGTATGGCACCGACGAAAGCGGCCAGCCGTTCTACGGCTCGATCGTGCGTGGTATCGACGCGACCGAGCCGGCGCACATGAAGATCCTGGGCGAGGCACGGCTCGGCGGCTGGGTCCGGGACACCCGCGTCGTGGGTGACGTGCTGTACGCGGTGACCGAGGACTACGGTGCGTGGTTCGGGGGTTACAACTACGGCCCGGTGGGGAACGGCGGCGTTGCAGTCGGGGGTGGCTCGCAGGCGGGGGTGTCGGTGAGCTCGGTGAATATCGCCGCGGGCAAAGTGGTCCAGAAGGGCAGCTATCGTTTGCCCGGCCAGGGCGGGATCTTCAACGTGACCGCAAGCTCGATCTTACTCGCCCACAACGCGCTCGGGCCGGCGGATTCGAACGGGTACCAGGCAGCGAGCGGCTCTACCGAGCTGGTGTACATCGACATCAGCGATCCACAGGGCACGATCGTCGTGCGCGGCAACTTGAGCTTCCCGGGCTACATCCAAGGTTGGGGCGCCGACAACGGGCGCTGGAACTTGGACTTTGCCGACGGCAAGACCGCGCATGCTTTGGCTTGTGGTCAGGCCTATTGCGGTTCCGAACAAGCGCTCGTGCTGGCGACCGCGGACTTCAGCGAGCCCGATCATCCTCTGCTTTCGTCTGCGGTAGCGATTCCGGCCACGGGCTGGGGCGCCACGGCTCGTTTCGATGCCGGTCGCATGTACCTCTCGCCGGCCTCCAACTACTACTACGGCAACCAACAGCAGCCGAGCCTGCCGCTGCAGATCTGGGATTTGGCTGACCCGAAGCAACCCCTGCTCGCGGGCACGACCGCGTTCCCGGGCGAGGTGTGGAACCTGATCCCAGCGGGGGATCGGCTGTTTGCGCTCGGCAACGAATACACGGGCGAACAATTCACCAATAGCCAGGTGTCGCTGCGCTACCTAGACGTGAGCGATCCGAAAGCGCCCACGTTGCTCAGCACCTCCAAGTTCGGAAACGGCTGGGCTTGGACGCCCGCGGCGGGCACGTTCAAAGCCTTCACCATGGACAAAGCGAAGGGCTTGGTCGTGCTGCCGTTCAGCGGTTGGGACTACGGGAGCTACCAGTACAACAACGGGCTTCAGTTGATCGAGCTCGGCGATCGAGCGCTGGTAACGGCGGGCGCAGCGAATGCGAATGGCTGGACCGAGCGTGGTATTTTCGTGAAAGATCGCTTGGTCTCGCTCAGTGATCTGGCGCTCAGCGTCGTCGATTACAGCGACCACATGAGCCCCAAGCTGGTGACCGAGCTGACGCTGGCGCGCAACGTGGTCAACGTGCGCCCGCTCGGCGACTCGGTCGCAGAGCTGTCCAGTGATTGGTGGGGCAATCAGACCGATCGCTCCAGTTTGCGCATCGTGCCGCTGAGCCAAGTCGAAGATAGTGTCTCGGATACTGCGAGCGACGAGCTCACGATCGCCGGCCAGAACGCGCAGACCTTTCACAACGGCAAGCTGGCGTATGTGGTGAGCACGGTTTGCGCCGCTTACGACGCGACGGCTGCAGACGCGCCCAAGGGTGCGTCCTCGAAGCAGTGCAGCTCGTGGACGCAAGAGATTCAGGTGGTCGACTACTCGAGCGGCAAGATCGAGAAACGGGGAGTCGTCGATCTTCCGTCGCTCGCCGGCTACGGTTACGGTGGCTACGGCTTCTACGGCTATTATTGGTACGATTGGTACAACGGTGGCGACGTAGTGCAAGTCGGGGGCGACGCGCTCGCCTTCCGTCGCTGGACACCCAACTATGACGCTTCCGGCGGCTACGTGGACTCTCAGCAATCGCTGTACCTGGTCGACTTGAGTGACGCCGACGCACCGAAGGTGGCAAGTACGGTGATCACGAACGATCCGAACGGTTGGTGGGGCAACATGCGCGCGGTCGGCGATCAACTCTTCACTTCTCACTACGAATGGCAGAAAAAACCCGTGTACAATAGCGATGCCTACGATCCGGGGGTCGTGCGCTATTACCTGGATCGCATCGACTACCGTGACCGCAGTCAGCCCCGGGTTGGCCAGAAGATCAACGTGCCGGGCTTGCTGGTCGGCGCATCCGCAAGCGACCCCTCGCTGATCTACACGCTCGATTATCGCTGGAACGGTGACAGCTCGGTCAACGAATTCGACGTGCTGAAGCTGGATGGCGACAAGGCGTATCTGCAGAGCAGCGTTTTGCTCCCGGGTTGGGTCGGTAACACCTTCGTCAAAGGCGATCGCGCTTACATGTCGAGTCAGAGCTACACTCCGGACTCGAGTGCGGTGAGTTTGGTCGAGCTCGATCTGTCGAACCCGCGTTTGCCGCGAGTGCTCAGCGCGGAGGCCAAGCAGGGCTGGGGTTGGCTGGTCGGCATCGAAGGCGACCGGGCACTGGTGAGCTCCGGTTGGATCAACCAAGGGATCGACGTGTACCGGCTGTCGGACAGCGCCGCGCCCAGCTACGATCGCTTCATTCGCACGCGGGGCTGGGGCGTCTCTTCGCTCGCGCGCCAGGACAATCGCTTATTCTTGTCGAGCGGCTACTGGGGGACCGAGATCGTCGATCTCGATCAGTAGCTTCACGAGCACAGCTTACAGCGCTGCGCGACGGTGGGGGGATTGGGGGGGACGCGTTTCGATTCGGCGCTCGGTGGTGGGGATCTTGGGGGGATGCGACCAGGGGGGACCGAGCCAAACTCAACGCGAGTCTGGCTCGGTTTTTTTTTGCGCGTCGATGGCTGATACCCAAGGCCCGGCTCGGCTGCTGCGTCTGATAGCTCGAAATGGCCGAACTGTGTGAGAGCTCAGGGCTACATTCGTTGGCATCGCTACGCGCGCACGAGAAGAGGCAGGCTCGGCAGCAAGCAGAAGCCGCGCGTGCTCGAGCGGAAGCCGAGCAGCTGGCGCGAGCGGAGGCGGAGCGCGCCGCTGCGCACAACGAGCGCGAGCGCCGCCTGGCCGAGCGCGCCGCGCTCACGCACATCGAGTGCGTGCCGCGCGCCGAATTCGCCGAGCTCGAGACCGCGCAGCGGAGCGAATTCGAGCGCGCCGAAGCTCTGCTTCGCAGCGAGGCCGAGCTGAAGTTGCAGCTGGGCCGCGAGCGCGAGGCGCGGCAGGGGCTCGAGCTGCGTGTGACTTCGCAGCTGCTTCGACAGCGGCTGTGGGCGAGCGCGTCGGCGGCGCTGTGTGTCAGCGGCGGGCTCGCCGCTGCCTTGCTGTACTTCGGCGCGTTGCGACCGGGCGCCGAGCGCGCGCTTGCGACTGCCCAACAGTCTCTGCTCGACGAACGCCGGGCTCGGGTCGAGTCCCAAGAGCGCGAGGCTCACTCGCGGCGCCGCGCTGACGAACTGAGCTCGCGCGTGAACGCGCTCGAACGAGATTTGCGCGCCGAGCGGGAGCCCCCAGTCGCGGCGCAGCCCGGTCTGGGCAGCGGGCGAAAGCGGACGACGCGCCAGCAGCTCTCGTTGCCACCCCCTGCCAAACCGTGCCGAGACGACGGCGATCCGCTGAACCCGTGCTTGAAGCGCTGAGCTGCTCGCCAGCGCGCCACAGCTGAAGGGGTTCAGGCGCTTTCGATCACGCGCTGCAGGCTATTGAGCAAGAATAGCTCGGTCGGGTCGAAGTGCGCCTTGTGAGCGCTGATTTTGCCGACATAGCTCTCGAGCGCGAGCAGGTTTGGGTATAGTCCCCCCTGAACTAGCGTGTGGATCACGTTGACCGCCGCTTCTGGCAAGGGTCGATTCAACAGTTGATACAACGTGACCGCGTAGTTCATGAACGCCGCGCTACGCGTCTCGCCGGCCAAGCGCGCAGCCGAGATCACGACGTGCTCTGCCAGCTCGTGGCCGCTCGGGTGCTCTTCCAAGAGCAGCTCGTGAACGCGCATCAGGATCGGGCCGAGCCGGCGTTCTGCTTCGCTCGTGTCCCCCGCATTGAGCGCTTCGTCGAGAACGACGATCGCTGCCGCCAGCGATTCACTACCGGGTGGATTGCTGCTCGGGCGCCGGATCGCGGATTCGGATTGACGTGGCGCAGTGGACGCGGTCGCCGTGCGCAGTGGAGTGTCCAAGCGCATATGCGGTGAGCGCACCGGGGGGCGGCTCCTCGGATCCAGCCGCTCCTCGAGTAGCGTGGTCTTGTCCGCGCCACTCAAGGTGTCGCCCGTGAGCCGATAGCGGTTCGCCTCAATCGTTTCTTCCGGGACGACGTCGACCAGCTCCAGCTCGTGGCTGCAAATGCGCACGATGTCGCCACCGCGCAGCTCACGGGGGGCCTGGATGCGCTCACCGTTGACGTGCACGCCGTTTTGGCTGCCTAGATCCTCGATCACGATTTGGGCAGGGCTCACCCACAGCCGTGCGTGCCGTCGAGAAACGGCTGGATCGCTGATCGAAAGCTCGCATTCCGGACTGCGACCCAGGTACAGCTTCCCCGTGCGCAGCGTAATCAGTGCTTGGCGGTAGCGGAGCTTGATCGCCACGGCTTCTCCGACGAACCGCTGTTCACTGACCGGATCGCCTGGATCGGGGTAGGGTGGTTGGTGGGTGCGGGCCACTTCGATCGGAACCTTAATCAAATTAGCATTGCACTATCTCGGAGCATCCCACAACGACCGTTTGACCTGGGCGCGCCAAATTCGGGCTGCTCGAGCGCGCGTCTCGATATGGGCGCGTGCGACGGGTTTCGTTACAGGCGCAGGCTCGGGTCCGCGATCGCGACAAGCGCAGCGTCCGGAAACGTTATCGGAGGTCTCGCGGCGCGCCAAAAATTGCGTACAGCTTGGAATTGGGCGCTAGCCCCACCAGTTCGATAACCGAGAGTGTGACTTGGCAGGTCGTCGCGCATAGTGCGAGGTGTCGTTGTAGACGACCAAACGTGCGCGCACGGGATCCTTGAAGTCGAGCACGTTGAGGCAGGCGGGAGATTGATCCAGGCGATCGCGATAACCGCGAGCGTCGATGCCGAGCAAACTGCACAGCATCAGCCGGATTGTGGCCTTGTGTGAGACGATGGCGACGGTGCTGTCGGTATTCGCCACTACGATGCGGCGTAGCGCCGGCAGCGCTCGAGCCATCACGCTCAGTCCAGACTCCCCCCCTTCCGGCGCGAACGTAAAGGGATCAGTCTCCCAGTCGGCGTATTCTGCCGGAAACCGTTGCTCGACCTCGCGACGGGTCAGCTGTTCCCAATGCCCGTGATCGATTTCACGTAAGGCAGTGTCGGTGATGAGGGGCAAAGCGTGGCGTGCGGCGATGAACTTGGCCGTTGCGATCGTGCGCTGCATGGGACTCGCGTAGACCGCCGCGATCTCGGCTTCGGCCAAGCGTTCGCCCAAGGCAGAAGCCTGCTGCTGTCCCTCCTCCGAAAGCGCGACGTCGGTCGCGCCAGCGAAGCGATCTTCGGCACTGAGCACGGTCGCGCCGTGCCGAATCAGCAGCACACGGGTGGTCATCTCGTCATCGTCCGTGCTTCGACTGGGTGAGCTGTGTGAGGTCGCGCACGGCGCCGCGCGCGGCGCTGGTCGTCATCAGCGCGTAGGCCTGCAACGCAGTCGAAACATAGCGATCCCGGTTGGGGCGAAATGCATCGCGGCCACGCGCTTCGGCCGCTTCGCGGCGGCGTGCCAGGGTGCGCTCGTCGACCAACAGCTCGAGTCGGCGGCTCGGAATGTCGATCAAGATGCGGTCACCTTCTTCAACCAGGGCGATCGCGCCACCTTCGGCCGCTTCCGGCGACACGTGTCCGATGCTCAAGCCCGAGGTGCCGCCGCTGAATCGCCCGTCCGTGATCAGCGCGCAGGCTTTACCCAAGCCTTTGCCCTTCAAGAACGAGGTCGGGTACAGCATCTCTTGCATGCCCGGGCCGCCTTTGGGCCCCTCGTAGGTGATCACTACGATGTCGCCCGACTTGATCTGATCGGCTAGGATCGCGTCGCAAGCCGCGTCTTGGGAGTGGAAGAGTCGCGCGGGGCCTTCGAATTTCCAGACCGATTCATCCACGCCCGCGGTCTTCACGATGCAACCGTCGACCGCGATGTTGCCGTACAGCACCGCCAAGCCGCCTTCGGTCGTGTAGGCGTGGGGTACGTCGCGAATGCAGCCCTTCTCCTGATCGGAGTCGATGCTGGGGAAGTACTTGTCTTGCGAGAATGCGACCTGAGTCGGCACGCCGCCGGGCGCCGCGAGCGCGCGTTGCTTGGCCGCAGCACTCGCGCTCGGCCGCTGCACGTCGTTCAGATCGATGGCTTCGCCCATGGTCTTTTCGTGCACCGTGTGCACGGAGCGGTGGATCAGCCCAGCGCGGTCGAGTTGGCCCAAAATGGTGAAGATGCCACCGGCGTGATGGACGTCTTCCACGTGGTAGCTGGAAGACGGCGCTACTTTGCAGATACTGGGCGTATTGCGCGACAAGCGATCGATGTCCGACATCTTGAAGTTCACGCCGGCCTCTTCGGCGATGGCCAAGATATGGAGCACGGTATTGGTCGAGCCGCCCATCGCAATATCCAGCGTCATGGCGTTCTCGAAGGCATCGAAGGTCGCGATGTTGCGGGGCAAGACCGTGGCATCACCCTCGAGGTAGAAACGCTTGGCCATGTTCACGATGCGTTCGCCGGCCGCGGCGAACAACTCCCAGCGTCGGGCATGCGTCGCCAGCAAGGTGCCGTTGCCTGGTAGCGCCAGGCCAAGCGCCTCGTTCAAGCAATTCATACTGTTGGCGGTGAACATGCCCGAGCACGAGCCGCAGGTCGGACAGGCCGAGCGCTCCATCTCCTTCAGCTCGGCGTCGCTCACGTTGGAATCGCTGGCAGCGATCATGGAGTCGATCAGATCGAGCTTGCGCACGAGCGGCTTGCCGTCACGGTCATGCGTGCCGGTGATCTTGCCGGCCTCCATCGGGCCACCGGAGACGAAGATAGTCGGGACGTTCAAGCGCATGGCCGCGAGCAACATGCCGGGGGTGATCTTGTCGCAGTTGGAGATGCACACCAGCGCATCGGCGCAATGCGCGTTGACCATGTACTCGACGCTGTCGGCGATCAAATCGCGACTTGGCAGCGAATACAGCATGCCGCCGTGGCCCATGGCGATGCCGTCATCCACGGCGATGGTGTTGAACTCCACGCCCCAGCCGCCCGCCGCGTCGATCACCTTTTTCACGCGCTGGCCGACGTCGTGCAAATGCACGTGACCCGGAACGAACTGCGTGAAGCTGTTGGCGATGGCGATGATCGGTTTGTCGAAGTCCGCATCTTTCATCCCGGTTGCGCGCCAAAGCGAGCGCGCGCCGGCCATGTTGCGGCCTTGAGTCGTAGTGCTGCTGCGGTAGGTCATCTGGCCGGAGAGCCTAGCTCGCTTACAAACGGTTGTCCTCCGGAACGGCCGTTTCCCCCACGTAACAGCCAGGCCCGGCCAGCTTTTGGTCCACCGGACTCGGGTTCAGCTTTTCGGCCTGCGCTTTTGGCTGCCCACGCGCAGCGATGTCGACTTGGCCCGGCCTTCGGCGTCTGCCTTGCGCTTTGCAGAGCCTGCTTGGGCTGCCTTGGCCTTGGCCTTCTTGGCAGCTTTGACCTTGCTCGGGTCCGGCTGTACCCGTTCGGCGAGGTCTTTGGGCGCGATCGCGCAGTAGCTCTCCTTCACCCAGTCGCGCAGCATCTCGAACGAGGCTTGAGACTGGGCGTCGAGCTTGGCGCTCACCCAACCGCTCTTGCCGAGCCCGTAGCCAGTCGGGGAGCTGAACGGTAGACGTAGCGCGCTTTTGTGCGAGCTGGGCAGCTTCACGCTCAAGCCGAAGTGCTCGGTCTCCGTGTCGTGGCCCAGAAACACGAACACCTTGTTCTTGACCTTCACCACGCGTTCCCCCCAGGGCATGTCCTCGTGGGCTTCAGGCAAAGCGAGCGCAAAGTCCCGCAGTTTCGCGCGCAGGGTTCGAACGGGATTCGGCATGCCGCGAGCCTAGCCCAGTGCTCACCGCCCAGTCGAGCCGAGCCCTGCGAACACACTAGCCAGGCTTCACTCGCCGAGCGCGGCGGCCGGCTCGATTGAGGCCGCGCGCACAGGGTGCTGCTTCTTTCGCGTGAAGCGGTCGAGGGACAGGTAAGTCACGGGCGTCGTGAACAGCGTCAATAGCTGCGACAAGATGAGTCCGCCGACGATCGCGATCCCGAGCGGACGCCGCAATTCCGAACCGATGCCCGAGCCGAAGGCCAGCGGCAATGCCCCCAGTAGCGCGGCGGCGGTCGTCATCAAGATCGGCCGGAAGCGCAGCAAGCAGGCCTCGCGAATGGCATCGTGCGCGGATAACTCGCGATTTTGCCGGGCTTCGATTGCAAAGTCGATCATCATGATCGCGTTCTTCTTCACGATACCGATGAGCAAGATCAGGCCGACCAGCGCAATCACGTTGAATTCGGTCTTGAATAGCAAGAGCGCCAGCAGCGCGCCCACGCCGGCCGAGGGAATCGTGGACAAAATCGTGATCGGATGAACGTAGCTTTCGTACAGTACGCCCAGCACGATGTACACCGTGAGTAGCGCGATCATCAGCAACGTGGGCTGGCTCGAGAGCGAAGCCGAGAAGGCCTGTGCCGTGCCTTGGAACGCGGCGCGGATACTCGGCGGCATGCCGATCTCCTGCTCCGCTGCGTCGATCGCCTTCATCGCGTCGCCCAGGGATTTGCCGGGCGCCAGATTGAACGACAAGGTGGTGGCCGGGAACTGACCCTGATGGTTGATCGCGAGCGGAGTGTAGGTCACGGCTCCGCGCGTGATCGCGGGCAAAGGAATTTGGTCGCCGTTGGCTGAGCCCACGTACAGCTCCTTCAGACTCTCGGGGCCGATCTGGAATTCGGGTTTGGTCTCCAGGACCACGCGGTATTGATTGAGCGGCCCGTACATGGTCGCGATTTGACGCTGGCCGTAGGCGTCATAGAGCGCGCTGTCGATCGCGGCGGGTGACAAGCCGAGGCGAGCCGAGGTATCGCGATCGATGTCGAGCGCCAAGGTCAGCCCGGAGGTTTGTTGATCAGTAGCCACGTCCTTCAGGATCGGGATCTTCTTGAAGCGCTCCAGCACGCGCGGTGCCCAAGCCCGGAGCTCGTCGAGATCTGCATCCTGCAGTGTGTATTGGTATTGCGTGCGCGAAGAGCGTCCGCCCACGCGCACGTCTTGGACGGATTGCATGAATAGGTTGACGCCGACCAGCTTCCCGAGCTTCGGTCGTAAGCGCGCGATCACCTGATCGGCCGAAGTTTGACGAGGGGGCATCGGCTTCAGATCGACGAAAACGTTGCCCGTGTTGCCGGTCGAGCCATTGCCCGAGCCGATGAAGGAAATGACATTGGCCACGTCCGGGTCGGCTTGCACGATCTGATTCACCGCGAGTTGTCGCTCGCGCATCGACTTGAAGGAAACGTCTTGCGGAGCTTCGGTGAAGCCCATCAGCTGGCCCAGGTCTTGCTGGGGAAACAGGCCCTTCGGCAAGATGATGAACAGGAACACGGTCAGGGCGACGCTCCCGAGTTGCAGCACTTGAACCAGGCGTCGATGCCCGAGCACCCAGTCGAGCGCGTGCTCGTAGCCGCGCAAGAGTGCAGCGAACACCCGCTCCGAGGAGGTATACAGTCGACTCTGTGCGTGGCCCGTGGGGCGCAGCAAGCGCGAGCACATCATGGGCGTGAGCGTCAGCGACACCAGCGCCGAAAAGCCAATCGCCACGCTCAGGGTCACCGCAAATTCGCGGAACAGCCGGCCTACGATCCCGCCCATCAACAAGAGCGGGATGAACACCGCCAGTAGCGAGGCCGTGATCGACAAGATCGTGAAGCCGATCTGTTTGGCGCCTTCCAATGCGGCGTCGAGTGGACGTTTGCCCTGTTCGATGTAGCGGGTGATGTTCTCGGTGACGACGATGGCGTCGTCGACCACGAAGCCCGTCGAGATGGTGAGCGCCATCAACGATAGATTGTCCAGGCTGTAGCCGAGCAGGTACATCACGCCGAAGGTGCCGACCAAAGACAGCGGCACGACCACACTCGGGATCAACGTCGCGCGCAGGCTGCGCAAAAACACGAACACCACGCCGATCACGAGCAGCACGCTGAGCAGCAACGTCTTTTCGACGTCTCGCACCGAGCCCTTGATCGATTTGGTGCGCTCGACCGCCACGACCACGTTGATAGCCGGCGAAATCGACTTCACGAGCTCCGGGATCAGCTTCTTGACGCGGTCGCTCGTGTCGATGATGTTCGAGCCCGGCTGTCGCCGAATCATCAATATTACTGCACGCTTACCGTTGTGCCAGGCGGCGACCCGGTTGTTTTCGACGTCGTCGAAAACGTTCGCCACCTGGTTCAGCCGTACGGGGGCGCCGTCTCGATAGGCGATCACCACCGAACGAAAAGCCTCTGCGCCGAACAGTTGGTCGTTGGCGCCGATGATGGTCGTTTGCTGGATCCCGGCGATGCTGCCCTTGGCCTCGTTGGCAGTGGCTGCGGCGACCGCGACGCGCAAATCGGCCATGCTCAGACTCATGCCAGCGAGTGCCTTGGGATCGGCCTGGATGCGCACCGCAGGTTGCTGTCCGCCGCCCACCGTGACCTGTCCAACACCCGGCACCTGCGCGATTTTTTGAGCCAAGATGCTGTTGCCCGCCTCGAACACCTGGGCGAGTGGCAACGTGTCCGAGGTCATGGACACGATCATCACCGGCGAGTCGGCTGGGTTCACCTTGCGGTAGGTCGGGCGGAACGGCAAATTCGTGGGTAGCTCCCCGCCCGCGGCGGCGATCGCCGCTTGCACGTCGCGCGCAGCAGAATCCACGTCTCGGTCGAGATCGAACTGCAGCGTGATGTTGGTCGTACCGAGCACGTTCGTGGACGTGAGCTCGGTCACCCCGGCGATGCGCCCGAAGCGCCGCTCGAGCGGTGTCGCGACCGAGGAGGCCATGGTCTCCGGGCTTGCCCCAGGCAAGCTGGCCGAGATGGAAATCGTCGGGAAATCCACACGCGGCAGGGGAGACACCGGTAGCAGGGTGTACGCCCAAGCGCCGGCCAGGAGCACGCCTACCGCGAGCAGCGTGGTGGCAATCGGGCGCCGGATGAACGGTCCGGCGATGTTCCCCCCGTCGGGGATCGCGGAGCGCGTCATGTCGCTTCCGTGGCTGGTTGTGACGGGCTAGGCGAGCCTTTCGCGCCAGACGCGCGCTTGCGCCGCGAGAGGTAGCGACCCAGGCGATCCATGTACAGGTAGATGACCGGCGTCGTGTACAAAGTGAGCACTTGCGAGATCAACAGCCCGCCGACGATGGCAATGCCGAGCGGGCGGCGTAGCTCGGAACCGGAGCCCGAACCGAGCGCGAGCGGTAAACCACCGAGCAGCGCCGCCAAGGTCGTCATCATGATCGGTCGAAAGCGCAACAGACACGCTTGGTGAATCGACTCTTCGGGGGACATGCCCTGCTCGCGTTCGGCTTCGAGCGCAAAATCGATCATCATGATCGCGTTCTTCTTGACGATGCCGATCAAGAGGATGATGCCGATCAGCGCGATCACGCTGAACTCACTGCCGCAAACCATCAACGCGAGCAACGCGCCGATACCGGCGGAGGGCAGCGTCGAAAGGATCGTGATCGGATGGATGTAGCTCTCGTACAGCACGCCGAGCACGATGTAGACGGTGACCAGCGCGGCCAAAATCAACAGCGGTTCACTGCTGAGCGAGTCCTTGAACGCGCGCGCGGTGCCGCTGAAATCAGCACGCACCCCGGGGGGGAGGCCGATTTCGGCTTCGGCTGCATGGATCGCCTCCACGGCGTCGCCCAGTGAGCCATTGGCCAGATTGAAGGACAGAGTGACGGCCGGGAATTGCCCTTGATGGCTGAGGGCGAGTGGTGCCGTCGTGTGCTTCATCTGCACGAACTGCGAGAGCGGGACCTGCGTACCACTGGCCGAGCGCACGTAAATGCGATCGAGCGCCCGCGGATCTTCGCTCGCTTCGGGCTTCACCTCCAAGATCACGCGATACAAATTGAGCTGGGTGAAGATGGTGGAAATTTGTCGCTGGCCGAAGGCGTCGTACAGGGTGTCGTCGATCAGTTGCGGCGAGATCCCGAGCCGTGAAGCCGTGTCGCGATCGATGTCCAGGCTGAGCTGTGGGCCGGCCGCCTGTTGATCGCTGGCCACGTCCGTCAGCTGCGGTAGGGCCTGCAGCTTGGCCAGCATCTTGGTCGACCATTCGTCGAGCTCGGCGCCGTCGGCGTCCTCCAGCGTGTACTGGTACTGGGTGCGACCGACGCGGCTATCGACTTGCAGATCTTGAACCGACTGCAAGTGCGTGGCGACGCCGGTCACCTGAGCCAGCGCCGGCTTGAGCCGCGCGATCACCTCGTCGCTGGAAGACTGGCGTTCGCTGCGGGGTTTCAGCGTGATCGACAGGCGCCCGCTGTTTACCGTCGCATTCGTGCCGTCCGCGCCGATGAACGACACCACGTGATCGACGTCCGGATCCGCGCGCACTACGTCCGAGATTTGCCTCTCGAGCTGCATCATGCGGGGGAAGGAGACGTCTGGTCCTGCCTCGGTGACGCCGACGATCAGGCCCGTGTCCTGCTGGGGGAAAAAACCCTTGGGCACGATCCAAGCCACGAACAGCGTGCAGAGCAAGGTAGCGATGGTCACGAACAAGGTCGTGCGCTGGTGCCTCAGCACCCATTTCAGTCCGCGGTCGTACAGCGCGATGATGCCGTCGAACGCCTGTTCCGACCAACGATGAAAGGCACCACGCGAAGCCAGCGGCGGCTCGGGACGCAACAAGAACGCGCACATCATCGGCGTCAGGGTCAAAGACAATATTGCCGAGACCCCGATCGCGACGCTGAGCGTGACCGCGAATTCTCGGAACAAGCGCCCGACGATCCCGCCCATGAACAAGAGCGGGATCAGCACGGCGATCAGCGAAACCGTGAGCGACACGATCGTGAAGCCGATTTGCTTGGAGCCCTTGAGCGCCGCTTCGAATGGAGATTCGCCCTCCTCGATGTAGCGGGCGATGTTTTCGATCATCACGATCGCATCGTCGACGACGAAACCGGTGGAGATGGTCAACGCCATCAAAGACAGGTTGTCGAGGCTGTAGTCGAGCAGGTACATCACCCCGAACGTGCCGATTAGCGACAAGGGGACGACTAGGCTCGGGATGGCCGTCGCGCGCACACTACGCAAAAATACGTAAATCACCGCGACCACAAGGCCGATCGTGAGCAGCAGCGTGAATTCCACGTCCTCCACGGACGCACGCACGGTCTCGGTGCGATCGCTCAGCACCTGGGTCTGAATGTTGGCCGGCAAGGACGCTTGCAGCTGCGGCAGCAGCGCCTTGACCCGATTGGCGACCTCGATCACGTTCGCGCCCGGCTGCCTTTGGACGTTCAAGATGATGGCGCGCTTTTCGTCCGCCCAACCCGCAAGCTCGTTATTTTCGACGCCGTCCTCGACGCTACCGACGTCGCGCAGCCGGATCGGCGCACCGTTTTTGTAGGCCAAGATCAGCGGTCGAAAGGCTTCGGCTTCGAACAGCTGATCGTTGGTTGCGATCGTATAGCTCTGGCGCGGGCCGTCGAGCGTGCCTTTGGGTTGGTTGACGTTGGCGGCCATGACGGCTGCGCGCACCTCCTCCAAGCTGAGTCCCGAGCCGGCGAGCGCCTCTGGGTCGACCTGGATGCGAACGGCCGGCTTCGCCCCGCCATTCAGAGTGACCAAGCCCACGCCGGACAGCTGTGAGATCTTCTGGGCCAGGATCGAGTCGGCGTAGTCCGAGACTCGACTCAGCGCCAGGGTGTCCGAGCTCACGCTCAAAGTGAGGATGGGCGTGTCGGCTGGGTTGCTCTTGCTGTACGAGGGGGGCGTCGGCAGCGTCTTCGGCAACAAGTTCGCGGTGGCGTTGATCGCCGCCTGCACGTCTTGTTCGGCCGCGTCGATATCGCGTTCCAGCGTAAATTGCAGGGTAATCTGCGAACTGCCGAAGCTGCTCACGCTGGTCATCTGGGACAGCGCCGGCATCTGCCCGAACTGACGCTCGAGCGGTGTCGTGACGGTGGCCGACATCGTCTGTCCGCTTGCGCCGGGCATGAACGTCGAGACCACGATCGTCGGGTAGTCGACTTGCGGCAATGCGGACACGGGCAGCGCGCGGAATGCCACGATGCCAGCGATCAGGATGCCAATGACGAGCAGCGTGGTCGCCACCGGGCGACGCACGAAGGGCTCGGAAATGCTCACGGCTTGGCTCCGCCGCGCTTTCCTTTGGTATCCGCGTTCGGCTCTCGAGTCTCGTTGCCGCTAGCGGCTCCGCCGCCCGCACTCGCCGCGCCCGCCACGCTCGGGCGCAGCGCCACTTTGGCGCCCGGGCGCAGCTGATTCTGCCCTTCGACCACCACCTGATCGCCGGCCTGAATGCCTTTGCTGATCACCGCCCATTGATCCTGAACGGTCTCGACCTCGACGGTACGCAGGACGGCGGTCTGATCCGGCGTGACCACATACACGAACGTGCCCTGCGGCCCGCGTTGCACCGCGGGCGCCGGAACCGACAGTGCGCCCACGCGCGTAGCGAGTAGTAAGCGAGCTCGCACGAACTCGTTGGGCCAGAGTGCCTTGTCCGGATTGGGCACGACGCCCTTCAGCCGAACCGTGGCCGTCGTCAAGCTGACCTGGTTGTCGACCAGCGTGAGCTTTCCGCGGCCGAGCAAGCGATCGCCGTCGCGGCTGTAGGCCTCGATTTGCAAGCCCGTCGCGATTTCACGGTTGATCTGGGGCAGGTTGTCCTGGGGCAACGTGAACACGATGGCCATCGGGTCGAGCTGCGTCACGACCACGATGCCGTTCGGGTCGGAAGCGTGCACCACGTTGCCCTGGTCGATTTGGCGAACGCCGGTCACGCCGTCGACCGGCGAACGCACCTGGGTGTAGGCGAGCTGCAGCTGCGCGTTCTCGATCTGGGCTTCGTCGGATTTGATGGTTCCCGCGAGCTGGTCCGCTGTCGCGCGTTGGTCGTCGAGCTGCTCTTGGGTGGCGAGGCCCTGCTCGTGGAGCGCGCTGTAACGCGCCAGGTTGACCTTGGCGTTCTTGGCTTGAGCCTGATCGCGTGCCAGCGCAGCTTGCGCTTGATGCAGCTGGATGGTGAATGGGCGGGGGTCGATGCGTGCCAGCAGATCGCCCTTTTTCACCTGCTGTCCCTCTTGGAACAGGACGGAGGTCAGCGGGCCATCGACCTGCGGCCGGACGGTCACGGTCACGACAGGCAGCGCGTTGCCCAGCCCGTCCAGGAACACCGGAACGTCCCGGTTCGTGGCGCGCGCGACCACCACGGGGATGGGGCGGGCCTGTGCGGCGCTCTCGGCGGGCGGCGCGCCGGAGTTGGTCGCCTTGCGGCTGCGTGCGAAGACGATCGCGCCGCCCAGCGCGAGAAGCAATGCCCCCGTCAACACCCAGCGTGTGGACTTGGCTTGTTCAACGCGCCCAGGGGCAACTTCCGAGGTCATGATTGGCTTTCAGTCGCGGGCCCGGGTGACATCCCCGGCCAGATCTTTGCAATGCCACTACTAGAGCACCGTCGCTCGCCCAAAAAGCCCCCTACAAATTCGGTTGCAGACCGCACGCCCACGCTCGGCAATCTACGGGGAATACGGGGCGTTTCGCCCCGTTGCAGGCGGCGCGGCCTGCGCGCGCCGGGGTGCCTTCCGCGCCGGGACAGCGGCCCGGCAAGGGTGCGGCCACCCCGGGCGCGCCTGTGTCGATTCATGTCGAGCCAGCTCGGCGCAGCAACCGGCGGCGCTCGCGGCGGTTTCGGGGGCGGTGCTCGGCGTTGCCGGGCGCCCCACCCACTTTTGCCATGAAGCGTGTCCGACATCTGTCGGAAATAAGAAGGGGCCGATTCTAGGGCCATGTACCCCCTCACAGATGAGGGCTCCCGTCACGCCGCTCACCGAGCCGAACCGCTATGACTTTACCCGCCCAAGCTCCCCGATCGTCCGTGCCCAAGAACGAGCCCCTCGCGCGTTTGTTGGGCGTGCGAAAATCGCTCGACGCGCAGGCGCGCTTTTGGGTGGGGGTGCTGGCCTTCGCCCTGCCGCTCTTGAGCTGGTGCGCGATCAGCTACGTGCCGTTCATCTGGCACCCACAAGTATTGGTCTCCGACGCGGGCGACACCAAAGTTCCCGGCGAACATAGCTACGTCGCCGTCGGCGAGCGTGTCGACCTGGACGTGGTCATCTTGCGCAACCGTGAGCTCGACTCCGCGCACGCGCGGCGCGTCTCGGGCGAGCGAGTCAACCCGATCTACCTGCAACCCCCACACGCCGTCGCACGCGCGCTGTACACTGCCTTTACGACTGCCCCGGAGCGGGATGGCGATGCTTGGCTGCACGAGAGCTTGCTGCAGAGCTGCAAGGTGATCTTCTGGGGCTTCTTCTGGTCGGCCTTCTTCGGGCTGCCGCTCGGGGTCTTGTGTGGGACTTTCCCGTTCTTTGCCCGCTTGTTCGAGCCCTTCGTGGACTTCGTGCGCTACATGCCGGCGCCCGTGTTCGGAGCGTTGGCCTTGACCGTTCTCGGCCTGCAAGACGAGCCCAAGATCGCCATCATCTTCATCGGCACTTTCTTTCAAATGGTGCTGATCGTGTCGAACACGACGCGCTCGGTCGAGGTGTCCTTGTTGCACGCGGCGCAGACCCTCGGCGCCAACAAGCGGCAGTTGGTTTGGAACGTGGTGGTGCCAGGGGCCATCCCCGGCTTGTATCGCGACATGCGCATCCTGATCGGCTGGGCTTGGACGTACTTGGTCGTGGCCGAGCTGATCGGTGAAAAGTCCGGCTTGAGCGCCTGGCTCTATCAGCAGCAGCGCTATCGACACTTCGACAACGTGTACGCAGCGATCGTCATCATCGGTTTGGTCGGGCTGGCAACCGATCAATTCCTGGCGCTGCTGGGCCGCTACCTCTTCCCTTGGGAGACGGGTCAGACCAAGCTCGTGCGCATGATCCGCGCCGTGCGTCGTGCGTTGCCACAACGCGCTCGACTCGCAGGGACTTGACCTCTCTCGTCAAAGCGGCGAAACCTGCCCCACGCCGCGAAAGCCACTGATTCATGTCCGACGATCGCATTCAGTTACCGAGCTATCTCGACCATATCCCCGAAGTTGCCGAGTATTTTGCCGAGATCGACAAGCGCAAGGTGGTGCTCAGCATCGAGCACCTATTTCGCGAGTTCGATAGCCCCGATAGTCCCAGCGGGAAGCTCGTGGCGCTTTCGGACATCAACTTCAAGGTCCGTCGCAACGAGTTCATCAGTGTGATTGGCCCCTCCGGCTGCGGCAAGTCGACGTTGATCCGCGTGGTCGCAGGCTTGGAGGATCCAAGCGCAGGCATCGTGGCGGTCGACGGCGTCCCGGTGACCGGTCCGGGTGCCGATCGCGGCATGGTGTTCCAAAACTACACGCTCTTTCCCTGGCTCACCGTCAGAAAGAACGTGCTGTTCGGCCCGAAAATGAAGGGCTTGCGCGACGACAAGGCTACCCGCGCGGCGGACGAATGGCTCAAGTTGGTCGGGCTGACCGATTTTGCCGACCTGTACCCGGCGCAGCTGTCCGGAGGCATGAAGCAGCGCGTCGCGATTGCGCGCGCTCTGGCGAACGATCCGCGGATCCTGCTGATGGACGAGCCGTTCGGCGCGCTCGACGCTCAAACTCGGGCCAGCATGCAGGCGCATCTCCTGCGCATCTGGCAGGCAGCAGGCGTCACCGTACTGTTCATCACCCACGATCTCGATGAGGCCATCTACCTATCGGACCGGATCGTCGTGCTCGGTGCACGCCCTGGCCGCATCCTAGAGGTCATCGACGTTCCGGTGGCGCGGCCGCGCTCGCCGGAGCAGTTCCTTTCTGGCCACTTCTTGGCTACGAAAAAGCGGCTCGAGGATTTGATCCATCGCCGCGATCAGGCTTCCGACGCTGGAGAATTGATGCATGGCTGAAGTGACTCAAGAATGGCTCGTCGACGAGCCCCTGCGCGGAGGCCAAATGTGGTCACGCGTGCTCAAGCGCGGTCAGGTGCTGCGCATTACCGACGTGGAGGGGGGCGGCTCGGTCGCTGCGCTGCTCTTCAACGCCGACCGACCGCTCGAACGCTACAACATGCCGGATACGCTGAAGGCCCAGCACATTGCCCGTATCACCACGGGCAACGTGCTCTATTCCGATATGGGGCGCGTGCTGTGCTCGGTCGTCGCCGACAGTTGCGGCTGGCACGACACCATCACCGGCTTGGAAAGCTCGGCCGCGAGCTTGAAGAAGTACGGTCCGGGTGACTACCAAGCATTGCGTAACGACTGGCACCGAAACAGCCGCGACAACCTCTTGGTCGAGCTCGGTAAGTATGGTCTCGGCAAACGTGACTTCGGCCCCAATCTCAATTTCTTCGTCAAGGTCGCGGTCGACGCCGAGGGCAAGCTTGCCTGGGTCCCCGGCAACTCGAAGCCCGGCGCCTTCATCGAGCTGCGCTCGGAAATGAACACTCTGGTTTTCCTCTCGAACACCCCCCACCCGCTCGATCCGGCCCCAACCTACCGCGCGAGACCTGCTCAGCTCGGGGTACGTCTTTCGGGTCCAGTTGCGGCCGACGACGTCTGCCGCATTTCGTGCCCCGAGAACGAACGCGGCTTCGCACTGACAGAAGCTTACTTCCGCTGAACGGATTTCCTCATGGCACTTTCCGAAAGCTCACTCGATCCAAAAGACGCGATCTTCGACACCGTACTCGGGTCGGGGCTCGGCTTTAGCCACATCCTCAAGCGCGGGCAGACGTTCCGAATCGTCGATCTGGAAGGTAACCAGGCCGTCGATACCTTGTTTTACGACGCGGGCGATCCCAGCGAACGCTACAGCGCGGTGGACACGATCCGTAGTCAGGGCGGCATCTATTTGACTAGTGGCTCGCCGCTGATCTCGACCGAGGGCAGGGTGATGCTGCGCATCACGGCAGACACTTGTGGTCGCCACGACACCGTCGGTGGCGCGTGCGCTGCCGAGTCGAACCAAGTTCGCTACGCGATCGACAAGAAATTCATGCACAGCTGTCGTGACAATTTCCTGCTCGAAATCCAAGAGCGGCGTCCGCAGCTCGCGCTGCGAGACCTGACCGCGAACATCAATTTCTTCATGAACGTGCCGGTCAGCCCCGAGGGCGAGCTGCACTTCGACGATGGGATTTCGGCTCCCGGGCGCTACGTGGAGATGCAGGCGGAAAGCGATGTTATCGTGCTGATCTCAAATTGCCCACAGCTTAACAATCCCTGCAATGGTTACAACCCGACCCCGGTCCGACTCCTGGTCTGGTCCGCGTAGTCAAGCGGAGCGCTCCTCGCATTCGCCTTTGCCGTTGCCGTTGCAGGCAGGCTCTAGCGCGGTCGCTTCGAAATCCTCGAAGGAGGAACAGTCATGTTCGAGAAAGTTCTGATCGCCAATCGCGGCGAGATCGCCTGTCGTGTCATTCGCACGCTGAAGCGGCTGGGCGTCGCTTCGGTTGCCATTTACTCCGAAGCCGATCGAAATTCGCTGCACGTGCTCGAAGCCGACGAGAGCGTGTGCGTCGGCCCAGCCGCCGCGTCGGCCAGTTATCTCAACCGCGACGCGATCCTCGAAGCGGCGCTCGTTACGGGCGCCCAGGCGATCTTTCCCGGGTACGGGTTTCTGAGCGAGAACGCAGATTTCGCGGAAGCGGTCGAGGCGCGCGGGATTGCGTTCGTGGGACCGACGCCCGAGCAAATGCGCCGCTTCGGGGTCAAGCATACGGCGCGTGAGCTGGTGCAGGGGCTGGGGGTGCCGCTCCTCTCCGGCACGCCGCTCTTGGCCGACGTCGCTGCGGCCGTCGCTGCGGCGGAAGCCATCGGCTACCCCGTGATGTTGAAGAGCACTGCGGGCGGCGGTGGCATCGGCATGCAGGTTTGTAGGGATGCCGCCAAGATCCGCGAGATTTTCGAGTCGGTGCGCTCGTTGGCGCAGAAGAATTTCGGTGAGGGTGGCGTGTTCTTGGAGCGCTTCGTGGAGCGCGCGCGCCACATCGAGGTGCAGCTGTTCGGCGATGGCTTGGGTCGCGTGCTGGCGCTCGGTGAGCGTGATTGCTCGGCGCAGCGCCGGCACCAAAAAGTGATCGAAGAAACGCCCGCCCCACGCCTTCGCCCGGAAGTGCGTAAGGCGCTGCTTTCGTCGGCGGTGCACATCGGTTCATCCGTGAGCTACCGCTCCGCCGGTACGGTCGAGTTCGTTTACGACGACGATCGCGAAGAGTTCTACTTCTTGGAGGTGAACACGCGCCTGCAAGTCGAGCACGGTGTGACCGAGCTGGTCACGGGCGTCGACCTCGTCGAGTGGATGATTCGACTCGCCGCGGGCGAGTCCCTGCCGCTCGAGCATCCCCCGGAAGCTCGTGGGCATGCGATCGAGGTTCGGGTGTACGCCGAAGATCCAGCGCGCGGCTTCCGGCCAAGCCCGGGCGTTTTGACCGAAGTGTCGTTCCCGGCGGGCGTACGCGTCGACTCCTTCGTCGAACGCGGCAGCGAAATCAGCGGCTTCTACGACCCGATGATCGCCAAGGTCATGGCCCTCGCGGACGACCGCGAGCAAGCGATCGAAAAACTGCGCCTTTCGCTGGCTCAGACTCGCTTGGCGGGTACCGAGACGAACCTCGCTTATTTGTCGCACATTTTGGGCACAGACGTCTTTCGTGAGGGGCGTACCACCACTGCATATCTAGGCACGCTTGCCTATTCTAGCGCGACGGTGGAAGTACTGACGCCGGGTACGCTCAGCACCGTCCACGACTACCCGGGCCGCCTCGGCTACTGGGACGTCGGCATCCCGCCTTCTGGACCGATCGACGATCTCGACTTTCGGCTGGCCAATCGCGTGCTCGGCAACGTGCCGGGCGCACCCGCGCTCGAGTTGACCATCACCGGTCCGACGTTGCGCTTTGCATCGGACACCTTGATTGCGCTTTCGGGCGCGCGTCTGGAAGCCGAGCTCGACGGCGAGCCTGTGCCGTACTTTCGTCCCGTGCCCGTGCGTGCGGGTCAGGTGCTGAAGCTCGGTAGCATCCTCGGCGCTGGTTGTCGCGCATACCTGGCAGTGCGACATGGCTTCGACGTCCCGGAATACTTGGGCAGTCGTTCCACGTTCACGCTTGGCGGCTTCGGCGGACACGCGGGCCGCGCGCTGCGCAAGGGTGACGTGCTCAGGCTCCTTTCGTCGGGGAACGTGGATGCCGAGCCGAAAGCGTTCGATGAGCAGCTACAACCCCAGTTGACCGAGAGCTGGCAAATCGGCGTCTCGTACGGCCCCCACGGCGCGCCGGATTTCTTCACGCCCGCCGATATCGAGCGCTTTTTCCGGACTGATTTCGAGGTTCACTACAACTCGGCACGTACCGGCGTGCGGCTGATTGGACCGCAGCCCGAGTGGGCGCGCTCCGACGGCGGTGAAGCCGGCCTGCACCCATCGAACATCCACGACAACGCCTACGCGTTCGGCACCATCGACTTCACCGGCGACATGCCGATCATTCTGGGCCCGGACGGCCCGAGCCTCGGTGGCTTCGTGTGTCCCGCGACGATTGTGCGTGCCGAGCTGTGGAAGGTCGGTCAGCTACGCCCGGGCAACCGCGTGCGCTTCGTGCCCATCTCGCGCGCCGCGGCCGAGCTCGCGCTGTCCGAGCAAGAACGGACGATTGCCGAGCGCAAGGCTTCCGTGACCGGCCCGCTTTCGGCAGTGCCCGTCACGGACGCCGTGCTGCGCCGATTGCCGGCACGCGGGGAAGCCCCGCGCGTGGTGTATCGACCCGCCGGCGACGAGTTCTTGTTGGTCGAGTACGGCGAGGCCGTGCTCGATCTGGAATTGCGTTTCCGTGTGCATGCGCTGATGGAATGGCTGAGGCAGGAGAAGCTGCCCGGGATCGTGGATTTGACGCCCGGGATCCGCTCGCTGCAAATCCACTTCGATAGCCAAAAGCTCGGCTTGTCGCGCTTGTTGGACGTGCTGTCGCGAGCCGAAAGCGAGCTGCCTTCGGTCGATGCCATCGATGTGCCGACGCGCGTCGTGCACATGCCGCTGTCCTGGGATGACCCACAAACGCGCCTAGCGATCGAAAAATACACACAAATCGTGCGCAAGGACGCGCCCTGGACACCGAGCAACATCGAGTTCATTCGGCGCATCAATGGCCTGCCGGATGTGCAAGCCGTCAAGGACATCGTCTTTGGCGCTCGCTACCTGGTGCTCGGATTGGGGGACGTGTACCTGGGTGCCCCGGTGGCGACTCCGCTCGACCCGCGCCATCGCTTGGTGACCACCAAGTACAACCCCGCGCGCACTTGGACCCCGGAGAATGCCGTCGGCATCGGCGGCGCGTACATGTGCATCTATGGCATGGAGGGTCCGGGCGGCTATCAATTCGTGGGCCGCACCGTGCAGGTCTACAACCGCTTCAAGACGACCAAGCATTTCCAAGCAGAGACGCCCTGGCTGTTGCGCTTCTTCGACCAAATCCGCTTCTATCCCGTGGAAGCGAAGGAGCTGCTGGAGATGCGCGAGGCTGTGCCGCACGGACGGCTCGAGCTGAAGATCGAAGAGCAGCGTTTTCGCCTGGCCGACTATCGGCGCTTTCTGGCTCAAGAAGCGGACTCGATTGCCTCGTTCCGAACCACGCAGCGCGCGGCGTTCGCCGAGGAGCGGCAGCGTTGGGTCGACTCGGGCCAGCTCAACTTCAGCGTCGAGCCGACCGAGGCAGCCGATCCGGAGAGCGCGCGCGCGGGCTGGGAAGGCGCGCAGATCGTGGAGAGCGGGGTCCCCGGCAGCATTTGGAAGGTGCTGGTCAGCGCTGGCAAACGCGTCGTCAAGGGTGAGGTGCTGGCCATCGTCGAATCGATGAAGATGGAGATCGCGATCGAGTCCCCGATCGACGGGGTGGTGGTCGAGGTGGTCGCGGGCGAAGGCAAGCCCATCGCTCCGGGCCAGCCGGTCGTGGTCGTCAAACCCTGAGGCCTGCGCGCATTTGCCACGGTGGGGCGACGCGACACGCTCGCCGCCCCCGCGCAGGCCGGCTTTTTTCGGGCGAGCGGTGGCTTCGGCAGGTGCGGCATGCGCGTTGCAAAAACCTGGCGCATGAACCAAGTACCCAGCAATATCGCCTCAGCCGGGCTCGCTCCGGGTCCGGAACAGCACTTCTTCGATCTCTTGCACGAGTTCGAGACCGCGACCGTGATCACGCGCGGTCGCACGGGCGAGCTGCACGGCAGACCGATGGCGGTCGCCGACGTGGACGCCGAGGGCACGCTCTGGTTCATCACCAGCATCGACTCGACCAAGGTGCTGGAAATTCGTGGTGATTCACGGGCGATGATCTCGCTCCAGAATTCTCGCCAATTCGTGACCATGAACGGACACTTCGAGCTGGTGAGTGATCGGGCCAAGGTCGAACAGTTGTGGAAGGAGCCGTATCGCCTCTGGTTCGATGGCCAGAGTGATCCGGAGCTCGTGCTGCTACGCTTCACACCTTTCGACGCGGAGTATTGGGACAACGCGGGCGCGCATGGCATCAAACACGCGTTCGAAGCCGCCAAGGCCTATCTGAAAGGTCAAAAAGTCGATCCCGCCGAGTTCGACCCCGAAGCGCACGCCAGGCTGCAACTGTAGGCGTATGCTGCCAGGCGTTGGCCGCTTCCTCGCATCCCACGCACCACGTGCTGCTAATCCCCGGCTTCTTTGGCTTCGGGAAGTTCGGTGACCTGAGTTACTTCAGCGGCGTGCGCGAAGCGATCGAGAGCAGCTTCGCGAGTCTCGGTCTGACCGTCACGGTGACCGAAGTGCCGACCTTGCCCATGTCATCGATTCGCTGGCGTGCGGCACTCGTGCTGGAGACGCTGGCGGCCGTGGCCAACAAGGGAGAAGGTCCGATCCACCTAATTGGGCACTCCACCGGGGGACTCGACGCGCGGCTAGCGATCGCGCCCACGGCGTCACTCCCCTCCAAGGTGGTCTTCGATGCCTACGATCGCGTGAAGACGTTGGTCACTGTCTGCACACCTCACTATGGCACGCCGGTCGCGACGTACTTCACACGACCAGTGGGGCGTTTCTTGATCCGCACGATTGGCCGCTACCTGATATTCATGTTGGAGCGGGGCCGCGTGCCGCTGAAGCTCTTGCTACGGCTCGGCTACTTCGTGGTCCGTGCACGCGATCCATTTCGCAAGCGCCGCGGGGCTTTCGATGCTTTGTACGACAAGTTGTTGAGTGACCTGAGCGAGCCGCGGATTCTCGAGCTTGCCACCTTCCTCAAGGCGGTCGTCAAGGATCAATCCTTGCTCTTCCAGCTCACCCCGGCTGGCTGCGATCTGCTCAACGCTTGCACCGCCGATCCAAAGATTGCCTACGCTTCGGTAGTGGCGCGCGCTACGCCGCCCAGTTTTCGCAACGCTTGGCGATCGCTGCGTGACCTGTACGCGCAGTTGATGTTCCCGGTGTACGCCTTCTTGCATCGCGCCGCGCGTCGCGACGAGCTTGGCGAGCCGCCGCTTTCTGCGCAGCAGGTTGCAGAGCTCGGTGAGGGCGCATCAGCACTGCCAGTTCGTGCCGACAGTGACGGCTTGGTGCCGACGCTGTCGCAGGTTTGGGGCAGGGTCTTGTACTTTGCCCAAGCCGACCATTTGGATGTCGTCGGCCAGTATGGCTTGTCGACCGATGCGGCAGCGACCGGCGATTGGATTCCCAGTTATTCGCCGTTCGGGCACGAACAGTTCTCGGAATTGTGGCGTCGGGTGGTGCGCTTCATCGCCGAGGTCGACGCCGGCGAGCCGCGCTAGCTCAGGAAGGGGGACAAGCGAGGATCAAGGCGATACGATGGGGACCGCCTGTGCTCAAGGCAGCGCACGTGTCACCCATGAGGGTAATGTGTCCTTGTTCGCCGAAATCGTAGCCGTTCGGGCCGCGTGGGATCGGGCTGCAGTCGAACTGGACGCTGCGCGGTGGCCGGGTGAGGTCGTTCGCGGTGGGCTGCAATTGGCAGCTCGAACCGGGCCCTTTCATCGTGATGCAGATCTGCCCGCAGCCTGTCTGCTCCGCGCACGGATCTGGGCAGTCGGCGCGAGTCGCGCTGTCGCTGGCTTCAGCGCTTTCGGACTGTGCCTCGTCACGCTCGGACTTTTCGAGCGACGCCGCGCCCGGGTCGGATGCCGTCGCTCCGCTGGCTCCAGCGCTTTCGGACCATTGAACGGTTTCGTGCGCGCCGCTCGCTTCGGCCGGCGTTAGCTGAGAGCTATCGGCTGGCCCGCCGCAGCCTCCTTGTGTGCAGATGGCGACCAAACACGCACAGAGTAGGAGCGAGCCCTTCACCTAGTGAGGGTGCTCGCAGATTCGCGACGGCGCAAGCATCGCGCTGTGCCTCACAATGAGACGTCGCGTTGCTGCCGGCGACGCGCCAGTGCGGCGTGCGCTGCTTCGATAGGATCCATCAGGCGCTCTGCCGTCGGCGTCGACACCCACTGCTGGGCTATTCCGGCATTACGACGGTGTGCTTGCAGTCGAGTACGATATCGACTTTGGCCATGCCGTCGGACGTGACCATTTTGCAAGTGTCGGGGCAGAGCAGCACTTGCGTGGGCGCCGCCTCGTCGTCGTAGTACCAGAGGTTCTTGCCCGGCGTGCAGGCCGCTGCGTTGGCAACCTTCTGGAACTCCTGCCCCGTGCCGCTGCTCGGGCTGAAGCGCACGTTCACTTTGTCGAAGTCGAGAAAATTGCCCGACTCCGGGTGGGGGACGGCGTACTGGCAGGGCAAAACTTCGCCTTGAATCGCCGTCAGCGCCGTCAGCAGCTCTTGCTGCACGTTGGCATCGCCGATCAAGAAAGCGTGCTTCGTCCCACCCGCTACCGCAATCGCATCGAGATTGGTGAGGTTGCTTCCGACACCGATCACGTACGTTTCGACGCTCGGCATCCCCGTAAGGCCCGCCGCTGCGGCGGCGCTCACGTTCATCACCGTCGAGTTACAGCCATTGGGCTCACCGTCGGTCGCCAAGACCAGTACGACCTTGTTCTCTGGATGGGCGCTCGCGTAGCTCGCGACGAACTGAACGCCGCCCTGGACCGCAGGCAGGGTGGGCGTATTGCTGGACGGCCCGTGCGACGCCATCGACGCCGTGATCAAGCTCGCGTTGCTGGACAACGGAGCAATCGGCACGTCCGCTTTGGCGTAGTCACTCGCCATGCAGCTGCTTTGCCCTCCGAGGCCACCTGGCCCGGGGCCAGCTGATGCGCCTGGCAAGCCGAAGTATTGGATGCCGACGGGGATCGCCTTCGCTGCCGGGTTGCTGAAGAAGGTAGTGAGGGCGCCGGTGACCGCGGTCCAGCGCGTCGTCATCGTGGCGGTGTCGACCACGTTGTTCATCGACTGCGACTGATCGAGCATGATGAACATGGCGAGCGTTTGACTCTCGGCCTTGACGAACGTCGCCGCGCAACTGCCGCCGGTCCCGGACGACCCATTCCCGCTCGGAGCCCCTGCAGTATCCAGGTTCAGCGGCGGGGCCCCACCGTGGCTAACGTACTGCTCCGCGGGCGCGCCAGCGTTCGACACTCCGCCGCTGGCAGAAGCGGCGGCTCCACCGGCAGCGGTGACGGTAGCCGCGCCCGCGTCAGACACGCCCGAGCCTCTGCTCGACTGGGCCTGCCCGCAGCCCGCCGCGCTCGACAACGCGAGCAGGCAGACCCCAACCACAGAGGGGATCGAACCATGCTTCCGCCCGTTCTCCAGCATGCGCTCATGGCACTCCTGCACTGCGAGGCTGTCAATGCTCGTCGCGCATGGCCATCGAAAAAACAGACTCGGGCTGCCGAGCGTGGAGCTCAAAATAGCTGGCAGGGTGGATTTCTACGCAGCGGCAAGACTTTGCTCGCTGCCTAACCCGGCGGACTCACGAGCACGTCGAAGTCGTGCACCCAGGTCGTGCCGGAGCCAGCCATGAGCTCGTTACCGAGCTCGACGCTAGCGACGAATCGATCGCCTTGGATGAGGTGCTGCTTCTGCAGCCACTCGAGCAACGGCTGAAGCTGGATTGTCCCCTGAAGTTGGTGATTGGGCCCCTTGAGATAGAAGAGATCCCAACCCGAGCCATCCCCGCGATCACCGTGGTTGGGCGTGTGCCACAGCTCGTAGCTGGTGCCCGCGACTTCGAACACAGCTGCGCGCGTGCCGACCGGCGTCGCCCCTTCCGGGTAGTCGAGCCAAAGCACCAACTCGTCGACGATCGAAAGCGGATTCGCCGTGGACGACTCGCCCGAAGCAGTCACGAAGATCGACAACGAGAGCGCGACCTTGCCGGTGCGCTCCGTTACGACCGCATAGCGAACGGTGAGCGCCCGAACTTTGGCGATTTGCAACGGCAGTACGGGGGCGGTCGATTGTGTGGACCAAGGCTTCCAACCGAAAATGATCTCGGGGTAGCCGAACCCCAGTGGCTCGTAACCGGGCCAACTCCAGGTCCAGCCCAGCTGTGTCTTGCCAGCGATTTTGCGGCTGACGACGCACTGTTCGAATGGGCCTTTGGCCTTACCTCCGGCCCACATGTTGTTTTGGTAGTGGAAGGCTCCTTGGATAGTGGTCGAATAATTGCTGCAGTCGCTCGTCACGCCGGGTTGTTGCTTGGCGGGTGCCCTGGCGGCCTGCGCACTTTCGGCACCGGGCACACGCCGGGCTGGCTCAGACGGCGTTGCGCTCGGTGTCCCCGTTTGGCAGCCGAGCACCGTGAACAGCGCTAGCCATTTCCCATTCGCCATCTGCTCATCTTATTCCCGCGCCGCTCAGCATGCTTCGGATACCGAACAATGCCGGAACTATTACTATGAGGTTTGGTGGTGCTCCGTCCGTACGCGCGGCTACTGGTCGACCGTGAAGATCACATACAGCTCCCGGTTCGCTGCGCTGGCGAAGAAATCTGGCAGTCCCTCGAAGTTGCCGAAGGTATGGTCCCAGTCCTCGTCCGATTTCTCGTCCTGGTAGTCGACGAACGGTAGTTCCGAATAACGGTTCTTCAACCATTCTTCCGTCACGGTTGCGAGGGCGGCGGCAATTTCCTTGACCTCGTTCGGCGCATTCAACACCACGAAGTAGTCAGGCGTGCTGTTGAGCACGCGTCCACCGAAGAACACGCGATTGAGCGGTGGCTCGCCCGCATCGCAGTCGAGCGTGCCATTCGAAAGGCAGCGATGTAGCGCATCCCAGGCCTTGTGGGTCTCGATCGCGAATGCCCACTCCTGCTCGATCTCTTCTTTGACGATATCGACCAGCGTTTCATCGTCACCCTCGGCGTCGATCAGCCGCTTTGCTTGGTCCGAGGTGATCGCGAAATGAACACCCAAACATGCCATCGCCAAGGCATTAGCACGGCGGCGACTACGCCAGGGGCCAAGCCACGACGGCTGGAAACCGCGCATGGAGCCGCCGAAATCGGCCAGGATTGCCGTTTTTGCCCGCGTCCTCCCAGTTCTCATGCTAGTTCGCCCGCCGTGATCCGGCTCGATTCAGTCACTAAGCAGCATGGTCGTCGCGTCTTGTTCATGGACGCTTCGTGCGCCGTATTCAAAGGCGACAAGGTCGGTCTGGTCGGGCCCAACGGTTCCGGCAAGTCGACCATCTTCCGTCTAGTCGTCAAGGAAGAGGCGCCCGACAACGGCCAAGTCGCCATCGATCGCGGCACCACCATCGGCTACTTCAGCCAGGACGTGGGCGAGATGAGCGGGCAGAGCGTGGTCGCGGCCACCCTCGACGGCGCGGGCCCGGTCTCGTCGGTCGCCGCGCGCCTGCGCGAATTGGAGCTGAAGCTCGCGGATCCGGCGCTGATCGATCAGATGGAAGCATTGATCGAAGAGTTCGGGGAAGTGCAGGGTCGCTTCGAAGAGCTGGGCGGCTATGCGTTGGACGCCAAGGCACGCGAGATCTTGGCCGGCCTCGGCTTCGCCCAGGAAACGATGGACGCCGACGTGGGCACATTGTCCGGCGGTTGGAAGATGCGCGTCGCACTTGCTCGCATCTTGCTCATGCGCCCGGATGCGATGCTGCTCGACGAACCGACCAACCATTTGGATCTCGAATCGATCCTGTGGCTCGAAAGCTTTCTGAAGTCGTTCGAAGGTGCCCTGATCATGACCTCCCACGATCGCGAGTTCATGAACCGCATCGTGACCAAGATCGTGGAGATCGAAGCGGGCGAATTGACCAGCTTCACCGGTGACTACGAATTCTATCAGCGTCAACGCGCGATGCTGGATTTGCAGGCGGAGAGCGCGTTCGAGCGGCAGCAAGCGATGCTGGCCAAGGAAGAGGCGTTCATCGCGCGGTTCAAGGCACGCGCCAGCCACGCCGCTCAGGTGCAGTCGCGCGTGAAGAAGATCGACAAGATCGAGCGCGTGGAGCCGCCGCGCCGGCGGGAGAAGCTGAGCTTCGATTTCCAGAAAGCGCCGCGCTCGGGTGACGACGTGGCAAGCCTGGATTCAGTGAAAAAGGCGTACGGCAAGCGCGTCATCTACACGGGTCTCGATCTATTGATCCGGCGCACCGAGCGCTGGTGCGTGATGGGCGTGAACGGCGCCGGCAAATCGACGCTCTTGAAGTTGATCGCGGGCGCGGCGGAAGCCGACGCGGGTCGCGTCACCGTCGGCAACAGCGTCAAGATGGGCTACTTCGCGCAGCACTCGATGGAAGTGCTCAGGCCCGAGGACACCGTGTGGGACACCTTGGTCGGTAAATTTCCACACGCTTCGATCGGCTCGCTGCGCACCCTCGGCGGCGTGTTCGGCTTCTCCGGCGACGACATCGAAAAGCCCTGTCGGATCCTGTCCGGCGGCGAGAAGGCGCGCCTGGTTCTCGCGCAAATGCTGTACGACCCGCCGAATTTTCTGGTGCTCGACGAGCCGACCAATCACTTGGACATCGGCACCAAAGAGATGCTGATCGAAGCGCTTGCCGGCTACGAGGGCACGATGCTGTTCGTTTCCCACGATCGGCACTTCCTCAAGGCACTCTCGAACCGCGTGCTCGAAGTCAGCCCGGATGGCGTGCGCAAATACGGCGGGGGCTACTCGGAATACGTGCACGAAACCGGCCAAGAAGCGCCCGGCGTTCACACTTAGTCGTTCAGCCTTCGACGAATGCTTCGGCTTCGATTTCGACCAGCATCGCTGGATCGACTAGCCGGCGGACTTCGACCAGAGTCGTGGCGGGGCGCACGTCGTGGAAGAACTCACCGTGGGCCCGGCCGACTTTTTCCCAGTCGTCGATATTGGTCAGGTAGATGCGAGTCCGGACCACGTGCTCGATGCGACCGCCGGCGCGCTCCAGGGCCCAAGCGATGTTGCGCAGGGCCTGGGCGGCCTGCAGGCCGGCATCGCCCGGAGCCGCGATCGTTCCGTCTTCCTTGGTTGCGGTGGTGCCCGACACGTGAATCGTGTTGCCCACGCGCACGGCGCGCGAATAGCCAACAATGGGCTCATACTTCGTGCCGCTGGAAATATACCTGCGATTCATGCTCGCGAGTGTAGCCGTGCGGTTTCGCTGTCGCTACCAGTTAGAGCCACGGCGAGTTGCGATTTAACGACGGTTTAGGCAAAAGTTGCCGCAGGCGCAGGAAATCGACCCTCGGGAGCTGCGAAACAAGTCGAAACCGGTAACGGTTGGCGGCTTGCCGGGGCGGTCCCGCGTCGGCTGAAGATCGTGTTTTACTGCGCGTCCTCGTGCCCCAACCGTTTCGTCCCGAGCGCCCGAGCCTCAAGCCACGCTGGCGCTTCGTCCGCGGCAGAGAGCGACCGCGTGGAGTGGTGTGGTTCGGCGTGAGCTCGTTCTGGGGTCACTTGCGGCACTTCGCCTCCGTGGCGATCGCTACGGAGAACGTCGATTCCCGCGATTGGATGACGGCGGATGATCCGCTGGAGCTGACCGCGCGCGTGGCCGAGGCGCTCGGCTCCCCCGTACGGGGATCGCCCGGCCCGTCGAGCTCCCAGGAAGAGTCCTTGGTCGATGCCTTGGGGCGCGATCTGTGGCTCGATTTCGTGGCGGATACGGGTGACGACGTGGCCGTGAGTCGGGCGGTGGCGCGGCTGATCTTCGCCGAATACGAGTTGCCGGATCCCGATGCTGCGGGCTCTTTTTTGTGTGCCCCTCGCGGTGAGATCCTGCTTTTCGGCGGCGACACGGCGTACCCCGTCGCCACGGCCCAGGAGATCACCAATCGCGTGATCGTGCCCTTCAATCAGGTGCTTGAGACCCTGCCGTCCGGGCCGCCGCGTGTGCTGCTCGGTATCCCGGGCAATCACGATTGGTATGACGGGCTTGACGGTTTCGCGCGCATGTTCCGGCGCAACCCGGACGATGAACAAGGCGTCGCTCGTCCCAGCGTGGTCGGCATTTCGCAGCGTATGATCGAGCGCTACGCGGAATGGGCGCGGCAGTTCGTGCGCGGCGGAACGATCGAAAAGCCCAAGGCGCTGGCGCTGACCGGCTATCAGCCGGTCCAAAGCGCGAGCTACTTCGCGTTGCCGCTCACTTCTCGCCTGCACCTGTATGCAGCGGATCGACAACTCAGCAATCTCGACTCGCGTCAGGTCCGTTACTTCGAGAGCTGGCGGACGCGCGGCCCGGACGTAAGCCAGCTGGTCATGCTGCCGGATCCGCTGTTCGCCTTCGGCGCACCGAGCGCTACCGGCACCGCCATGGTGGAAGCCTTGAATTTGGATCTGGAGAGCAAGCCGCATTTTTTGCTTTCGGGCGACGTGCACCACTACGAGCGCATCCAGCACGGCGCGGCGCTGCACCTGACGGCTGGCGGCGGAGGCGCGTTTTTGCATCCTGCGCCGCTTCGCCGCGGGCAACGCTTGAGCGCCGAGGTGGAGTGGCCCACGGTCAGCCAGAGCCGGCTACTCTTGCTGCAAGTGCCGTGGAAGGTGATGCGCGGCAATTCGGGCTTCTTGCCGCACCTGGCGCTCGCGGCGCTGTTCTTGCCGGCGATGGACATTGGCCTGCATCAGTTCGAAAAGCTCGGCTTCATCGTGTCCGCGCCGATTCTGATCACGGTCTTGACGACCCTGATCTATTCGTTGATCGGCGACGTGCGCAAGGGAGGCTTCGCGGTCTTCGCCCTGTCGTTCGGTGCGGGTTTGGCGACGGCCACGATCCCGGTATTTGCGTCATTCACGTTCGTGCGCTTGGCGGAGAGTGCACATGTCACGCTGCCCACCTGGCTGATCGCGGCGCTGACTTTCGGCGTGGCGGTTTTTTACGGGGCGTTCGTGTTCGGCGCCTTCCTGTCGCTTTTGACCCTGCGCGGGTTGGAGGAGACGCAAGCCTTCACTGCCCTGGATCACCCCGGTTTCAAACACTTCCTCCGCTTGCGCGTGAGGAAGGACGGCTCGGCCGTTGATTTTTGGTGCCTGGGATTGACCGATCCTCTGGCCCCGAACGAAAAGCCCGAATTGATCGACGCCGGCAGTTTCAAACCCGACCGCTGACCAGCCCTCGATGCGCTATTCGTCCCAGACCATGCCCACTGGGTCGGCGGTGTCGGCGGCAGCGCGCATGGCCCGGAATGCGCCCTTCGGTAGTTGGTCTGGCTTGCGCAGCTCTCCGCCGTCCTTCAGTGCGACCCAGATCGGCGACCGCCTGCGACGACTCTGAGCGTAGAGCACGAGCACGCGTGGCCGACTGCGCGGGCTCGCCCAAAGGTCGAAGGCAAAGGCCTCGTCGTGCTTGTAGAAGCTCTCGAGCGCGGCACGCGCGTCAGCCAGCGGCTTGCCTTCGACTTTGCCGTCTTCCTGCACGCCGTCCTTGATCTTGACCAGATCGCGCCAGGCGATTTCGACGGCATTTTGCAGCGCGCGATGCGCGGTCCTACGCGCGGCGGCTGTGCGCAAGCGAACCCGCTCGCGCGTCAAGTAAGAGACTATCGGGTCGCGATGACTGAGTACGCGGCTCAAGGCGTAGCCGGTCGAGAGGGCGCCGACCAGCAGGATGGCCGTCAGCCGACGACGACGAAAGCTGGCGTGGTACCAAACCACGGTCGTGGCCACCGGCATGAGCAGTGAAAGCACCAGCAAGGTTTCGACGCCCAGCGAGAGCAGCACCGCGGGCAAAAAATCCAGAAAGCCGAGCTGCGGGCGCCAAGAGCTGAAAAATTGCCAGGCGAGCGAGCCGAGCAAGATCAAAAAGCCGCCCAGGGTGTAACCCCGGAACATCCAGAACTCGCGGCGTGCCTCGCGATTGTACAGCCAGTACGGGAACAGCAGCGGGTACGCCACGTAGTATGCGAAGCGGCGCGGCCGCTGTTCTCGGTAGTAGCTCTCGAAGGCGAGCGCTTCACGGAGCAGGAAAGCGAGCGGGCGAAAACGCGCTGCTCCGCGCCGCGGCGCTTCGCCGAGCAGGAACACCAAGAGCGCGAGCCCTACGTCGATCAGCGCGCCCCGGACCGGGAACAGGCCCGCCAAAAGCACGATCGCGATCGGCGCGCTGGCGAAGAAAGCGAGTCGCGCCACGAAATCCGCCATCGACAGCGGTGAGGTCAGTAGGGTCGAGCGATCTTTGGCCACGTTCAGCGCAGTTTGGCCTTCTTGGCGCGCGAATGCTTGCCACGCATCAGCTCGGCAAGCACTTCGGTGGGCATCGCTTCGTCATCCGCCCAGCACACGATGGCCGGTTGCCATGCATCCTTCCAGAGCGTGCCCAGGCGTTCTTGGAGGAAGGCCGCATACAATCCGTCGAGGCTTTGGCACAGACGTTCGACGAGTGTCATCCGCTCTTGGAAGGCGTCGTCCGTGTCTTTGGTCAGGACCGCAGGGATCTTGCCGCTCGCCACTGCGTAGCGATGCGCGACCAGCACGCAGGCAAAATCGCGCTCTTCATTGCGAATGGCGACGCGGGCTCGGACCGGGAATTTTTGGCCGCGTACCGCTTCGCGAGCTTCCGGGCTACCCGACGGGGCAGCGCCGCGTACGGTGACCCGCTCGTTGGGATCGATGTCCGACTGCAGGGTGAGCTGATTGTCGAGCCACACTTCGAAGTCGCCCAGCTCCGGCAGCGGGATCGGCTTGTTGATGATCTCGGCGCGAAGCCAAAGCCAAAGCAGAAACTCGGCTCCGAGGAAGCGAGTGCTCTCCACGCGCTCCAATAGGTCCTCTTCTTCGCTGGCTGCGGCTTCGCTGGCTGCGTGTTCCGGCTGCGATTTACTCGACTTGCCCAGCCGCTTTCTGCCGTCGGAAAAACTGAGCGGTTCGACCTGTTTCAGCGCCCGTTCCTGCTCGCGCGACAAGCCCGCCCGTTTTGCCGCCGCATAGGGGCTGTCCTCCAACAGCGCGAGGCCGAAGGTCTTCTCGAAAAGCGCAGCGAAGTCCGTGAGCATGCGCTTCGAGTGTCCGAAAAACAGCACGACCCCGCTGTCGAGGTGCCAGCACAGATCGATGGCCTTCGAGCTCGGTATGACCTTCTTGCGCAGGCGCATCACCACACGGGTTTTGATCTCGAGCTTCTCGTTGCGACTCAGTTTGGTCTTCTTGCCGCGAGCGAGTTGGCGTTGCTCTTCGTCGCTGATCTGTGACTTGAGCAATGCACCGGGGATGCGATAGCGATCGACGCGAAAGCCGAGCAACACGAAATTGTCGTGGAACATCTTGGCGGAGTCGAGCTCCAGATCGAACGGACGCTCCATGACGCACCAACCGCTGGCCTCGAGGGCTTCGTCTTCGGGCTTGAGCGGCTCGAACACGCGCAGCTTTGCCGCCTCCAAGAACTTGCGGCGTAGGTCCTTGGGCAACGCGCCCTGCGTGAAAAAGCGAGTGAATGTCAGCGATCCAGAGCGGGCTCCCAAAGAAATAGTCCTTTCGTTTCGAGGGTCGGCGGGCTTAGCACTGCCTGAGGCGCGCGTCCGGTGGCCGATCGATGTAAGCTCCGCGCATGACAGCTTGGGCGCGGGTGTCGGGAATCGAGCGCGTGCTTGCGCCCAGCGCACTCGCTTGCCTCGTGCTCGGGGTCGGCGCCTGTTTCGGCGGCAGCGATCCCCGCGAGGGGCTGCCGGACGATGTGGCAAGGCCCTGTTTCAACGGAGCGACGTGGCCTGCGCCAGTTGCCACAGCGGTCCCCAATACACCAACAATCAGCTCGTGAACGTCGGCACCGGCGGTCCCTTCGTCACGCCCACCCTGCTCGGGGTGGGGCTTCGACCAGCCCTATTCCACGATGGCTGCGCCAAGAGCATCGAACAGCGCTTTGGCGTGTGCGGCGGTACTGCTCATGGCAAGCCGGAGCTGCTTTCTGCTGACGAGCGGGCCGATTTGATCGCATTCTTGCGCTCGCTTTGAGCAAACGCAAAAAAACGAGTGCCGAGGTCGTGTGTCCCTTCTGCGGGGAGGCCGAAGAGCTGTACGTCGACCTCGGGGGCGGCGAGCTACAAAGCTACACCGAAGATTGCGCAGTGTGCTGCCGGCCGCGCGTCGTGCACGTGGTCCCCGGCGATTTTCCGGGCGAAGTCTCGGTCTGGCTTTCTCGTGAGGAATAGCCTGCGGCGCTCGAGCGAGAAGGGCTAGAAGGGCTCGATGGCACTGACTGCGACGATCTACCATTTTCAAATCACGCTATCGGACGTGGATCGCAGCGTGTACGAGGCGCTCGATTTGAGAGTCGCGCGCCACCCGTCGGAGACGATGCGTTACTTGGTGACGCGCACCTTGGCGTATTGTCTGAGCTACGAGGAAGGCATCGCCTTCAGCAAAGGGGGGCTCTCTTCCGCCGAAGAGGCGCCGCTCTCCGTGCGAGATGGTACGGGCGTATTGCGCGCCTGGATCGACGTGGGCAATCCCTCGGCGGAGCGCTTGCACAAGGCCAGCAAGGCCGCGGGCAGGGTTCTGCTTTTCACCCACGTCGAATTGGCGCTTTTGCTGCGCGAAGCCAGCGCCCGGTCGATTCACCACGTGGAGCGCATCGAAGTCTATCGCATCGATGCGGAGCTCTTGGACGCGCTCGCCCAAAAGCTCGACAAGAACAGCAAATTCGAAGTGGTGCGCACGGACGGGCAGCTGTACGTCACGATCGGGGGGGAGACGATGAACGGTACGCTCTCGCAGTGTTCGCTCGTCCCGAGCCCGTGACATTCGCGTGAACTGTGGCTCGAGCGGAGCACGCGACGTTTCGGGCGGGCCCGAGATGTGGTCTGCTGCTCGGAACGTGAGCGAGCGAGAACGCTTCAGCTGTCGAGCGCTGCGCTTCGCACGCGCGTTGCTTGTCGGCAGTGGCGCAACGATCGTCGATTTCTCGTTGTTCTCCGCCTGCATTCGCTTGATTGGCATGACGCCCACGGCGGCTCGACTGCCCGCGCTGTGCGCAGGCGCTTCCGTGCAATTCTTCGGCAACCGCAGCTTCACCTTTCGCGCGCAGGCTGGCAGCCTGTCGCGTCAGGCCCGTCTTTTCGTGGCCGCAGAGCTTTTCACGCTGCTCCTGAACTTTGGCGTCTTCAGTTGGCTCGTGCCGCGTGTGCACGGGATCGCTCCCGAGCTCGTGAGCTTTGCTGGCACCTTTCTGGTCTTCGTGACCTTCGCCTATCCCATGCGCCGGCTGGTGATCTTCAAACTGCCCGACTGAAGCCTCGTTCCAACGGCCCCGACCCCGGCTGGGTCAAATCCGACCTCAGTGGGGAGCGGTGTCTTGGGTCAAAGGTGACCTCAGCCGGGGACTGGTCCGCTGGGGGGCGAGCGCGGATTTGGCCGCCAGACCGGCGGACGTGCGCGGGCTTCGCGCACAATGCCTCGAAATCCGCCGGCTTTGCCCGTCCCAGTGCGAGAAGGACGCATGCTCGCCGGACTAGTGCTAGGAGCGGCCGCAATATGGCTACGGTTGACTTCGCCGAACTGCTCGGCCCCGCGCTCGGCGCTGCAATTTCTGAAAAGGGCTTCACGGAGCTCACCACCGTCCAAAAGGCGGTCCTCGACCCGGCACTGGCGGGTCGTGACCTGCGGGTGACCTCTCAGACGGGCTCCGGCAAGACCGTGGCGATTGGCCTCGTGATCCGCGAGCTCGCGGGTCAGCCCAGCAATGCCAAAGACAAGCTGGCCCACCCGCGGGCCTTGGTGATCGTGCCCACGCGCGAGCTCGCCAAGCAGGTCGTACAGGAGCTGACTTGGTTATACGCGCCGCTGAAGGCGAAGGTGGCTTCGGTCACCGGAGGAGCCGTGTATCGAGACGAGCACCGCGCTCTGGCAGCAGGCCCGTCGGTGATCGTCGGTACGCCTGGGCGCATGCTCGACCATCTGAATCGCGGCTCGATCGATCCGAGTGAAGTCGCGGCGGTCGTGCTCGACGAAGCCGATCGCATGCTCGATCTCGGCTTCCGCGAGGAGCTCGAAGCGATTTTGGGCAAGACGCCCAAGGAGCGCCAAACGCACCTCGTGTCTGCGACCTTTCCGCGCGAGGTCGAGGCACTCGCGAGCAGCGTGCAACGAAACCCGGCGCGCGTGGAAGGCACGCGCCTCGGCGTGGCCAATGTGGACATCGATCACGTGATGCACGTGCTCGAACCACGCCAGCGTTTGGACGCGGTGATCAATCTGCTGCTGGCCAGCCCCGAAGCTCAGACCCTGATCTTCGCGCGCACGCGGGCAGACGTGGGTGACGTCGCAGAGCGCCTGGCCGAGAACGGCTTTGCCGTCACTGCCCTGTCGGGCGAGATGGATCAACGCGAACGTGATCGCGCGCTCACCTCATTTCGCCGCGCGGATCACCGCGTTTTGGTGGCTACCGACGTGGCCGCGCGCGGCATCGACGTGCAAGACATCACGCTCGTGATTCATCTCGATCCGCCGACCGACGCGGACAGTTACACGCACCGCAGCGGGCGAACCGGGCGCGCTGGGCGCAAGGGACGCAGTGTGCTCTTGGTTTCGCCGGCGGCGGTGGGCAAGACCACCATGCTGCTCAAGCGGGTCAAGGTCGTGGCGCGCACCGAGCAGGTGCCGAGCGCGGAGCAGATCCGGGCCACCGCCGATCAGAAGTTCTTCGACATCCTGACGCGCGAAGACGAAGGCGAGGTCGAGGTCTCCGAACGGCAAAAGGAGCTCGCCGAGCGGCTCTCCGCCCGTGACGACAGCGCGCGCACGATCTCGCGTCTGCTAGCCATGGCTCGCTTCTCCGGGCCGACCGAACCGCGCGAGATCCGGCGTGTGGATCGCGGTCCGGATCGCAAGGCCATGCCGCGTGAGCGGGAACGCGAACAACGCGGCCCGGCTACGCGCGCTCCGAATCGCGATCGCGCCGAGTACCCGACGCGTGAGCGGCCGGATGCGGCTCGCGCGTCGACTCCTTATCGCGGCGCGCAGCGCGATGGCGGAGAGTGGGTTTCCTTTCGCGTGACCTGGGGCGGCGATCACGGCGCCGATGCCCGCAAGCTCTTGGCGATGGCCTGTCGCTGGGGCGAGATCCGAGGCTCAGACGTGGGCGCGATTGAAATCGAGGGCGACTATTCGCGCCTGAGCGTGAAGGCTTCGGTCGCGGCCACCTTCGCCGAGGCCACCAGCAAGCCGGATTCACGCAATCCGCGGGTCACCATTCAGCCCGACAGCCAGGGCTTTGCGCCGCGCACGACGCCCCCGCCGCGCGCCGCGTTCAAAGCGCGCGAAACGCCGAAGGCGCACGCTGCCGAGGCGGAGACGGAGTCCGTGCCGCGCCAACCGGAGCGCGCCGCATACAAGAAGCACGCTGACCGTCCGCGCGAGGCGGCTCATGCACCGCGCGCACCGCGCGAGGCGGCTCATGCACCGCGCGCACCGCGCGAGGCGGCTCATGCACCGCGCGCACCGCGCGAGGC